>WNGK01000678.1_pt1 | contig 41763 bp, 46 predicted proteins | sample 5400601 | NCBI WGS metagenome assembly WNGK01 (sample SAMN13153376, study PRJNA577476) | soil metagenome | isolation source: 60 cm soil or saprolite under Garry oak tree replicate 1 | place: USA:California | collected 2016-06-15 | reverse complement strand
CCTGCCCTTCGATACCATGGTGGACCTGCGCCCGCAGCAGAAACTCAAAATTCAAACTGATCTCGTAAAAGGCAGCATCACCGAGGCCGGATCGCAGGTCATAAAGCAGTAGAAGATCCGTCAGCCCAGAAATCCCAACTGGGAAACGGACGTACGGCTGTTGTAAACACGTTTACACTCGAAACCCCCTGTCGTGAGTGTAATCGCGAGTTTTGACAGTTACGATACCGCCCCGAAACCGGGTGACCGATTCCTTAGCTGGGCGTGCTTTCGTCACTATCGAAGGGAACTGTCGCTGGGACCGCTTGGAAGCTCCCGAACAGAGATGTCCATACCGTGGGCTTTCACAGCTTGGAAATCGATTGTCCTAGGCCCTATTTATATGTAAGCTCCAGATGGGTTGGACTCAACCACTTCAATCTGACACTCTAGGCGACCGGGTCGTCTTCGGACCGTCAGAGCTGGACGCTGAGACACATACCCCGAAAATTAGAACCCAAATTGTCTTACGCATCGTAGTTGGTGTTAGCAGGCGATTACACTCACACCGAATTGTGAGTGTAATCGATTTTCGCCAACTAGCGGTTCTGCGTGACGACAGCAATGATCTCAGCAACATCCTGGAATGGGACATCCGCATCTACCGTTTTAAAAAGCCGTGCGTTGATCTAAGCCATCAGCCATTGACTCCTTGCCGGTTCCTGCAGCACAATTTCGTCTATTTCCGGCTGCTGGCCGTTTTCGCGCGGTTGCCATCAACTTGTCCGCAGGGGATTGCTCATGTACGACGTCATTGTTGTCGGCGCTCGTTGCGCTGGATCACCGACTGCCATGCTTCTTGCTCGAAAGGGCTATCGCACATTGGTAGTGGACCAGACACTTTTTCCGAAAGACACATAATTTGGCAAACGGGCACGGCGAGTCTGAAGCGTTGGGGCCTTCTTGAGAGAGTAGCGACCTCTAATTGCCCCCTTATTCCAAAGTGACATTTGATTTCGGCGACTTCGCCTTGAAAGGGTTGGCACCAGCAGCTGACGGGGTCACCGAGTGCTATGCGCCGCGCCGCACGGTACTCGACAAGATTCTCGTGGATGCCGCAGTCGAAGCAGGAGCTGAACTGCGTGAGCGTTTCACCCTCGAGGAGGTCCTTACGGAAAACGGCCAGGTAGTCGGGATTCGCGGACATAGTCAAGGGGGATCAGCGATCGTCGAGAAGGCTCGTCTTGTGGTTGGAGCTGACGGAGCTCATTCCGTCGTAGCACGCTCGGTCGGCGCTGCGATGTTTAACGCCAGACCTGCGCTCACTTGTTGGTACTACTCGTACTGGAGCGGGGTGACCCTCGATGGAGCCCAGCTATACTCACGCCCACAGCGCGCGATAGGTGGTCCTCCGACCAACGATGGACTTGTCCTCGTTGCCGCTGGTTGGACGAATAAGGAGTTTTATCATTTTCGCAGCAATATTGAAGCGAATTTCTTCAAGACGCTGGAACTTGCTCCAGAATATAGTGAGCGCGTCCGCGCCGGAAAACGCGAGGAACACTTCCGCGGCACAGCGGACATACCCAATTTCTTTCGCAAGCGGCATGGCCCCGGGTGGGTCCTTGTCGGGGATGCCGCGTATCACAAGGATCCGATCACCGCACGGGGCATTTCTGACGCTTTTCGCGACGCTGAGCTGGTCTCCGAAGCCATTGACAGGAGTTTTACTGGTCGCCAACCACTTGAGCAGTCACTTGGTGCCTATGAACAGCGGCGCAATCAGGAGGTGTCGGCGATGTATGACTTCACCTGCGACTTTGCGACGCTCGCTCCTCCTACGGAAGAGACTCGCTTGTTGTTGACGACCATAAGTAAAGATCGAGAGGAAACGAATCGCTATTTGGGTACGATCGCGGGTACGGTATCGATACCCGAGTTTTTCGCCCCCGAAAATGTGCAACGCATCCTCAGCAAAGGAGCTGCGGCTCAAAAGCGTGGGGACATATTACCCTGCATGACCCAAAAATCCGCCCAACTCCACCTCAAAAAAATCAAGGAGATCGCCAGAGTCGGCGCTGTTCGGCAGCAATCGCAGATCACCAATGCGTCACTGGACGGCTACTCGCTGAGAGCCGCCAATATCCAGAACGCTAAAGTGGTCCGTTGCGGTTCTGGCCTGTGCAAAAGTGACCATTCTTAGGGCGGCTTCAAGATTAGAGTGGCACTTGACGCAGAGACCTTTTGAGTACTGAAGCAGCGGAAGCAGCAACAGGAGAAGCCTATGTCAAAGCATGATTCGGTCACCAAGCGCAAACGACGCCCGAAGTCGGACAAGCGTGTGGACTACACCGCACGCACCATGGCGATTGTGAAGCAACTGTCGGAGGCGGCGAAGGTAAAGTGAATCTCAGTGTGTGCTCCCGAAGAGTGTGTAATTGCTGCACCTCACTTCTGGGTGATGCCCCGCCTCGTGACGAGGTAAACCGCAATTTCTCCTCGCCCATCGGCTATTTGGCAATCGGCTCGCCGGAGCGGGCAACAAAGGGCGTAGACATTGGTGTGTCGAATTTAGAACGGGTCGGGAGGTGATGAGTTTGGCAGAAGTTCGGCTGCAAGAAGGCGAGTCAATAGAGAACGCTCTCCGTCGATTCAAGCGCAAGGTTCAGACGGAAGACATCATTAAGGAAGTGAAGCGCCACTCCTTCTACCTGAAGCCGGGCGCAAAGCGCCGGGTGAAGCAAGCCTTGGCGCGAAAGCGTGCTCGAAAGAAGATTCGCAAAGAATCCGAATAAGTGAAGTACTCCTGCAACGATCCATAAGAAAGACGCCCCTGCGAGCCACGCTGCAAAGGAAGAGACGAAGAGACCAGTTCCACGGCTGCTAGGCTCGCCTGCGTGACAGTGGTCGGCGATAGCTCGGCGCAAATTCGGTCGCAGCTAGTTCCATGCCCATTCCAATCGCGCCGGATGTTCGGGATGTTCAACCAAACTCAAATAGACGGCGGCTTCTGCGAATAGGCTACAAGCGAGCACAGCAACGAATTCAGCAATCTGACGCATCGACCTTGATAACGACGAAAACAACGACGGCTACTCGGAGTGAGCATCGCGCAAGTCCGTTCGCTTTGATAGCAGGTCGTAGCGAGTCAAGACAGCCGCAGACTCTTGAGCGAGGCGCGAGCCGCTCCTCGACTGATGCTAGGCACGATGACCAATTCAAGAACCGTGACACCAGAGAGTTCAACCCGATAGTCCTCGATCTCACGCGCTGTTTTAGGGGGACTGAAATTCCACTGCTGTCGCACAATTTCTCGAAACGAGAGTCCTTTATCCGGAGACCAGCGCAAGACAAACTCTTGGGTACGCTCTGTCTCGGTTTCTTCGAAGACGAGCGCGATACGTATGAGCCTTTGCGGCTCGTCGAAGATTAGCCGGATGGTTTGAGTTCCCGGACTACCGGCACGCCAGCCCCGCATTTCTCCTGAGACCAGCGCAGCCTCCACCGGATAATCCTTGTCTTCCGATGTGACTTCGACCACAGCTGCACGTTCGAGGTCCAGCCAACCTTCGTCGAGATGCGGAGCATCCTGCGAAATCGGCGTGATTATGCGCTTGCGCATACAGCTAGTTTACCTGTGGTCGTCCGCTCGTGATCGCCGATTTGGGACGGATCCGGGGCTTGGAGCCGTTTTCTCTGCTTAGGGTGTATAATTACTTCAGCTAAGTTTGACTCACGCAGTTGAAAGTCGGTACCGCCAACCAGCGTCACCCCTTCTCACCCGCAGCGATTCTTCTCGGCACAATTCAAGAAAAGGAAATAGGAATATCAAATGGCAGAACAAGGAACAGTGAAGTGGTTCAACGACGCAAAAGGTTATGGCTTTATCAGCCGTCAAACTGGCGAGGATGTTTTCGTGCATTTCTCCGCTATTCAGGCAGGCGGCTTTCGTAGCTTGCAAGAAGGGCAAGCGGTGCAGTTCGACGTGACGAAAGGCCCGAAGGGCTGGCAAGCTGAGAACGTTCAGGCCGTCTAAAGTGGCAACCAAGAGTGCCCGTTATCCGAAACGATTTCGGGCATTCGTGTTTATTTTGGTAAGACCATTTCTTGAACTAGTCGGTGCATTCAACCGAGCGGCCCGGATGCTGGCTGTTCAAACGATGCGCCCCGTGACTCCGTTGAGCCCGGGCGCTTTCGTTCCTTCAGAATGAGATTCTGTGCGATGACGGTCTTCGCCTTCTGTTGAGTCACTTCCGACTCCGCTTGCAGCCAATCGCCTAGTTCGTGTCCCGTTGCTCGTACAGTCCGTAGGCACGAAGACGAATTTGCTCTTGAAGGTCGGGTGTGAATTTCGTCACTGTTGTTGGTGTTTGATTTGAAATAGCTGCGGTGCTCGTATGTTTCATGTGCGGTACTCCTTCTAATATGATCGTTGGGCTTCGGTGGCGTTCTTGTCTCAGCACAAATGCTAGGCACTAACCCGTACGGATTCCAACTCCGGGATGCAATGCGAGTTTTGCAGAGATTTGACAGCATCTTCGGCCGCGAATCTGCCCATGACAAGTGCCAGCTTGCGATCGGTTGTCATGTGGATTGGTGTCGGATCGACCCGCTGCACGTATTGAGCAGCGCGGGTACCGCCGCGGTTCACTTTCACAACAAATTTGATGTTTGTCATAATTTATGTCCTTAGTTGGGAACGACTAGGAGGATCGCGAGAACAGCAGCCATTTCTTGGTCCACCGTCACCAGAATCAACAGACCGAAGCAAATACTCGTTGCGCTCATAAAAGCGACCCTTACTTGGCGAGTGCTGCACCATCGAGTTGTGCCCACCATCTCTGCCAACGTTTCCTGACTGATCCTCGGAATCGCAATGGCGGCCGACGTTTTGAGTGATCTGCTTTGCTCTTCTCGTAAATATGCCATTGGTAGTCTGGTACCTGTAGGTGAACAAAACTGGTGAAGAAATCCTCGGTTTTCTCAGTCCCGACGAGCGCCAAATAGCTCTCTCAGTACTGGAGCGCCTGCGAACGCCCGTTTTCAAATCGACCGCTCGTACCGGATGTGAACCCTGTCCGAAGGTGTTTGTTCGTGTTGTCATTTAGAGCAAAGTTCTGCGAATTGTCCGGCAACGAATTCCGGAAGTGTCTCTTCCAGCTTTTGGGATAGCCAGACCTGTAGTTCGGACGTTTGCTCGTCAGAAATAGACACGAAGCGAATTCCAAGCCGACCTGCTTTTCCCCAGCAGATCGTCGATTCTGCCGAGCAGGTTGCTTCGTGATCGGGTAGAGTGAACTGAACGCGGACGCTTTCTCCGGCAACGAGCGGAACGAGCGTGCTCAAGGCCATCCCCCCTTGACTGATGTTGACGCTGTTGCACCAAACATCCTGCATGCTCTCCCTCCGGATGATGACCGGAATAGAGACCGAGTAACGGAAATAGCGTCTCCGCTCTCTCAGGATGAGCCCATATGCGGGCTTGAGGGTTTTGCGGATTGACTGCGCAGAAAGCGGTCTCTCGAAAACAAACTGCGACTTCTTGCGGAAAGCTGCTGTCACTTCCGCATCATCGTCGCTGATGCCGAACGTCACCGCGGTCCGGTTCGACGAGGAGAGACGGACCTCGTCCAGAACCAGCCCTGACTGCTCTCCTAGTTGGAGGTCGACGATAACGGCATCGAACTTGCGGCGCTTCAGGAGGAGCCTTGCGCTTGCCGCGTCCTGACATGCATCGGGCGAAATGGACAATTCTCGCAGGGCGAGGCTGAACTGCTGAATTGTAGCTGGATCAGCGGACACCATGAGTGCAACTCCTATCGACATAAGTGAAACACGCACCGCATACGGTTTGCTGTCAGGATTGTCTCCCGCTGGCTTGCGCTCGGCTTGCGGTTCGGGAGAGTCGCCTCGCAGTTTGTCGGCAACTTTGTCGACCGTTAAGGGCTTGCTGAAGTAGTGGCCTTGAATCTCGTCACAATGATGTGCCCGCAGGAATGACAATTGTGCTTCGTTTTCGACCCCCTCGGCAATCACTTTGAGACGCAGGCTTTTTGCCATGTTGATGATTGCGGTTGTGATCGCTGCGTCATCGGGATTCACGGCGACATCTCGGATAAACACGCGGTCGATTTTGATCTTGCTAACCCGGAAGTGTCTCAAGTAGGCGAAGCTGGAATAGCCAGTTCCGAAGTCGTCAATCGCCAGCGTCGACCCCATCGCCGTTAATTCCTGAACGACTGATAACATCAGGTCCGCATTGGATAGGAGTAAGCTTTCTGTTAGCTCCAGTTCAAGGTATTGTGGGGCGAGGCCAGTTTCGTGGAGGACTCTTCTGACGAGTTCGCAGAAGTTCTTTTGGCGAAACTGGATCGCCGATACGTTCACTGCTACCGTCACCGCAGGAAGACCTTCATCTTGCCATTTCCGGGCTTGAGAACAGGCTGTCCTGAGCACCCATTCGCCAATTGGCAGGATCAGGCCGCTGTTCTCAGCGATTCGTATGAACTTATCAGGTGGCACAAGACCCAGGTCCGGATGCTGCCAACGAAGGAGCGCCTCCAACCCGGTGATCCTTCCCGTGGCAGTATGCATCTGTGGCTGATACACCAAGAAAAGTTCTTTTTTTTCTAGTGCCAATCGCAAGCTGTTCTCCAAGATCATTCGTTCCACAGCTTGAGTGTTCATGTGCTCTGTGAAGAATCGAAAGTTGTTACGTCCATCTTCTTTGGCGCTATACATGGCCGCATCGGCTCGGCGGATCAGGGTTTCGCCGTCTGCACCGTGTTCGGGGAAGATGCTGATACCGATGCTGCAACTAACCTTGCGGGAGTGCCCTTGGACGACGAATTCAGCCGTCATTGCATCGATGAGCCGCTGAGCGGTGACCGCCGCGTCGGGCACGTCCTTTATGTCAGTCAGCATGATGAGGAATTCGTCGCCGCCTAGCCGGGCGATGGTGTCCTCTTCACGCCCCCATGTCTTAAGTCTTTCTGCAACTTCTTGCAGGAGGAGGTCGCCGACCGAGTGCCCCAGTGAGTCGTTGATGTCTTTGAACCTATCGAGGTCGAGGAACAGAATCGCGACTCTGCATTCTTGCCGACGGGCGCCCGCGAGGGCCTTGGCCAAGCGATCCCGAAAGAGAGTCCGATTGGGTAGCCCCGTAAGAGCATCGTAGTAGGCTAGAAATTGGACCCGTTCCTCAGCAGTTTTGCGGGCCGTGATGTCCTCGTTCGTTCCCTCATATCCCACCAGTACGCCATCTTTGGAGACGGATCGCACATTCGCGGAGAGCCACACCTTGCTGCCGTCTTTGCGGTAGACCGCACCTTCAAAGTTCTTGACCATTCCCTGCTCTCTCAGCAGCCGTTTGAGTTCCTCCCAATTGGGATCGGCATAAACCTGCTGGGAAATGTCAGTGATACTCGCCAGCAGTTCCTGGGGCGATTCGTAGCCCAGCATATGGGCCATCGCCGGATTCACGTTGGTGTACCGCCCGCCGGGCGTGCTCTGAAAGATGCCGATGACAGCATCTTCGAAGATAGCCCGGTAGTTTTCTTCGGCTTGCCGAAGGGCTTGCTCAATCTGCTTCCGCTCAGTAATGTCTTGTTTGATGGCAATGAAGTATCTATTAGCCGGATTGCTAACGTCTCGTGTTACAGGTGTAATCGTCATCTCTTCGGTATAGGTGGATCCATCTTTCCGCCTGTTGACAAGCTCACCTTGCCAGACCTTGCCTGATGAAATGGTTGACCAAAGAACGGCATAGAAGCTTTCGGGCTGCTTTCCGGATTTCAACAAGCGAGGGTTCTTGCCCAAGACCTCTTCCTTGCTGTAGCCCGTCATTGTCGTGAACGCGCCATTTACCCATAGGATCGCGCCGTGCGAATCCGTAATCACGATGGAATTAGCAGCCACTTCTAGGGCGGCTGATTGCAATTTCAATTGCTCTTCAGCACGTTTCCGCAGAGTGATGTCCCGAGCAATCGTCGAAGCCCCCGTGATTCGTCCGGTTCCGTCCTTTATCGGCGAAACGGACACGGACACGTCTAGAACGGAGCCCCCCTTCGTGATTCGCTGAGTTTCAAGAGCCTTTACGGGAAGTCCATTCTGTACACGTTCCATGATGACCTGTACTTCCGCTTGTCTTTCCGAGGGCGACAAGAGGGACATGTCTCGGCCTATGACTTCTGTGCTCGTATAGCCGTACATCCTTTCTGCTGCTCGGTTCCAGCTTGAGATCATGCCTTCCGTGTTTTTCCCGATAATGGCATCTTCCGAGGACTCTACGATGCTTGCTAGCCTCTGTACCGTTTCTTCTGCCTTCGTGCGCTCCGTAACGTCACGCGCTGCTATCAACTCTGCTTCGATTCCATGAAAATACAGGTCATGACCGAAAATCTCGACATCTATGATTGCGCCGTTCTTCTTCCGATGTCGCCAAATCGTTGCTTCCTGAAGTCCGTGAATTGGTTTTGAGATGGGCTCTGAAAGAGGAGGAAGGTCCTCGGGCCTAATGTCCGCGATTGTCATCGTCAGAAATTCCCGACTTGAAAAACCATATTGTCGAGATGCCGCCTCATTGACCGCCAGAAACTTAAGAGTCTTGCGTTCGAAGACCAACATCGGTAGCGGATTGCTGTCAAATAGAAGCCGATACTCTGTCTCTGACTGGTGCAACGCATCTTCAGCTTCCGTCTTGAGAACGGCGAAGGTTACAACGGCAGCCGCTAACATGGTGAACAGAATTGTGATGGTATGAGAGGTCCAGACCGACGTTCTGGGATAAAGAGCCTGCTTGGCTACTTCAAAAACAAACATGATGCAGCCAGTAGCCGCTGTCGCTTTTATCGCTCGCATGTGAGTGCTTAGCGCGGTGCTATTGTGGAGGATAAGTTGTCTAAATCGCTCAAGACCAACCGCGAGAACCACCGCAATCGCTGCGCAGCGAAGTGCTCGAATCGTGGGATACTGCTTGAACATATGTACAACAGAAGAAAAGCCTTAGGTCCATTATGAGCCTTCATATCCCACGGCAGTGAGATTCAATTGACACTGTCGTTACCAACGTAAGGCCGTATTGTCTGCGCTATTGAAATGCGTTGGCCGCGCCCGCGAGAGACAAACTGTATATTTGTCCCTTAATCAGCCTGAAGGACAGGGAGAGGCCGAGGAAGACTGGTTAAACAACCATCCGGTGGCCCAAGGTATTCCGGGCTGACCAGATGGGGCGCGAATTTCTCGGGCATTAGATTCACTCACTTGCGGCTGCTGCGGAACAACCCTTTTTGACCACTGGCTGCCACAACTTCGCCACAGCCCCTTGCAGACCCAACAGTAGCCCGGAACGTCCTGCTTACATATAATTCAGCGGATTGCGGCACTGGCAGCGAGGCTGAGCAATTATTACCCGGAGAAGACGGATGAACTGCCATGGATGCGGAGTCGAACTCGATCCCTCTCAAGAGGAGGTCAACACTACCATTGACCAGATTCTGGAGACTTCTCTTAAGGCGGAAAAGAAAGGGAGTGTGCCCGCTTTGTGGCCATTCCAAGGAGGTGCCTTACTCGCATCGCAGGGCCGTCCTATTTGGTTTGCTGTTGGCCTGTTTGCTCGTTAGCATCGTCGTGGGAATCGGGGTTCAGAGATCGCGACGGACCGACCGTGCAGCACTCGCAGAGGAGGCGGTGGCACGGATGGGCACCAATGCGGAGGTTGTCCGGCTCATCGGGAAGCCGATCACTATCGAACCCGGTCTGCAAGGAGAAATCAAACAAGACGAAACCGGATGGAAACAAGCGCATTTAACGATTCCCGTGCAGGGTCCCAACGGTGATGCGACGGCACACGGGGTCGGCGGTAGGGGTACGGGCCCCCTGGGGCTTTCACGACATTCGCGTCGTGTCTTGGCTAGGTGCGGAGGGTACGCACTTTTAAATGCATCAAATATCGCGATGCTGACAGGAGAATGCCGGAGTTATTGACGGCCAGTGCGAGATTTGGCAGCTATAAGTGAAATGAGGGTGATCGCAGTCGTCATCTCGCTTCTCGCAATCCTGCTGGCTCCCATCCTCCTAATCCGATTCCGCAAACGCTGGGTGGCAGCCTTCAACTTGGCTGTTACGAACCGGATCACGAGCCAATTTGCCGCCCGATTGCCCGGCTTCGGCATTCTCACGCATGTAGGTCGAAAGTCAGGCAAGCTCTACCGGACGCCAGTGAATGTTTTTCGAGCGCCGGAGGGATTCCTTATCGCGCTCACCTATGGGCGGGAAAGCGAATGGGTCAGGAATGTGCTAACCGCTGGGGGATGCGACCTTGAGACTCGCCACGTGCTGTATCAACTCTCCGTACCCACCATCGTGCATGACCCCACGCGGCGACGATTTCCGCTTCTTGTGCGGATCGTACTTCGACTCATTGGCGCGAACGAGTTCATGCAGCTTTCAACTTCTCCCGCATACGGCGTTACCTCCAAATTCAGATAGGCTCTGGTGCTTTGCGCTCTGTTAGCCTATCGTCATGCAGAATCCCCTTAAAGAACGCATCGCAAAATTGCGAGACGAAATAGCGCAAATCAGTGAAGCGAGCCGACTGTACCTGCATGGCGGCAAAAAGAAGAGACCAGGCGCAGCGGGGGACCATGAACGTCGGCTTCAAAGATTGCAGGAAATCCTCGACGAGTTGATGGCGCTGAGCGACTGGAAGAAACTGTGACTATGCATCGGACACCACATTTAAGTTGCTCCCCCGATCTTTCTCCGCCCTCCTTATTTATGAACTACTTACTTCATTCCTCGTATGTGATTGTTGTGCCACCCAGGAGCGTGATCACTCCTGCTCGAATTCTGGACAACCCCTGATGCTCGAATGTGAGGAGTCCGGCGGTATCCAGTCACGCTGTCCGGATGCTTACCGGCAAGTGATGCTCGGATTGTCCTTCGCCAATTCCAGACAAGCCGTATGTTGCTTCGTGCTCTGCTGCTGATCAGCGACCGAAGTTGGAGTGGAAGCGGGAGCAACTGCTGGCGAAGCTAGAGCAGGAGTTGAAGTTGAAATGTGCGCACTCGAATTGGGACCTTTGTCTAGCATCGCTTGAAATGCTGTAATCTCCTCTCGCTGGCTCCATATCAACTCCAGAGTTTGCGTTTTGCAGTAATCATCCGGATATTCCCAGACAGGCTGCACAGTCACCTTTGTCATGCCATTGAGTTCGGCCAGCGTGTATGACCATACTTTTTTGGTGGTCATGCCCGTACATGCACTTGAAGCCATGAAAAGCGCACCTATGACGGGCATCTGCGCTGCCTTCGAGAATCGGAACTGGAACTGGTTGTCGGAATCGAGGGCGTATCCTTCTTTTAGATTGCTTTGGACGATTAGCACCTTGAGCGTTTGAGCAGAAGCTTTGCTGGTGAATACATACGGTCCCGGCGGAGCTTTTGATTTCTTATCCCGTGCCGCAGCCAAGGTCGTTATCGCCAGAATTAGAATCAGAACTCGCTTCATACTTTTACCCCATTGTGACTTTAGCGGGATAATCCCGCGAACCGTTAATTACCGGAGTCATCTCAACAATTCCACGGCACTAATGCTGATCGGAAACGGCTTTTGAACGACCTGAGCCGACGCGAAAGCCCATGCCGTCGAGGTCGCGACCAGCAACAGGAGGTCCACGAAATGCCGTCCAACTGTTCCTTTGTTCTTCATTCGCATGTCTCGTTCGCAGCGTCATTCCAAAATCTATTGCCCACTTTCCTGCAAGTCGAAAATAGCAAGTAGTTTCACTCACCATTTATGAGAACAGTTGTAGTATCGGCACCGCTCAGCGTGGTGGTTTTACCATCCTTGGAAACCGTCGCATCGAATTTCGATGTGACCTTTCCCGCTTGTTTTCGTGGCGAATTCTATTTTCGCGCTCGTTCTCGCCACGCAGAGATACGGGAAACGGACACAGTTAGCATCACAATGAGTACCCGCAGGAAACGCATTTTCTTCCTCCCGAGATTTGGGATAGTAGCAAAAGCGGAAGAATTGAACGCCTGGTCTCGATTGGTGCAAAATTGCTGCCCATTTGAGATGGGTTACAGCGTAATCCTTCTAAGGTCGGGCGGAATGATCCGTGCCCCCTTCGGCTCCGGGAACACGGGCAAGTGGTGCGGGAGCAGGACGACGCGAATTGTGCTCGCTGCTTGATTCCTCGAATAGAAGCGTCACCAACCCGAACTGCGATAGTATGGCGCGAGAAGTCTAGGGGAATCTCAATGACTTGGTTTCTTGCACTGACGCTCATTTTCGCGGGCCTCTTAACGCCAATTGTCGCCGCTCCTTCAACTTCACCGACTGGCCTGCTGCTCGTCGCCAATAAAGGAGACCAGACTCTCGGTCTGATTGACCCGGATACCGGGCGGCAGGTTGCAACCGTCGCCGCGGGAGGCACTACTGGGCATGAAGTTGTCGGGTCTCCCGATGGCAAGCGGGCATTCGTACCAATCTACGGCAACTCTGGAGTCGGTATGCCCGGCACGGACGGAAGCACGCTGGTTGTGATCGACCTCGGTGACCGCAAGGTAATCCATACCATCGACTTCGGGCACGGCGTCCGTCCCCATTGCGCTGTCTTTGGGCCAAAGGACGGTCTGCTCTATGTCACCACCGAGCTAGACAAATCTGTAGCCGTCATCGACCCGCAATCCCTAAAGATTGTCGGGAGCGTTCCGACCCAGCAGGCTGAATCCCACATGCTGGCGATCAGCCCAGAGGGGCGCAAGGGCTACACGGCGAATGTGGGGCCGGGGACGGTATCGGTGCTCGATCTCGCAGGACGAAAAACCCTCACCGTGATTCCAGTCGCGGGACACGTGCAGCGCGTTTCGGTCTCACCCGACGGCCGCTGGGTGTTCACCTCAGACACAGAGAAGCCTCGGCTCGCGGTAATTGATACCGCAACGAATAAAGTTGATCGTTGGATCACACTGCCCGGCACGGGATACGGGACCGCCCCCACGCCGGATGGCAAATGGCTGCCGGTTGCGATCCCGAGCACGAATGAAGTTGCGGTGGTTGATATCCCTACTATGCGGGTGGTGAAGACGATCAGGGTGCCAGCTTCACCTCAGGAAGTGCTGATACGACCAGACGGCAGGGTCGCTTACGTTTCGTGCTCCGCCAGCCACCAGATTGCCGCGATCCAGACCAACGATTGGAGTGTGAAGCTGATCGAAGCCGGGCGCGGGGCTGACGGTCTGGCGTGGGCTAAGTGAAGTTCGACTCGACGCAATGCTTGCAAAGTTGGGCTTAACCAGCCGTTGAGTGCGGCTCCGGCAAGAAATACAAGCGGCGCTGCGGCGGGGCGACGGTGAACTGAGCCCAGCTGCTTGCGCTTGAACTCGATGTCTGCACTCCGCAATCTTTCTTGGTGGTGGATTAGAGGGGGCAGCACTGCCGACCTAGAAAGCTACAAAAAGCTACACGTGGGCATATATTAGTTCGCCAAACTTGACGGCAAATTTCCAAGCTAGCTCCTGCGATGACGTCTCCACTACATTGACTGCTTTGGGGCAACTCTATCCCTCGATCCTGATAGCAACCCTGGTCGGGATGGCGTTGCCTGCGCGGTCAAGTGGAGGGGGAAAAGGCTGAGCTGCCGAAAAAGTGACACCGATCTCATCGGCGAGCACGTCGATGTCGCGTGCATTCCGAGAAGTGGGGGATTTTAGCTGAGCAGTGCATGGCGGTCAAATGCAGCTGATCCAAGCCCTCGGCGGCGGATGGGACAGGTCGAGACTGCCGGAGCGACCGGAGTGCTGCGGCACACTGGTGAGCAGCAGTGGCCATTGATGACTCGCGAATTTCGATCTTCTTCGCGGTCCAATGATCGAGCGCATGCGAACCATGACCGCTGACAGAACACCACCAACCTCTTTTGGGGAAGGTGGTGCGCGAGCAGGCGCTTCCGCCCCGTGGCGCTTGACAGCCCAGCGTCGTCGGTACCTACTTATTTCCGACGGCAGATTTACTTTCGCGCTCTGCCTTGCGGCTACGCTGTCGCGCGTGCTGCACACTCCAGTTCGAACGACCGGGACAGGCCCTCACAAACCACAACCCTAAAGCGGAGACAGGTTTCTAAGCCGTGGCCAGATAGACGTAACGCAGAATGAATAGGATTGTGAGGATCCAGATGAGCGCGTTTACTTCACGAATCCTCCCGGCCGCAATTTTTACGACGGTGTAAGAGATTAATCCCAGGCTGAGGCCGGTTGCGATGCTGAAGGTAAGAGGCGTGGCCAGCATGGTGATGAATGCCGGGACGGCCTCACTGAATTCCTGCCAGACGATTTGTGCAATGGATTGCGTCATCAGCACGCCCACCAAGATCAGCGCGGGAGCGGTTGCATAGGCGGGAATCGCGGTGGCCAGCGGTGAGCAGAACGTGGCCAACAGGAAGAGACCGGCGACGGCAATATTGCTCAGACCGGTACGAGCGCCGGCGGCAACTCCGGCTGCGCTTTCGATGTAACTAGTCACCGTCGACGTTCCTGTCAGGGAGCCGAAAATGGTTCCCACGGCATCAGCAACCAGAACCCGGCCTACGCGGGGAATCTTGCCGTCCTTGATGAAGCCGCCCTGTTCGCACACTCCCACCAGAGTACCGACGTTGTCGAACAGATCCACAAACAGGAATGCGAACAGGACTTCGAGTAAGCCGAGGTGGCTAGCGCCGCGAAAATCAAGCTGCAAGAAAGTCGAGGAGGGATGCGGCATCGCGAAGATTGCCGCTGGCCAGTTCGTGATCCCGCGAAGAATTCCGAGCAGCGCGGTGCCAAAGATGCCGATGAGGATGGCGCCGTGGAACTTTCGTGACATTAGGATCAGCGTGAGGATGAGGCCAAAGCAGGCGGTCTGCACTTCCTTGTCGGCAAAGCTGCCGAGGCCTACGTACGTAGCCGCATTCGCCACCACAAGCTTCGCATTGCGCAGTCCCACAAAAGCGATGAACATCCCAATTCCTGCTGCGGTCGAGTGCTTCAGGCAGTCGGGCATGCCGTTGACAATTTGCTCGCGGACACGCGTCACCGTCAGCACCAGGAAAAGGACTCCTGAACAAAAAACTACCGCAAGCGCCGTACGCCAGGGGACATGCATGGCGATGCAAACGGAAAAAGTGAAGTAGGCGTTCAGGGACATTCCTGGCGCCAACGCGATGGGATAGTTGGCATAGAGTCCCATCACCAGCGTAGCCACTGCGGCCGAGACGCAAGTGGCAAACACCACGCCTTCCGCCGGCATTCCTGCCTGAGCGAGAATCTGTGGGTTCACCACGATGATGTAAGCCATCGTAACGAAAGTGGTGAGGCCACCGAGCATCTCCTGTTTAATGGACGTTTGAATCTCGGCGAGTTTAAAGTGGCGATCGATCAATCATCCCCCGGGATGAGATTGGTGGGCTTCGAACACGATCAATACGCGATCTTGTTGGGTTTGTTTTCCCACGCCCGAAACGCCGCCAACGCTTCTTCGCGCATGATCTGAATCATCGGAATCTTGCGCTGCGAATGCGGCTGCGCGAGTTCGCGGTAGATCAGTGAATCGTCAAATCCGATCTTGGAGGCATCTGCATCCGCATTGGCAAAATAAACGCGAGAGAGGCGGGCCCAGTAGATTGCCCCCAAGCACATGGGACACGGCTCACATGAGGTGTAGATCTCGCAGCCCTCAAGATCAAAAACGCCAAGCTTCTTGCACGCGTCGCGAAGGGCGAGCACTTCCGCATGCGCGGTGGGATCATTCCTGGAAGTGACCTGATTGGTGCCCTCGGCAATAATCTTGCCGTCTTTTACCACAACCGCCCCAAAGGGCCCGCCTCGGTCAGAGAGGACGTTGTCAATCGATAGCTGAATGGCGCGGGCCATGAAAGGATTGTCCATGTTTTCGCTCTATCTATGCGCAAATCGTCAGGCGCGTGCCGGCATTAGCAACCCGCGCCAGGCAAATCAGTCGACATCGACTTTCTCGCAGCCGCTGGGCTGAGAAGGGAGTATAAGCCGAGGCTCAGAAGCTCGTAAAATGCTGCTTTGATTTCGGTGAAGTGGAGCGATCTCGATAACCTTTATCTCTAGCGCCAATCTTACAAGGAGCTGACATTTTGAGTTTGCAAGCCTTCGTCGCTCGCAGGGTAATCACTCCCGACGGAATTCGCCCGGCCGCCGTACTGGTTAAAGGCGAGCAAATCCAGGCTATTGTCTCCCCTGATCAAGTACCTGCCGAGGACTGCAAAGTTCATGATTTCGGCCAAGCGGCCATTCTTCCGGGGCTCGTCGATTCGCACCTGCATATCAACGATCCCGGTCGCGCAGAGTGGGAGGGATTCGAAACTGCAACCCGGGCCGCGGCGGCAGGTGGATACACATTGCTTGTCGATATGCCCCTGAACTGCCTTCCCGCGACTACGACTGTCGCCGCGCTTGAGGCCAAGCGTGCGGCTGCACAAGGCAGATGCCTCGTCGATTGGGCGGCGTGGGGCGGGGTCGTCCACGATAACCAAAGTGACATCGAAGCTCTCGCTACTTCAGGTGTTCGTGGGTTCAAATGCTTTCTGGTCAACCCTGGTATCGATGGCTTCACCATGGTCACGGAGCCGCAATTGCGATCGGCCCTACCTCACGTCGCCCGGGCTGGCCTGCCGCTCCTGGTGCACGCGGAACTTCCCGGTCCCATTGATCGGGCGACGGAGGCGTTGGCTAGTGCCGATTGGAGCTGTTACTCGACGTATCTTCAGTCGCGGCCCGACGATGCGGAACTGGCTGCCATCCGGTTGATGCTTTCGCTGTGTGGCGAATACGGCTTTCGTTTGCACATCGTCCATCTCTCGACCAGTCAAGCACTTCACGAACTGCGCGTTGCGCGGTCCAACGGACTTGCGGTAAGCGTGGAGACCTGCCCGCACTATCTGCACATGTGCGCGGAAACCATCGCGAACGGAGCGACGTTGAGCAAATGTGCGCCGCCGATTCGCAGCCGTGAAAATTGCGAGAGATTGTGGCAGGGCCTTAGAGATGGGACGATCGATCTGGTGGTGACCGACCATTCTCCGTGCCCTCCGGCTTTGAAGCGTCTCGCGGAGGGCAATTTCCGGAGCGCCTGGGGCGGTATTGCAAGCCTTTCAGTAGCTCTGCCGCTGATGTGGAGTGAGGCAAGCCGGCGAGGATTCACATTGCGCGATGTGGCACGCTGGATGGCAGCGGCCCCGGCCCGACTGGCCGGTTGTGACACGCGCAAGGGCCGGATTGCCGCGGGGTGTGATGCAGACTTCGTCGTGTTCGATCCCGACCGCGAATTCATTGTGACAGAAGATAGATTGCACTACCGGCATCCGGTCTCTCCCTACCTGGGAGAAACGCTACGCGGGGTGGTGAAGGCTACCTATCTGCGAGGGAGTCCCGTCTTTGCTGAAGGAGAATTTCCCGGTGAGCCTGGCGGACGTGAATACGCCGCGAATACAAGTCGGCAATCAACCACGTAAGCCTTTTCTATTTTCCTTCACAACACTTCCACTCCATTGTGACCCAGTCTGTCATACACTATCCCATCCGCGGGTCTTGCCCCTTCTCCAGTCACAGGAGTCGGACAGATTCTCACGGATCCAGGGAGTCGAAATGAGCAGCGATCGGATCGTTGGCAAGTCGGTTCCGCGCAAAGAGGGACGCGACAAGGTAACCGGAAGATCTAAGTACGTCGATGATATGGTTCTGCCAGATATGCTGTTCGGAGCAACCGTTCGCAGCCAGATTCCCCGCGGCCGGATCAGAAAGATCACGTTCGCTCCTGGAATTGCCTGGGATGAATTCGTGATCGTTTCCGCGAAAGATATTCCGGGGAAGAATTGCATCGCGTTGATCGGGGACGATCAGCCATGCCTGGCGAATGAATTCGTGAACCATCCCGAGGAACCCATCCTGTTGTTGGCTCATCCCGACTGCCATGTTCTCCCCAAGGCCGTTGAAGCGGTATCGATCGAATACGAGCCTTTGCCCGCCATCTTCACAATTGAACAAAGCGAGCGCCGATCCGAAATTATCTGGGGCGAGGACAACATCTTCAAAACCTATTTGATCGAAAAAGGCGATCTCGATGGCGTGTGGGACAAGGCCGACCACATCGTGGAAGGCGAATATACGACCGGGGCACAGGAGCAACTTTATATCGAAAATAACGGGATGATCGCGGCCTTTGATGCCGCCGAGGGAATCACGGTATGGGGCTCGCTGCAGTGCCCTTACTACGTTCACAAGGCGCTGATGACTCTGTGCGATTTGCCCGCGGAAAAAGTTCGTGTGGTGCAGATGGAGACCGGAGGAGCTTTCGGCGGGAAGGAAGAATATCCGTCGATGATCGCCGCTCATGCTGCGCTGCTGGCGATCAAGTCCGGAAAACCCGTGAAGATTATTTATGACCGCATGGAAGATATGGCGGCGACTACCAAAAGGCATCCCTCGCGCACGCGCCACCGGACGGCCGTCAGCAAGGACGGCAAGATTTTGGGCGGAGAGATCGACTTCACGATTGACGGCGGAGCGTACCTCACGCTGTCACCCGTCGTGCTTTCCCGCGGGGCAATTCACGCGGGTGGGCCGTACTACTGGCCGAGTGTTCGTATTCACGCGAAGGCAGTTGCGACCAATGCGCCGCCCCATGGAGCTTTTCGTGGCTTTGGAGCGCCGCAGAGCCTGTTTGCAGTGGAGCGGCACATGGATCGCATCGCCCGAGCGCTAGGCCTTTCTCCCGTTGAGATCCGCCGCCGGAATTTTCTGCAGCCGGGACAGGACACCACCACAGAACAGGTTGTGCGCGAACCGATCGATCTCGGGAAGCTCCTTGATCGCGCACTGGAGTTTTCCGACTATCACGCCAAGAAACAGCGCTTCGCAAACGAGAGTCGAGTCGGCGCAACCAGGAAAGGCATGGGCATTGCTGCGTTTCTGCACGGTGCAGGTTTCACAGGTTCAGGCGAGCGCTATCTGAGTTCCGTAGTCGGTGTAGAAGGTTGTGCCGACGGCCATGTGCGCGTGCTGGTTTCGAGCACAGAATTTGGTCAGGGAACAAAAACTGTTCTCAGCCAGATTGCGGCTGAAGCTCTCGGCCTGCCCTACGAGAACGTCACCATGGCCCAGCCGGATACTTTGGAAGTTCCCAACAGCGGTCCGACCGTAGCCTCGCGCACGGTAATGGTGGTTGGGAAATTGGTGCAGTCCGCGGCTTTGGGGATTCGGCAAACACTGATTTCGTCCAACTTGCTACGTGAGGCCTATACCGCAGACGAGTTTCGCGCCGCCTGTCAGCACTATGCGGCTGCGCATGGCGAATTCCGGTCCTGGTCGCGCTACGAGGCGCCCAGCGATATTTTCTGGGACGATCAAAAATATCGAGGAGAAGCCTACGCGGCGTTTGCCTGGGCGGTCTACATTGCGGAAGTCACGGTTGACCTGACGACGTACAGCGTATCGGTGGACGACTTCGTGGCACTCCAGGAAGTTGGCAAAGTTCTGCATCCGCTTCTGGCGAGGGGACAAATCATCGGCGGCATTGCCCAAGCGATCGGATTCAGCCTTTATGAGAAGGTGGTTTGGCAAAACGGACGCATGCAAAACAGCCAGATGACCAATTACATTATGCCAACTTCGACCGACCTGCCTCCGACTCGGGTGTTCTTCGAAGAGCTAGGGAATGTCTACGGAGCGTATGGTGCGAAGGGCATCGGCGAGCTTCCGATGGACGGTCCTGCCCCGGCAATTGTTGGCGCGGTGGAAGACGTGCTCGGAGTTCCCTTCGATTCCATTCCACTGCTTCCGGAAGACATCGTGGAGGCGCTGGACAAAGATGCGCTCGCCGCTTCGGCGCAAGATAGCCGCGTGACTTCCACAGGCGTAGTGCGATGACCGATTCTCGCGAGGGTCGTGCCAAGGCCGAGATTTCATTTGCGGTCAACGGTGAGCCGAAGACCGTGCATGCTTATCCCATGGAACGCCTGCTCGACGTGTTACGGCAACAACTCCAATTGACCGGCACGAAAGAAGGGTGCGGAGAAGGAGAGTGCGGTTCGTGCGCAGTGTTGATGGACGGCATACTCGTGAATAGCTGCCTCGTGCCTGTGCTTCAGGCTGCAGGTTCGAGCGTGATTACGATCGAGAGACTTGCGGCGGGGGGGACGCTGCACGTCCTGCAGAAGGCCTTTCTGGAATGCGGCGGGGCGCAGTGCGGAATTTGCACGCCGGGGATGATTCTCGCGGCCGTCCACTTATTGAACAAAACACCTGAGCCCACGACGGAAGAAATCCGGGAAGGCCTTTCCGGCAATCTCTGCCGCTGCACCGGGTACAGCCAGATTATTGACGCTGTGGCGGAAGCGGCGCGCCGCGGGACATCGACATGAGATCGAATCCCTCTGAGTACGAAATGGTCGCGCCCGGCAGCTTGCATGCCATTGTCTCGCTGCTGGCAAAGGAACCGGGCGTGTGGCTTCCAATTGCCGGAGGCACCGATGTGATGGTGCAATACGCGGCGGGAAAGCTCCCGGCACGAAGGCTGGTCAGCATCTGGAATCTTCCCGAGTTGCGTCATATTGAGGTCACGGCTGAAGAAATTCGGATCGGTGCGGCATGCACGTATACCGATCTCCGTAAACACGAGATTGTCGGAAGCGAGTTTCCTCTCTTGCAGAGTGCCGCGAGGTGGACCGGTGGGGTCGCGAACCAGAATCGCGGAACGATTGGAGGCAATATCGTCAACGCGTCGCCCGCCGCGGACTCGCTACCTGCGTTGCTCGTGTACGGCTCCGAATTGATTCTCGTGTCGGTCCGAGGCGAGCGGCGTCTGCCCTATGCAAGCTTTCACACCGGTTACAAAAAGACATTGCTGGCGACTGATGAGTTGCTTCAAGCCGTGTGCCTGCCGCGTCGATTCTCGGGATATTTCACCCATGCCCGCAAGGTGGGAGCCCGCAATGCTCAAGCTATTTCCAAAGTGTGCATCGCCGCTCTGGGTCGCATGGCGGATGGTGTGGTTGAAGATGTTCGCATCGCTCTGGGAAGCGTGGCGCCCGTTCCGCTTCGGCTGACTGAAACTGAGCAAACCGTGAGAGGAAAAGCTATTGATTCCGAGCTCTTGCTTTTGGCGAGAAAGGCCGTTGCTGCGGAGATCCGGCCGATTGACGATATTCGATCCACCGCGAGGTACCGTGCAGTAGTGGCTGGCAATCTTGCAGCTGAGTTCTTGAATCGCTTGCGTTCGCAGCGGACGGGCGCGGAACGCGTTGGAGTGCAGGATGTCCTGGCACGATGGAATCGTCTTCCGATCGACGAAGCAATGAGAGCGATTCTGCCTTGTTGCGGATCCCAAGCCTGGACGCAGAGGATAGTTGCTCGAAGACCATTCATGGACGAAGCTGCGCTGGTCGTTGCGTCGGACGAGACGTGGCGCAATCTGACGCGATCAGATTGGATGGAGGCGTTCCACAGTCATCCGCGAATCGGGGAGTCGCGCGCGTCTCAATCTCTACCAGGTCAGTCTCCGCCAGCCCAGTCTGTAGCCTGGTCGGATCGGGAGCAACGGAGCGTTGAGAGCGCCGACGCTGACACAAAGATTGCTCTGGCGGATGCAAATCGAGAATACGAGCGGCGCTTCAATCGTATCTTCATTGTGTGCGCAACGGGTAAGTCCGCACCGGAGATTCTGGAGAGTCTTCGGCGACGCCTCAAGAACGACGCAGAAACCGAACTTCACGAAGCAGCCGAGCAGCAGCGGCAGATTACAGAAATCCGGCTACGGAAATGGCTTCAAGGATGAAACGCATTTCAACCCACATTGTGGACCTCGTGCTCGGCAAGCCTGCCAAGGACGTGTCTGTGCGACTGGAGAAACAGAATACACCCGCAGATTGGCGGCTGTTGACCTCGGCACGTACCGATCAGGATGGCCGGTGTGCTCAATTGCTGCCGGAAGGCGAGGATCTCTCCGCGGGAGTTTATCGCTTGAGTTTTGACACCGGGAGTTATTACGCGCTGCAAAAAATCGACGCACTGCATCCGGTGGTGGAAGTTACGTTCCTGGCACGAGATGGAGAATCGCATTTTCACATTCCGCTGCTCCTGAGCCCGAACGGGTATACGACTTACCGGGGAAGCTGAATTCAACCGCTTTCAGCGATGGAGTTGATAAGGTGACCTCCTCAATCCGCGAATGGCTCAACCTCCTGGTGCGCTGGGTCCACGTTTTTGCAGCGATCATGTGGGTCGGCCAAACCTACTATTTCACGTGGCTAGACGGCCAATTTGGCAGGCTTGAGAAGAACGCCGCCGCTGACGGTACAAGCTCGTCGGTATGGATGGTCCACAGCGGTGGTTTCTATACTGTCAACAGGCAGAAGGCCTTGACGGTCGGGCCCGAGCAAGTTCGTTGGTTCCGCTGGGAGGCGTTGATGACCTGGCTGAGCGGAATAATCCTGCTTTTTCTTGTCTACTATTCCAGCAGCGGACTTATTGACGCGGACGTGGCGAACATTTCTCAGGGGGTCGCCATCGCCATCGGACTAGCTGTGATGGCTGGCGGATGGGTCGTCTACGATCTGGCGGTACGGTCGGCTCTGGGCAGGTCGGAAGCCGTGTTCGCTCTATTCTCTCTTGTGATGATTGCCGTACTCGCCTTCGGGTTGATGCGTGTGTTCAGCGGACGCGCGGCGTACATCCACCTAGGAGCCATGCTCGGGACGATTATGACCGCCAACGTCTGGTTCCGGATTCTTCCTTCCCAGCGCAAAATGATTGCTGCGGCGGCAGCCGGGGCCAAGTTCGACGCGTCCCTGGGCGCCCAAGGCAAGCTGCGCTCCAAACACAATACTTTTATGGCAGTCCCGGTTGTCTTTATCATGATCAGCAATCACTTTCCCGTTGCGACCTACGGGAACCGATATGCTTTGGAAGTCCTTGTCGCCCTGGTTCTCATCGGCTGGGGAGCGGCGAAGATTATCCGCGAAGCCTAGCGCGTGGATAAAGCGCGAATTCATCGCCAGAACCAGAATCTAGTGCAAACAACTGGAACCACAAGTCGCGCAGAGGAAGTCATCGCTCGCTGTAAAAGAGTAGCGTCCTTTACTGAAGATCCAGATGGCACGCGCCGGACTTTCCTGTCTCCGCCTATGCGTGACTGCCATGGGGAAATTTCCCGATGGATGGAACCTCTCGGTGTTCATGCGCAACTGGATGCTGCGGGAAACATCCGCGGAATTTATCCGGCCGCGGCGCCGAACGCGCGGCGCCTCCTGATAGGTTCACACCTTGATACGGTTCCCAACGCCGGTGCCTACGATGGGGTTCTGGGGATTGTTCTTGCCGTCGCGTTGCTGGAAGAGTTGCATGGACGGAGGTTTTGTTTCGGCATCGAGGTGGTTGGCTTTTCCGAGGAGGAAGGAGTACGCTTTGGCACCCCATTCATCGGCAGCCGTGCGCTGGTTGGCAGGCTGGACCAGGAACTCCTGGATGCTCGGGATGCGCAAGGCATTTCCGTGCAAAAGGCGATCGAAAACTTTGGGCTGAATCCCGAAAAACTTCCTCAGGCTGAACTCGAGAACAATACGCTTGGATACCTTGAATTTCATGTCGAACAGGGACCGGTCTTGGAGAAACTGAATCTGCCGCTCGCCGTGGTAGAGGCCATTGCTGGTCAGAGCCGATTAGAGTTCACGTTTCGCGGCCGCGCCAACCATGCGGGCACAACACCCATGCATCTTCGCTGCGACGCGATTGCAGGCGCGGCGGAATGGATCGGCGCAGTGGAGCGCGTGGCTCAGAGAGTCCCAGGCTTGGTCGCCACTGTCGGAAGGATCAGCGCCAAACCCGGAGCGGCGAACGTGATCGCGGGCGAAGCGTGGCTGACCCTCGACCTGCGTCATAGCTCCGACGAGATTCGAACTCGTGCCGTGATTGATCTCATTCGCCAGGCTGAAGGAATTGCGGCACGACGCGGATTGTCTGTGCGGGAAAATACGCTGTTCAGCCAGCACGCCGTCGCAATGGACGCGTTCCTCAATGATGAAATAGAACGGGCAATCCTCAAGACAGGATGCAAGCCGCATCGGATGGTGAGCGGCGCCGGTCATGATGCCATGATCATGGCGGAAAAAGTCCCTAGCGCAATGATTTTTCTGCGCACTCCCGGCGGCATCAGTCACGATCCCGGGGAATCGGTCGCAGTTGAGGACATAGAGAAGGCAATCGAGTGCGGATTGCATCTTCTCGATCAGCTGGCTGCTTCGCCCGAATTTCAAAAAAGGATAAACCGTGCATAATCTTGGCCGCACACGAAGCTCCCAACAAACGAATCATTTACTGTCGACTGCCGACACTTTTGTACGTACGACTCTGCCGGGAATGAAGACGTGCTCCGCAATTGTGCATGTCAGTCCAGCATTGGGTGCCGGGTTCACGGAGTACACCGCCGAGTTTGAAGCAGGAGGAGAGCTGGGCAGCACGCCGGCGCAGCGCGTCATTTTCGTGATCGAGGGTGGCGTGAACGTGGAGGTCGGCAGCAAATCAAGCAAATTGGATGCGCGCGGTTACGCCTTTGTTCCCCAGGGATTGCGCCACCGAGTGGTCGCCACGAAAGCGAGCCGTGTCGCCGTCATCGAGAAACCTTATCAGACGCTCGATTCGGTCGCGTCGCCACATTTAATAATTTCGAACGAAGATCTGGTTTCCTCCCATGCGCTCACCGACGATCCCAGCCTGCAGGTCAAATGCCTGCTCCCCGACGAGATGAGTTTCGACTGCGCAGTGAACACCATGGTCTACCAGCCGGGGGCCTCGTTGAGCATGGTCGAAATGCACGTGATGGAGCACGGGCTCATCATGCTAGAAGGGGGCGGAATTTACCGGCTCGGCGATTCCTGGTATCCGGTGACAGCCGGAGACTTCATCTGGATGGGACCATGGTGCCTACAGTGGTTCGGAGCCATGGGCAAGGTGCCGGCAAAATATCTCATATACAAAGATTGGAACCGGCATCCCCTGGCTGGCCCGCAGCGATGAGTTTGACCATCGACCGAGATCGCCTGCTGTCCGAAATCGATGAGCTAGCTTCATTCTCTGATGCCGAAGCTCCTGCCGTTACACGCATCGTTTTCACGCCGACGGATCTTAAGGCCCGCGCATGGGTGAAGGGGCGTTGCGAGAATGCCAGACTCACGGTGCGCCAGGATGCCATCGGAAATACTTTCGCCCGCTGGAATGGCTCTGATCCGGCCGCGCCGGTTGTCGGCACCGGCTCGCATATTGACGCCATTCCGAACGCCGGGAAATTCGACGGTGTTGTAGGGGTGATGGGAGGGCTGGAAGCGATAAGAGGTTTACAGCAGAGCGGATTTCGTCCGAGGCATTCGATTGAGTTGGTCATTTTTACCTCCGAAGAACCCACGCGTTTTGGAATCGGATGTCTTGGAAGCAGGCTGTTGTCTGGCTCTCTTTCTCCGGAAGCGGCGAGAAAGCTAACGGACAACGATGGCGTCACACTGGATGAGGTCCGCCGTGCGGCTGGTTTCGGAAGCGACCTTGAACGGGTGAAGTTGCCAGGTGGCTACTATGAAGCATTCATCGAATTGCACATTGAACAGGGACCGCTGCTGGAGCGCCAGGAAACTCCTCTCGGCATTGTCACGAAAATCGCTGCCCCGGCGAGTCTTCGTATCTTGATCGAGGGCTCTGGCGGACACGCCGGGGGTGTTTTGATGCCCGACCGTCGCGATGCTCTTTGCGCCGCCGCCGAACTGATTCTGGCGATTGAGAGCGCAGCACACACCAGCGGAGCACTTGACACGGTTGCAACCGTCGGTATATGCGAAGTGTTTCCCGGCGCGGTCAATAGCATTCCGAGCCGGGTTCGCCTTAGCGTGGACATCCGCGACACGGATCTTCAACGGCGCGACATAGTAATGCGTGCGATTGAAACCACATGTGATTTGATTTCAGCCAAACGGCAGGTCTCGGTCCACGGCGAGTTGCTGAACGCCGACGCGCCCGCGGACTGTGCTCCCGCCGTAGTCGAAGCACTTTCTCAATCCTGCCGTAAGCACGAACTGAACTCTATTCCGATGGTCAGTCGCGCTTATCATGACTCGCTTTTCATCGCGCGCATCGCCCCGGTTGCGATGTTGTTCATCCCCTGCCGCAATGGATACAGCCACCGTCCCGACGAGTACGCAGCCCCGGAAGATATCGTGCGAGGAACACTCGTGCTCGCGGAGACTCTGGCGGTATTGTCTAGATGACGTTCTCAGAACCTGGCTTCGACTACGGTACATGAGGAATGGCGGACTCTCGTTCCGACCAGTGCTCCACGAGGTCTCGTACCACCTTGTCTGCGACGATCTGGGCCGCCTCCAAAGCTGGCATATAAGCCGAGTAATTGCCGGAAACCATCTCTTGCAGACTTTCAGCCGCGGTCACGCCTGGCGCCTCACGATCATAGTTACTGACGGTGCGCAGCACCAGAACACGTCCGAAATCGACGCGCTTGGCTTGACTCAAGAACCTGAGGGCTTGCAGCGTGCCCGAATCTTCCATGGCTGCGACTATGTAATTACCTTTGCTGGCTGTGTAGTAGCGAGTCCAAGCGTTGGCCCACTCATCCATCTTCGAGCCGTGCCAGAACGTACTTGCCGACAAGACATCGCCTCTCGCTACGAACGGCGGCTTCAGAGCATTCGGGAAGCCCGCGAACCGTGCCCGCGACTTGCGCAAGGAGTCGGAGTCAGTAAGCGACAAATCTTGCGTGAGATGAAATGCCCAGCCAACCAGTTCCTGGTTCAGTGTGTACGCTTCACTATAGAAGTCGCTGGCCGGCTGCTCGTAGGGACTTCCTTTTTGTAATGGTACATAACCAGTCGGCCAGCTTTCTGGAATTTGTCTCGCATCGATCTCAAAGGCCAGATCGCCATCAACCACGTGATTCGCCCAAACCGCCGACCCAACCGATACGTCCGCCGGGTCTCCGCCGCCAATACCGGCAACGATCCAATAGGCTTTCGAGAGTTCGAATCTGGGGTCGAGACCCAATGCCATTACGGATGCGGCGGCCTTGGCAGTTCCCACTCCAGTGACCATGCCGAGCACCCCGTTCTTGTTCAGGCGCACGTGGTGATAGCCGGAAGGGAGCGGAAGAATCTGGTAGAGATGCTCACGTTCCACCCAAAGCTGAAATTCGCCAGGAGTGTCATCGATGTCTTCTCCGCGCTCAAACATCGTTACGATGACGACTTTGATACGGATCGGACCATCCGCCGCACCCCTCTGAGCGGAGAGATAGGCAGAACCGAGCCCGGATAGCGCGAACGTAAGGACCAACTGCCTGGCAAGACTGCACATGAAATCTCCAACGTGTGACTACCTACATGTCAGACCGACATCTTTGTCCCGATCGATTCCCAATCCTGGCGTAGCCAGGCTTGATGGCGGAATAAATGAAATGAATACGCTCCTTGTAAGGCAGGAAAGAGCTCTTCATTGCATTGATCGTGATCCTCTCAAAGTCGTCCAGAGAGAGCCCAAATGTTTCTGCGGCTGCCTCAAACTCCTGGCTCATGGTGGTGCGGCTCATCAGGCGGTTGTCCGTGTTCAGCGTGACGCGGAACTTCTCCTGATAGAGAATTTTGAAAGGATGCTCCGCCAAACTGGGCGTGGCGCCGGTGTGAACGTTGCTCAGCAGGCAAATCTCGAGGGGGATGCGCTTGTCGAGGACGTATTGAGCCAGGTCGCCCAACTTCACTGCTTTGCCGTCCACGACGGCAATATCATCGATCAGCCGCGTGCCGTGCCCGATGCGGTGCGCCCCGCAATACTGAATCGCTTGCCAGATCGATTCTTTTCCGTACCCTTCGCCGGCGTGAATCGTGATGTTGAAGTTCTCGCGCTGGATGTAATGAAAAGCATCCACGTGCTTCTTTGCGGGATACCCGCCTTCTTCTCCCGCAAGATCAAAGCCCACCACGCCGCGTGCGCGGAAATCGACAGCCAGTTCCGCCATCTCCAACGAGGTATTCATGTTGCGCATCGCGCAAATGATTAAACCGGAGGCGATCCCGAAATCCTTTCGTCCCCGTTCCAATCCTTTCAAAACCGCCGAGACGATCTGCTGATGGGTCAATCCTTTCTGCGTATGAAAGACCGGAGCAAAACGAGTCTCGAAATAAACAACCCCATCTCGACTCAGATCTTCTGCCTGTTCGTACGCTACCCGCTGCAGCGCCTCTTCGGTTTGCATCACTGCGATCGTATGGGCAAAGCCTTCCAGATATTTCGCGAGACTCCCTTGATTCGCTCCGCGAAAGAACCATTGAGAAAGGGCATCAGGATCGTTCGTGGGCAGACCCGTGTATTTGACATCCCTGGCCAAATCTGTGATGCTTTGCGGCCGCAACACGCCATCCAAATGCTCGTGCAAAAGGACTTTGGGAAGACTTACCAGTAGATCTTTATCCAGTTTCACGAAATGCGGCTTTCTTTGCAGCAGCGGCCGTGTCCCACGAAGCAGGTGAGGCGTTGAAAAATGATACACCACTCGCGAATCCGATTCGCTTTGAAATCACCAGACAGCCCGTGTTGTACAATCCCAGCCCAGTCGAGATTGAGGGTAGCGCGCTGTCACGGCGCAAACCGCAGAGAAAAGTGTCCAGAAAGCGAATTATGCTTTGCGCCGGGCGCTTTTAACGGCGCGATCCCTTCCAATGATCCGTACGAGACGAACTTCATTGATGACGGCCAGCGTAGTATTCTCCGCCAGTCCTGGCAGAGGCGCGCGGACATTTTGCTCACGAAGATAACGGAAATAACCGAGCGCTCCTCCCTGAAGTTCACGTTCGATATCTTCAACGTGACTAACACCGCGAGTTTCGATATCCCGATTGACGACGTGACCCAGAACATCAACTTCAACGGCTTTCCGGCTGCAGGTCAATCTCTATACGTCAGCCCGACGCTGAGCGGCTTGGGCATCACGAACAAGACCATCGAAAGCCCGACACAGATCCAGATGTCGTTGAGCTTCATGTTTTAATTCCATCGCTAACGGGAAAGGGAATGGCAGGACATTTCGCTCCCTTATCTTCATTTTTTGGGATGGCAGGCTGAACATCAGCGACAACTTTTCGAAAGCCTGGAGGGCAGTCCTGGGCCATGTGCCGCAGAGACTCAGCGGTCACCCTAGCCCAATATCTTCGTTCCACACGGCAGGATTCGCGCGAATATACTCTCTCAACAGCGAGACGCATTCCTGTGAGTCGAGATCGATCACCTTGACCCCGAGCGAGCGCAGCCAGTCGACGCCGCCTTGGAAATTTCGGCTCTCTCCCACAATCACCGTGCTAAAGCCAAACTGTCGCACGAGCCCGCTGCAATACCAGCAGGGCGCCAGCGTCGTGACCATGATGAGCTTGCGATAGCTGCCCTGACGTCCCGCATTGCGGAAGGCGTCGGTCTCGCCGTGCAGCGAAGGATCGCCATTTTGTACGCGGCGGTTATGGCCGGCGCCTACGAGTTTGCCGCTTCCGTCAAAAATCGCAGCGCCGATGGGAATGCCCCCCTCCGCCAGACCCTTGCGAGCTTCCGCGATCGCCACTTCTAGCATTGCTGAATAATCGGAACTGGACATCGTCCTTGAATTATATGGGCAAGCCTGAAAGCTCGAACATTACACGGATATTGCCGAGCGGAGTGACTTCCACAGGAGAGGAGACCCATGCGGACAAAGCCATCTTCAGCCTCAGGCAGGAAAGTCTCCGGCACGGCCGGAGCAATTACCAGCATCTCGACAACCTCGCGACAGATTCAGTTTGGATTGAAACCGATTTGGTAGAACCTGCAACAATCGGGGCTGCAGATACCCGACGCCTCTCTACGCGGTTTGTGGAAAATTGAATACCGTAGTTGTGGAAACATTAGCAGGGAAGGCCGGCGCGTAACTTCCCCCACAGAGCGATTCGGAGCCCACGCCGCATCATAATTCGAATATGACACAACTACGGGTGAGGCGATGACGTATGGCACAAGGGAAAGGCAGCGCAAAACCTGATTTCAGGAACGGATTTCCGATGGGCGATGTTCCTGATGGTGGGATGGCTTTGGGGCAGGCTGATGGCGAAGATGTGATCCTGGTGCGCTGGCAAGCTGGCAGTCGTCATCGGGGAATCCAGGGGTATCGGGACTGCGCGGCGCCAAAATCTTTAACGCGCGGAGATGCTTCCGTGACGATTGCTGTTTTCTTGTCTGACATACATAACCGTTCGTTTGAAACTTCGTATCTAAGACACACTTGCGCAGCTGGCGCCCCCTCAGAGCGGCCTCATCCAGTACGCCGCGTCAGGAATCGTTCGCGTGAAGAAACGACAAATCCTCGTACCAATGCGGCGATCTCATCTGCAGCCGTATCCAATGCGAAATGACCGGCGTCGAGAATGTGAACTTGAGCGTTCGGCAGGTCCTGCCGGTACCGCTCCGGTTCGCCGAGGTCAAACGACAGATCGTACTTGCCCCAGATCACCAGCAGGCGCGGCTTCTTCTCGCGCATCCAGGCCTGCCATTCCGGGTAGGAGTCCACATTGGTTCGATAGTCGTAGAACAAATCACTTTGAATGTCGGGCTGGCCGGGCTGGTTGAGAAAGGCAAATTCGTCGGTCCAAAGATCAGGGTCGTAGCGATCCACATTCGGATCGTTTCCGACATGACGGGTGCGCGTGGTTGCTAGAGAGAGCAGGTTTGTGCGAAGCGCGCTTTCGTTGGCAGCGCGATCGGCCCAAAAGGCCCGCCGTGCCTTCCAATTTGCCCCCAGGCCTTCGTTGTGCGCCACCGCGTCCTGGACGATGAGAGCCTCGACCCGGTCGGGATGGGCCAAGGCCATGCGGAAACCCACCGGGCCACCATAATCTTGCATGTAAAGCGTGTAATGCGAGAGCCCGAGGGCTTCGCTGAAGTGATTCATGATGTCGGCGTAGTGATCGAACGTATATGCAAATTGCTTCGGGTCTGGCCAGTCGCTGTGTCCGAACCCAGGGTAATCGGCTGCGACCAGGTGATAGCGATCGGAAAGCCGGGCGAAGAGCGGCTCGAACATTCGCGATGATGACGGAAGTCCGTGCAGCAAGAGAATCGTTGGAGCGTCTTTCGGGCCGGCCTCTCTGTAGAAAATGGAGAGCCCATCTACCTGTATCGTGCGATGAAGAGTCGGGTACTTCATGGGACGTTCCTTTCCATGGGCTTGGGCCAGCAATTGAAATGATGTGGGCATCGCAGAAACCACCAATGCCATGCAGAGAACCTGCAAGCATCGGGTCCAACGGGGCAATTTAAAAAGACGCATCGTTCAGTTCCTCTTATGGCGAGCTCGTAGACCAGTCCTCGCTGTGCTTCTCGATTGCGTTGTTGGCCTACATTGTCCGCCAACCTCACATCGTCAGAACGACGCGGAACTGTGCCTTGCCGCTCATCATTCGCGCGTAAGCTTCGGCCGCCTTTTCGAGCGGATATGTTTCAATCATGGGACGCACGCCGGTTAGTTCGGCGAAGCGCAGGGTGTCCTCGGAATCGGCGGGTGTTCCCGCGGCCCAGCCTTGAATCGTTCGGCTTCCGCTAATGAGCTGTATTGGTGTGACCTCAATGGGATCAAATGTTGCACCCACAACCATGAGCTTGCCGTTCGGCCCCAGACCGTCGATCAGCTCGGACATCGCTTTCGAGCTTGGGGCCGTCGCTAGAATTACGCGCGCGCCGCCAAGCTCTTGCAATGCCTCCGCTGCGTTCGTCGATGTGCTATCGATGTACACGCTCGCTCCGAGTTTCTTGGCGACCCCCGCGTTTTCGGAGCCACGCCCGATCGCCGCCACCTTATAGCCAAACTTGTTCGCGAATTGAATTCCGAGGTGGCCCAGACCGCCGATACCCTGCACCGCAACCAGATCGCCTGGGAACGCGCCGCTGTGGCGCAGGGCGTTGAAGGTGGTAATTCCGGCGCAGAGCAGCGGCGCTGCTTCGGCGTCACTTAGACTCTCCGGCATCGCGACCAGTGCTTCGATGGGAGCCACCATGTATTCCTGGTATCCGCCGTCATAGCTGATGCCCGCAATTTTCAGATTCCGGCAATTGCGAAAATCCCCGCGTCGGCATTCGCGACAGGTGCCGTCCTGGCCGCCGTGCCAGCCAACACCGACGCGCTGCCCCTTTTTCCACTCGGAAACACCGGCACCCACTTCATCGATGATGCCCGCGACTTCGTGTCCTGGAACGCGGGGATACTGAATTCCGGGCCAAGCGCCTTCTTTCGTGAGCACGTCACTGTGGCAGACGCCACAGGCCTGCACTTTGATCCGGACGTGTCCTGCACCCGGCTCGGGAATCTCGCGCTCGACGATCTGGAAATCCGATCCGGGATTGGAGACTTGCGCCACCTTCATCGTTGCTACCGCGACTGTTGTCGTTGCCATAAATCCTCCTGTGAATTTCAGCATTGTTGAAAGAACGTACTGCCACTTGGCGAGGCAGCAACGCTGCTCGCCGCGCCTTTACGCTGCTACCTCGAAAATGACTTCCAGTTCGACTGGGGTGCCGAGCGATAGGTTTGCGACGCCATATACCAGGCGGCAAGGGCTCTTGTCTTTTCCGAAGACGTCTTGCAGCAATTCGGAAGGTCGCTTCCTCGGCCAAGAGGAGAAAAGCGAGTAATCCGGCGCACCTCGCCGTCCAAAACTGACCGGTCAATTACGAAACCTGTTGCCGAAGGCCACCACCCTCTGTCTCCACTCTACGCTGCTGGCCTGATCTCCGTGGTCCGTGCGCTTTTTTGGGCCATCACGCTTAAGGCCAGCGGAAACGTAGTAAGGCCTCCGACTACTGCCAAAGCCACTCCGGCGGCCTTCCGTTGATCATTGTTCAGCTTGGTGGAAAGCAGCAGGCCGATCCCCGCGCCCAATGCGATGCGGGTCCCCGCGATCAATATGATCTCAGCGATAGTAAGTTTCCGTTCCATCATGTTCCACCCACTTTCCTTTACCCACGCGCAATTCTATTCGGCGGGATATCAATCTTTGGATGCTCATTGCAGGCTGCGGGATTGTAACAATCCCGAGCAGTATGCGCGTCTCTCCGCACGAATCCGCTGAACTGAAAAATAGTAGTGGCGGCCCTTGACATGCATGTAAGATTTAAACTCCGGGAACCGCTGGCCCGGCGAGATTCGCACGGAACGGGAATACGACCTCTTCGAGCAGTTTTCAGATGATGAACCCATGTGGCGCGGCCACGCGGTAGGGCTGACGAGCGCCCGCCAAAAACTACAGGAGCTTGCCAGAACCACAAGAAATGAATGCTTAATAATGCATCTACCTACAAAAGAGATTGTCGCCTGCCTGAATGTGCGTTCGTCCCGTGGCGTAGGCCGCAAACCGGTGGTCTTTCAGATCGCCTACGATAGCGGCCTAGCAACCGCGCGAACCATGGTATTGAGACTGCACGGGTACGAGGTAGTTTCGGTTATCGGTAATGAAGCAGCAAAAGTTGTGCTGCATGCCAGAACAGTGCGACTTTTTTATCGTCGGACACGCAGCGGATGATCAAGTAAGAAGGGAAATGGTTTTGTGGCTCAAGGCCCATTACCCAGGCGTTCGGATCTTGGCGCTCAATCCTCCGAAAGTTAGTGAACTTGCAGGTGCCGATTACAACGTGAAGCTGAATGGGCCGGAAATCTGGTTGCCCATCATCGCAACCGCTCTTCGTGGGCCGCAGGAGAGCGGACCATCCTCCATCCTTTGAGGGGGCTGACCCAAGCTTTGGCTAGGCTTGCGCTCGCGGGATTCTCTGGCCCGCTGTCGACGAACGCAATTTGCTTTTTATCTGGACCGCGGTCAACCGGCAACCGAGCTATCAGGATGGTCCCTTTGCCATTGACCGGAGAGCTGATTTCCAAATTCCCGCCTAACTGACGGATTCTCTCTCGCATTCCGCGGATTCCGACGCCCGCCCTGCCGGGAATTTCCATTTCCCACTGTTTGTCTGTTGATATGCCTTTACCTTCGTCCCGCACTTCTACGCGAAGATCGTGATTGATCCGAGAAATCACCACTTTGGCAACCGCGCTGCCCGAATGCCGGTGGATATTGGTTAGAATGTACACCTGTCCGCCATTCTCCTTTGCATTTCTCGCTTCGAATTTTCAAGCCAACCCGCCTCCAGCATTCCGACTCAAAGTCCCATGGCCTCTGCGACGGTCACATCCTCATCTCATCGTAAAGAGGATCGCCGCAGGCCCTTGGCGGACTTGTGGCGGCTGGTGACTCTGTTGGCGCTGGCGGCGGTTGCGGCCGCAGTGTTCGTGATGCATCGCTATTGGCCCTTTGAACCAACGCCTGTCATCGAAGACCTGCAGGAAGCCAGCGACGGCCGCGTGACGGTGCGGGCGTTTCACCGCACGTACTTTCCAGAACCCGGCTGCGTGCTGGAAGGTGTTGTCTTCACGCACGGAAGCGTCGCACAGCCGCTCATCACGATTGAGCGACTAACCATCCGCAGCAGCTACCTTCGCGTTCTCTCGCGACACGTCAATACGATTGAGGCGGAAGGAATGCGGGTGTTCATTCCCGCACCCGGTACCGGGCAACCTCTTCACACGCAACCTTCCACCATCACGGTCGGTGAAATTGTTGCCAATGGCGCGACGGTCGAATTTGCGCTGCGCGAGCGAGACAAACCACCGTTACGCTTCGACGTTCACGAGGCATCCATTCGCGACGTGGGATGGGGCGGCCCGCTGACGTATCGAGTGAAGGTGCACAATCCAGAGCCGCCGGGTGAAGTCACCGCGACCGGAAAATTTGGCGTTTGGGAGGAGAGCGATCCCGGGCAAACGCCAATCTCCGGAGACTACAAATTCGAAAATGTCGATCTCGGCGTCTATGGCGGCATTGGCGGCACGCTGTCGTCGGTCGGGAACTTCGGCGGAAAGCTGGGGCACATCGACATCTCCGGCACCACCGACACGCCAGACTTCGAAGTCACCTCGGGGCATCATCCCGTGCGCTTGAGAACCGAGTTCAGCGCCTACGTTGACGGGATCAACGGCGATACGTTTCTCAATCGCGTGGACGCGCATTTCCGCAAGACGCACGTGGTGGCTCAGGGCAGCGTGGCGAAATCAAGGGATGGAAAGGGAAAGACGGCGCTGCTTTCTCTGGTCTCCGACAGCGGACGCAGGGAACCTTTGGAATCGGCGAGGGAGAATTCTCCAAGGCTCAGACTCAGGAAGACGTGAACAAGCTCAGCGCCAGTGCGCGGGGCGAGAAGGATCCAGTGGATCCCGAGACCGTGCTCACCGATCTGACCGGCCAGGTCGTGCTTGAGCACGGCGTCGCCACATTCACCGATCTTTCCTTCGGAGTTCCCGGGGCCGCGGCGCGCATGCACGGCACTTATGGACTGATCGATCACAAGATCGACCTGCACGGCCAGATGCATGTGCTCACGAATATATCGAACACCACAAGCGGCCCAAAGGCGTTTCTGTTGAAGGTGATGGACCCGTTTTTCAAGAAGCGCAAGAAGGGCGAGATTCTGCCCGTGCGCATCGCGGGCATCTACGAGAAGCCTTCATTCGGCCTTGACCTGAATGACAAGAAAGCGCAAGTGCCCTCGCCTCCGCCAGCACCGACACGCCCGCGATAGCGGATTACGCTCAGATGCGGTCCAATCAGGGTAGTGGTGCAGTTTGAAATTTCAACGCAACCAAGACCAAAACATATCGGTTAACATCGACTCCAAGTGGATCGTCGATTGAGATGTTTAGTCTCTGCGAACATCACCTTCTGTCATTTTTCGGCAAGGTCCACGTCGCCTATGTTCCGCAAGAAAAAGTGATTAGACATTTCTGTACCACACGGAAAACCGCAGTTTCCACGTCTCGCGAGAGGCGTCCTAAATCATTCGGAATTTCCAGATTCGTTTTGATGTTGCTCCGTCCGATTCTTGCGCAGTTTCATAAGGGCGCGGAACAGCTCCGTGTTGAAGCGCAGCCCTCCCTTCGCTCGAAGTAGGCGACAGCCGCCAAGGGAAAGAGTGCAGCGGCCGAAAGCAAACTGAAGGCGGGCTAAAGCTTTGGTTTTTAGTACTGAGACAGCATTCGGGTGAGCCTCTAACGCTGCCTTAACGGTCTAGGTCGTGATCGCTGCAGCAGTACCGAGGTCAAGTTCACGCACTTGGCGCAGGTGCACTTGAAGGATGAATTCGTCGGCATGATGAGATGGCCGCATCGGACGCACATATGCCATTCGCCACCATTGCCCTGAGCAACCATCGCTTTGAAACTCTTCCCTTCCACACAATAGGGACATCGGATCGGGGTCATAGTTGGGTTGTCACTCGGAATGTGCGTCGTCGTCGTCCTTGCTCGTGGCCCGCCTCAGTCGCATTCTGAGGACGTAGCATTCCTCGTGAATGGCCTTTCCATTCTCATCGGTCTTGCTGGTGTCGAGCGGCACTGGCTTTCCGCACAGAAAGCACCGCGGAAGTCCGGATGCATCCAACGCAAGCTGCGGGCCACTTTGCTTGAGACGTCGAATTTTCAACTCTAAGGCCGCATCAATAGTGGCTTCGAGTCAAACCGAGGAGTTCATGGATGTTTGAGAGCATTCTCTGCCAGGTCACGGAATACGATCCTGACGTTCTAGAGTCCCTGATTGAGCTCGCAGTCGAAATTGCTCGCGAGGGTCGGGAGGGAAGGCGCGTTGGCACGCTATTTACGCTCGAGGATGAGAAGGCAGTGCTCGCGAAATCCAGACCGTTGATTTTGGATCCGTTGCTGGGGCATCCGGAGTCTTCGCGACACGTCACCAATCTAAATTTACGCGGAACTATCAAGGAATTGGCGCAGTTGGACGGCGGGTTCGTGGTAAGTCGCCAAGGAATTGTCCTTTCCGCCTGCCGCTATCTCGACGCCGTGGCCGCACAAGTGGACGTGCCGTTGGGACTCGGTAGGCCGTCACATTGCCGCCGCGAACATGAGCGCAGTTACCAAGGCCGTGGGAATTGTCGTCTCTGAGAGTTCGGTGGTGCGGCTTTTCTGTCATGGACAACTGGTCGGCGAAATCATTCCTGAGGTTTGGATGATGGATCACGCCGCCCACCTGCGTGGTACCGTGAAGAAGGAACAAGTCGGCGAACTGACGATTCTGACACCAAATCTGCGACCGGCCTCGATCGCGGAGTGAAGATGACAAACCACTGATATACGGAAGGGCGCGCATGACACCTCTGCAGGAATTTAGATGTGAAGTTTGTGGACTGGTGACCACTAACCCCATCCACTGGTTCGTGATTCGATGTGGAGATTCCGAGCTTACCGTGCACCGGTGGAATTCCGAAACCGCCAGCGCGGCCGGAGCCCGACATTACTGCGGTGAGGCTCACGCCGAAGTGTACATCAGTCGCTGGTTCGAATCAGTCTGCGCTCCGCCGAAGCCAAGTTTCGTGTAGCGCTTGACCGGCAATTCGAAGTTCCGCAACAGCTGGACCGTGCGGTCCAGTTCTTGACCTTTGCCAATGTTCCGAAATGCGGTCTTTTCCCGGCGAACGGGTCCAACTTAATCACCAACACTGCTGCCCTAACGAGAATCGACGCTGAAAGTTCCAAGTGCAGTTGCCAGCAGTGCAGAACATGCTCCTCAAGCGCACCACATTCGTACAGAACCTGTACTGATCTGAATTTGGTCTGCTACAATTCAGGACAGAGCATGGACAAGTGCTCGGCGTCGCGATAGCCTGCGGACGGTTTATTCGGTGGAACGGATTGAAGCAGGCGAAACGGTTGACAGCAAGAGTAGACAGTAAGCATGCGGGTTTGGCCCTAACCGTATGAAAAGCAAGAGGGGACGTAGTTCAGTTGGTTAGAACGCTGCCCTGTCACGGCAGAGGCCGCGGGTTCGAGTCCCGTCGTCCCCGCCATTCTTTTCAGCGACTTGCGAAGAGAGAATGACACCTTCCACAGGTTTTGTGTCGCGGTTTGTGTCGTAACCCACCGTTTTGACTCCTATGGCGAGCGCGTCGAGCGCCTTTCTCTTTGCCTCTATTCGTACGTGAGAGTGAGCCAACAACTCGCAGAAGCGATTCGCATCAACTACAAAGGATTTTACAAGCTGACCACTGGTGAGTTGCTCAAGGCAATGCAGTCGCAGATCGACGATCGAGTGACAAAGATCGCCGCAACCGGAACACCTATGTGTCAAAGTTCCCTAACTCTCACGTTCCTCCCAAGATTACTCTCAACTTCACGCGCAAGTGCCAATTCCCAACTCTGACATGCCCCCGTTTGCTGTACCAATCGTAAGGTGAGTCCTCAGTCCTCCGTACTTGTACTGAACACCAAACGCTTGGCCGAACTGATCGAATCGTCATAAGAGTTGTTGTCAGGCCATGGCGCTCACAACCCCGGGCAATGAGCGCAACGCGATGTTAGGCCAACAATCCTTCTGAGATACCGCCAACTCCACAGCTTTCATTGACTTGCCCCCGCCTCCCGCCTAAGATTGCCCGACCCATGATCGGCCAGACCATCTCGCACTACCGCATCGTCGAGAAGCTGGGCGGCGGCGGTATGGGTGTCGTCTATAAAGCTGAGGACATCACGCTCGGTCGCTTTGTCGCACTCAAGTTCCTGCCGGATGAGGTAGCCAAAGACCCGCAAGCCTTGGAACGCTTTCGACGCGAAGCCCGTGCTGCATCTGCTCTTAACCATCCAAACATCTGCACGATCTACGAAATTGACAACCAGCACGACAAAGCGTTCATCGCCATGGAGTTTCTGGACGGCGTGACCCTGAAGCATCGTATTGCTGGCCGACCAATCGACACTGAGTTAATTCTGTCGCTCGCCATTGAGGTTGCGGATGCACTCGACGCCGCGCACGCAGAAGGGATCGTCCACCGCGATATCAAGTCCGCCAATATTTTCGTGACCAAGCGCGGCCAAGCCAAGATTGTGGATTTCGGGCTGGCGAAGGTCTCGGCCGCGGCCAGTTCTTCGAGTCAAATTGCATTGGCAAATACGGTGACGGAGATCGACGAACTCCAACTGACCAGCCCGGGCGCGATGCTGGGCACGGTGGCCTACATGTCGCCGGAGCAGGTGCGTGGGAAAGAACTGGATGCGCGGAGCGATCTGTTCTCCTTCGGCGCAGTTCTGTACGAGATGGCCACGGGCAAGGTGCCATTCGAAGGCTCCAGCTCGGGAGAGATCTGCGGTGCCATCCTGCACCAGAAGCCACGGCCAGCGGCGCAGCTCAATCCGCAGCTTCCGGGGCAAGTCGAAGCGATCATCAGCAAGGCTCTGGAGAAAGACCGCAATCTCCGTTACCAACATGCCTCGGAGATGCGCACCGATATGCGACGGCTGAAGCGGGACTCCGAAAGCGGATACCGTTCTGCGGTAGGCTCGGTCGCGGTGGCCGTGCCACAAGCTGCTCGCAAGCTCTGGAAACTTGCGGTTCCCGTTGGGCTGGTCGCCTTGGCCGTGGCGGGCGGGCTTTACTATCGTTCGCATCAAAGCAAGCGCCTGACTGAGAAGGACACCATCGTTCTCGCCGATTTCACGAACACGACGGGTGACTCGGTGTTCGACGGGACGCTCCGGCAGGGGCTAACCGTGCAGCTCGAACAATCACCCTTTCTCAGCCTCGTACCCGACCAGCGCATCCAGCAGAACCTGCGCCTGATGGGTCAGCCGCCTGATGCACGGCTCACCCCGGAGATTGCTCGGGACCTTTGCCAAAGGACTCAGGGCGCGCCGCCATCCTCGACGGCTCGATTGCGAGCCTGGGTAGCCAATATGTTCTGGGCCTAAAAGCGGAGAACTGCCGCACCGGCGATTCCCTGGCTGGGGAGCAGGCGCGGGCCACGGGCAAAGAGCAAGTGATTGCGGCCATGGACAAGGCGGCTGCGAACCTGCGCAGCAAGCTGGGTGAATCGCTCAGCACCGTGCGGAAGTTCGATACACCGATCGAGCAGGCTACCACGTCCTCGCTCGATGCCCTCCGGGCCTACAGCCTGGGACGTAAGACCCTGGCGGCAAAAGGCGACAACGCCGCCGCAGTCCCCCTCTTCCAACAGGCCATCCGCCTCGACCCGAATTTCGCCATGGCCTATGCCTCGCTCGGGACTAGCTACGGGAATCTCGGGGAAACCAGCTTGGGAGCGGAGAACACGCGGAAGGCTTACGAGCTGCGCGAACGGGTGAGCGAGCGGGAGAAGTTCTACATCGAGTCTCACTACTATTCCATTGTCACCGGCGACCTGGAAAAGGCGCGTCGGACCTATGAACTCTGGGCGCAGACCTATCCGCGAGACTGGCTGCCGCCAGACAACCTGGGTGGCATTTACAGAATTCTCGGGCAATATGACAAACGCCTTGCGGAAAATCGCGAGACCCTCCGTCTCGACCCGACGAGCGCGTGGAGTTATGCCTACCTCGTCTACCCCTATCTCAATCTGAATCGCCTGGAAGAAGCCCGGGCCACGGCCGAAGAGGCGCAGGCCAAACAACTCGATTCTCCTCTCCTTCGCATCGGCCTGTACCAGCTTGCCTTCTTGCAGAACGATCCGGCAGGGATGGCACAGCAAGTAACTTGGGCAGCGGGGAAGTCGGGAGTGGAAGACGTGCTGCTGGCCCGCGAAGCCGATACAGCCGCCTATTCTGGACGGCTCGGAGAGGCCCGCGACTTTTCCCGCCGGGCGGTGGCCTCGGCCGAGCGGGCAGCCGAGAAGGAGAAGGCTGCGAGCTATGAAGTCGATGCGGCCCTGCGGGAAGCACTTTTCGGCAATGCAGCCGCAGGCAGGCAACGAGCTGCGGCGGCGCTCGGGCTTTCGACCGGGCGGGATGTGAGGTATGGAGCGGCGCTGGCGCTGGCCATGGCAGGGGATGCCGCCCGCGCGCAGGCTCTGGCGGAAGATTTGGCCAAGCGCTTTCCGGAAGATACGTTGGTGCAGTTCAACTACCTACCAACCCTCCACGCTCAGGTTGCGCTCAGCCGCAACAATGCTTCGAAGGCCATCGAGGCTCTCCAGGCCGCCGCTCCTTACGAGCTGGGAGACCCGACCGAGGCCTTCACCTTCCTGAGCCTCTATCCCGTCTATGTGCGCGCGGAGGCGTATCTCGCCGGGCATCAGGAGACCGGCGCTGCAGCAGCCGAGTTCCAGAAAATCCTCGACCATGGCGGCGTTGTGTTCAACGAACCCATTGGAGCGCTCGCCCACCTGGGGCTCGCACGAGCATCCGCTCTCGCTGGTGACAACGTCAAGAGCCGCACGGTTTATCAGGATTTCCTCACTCTCTGGAAAGACGCCGACCCCGACATCCCCATCCTGCAGCGGGCCCGGGAGGAGTACGCGAAGCTACAGTGAAATTTCTTGGGTTATGTTCAGCGGATTCCATTTAAGAGCAGCTCGAAGATCGGAAAGGAGCTTGGCTTATGCTGGAGATTCAGACCAAGCACATGCGCCTTGACGTTGTTGTCCTGGAAATAACGGGAAGAATCAAGATCGGCAGGGAAGGCAAGCAACTGGAAGGGGCCGTCGACAGGCTCGTGAGTGGGGAGCGGAAAAAGGTTATCTTTGACCTAACCGGCGTGACGCACATCGATAGCACTGGAATTCGGATCATCGTGATGTCTGCCGGCCAAGTGAAGAAGGCGGGAGGAGAGTTGCGACTGGCAGGGGCTA
>WNGK01000588.1_pt1 | contig 41763 bp, 38 predicted proteins | sample 5400601 | NCBI WGS metagenome assembly WNGK01 (sample SAMN13153376, study PRJNA577476) | soil metagenome | isolation source: 60 cm soil or saprolite under Garry oak tree replicate 1 | place: USA:California | collected 2016-06-15 | reverse complement strand
GTATGTTCCGGGCCAGCTCGGCCAACTGCGCCTCTTCCGTGCGCCGCGCCGCCGTCTCGCGCTGCAGTCGCTCGAGCGCCGCGACCTCCTCTTTCAAGCGCGCCACCGGGGCGAGCTCCGCGGCGAGCAGGCGGAGCTGCTCCCGGGCGGCGAGCGCGTTCGCGAGCTCCTTGTCGAGCCGCTGGAACTCCTGGCGCGCCGACACGACGGCCTGCTCCGCCATGCGCCGCTCCCCGTCGAGCGACAGGGTACGCTCGCGGCGCGCGGTCCATTCGTTCCAGCGCGGCTCCTCGCGGCCCAGCGCGTCGTGCGCGGCCCGGCGCGCGGCGTCGACCGCCTTCGCCGCCGAGCGTGCCTCCGCCAGCCGCTGCTCAACCGCCCGCCGCGCCGCGGCCAGCGCGGCGGCGTCCGGGAGACCCGCCTCGAGACCCCGCACCTCCGCCGCCACGGCGTTCCGGACTTCGCGCACGCGCTCCTGCGCCTCGCGCAAGCGCTCATAGCCGAGCACGCGCGACAGGAACGCCGCCCGCTCGGTCTTGCCGAGCGCCGCCATCACCGCCAGCTCCTTCTGGCCGGTGAAGTAGGTGTTGAAAAACTCGTCGTGGGTCATGCCGAGCGTGCGCTCGAGCTTGTCGGTGACCGCTTTGAGGGAGTTCGCGATCACCTGGCCGTCCTGGTGGAGCGCGGCAGTAGACAGCCCGCGCGTCACCCGGTACTCGTGGGCGCCGAGCCGGAACTCGAGGTCCACCTCGACGCCCGCCCGGCCCTTCGCGCCGAGCCGTCGGATCGAGTCCTTGTCGCCGCGCACCGCCTGCGCGCCGTACAACGCCCAGGCAATCGCCTCGAGGATCGTCGTCTTGCCGGAGCCGTTCGGCCCGATGATCCCCGTGATCCCAGGACCGAACTCGAGCTCGGTGTCGGCGTGCTGCCGGAAGTTCACCAGGCGGAGCCGCAGCAGCTGCATCAGCTCCCCCCCTCCCCCTCCACCGCCACGTCGCCGTCCCGGCCCACATGCGCCACGTACTCGACACCGAGCCGCACGAACTCGGCGCGGTCCAAGTCGGCGTCGAGGGGCCGGTGCTCGAGGAACTCCTGGACCGTCTCGGGGAGCGTCTGTCGGCGGCCGGCCGCGCCCGACGCCTCCACGCGGTGGACCTCGGGCCGGCGCAGATCGAGCTGGAAGTGGAGCGCGCGAGCCTTGTAGGCGCGGATCGCGGCATGATCCAGGTCCCGGGCGGTGCCCCGCGACACGTCGAACACCAGCTGCCGCACGATCTGTTCGTCGATCGCCGGCTTCGCGCCGGCGACGGCGGCGGCGATCCGCTCGTCCAGGTCTTTCGGCGTGAGGCCCTTCCCCTCGATCGAGGGAAGCTCGATGTGCCGGCGCGTGAGCGTGACCGGTCGGAACTCCACCCTCGCCCTTGGGAGGTGGACGAGCAGGTAGCCCTTCCCGCGCAGCCCGTGTTCCGCTTCGTCATCCATCTGACCCCAGGGATTGGGGGCAACGTATTCGAGGCTGCCTGCGTACCACGCGTTGGCCTCTACCTGGTGAGCCACGTGGTAGTGGCCCAAGGCGACGTAGTCCCACTGTGCCGGAGCAAGATCCTGCAGCTCGATCGGCGCGCCGCCGTACTCCATCGTCCCACGACGCTCTCCCGTCCCGGGCAAGTGACCGTGGACGGCGAGAACATTGAAGGTCGTGCCCCGCTGGGGTCGCATGGACGGGCGTTCGGCTTGCGCCACCGCTTGGTGCGGCACGGCGAGGACCGAGCAATCGAGCTTCGAAAAGGTGAGACGCCGCGCCTGATCCACCACCACGTCCACGGCGAGCGCCGCGTACAGGGGGAGAATGCTGCGCGTCTCCGCCGAGCGAGGTGTGTCGTGCTCTCCCCCGATCATGACAATCGGCGCATCCGGGAGGCCGGCCCGCAGGCGGTGCAGCTGTTGGAACAGGAAGAGAATAGCCGGGTTCGTCGGTCGCACGGAATGAAACACATCACCCACGAGGAGAATCAGGTCCGGCCGTTGTTGCAACAGGTCGTCCACCGCCCGACGGAACGCCTCGGCGACATCGGCCTCGCGCTGATTCCCGCCCCGCGACGTCTGCCGGTCGTATTGGCGGAAGCCGAGGTGGAGGTCCGCGAGGTGAGCGAGCTTCACCGCCTCACTTGGCCTCGGTGAGCTGGAGCGAGGTCTGCTGCGTCATGGCCATCCTCATTTCGCCCCGGCCCGCTTGCCCGCCGCGCACGCTGATCTTCATCGTCCCGCCCATGTTCGAGCGCACGTGAGCGCTGCGGGCGACCGAATAGACCTGCTCCCCCGACAGGTTACCGGTGAGCGTCATGGTGACCTGCTGCCCCTGCTGCTTCAGCTCGATCGGCTCGCCCGGAAAACTGGTCTCGACGGCGAACACCACGGACGTGTCCGGTCCCGTCACCGTGATTTCCTTGACCGTGAGCTTGGTGCGCGCCTTGATGGGGTGGCTGGCGTTCAGCTGTTGGCCGAGCGGCATCTCGTGCTCGGTTACCCACGAGTCGCCCAGGCCGACCGGCCTCTCCGGAAGCGGGAAGGCCATGGCCTTGAGGCTCGTCCCCAGCTGCTCCGTCACGGGCGACGGGGCCCCCGCGAGCCCGGTGAACGCGGCGCTGAGCACGCGCATGCGATCGTCGTACACGATGTCGCTCCTCATGCCGCGCATCCGGTCGAGCGCCGGCTGCATCGCACCCGCGCCCATCCCCGGGGCGTCGAGCGAGGTGGAGTCGAACGTCACCACCACGGCCACGCCCCCGCCGGCTCCCGCGGCCGCCGGACCCTTCACGAGCTGCGTGTAATACATCTTCATCCTGAAGGTCTGCTCCGGCATGGCGCTCATCGGTCCGCCTTCGATCCGCATCGCGTTCTGCTGATCGAGGGCGTAGTGGTAGGCCGCACCCGCCGGCGGATGGTAGCGCAGGGTGACCTTGGGTCCGCTCGCCCCAGGGCGACACGCGCCGATCATGGCGAGCACCGTCGCGGCGCAGGCAAGTGTACGGGCAGCGGGCATTCGAGCTCTCCTATCGCTTCAGTACGGTTCGTCAGAGATCGGATTCAGCGGCGGCACGTGCTCGCGCGCGGTGGCCGGAGCGGCGGCGACGCGGCCGCCCAGCTGCCTCTTGAAGTGCGCGAACGCGTCCTGGGGCCTGGTCTGGCGGGTGTGCGCGAGGGCGCGGCGCACGTCCTCCTCCCGCCGGTCGGCGATCAGATCCTTCACGAGGTTCGGTCGCACGCGCCGGTCGAGCTGCACGAGCTGCCGCACCACGGCGTCCTCGAACGGCAGGTCCGCCACAGGCGGGAACCGCTCTACGCCGTCCCGGCCGCGCAGTACCGCCGGACGCGGGAACCGCACGAAGATGGGTTGCGTGAAGTGCGGGTGACGCACCATCAGCTCCCCGATGGGGAGCGTGGCGAGCTTGATTTTCGTGGCGGGCGACAGCACCTGGTAGCCGGGCGTCGCGAGCTCATCCGAGTCCATGCGACCGAAGACGATCGTCCCCGCGTTCCCCACCACCCGCCTGTGCACCTGGGAGCGGAATTGTTCGGCACCGAACAGCACCAGACCAAGGTAACGCCCGCGCTCCGAGATATCGAGCAGCATTTTCTTCACGTACGTCTCGGGACCGTCGCCGGGAGCGTACTTGTTCAGCTCGTCCACGAACACGACGACGGCGTCGACGCCCAAGTCGCGGCGCTCGAGGTGCTCGCGCAGCTTCGACACCGCGCGCGCAAACACCAGATCCTGGCCGAGCGGATCGACGTTCGCCACGTCGACCACGTACACCGCACGATCCTCGAACCGGCCCCACGGCAGATCGTTCGACGGGCCGTCATCGGTCACCAGGCCCTTGCAGCGAATGGAGATGTTCGACAGGCGATTGCGCACCTTGCGGATCGTCGCGATGTGGTGCGTCCGCCAGGTGTCGCCGCGTCCTCCCCCTAGCTCGAGGCCGTCGAAGATCGATCGGAACAGCCGCTCCAGGTCGGCGAAGGTGATCACGCGATGTGTCCCGCCGAACCCGTCGTCGAACTCCTTGTCCACGACGCGGTCCGACAGGAAGTCGATGAAGGCGTCGGCCTTGGCATCGATGTCGTCGCGGTTGAGCAGGACTTCGGCGTAGTCGAGCACCTCGCGCAGGCCCCAGACGAGCGGCTCCACGTCGCCCACCAGGTCGGGATGCGTGCGCAGCGTGTTCAAGTTCACCCCGTCGGCCTTGAAGGGGGCGTAGTAGCGCACCCGCTCGAACGGCTGCGCCCGGACGGCGAGCCGCTCGTAGCGACGGCGGTCTTCGTCCTCGAGGGCGCCGGCCTGGTCGAGGAAACACAGATCCGGACCCTTCACGTTGAAGCACACCGCCGCGATCCGCCCCTTGTGGGGCGGGAAGTGCTGGAAGATGGACCCGAGCAGAAACTCGACCGCGCTCGTCTTGGTGGCGAGCCCCGAGACCCCGGAGATGTTCAAGTGCGCGGCTTCCGGTCCGAGCAGGAAATCGGCGTCCAGGTAGACCGGCGCCTCGAGCCCGCCCGACGTGTAGAGGCCCACGGGAATGGCGGTGGGCTGTGCCCTCCCGAGATAGGCGTCCATGCGGAGCGCCTGTGCCACGTCGACGTCGCGCGCGACGTGCACGGCCGCGAGCGGGACCGGCTGCAGCGGCTCCTCGGGCCTCTGACGCAGCACCGCCGCCGTCCAGAGTCGGATCTCCTGACGGACCGTCGGGTGCTCGGCAGCCTTCGCCGGGTCGCCCTCGGCACCCACCACGTCGTGCAGCGGCGTCGCCAGGTCCGAGTATGCGAACCCGTCCGTCACCACACCGTAGACCACCCTTCCTGCTCCCTGCTCCCCGCTCCCGGCGCCCTCGACCCGCACGATCGCCCCGATCCCGATGGTCGTCTCGTTCGCAGTCCAGAAGTGGAATTGGTGCGGCGTCGCGGGCTTCTGCTCGGTGGCGACGACGCGACCGACGGGCGGGGGCTGGGACGAGGCCTTGTCGATCACGTCCCGGTTCTCGGGAGCCGGGAGCCGGGAGCGGGGAGCAGATCGCGCGGGGCGCGTACCCTCAAATAGGTCTCCACGTCATGGATAGGATAAAGTAACCGATCCCACCGGCGGTCGGGTGTCGCGAGCGGAGCGCGCTCGTCCACGAGCCACGCCGACACTCGGGGCGCGAGCGCAACCGTGTCGGGATGGGCGCGCGCCTCCACGCGCAGCAGCCCGTACAGCAGGTCGTTGCCCTCCCAGGGCCACAGCCGGACATACCAGGAGTAGATCTCGCGGCGCGCGCCGCGGCTCTTCGGCCGGAACACGCTGGTGCGGTGCCCCGCGGGCAGCGTGAGCGCGCGCTCGAGCTCCGCTCCCTCGAAGTACTGCGCGCCGTGGCTCTTGACCACGCCCAGCGCACGGGGGTGCGCGGACAGCGTGGCGGAATCGGAGACCACGCCGTCCACGACGAGCCATTGGTCGGAGCCGAGGCCCGAGAGTCGCTGCTCCGCCAGGCGCCGCTCCAGCGCGGCGCGGGCTTTCTGCACTTCGACTCGCGCGGCCGGCAGGGCACGGGCAGGCTGGGCGGCGTCATCCGCGGAGATTTCGACGACACGGATCCCCGTTCCCTCGAGCGCGCCGCGCACCGCCTGGGGCAAGCGGTCGAGCCGGGTGATGGCGAGTTCGCATGCGTCTTCGGCGATCGTGCGGGGGCGACGATCCGCCCCCCGGAGGCGGATCGCGGCGGCGACGTACGCGCGTACGATGGGCGTCACCCCCGCGTACCCCACCACCCGCCACTGTTCGATGCCGTCGAGAAAACCGACCGCCGCGGGCGCGAGCGCGCGCGCCCCCACCAGCGAGTGCACCCGGAGCTCCGGGTTCTCCACCGGGTCGGCGCCCGTGAACTCCTCGAGATCGCTGCGGCCGACGCTCGCTTCGGGGACATAGGAGGCCGGGACCACCCCCGCCGCGAGGATCGCATCGACCCAGGAGCGCGACACGGTCAGCGTGTCCGGAGCGCCCAGCCGAGGTAGGTAACGCTCAGATCGTCGGTGAGCACCCGCCGCCCAGTTCCATCGCCCGCGTGCTCGACGCCTTTCATCTCCTGTACCACCATGTCATGGCGGGCGAGCGCGTCGGTCAGGTCCGTGGGGCTGATGAAGCGTGCGAAGTCGTGGAACCCCTCGGGCATCGTATGTTGCACGTACTCTTCGTCCCACACGACCTGCAGGAATCCGGCGATCGTGCGGTTATGGGTGAGAAAGCCGAGCCCGCCGCCTGGTGCCAGCACGCGGGCAAGCCCCGAGACGGTGCGCTCCAGGTCGTCGACGTGCTCCAGCACGTCGACGGCGAATACGAGGTCGAAGGTCCCTTCGAGGGCGGCGCCGCCCAGGTCCTCGGCCGTGCCGCGGCGGTAGTCGATGGCAAAACTCGAGCGCCGCGCGTGCTCCCGTGCCGCCGCCAGCGATTTCTCCGACGGGTCGATGCCGGTCACCGTGGCCCCCTCGGCGGCGAGCGTCTCCGCCAGGATGCCGCCGCCGCACCCGACGTCGAGGACGCGCTTACCCCCGAACCCGCCGAACACACGCCGGAAGTATTCGACCCGCAGCGCGTTCAGCTCGTGCAGCCCGGCGAAGGGGCCCGTGTCGCTCCACCACACGCCGGGAACCCGCTCCACCAGGCGCTCGTACTTCTCGGGCTCGGAGAGGCCGCCGAGGCGGGGGAGCTGGTCGCTCATGAGCGGGAAATCTACGGCGAGAAGGAGGTTAGGGGAGGTTGGGGAGGTTAGAGGAGGTTAGGGGAGGTCGTTACCGGCCCAGGGCTCGGTACAGTTGCCATGTGAGAAACCGGGCGCGGCTTTGGAGGTCGCGTAGGCCCGACCAGTCCTCCTCAGCCAGTAGGCCGGCTTCATGCGCAAACCGGAGCGCGTATCCCACCTCGCTCAGGGAGGAAAGGGAGATGTCGAGGAATCTACGGAATTCCTTAGTGCTGCGACGCGCAGATCCTTCGACGATGTTCACGGCGGCGGAGAACGCAGCGCGGCGCGTCTGCGAGGTGAGCCCGTAGCGCTCGTCATCGGGGAATTTTTTTGTGACCCGGTAGACCGCCAGCGCAAGCTCGTGGCATTCGCGCCAGGCGTGAAGCTTTTCGTACCGTGACATGCGCGCCAGAGTATCCGGAGCGCGCAAGAACCTCGCACCATTCTAGCGCGTGGAGAGTCACAAAACCGCGATCAACCTCCACCAACCTCCTCCAACCTCCCCAACCTCCCCCAGCCTCCCCCAGCCTCCGTCAGGCAGTCGCCTCGACGTTGGGGAACGGGGGCACGTCGAGGAACCAGAGCCCCGCGAGCCGCGAGTTTTTGTCCACCTCGACGAGCAGCAGGTCGGCGACGCGCACAACGCTGGCCACCCGCTGGCGCCCCACGCGGATATGCAGCACCGACTCGGCCTGGTTCTTCTCCACGGTGAGGGCGGTGTCCACCTCGACCGCCGCGACCCGCGGCTGCGACTTCTTGCCCGGAAACACGACGCGTGCGTCCTTGGCCGGCTCGGGGATGGAGAGGTCGTCGCGGGTGCGAATGTCGTCCGGCCAAGTGACGACATCCACGCCGCGGATGCAACCGCCGGCGACGTCGATCACGACGAACGAGCCGTCGCCGCCCTCCAGGTCCACGGTCCCGTTGAGCCCCGTCGCCTTCCCAATGCCTTTGCAGGCGACGGAGAGGATGTCGGTTTCCTGGTCCCAGCGATAGCTCACCTTGGGCAGCTTGCCCGTGAGTGGCTCGATCCGTGCTTCGAACGGCATCGGGGACCCGCCTTCCACCCTTCGCGGAGGGCGGGTAATATAGGCCGCACTATGGGGAGGAGCTAGGACGATGCAGCGGCGGGAGTTTGTCACGGTCGCCGGGGCGGTTGCGGCGGCGTACCCAATGCGGAATGCGGAATTCGGAATGCGGAATCGAAGTTCGCCTGGTCCATTCCGCACTCCACATTCCGCATTCCGCATTGGTTCGGCCCAGGAGCCTTTCCTCTCCCCCGAAGTCTTCGCCCGTCGCCTCGAGCGGGCCCGCGGCGAGCTCAAGGCGCGCGGGCTCGACCTCCTCATCGCGACCCCCGGCACCAACTACGAGTACCTCGCCGGCTACAACCCGGGGCGGAGCGAGCGGCTGATCGCCCTGCTCCTGCCGGTCGCGGGCGCGCCGGCGATTGTGTGCCCCTCGTTCGAGGTCGAGCGCATCAAGCGCCACAGCGTCATCACGGAGCTGCACGGCTGGGAAGAGCAGGAGGATCCCCACGCCCTGGTGGCCGAGCTGGCCCGCCGGATCAGGCCGGGAGCGCGGAGGCACGGCGTCGCGCTGGAGTCATCCACGGCGTATCAAACGTTCCTGCGCCTCGGGCGCGCGCTTGGGGCGTGGAGGTTCGTGGACGCAGCGCCCGTGACGGAGCGGTTGCGCGTCATCAAGTCGCCCGAGGAGATCGCCCTGCTACGCCGGGCGATCGCCATCACCGAGGACGCGATAGCGGCGACGTTTGCCCAGCTCGCGGTCGGCACCAGGGAGGTCCAGGTGTCGCAAGCGTTGTCGCGGGAGATGGAGCAGCGCGGCGCGCCGGGAGGCGGGCTGGTGCAGTTCGGCCCTTCGAGCGCGCTGCCGCACGGCGGCCCTGCCGGCCCCAAGCTCGAGCGCGAGACGGGGGTCCTGATCGACTGCGGCTGCCGCGTGGGCGGGTACACCTCCGACATCACCCGCACCACCTGGTTCGGCGATCATCCGCCGGACGAGTTCCGCAGGGTGTTCAACGTGGTGCGCGACGCCCAGACCGCCGCGATGGAGTTGGGGCGCCCGGGCACGCCGTGCGAGGAGATGGACCGCGCCGCCCGCAAGGTCATTACCGCCGCGGGCTACGGCCCGTTCTTCACGCACCGCCTCGGCCACGGGCTCGGCATGGATGGCCATGAGCCCGAGTATCTCGTCGAGGGCAACAAGACCCGGCTCGAGCCGGGCATGGTGTTCACGATCGAGCCGGGGATCTATCAGCTCGGAAAGTTCGGGGTGCGAATCGAAGACGATTGTGTCATGACGGAGAACGGCGTGGAGGTGCTGAGCCAACGTGCATCGAAGCTCTAGGCTACCGAGATCCCCGGGCTGGCGCCCGGGGTCAGTCGCTCAGCTTTTTCCCGAATCCGATGATCCGATCGAGCGCCTTCTGGATGTTTTCCAGTGAGGCCGCGTACGACAACCGCACGTAGCGATCGTCTCCGAAGGCCGCGCCCGGCACGAGCGCCACACCGGTGGTGGTCACGAGTCGGGTGCAGAACTCCGTCCCACTGATCCCGCCGAACGAATCGACCCGGAAGAAGAAGTAAAACGCGCCGAGCGGCTCCACGAACTCGACGCCGGGGAGCTCCTGCCGGAAGCGCGCGACCACCACGTCGCGCCGCTTGCGGAACTCGGCCACCATCCGGGCCACGTCCCGTTCCACCTGGTCGTCACCCAGCGCCACGGCGGCGGCGAATTGGGCGGGATGATTCGCCCCGGTGGTGGTGTGCGACTGCAGCGCGGCCATCGCCTTCGCCACCGGGCCGGGCGCGAGTGCGAGACCGATCCGCCAGCCGGTCATCGCGTAGGCCTTGCTCACTCCGTAAATCACCACGACGCGCTCGAGCAGCTCGTCCGGCAGATCGAGGAAGGAGGGTGCCGGGCCCGTCCCGTAGTGGATGCGGCGGTAGATCTCATCCGCGACGATCCACACCTTGCGGTCGCGCGCCCAGTGCGCGATCGCCTTGATCTCGGCCTGGGTATACACGGCCCCCGTGGGATTGCACGGTGAGCAGAGGATCAGCCCCCGCGCTCCCGGGACCACGCGATCGAGATCCCGCACGGCCACCTTGAGGCTCCACTCGGGCTCCCCTGGGACGAGCACCGGCCGGGCGCGGGACAGGTACACGATCTGCGGATAGGACACCCACGCCGGAGCGGGAATCGCCACCACATCGCCCGGTCCGAACAGCGTGAAGCAGACGTTGAACAGCGACTGCTTCGAGCCGTTCGACACCACGATGTTGTCGGCATTCACGGGGCGGCCGCCGGAGAGCAGCGACAGGTGCTTCGCCGCCGCGGCGCGGAGCTCGAGGATTCCCTCGTTCGCCGGGTAGTGGGTCTTGCCCTCGCGAATGGCGCGAACGCCGGCGTCGGACGGGAGGGCCGGCGTCGGGAAATCGGGCTCCCCCGCTCCCAGGTCGATCACATCCTCGCCCGCCGCCTTGCGCCGCTTCGCCTCCTGCGAAATGGCGATCGTCGCAGAGGTCTCGAGGTGGTGCAGGTTGGGTGAGAGGCCCGATCCCGGGGTCATGGGCGGGAGGATAGCCCCGCGAGGCAAGGTGGGCAACCGGTTGCCTTTGGATGGCTGGCACGGTACGATCCTCCCGTCGGATCGCCCTTTGACAACCGAGGATCGTGTGACGGCAGCAGAGGTGAAGGTCGCGCTGGAGCGCGGCCGGCCGGTGGTATTGGTGCGGCCACCAGCGGTGGAGCAGGCGCGGGATCTGTGGGAGCTCCTCCCGATCCCAGGCGGGGGGCCGCGCCCTGGGACGAGTCCAGCGGTGCTCATCGTCTGTGGGGACGACGCCGGCGCGGCGGAGTGGGTCGCCGCAGCGCCGGGCGACCGCGCGATCCACGCCGTTACCGGCCTCGCCCGCTCAGCCCGCGTCCTCAAGGAACGCCCCGTGGATATCCTCGCCGGGGCGGTCAAGGACCTGACGGCGCTGCTGGAGCGCGCTACCCTCAAGCTCGCAGCCGTCGCAAGCGTCGTGCTCGCGTGGCCCGAAGCCCTGGTGAATGGCGACGGCGCCGCGGCGCTCGACACGCTGCTCGGCGAAGCCCGCGAGGCTCACCGCATCGTGTTGAGCTGGAATCCCGCCTTGCTCGGCGACCTCCTCGAGCGGCACGCCCGGCGCGCCCTGGTCGTCGGGACGTTGCCGGTGGACGAGAGCGGTCGTCCGCTCCCACCCGTCTGCCGCGCCCGCTTCGCCGTCGTGCCGTCGCTTCGTCGCGCGGTCGCCGTGCGGGACGCCCTCGACGCGCTGAGCGCGACGACGCCGTTCGTCTGGAGCGGCGGTCCCATTGCACCACCCGAGTCTTCGCCCGATGCCGTGCTCTGCACGGCGCTCCCGACCCGTGACGAGATAGCAGCGCTCGCCCGACTGGGAGGGGGGGGCGGCGAGCCGGTCGTCCTCATCGCCGCAGACCAATTGCCTTATCTCCGATCGGTCGCGACCCTCACGCCGCTCGCGCTGGCGTCGGGCGCCGATCGCGCGCGCGATCGCGCCGAAGCGCTGCGCGAGCGAGTGGCGGGGCTCCTCACGACCGGCAGCGTCGACGCGGAGCTCGCCCTGCTGGATCCGCTGTTCGAGCGGTTCGATCCGTCGGAGGTGGCCGCAGCGTTGCTGGCGCTACAACGGGAAACGGGAAGCGGGAAACGGGAAACGGCCGCACCACCCCTCCCGCCCGACTCACAGGCAGTGAAGGTCTTCGTGAGCATAGGAAAGAAGGATCGCGCGAGCGCCAAGGATCTCGTCGGGGCGCTGATCCGTGAGGCCGGCATCGCCAAGGGCGACATCGGCCGGATCGAGGTGCGGGAGACATTCAGTCTCGTGGAAGTCGCGCCCGCGGCCGCCGGGCAGGCCGTGCGGGGGCTGACGGGGACGACGATCCGCGGGCGACGCGTGCTCGCGCGGCTCGACCGGGAGCGATAACCGCCGGAACGCGATCGAGCGCGGTGCGGTACAATGCCCGGGCCGTCCCCGACCACTCGCGTCCAACCGTTCCTGCTTAGGGGCTACCACGGTGAGCCCACGCGCGGCAGCGTCACGATTCACGAGTTCGACCGGGAGCATCGCGTCCGTCGCGCCGTGGCGGGACTCGGGAAATGGTGGGGAGTCGGGCTCCTCACGGTGCTCATCCCCGTGGCGCATTTCGTCCTCGTGCCGTCGTTCGTCGCGTACGGCGTGTGGCAATTCTTCCAGCGGCTCGGCACGGTGGAGCTCGCCGCCGACGCGCGCGGCACCTGTCCCGACTGCGGCGCCGAGCAGCGACTCGATTTGGCGGTCCGATGGCGCGCACCGCAGCCGGTGACGTGCCAGCAGTGTCACCGCGGGCTGAAACTCGTGTTGCCTGCTTCCTAACGTGCGATTCGGTCGGCCAGCCAGCGCAGGCTTTCTCCCACGTGCGCGTGCCAATACTTCCAATCGTGCTTCCCCGGCCACTCAGCGTAGGTGTGAGCGATTCGCAGCGCGGCAAGCTCCGCGTGGAAGGCGCGCGACTGGTCCACGAGCCCGTCCTGCGCGCCCACGTCGATGAACAACGCGGGCATCGGCCCGCCCGAGGCCGCGAGCCGCCGCGCCAGTCCGGCCGGATCGCGCGCGGCCCACGCGGTGATCGTTCGCCCGAATGCCGGAGCGATCGCCCCCCACATCCCTCTCCAGCCGGCGGCGAGCGAATCGATCGCGGTGTGGTAGCGCGCCGGCGCCGCGAACGGATGCGGCCCGGCGTAGAGCGGCGACAGCACCCCCGAATGACTCGCCCCCGCCGAGAATACGTCGGGATGCTCGAGCGCGATCGTGACAGCCCCGTACCCGCCCATGCTCAGCCCCGCAATGCCGCGATGCCGGCGGTCGGCGAGTGTGCGGTACGTCGAATCGACGTGGCGGACGAGGTCGCGCGCGATGTAATCCTCGTAGCGCGCCTGGGCGACGCACAGCGCGGGTGCCGCGCGATTCAGCAGCGTGTCGACCAGGCAGGTGCCATAGGGCTGCGGCGCCTCCTCCCAGTTGGTGTACCAGCCGTCGTCGCCGTCCGGCATCACCACGATCATCTCGGGGGTGCCACCGGCGCTGAGCGAGTCGGCCACGACGTCGATGCTAGCCAGCGATACCCAGTCCGCTTCGTTCCCAGTCAAGCCGTGGAGGTAGTAGGCCACCGAGTAGCGCCGCGCCGGCGCCGTCGCGTAGGAAGCCGGTAGATACACGACGTAATGCTTCTCGACGCCGAGGGCCGGCGAAAAGAACCGCTCCACCCGCACCGTGCCGTGCGGGGCGGCGAGGAGCAGCGCAGCGGCGCCGACCGCGGTCGCGATGGCTCGAGCGAACATGCTGGAAGCTAACGCCAAAACGCCGACGGGCCGCCCAGCGGGGCGGCCCGTGACTTGCGGCTGACCTCTGGTGGCAGGCTATTTCTTGTTTACCACCTGCTTCAACTGCTTGCCGGCGCGGAACGCGGGGGCGATCGACGCCTTGATCTGAATCGCGCTGCCCGTCTTGGGATTCCGGCCCATGCGCGCCGCGCGCTTACGGGCTTCGAAGTTGCCGAAGCCGGTGATCTGGACCTTCGCGCCCTTCTTGAGCTCGCCGGCGATGATCCCCTTGTCGTCGAACAGGGCCTCGATCGCCCGGCCGGCGTCGGCCTTGGACATCTTGGTCCGCATGGCCAGTGCCGCGGTCAGCTCGGCTTTGTTCACGGCGTCTCCTTGTGAGGGGTCTAGGGCAGTGAAAACCCTTGGAATTCCGCCCGTTTTGCGGGGTCGCCCGAGAAAACCCCCGTAAAACCGCCACAATATGGGGTACCCCCCCGAAAATCCGCAAGATAGCGGCATTTCCTTGACCCATGCCCCCCTCCTCGCTACCCTTTCCCCGCCCCGTTCCCAGACACCACGACGCCAAGCCGTAAGGACGGCAATGTTCCACGGTACCCGCCCCGGTTGGATCGAAGTCATCGCCGGCGTGATGTTTTCCGGAAAGAGCGAAGAGTTGGTACGCCGGCTGCGGCGGGCGGTGATCGCGCGCAAGCAGGTGCAGGTCTTCAAGTCGCATCTCGATGCCCGCTACGCCGGGCTGTACACCGTGAGCACCCACGACGGCGGCACCGTGGAAGCCGAGCCGGTGGATTCCTCGGACGGGGTGTTGCGCGCCGTACGGCCCGAGACCGAAGTGATCGCGGTCGACGAAGTGCAGTTCCTGGACGACGGCATCGTGGCGGCGGCAAACGGGCTCGCCGACCGGGGTGTGCGGATCATGCTGGCCGGGATCGACATGGATTTCCGGGGCCTCCCGTTCGGCCCGATGCCCACGCTCCTGGCCGTCGCCGAGATCGTCGACAAACTCCAGGCGATCTGCGTAGTGTGCGGCGGGCCCGCGAGCCGCAACCAACGGCTCGTCGACGGTAAACCCGCGCTGTGGGAAAGTCCCACGATCATGGTGGGCGGACGAGAGTCGTACGAGGCGAGATGCCGGCATTGTCATAAGGTTCCGAGGGCGGATGAGGACCAAACTGCACTGCTCTAGGTGCGGAGTGCGGAGTGCGGAGTGCGGAATCGACGCGCGTCCTTCTACTCCGCATTCCGCATTCCGCATTCCGCACTTGTCTCCGTGCTGAACGTCGCGTTGACGGGAAATATCGCCGCGGGAAAGTCGACCGTCGTCGATCTCTTCCGCCGCTGGGGTGCGACGATCATCGACGCGGACGCCCTGGCCCGCGAGGCGCAGGCGCCCGGCGGCGAGGTGCTGGCCGCGATCGCGGGCCGCTTCGGCGCGGACGTCCTGGCTCCCGACGGGAGCCTCGACCGGGCGGCCCTGCGGGGCAAGGTGATGGGCGACCAAGCGGCGCTCGACGCGCTCAACCAGATCGTCCACCCGGCCGTACGGCGCCGCCGCGATGAGCTGCTGCGCGAGGCGTGGGAGGACGGCGACCTGCTCGTGGTCAACGACATCCCCCTGCTGTTCGAGGCGCTCGACCCTACCCAGTTCGATGCCGTGGTTCTGGTCGACGCGAGCGGGGCGCTGCGGCGCACCCGGCTGCGCGCCATGCGCGGACTCTCGAACGACGAGGCCGACCGGATGATCGCGGCGCAGATGCCCGCCGAGCGCAAGCGGGCGAAGAGCGACTTTGTGATCGAGAACGAGGGCTCGCTCAAGCAGCTCGAGCGAAAGGCCCGCGCGGCGTTCGACGAGCTGCGCCACCGCGCGGCGGTGGCCGCATTGAGTGGGCGACCCGCGCGCGTGCTGCTGCTCGCCGCGGCGGAGGCGCGCGAGCAGCCAACGCTCAACCCGATCGCCGCCCGTTACACGGCCGCGGGGCTCGCGGTCCGCCGGGTCACGGGCGACGCGGCCGCCATCGAGAAGGCGCTGGGCCGGGCCGCGCCGCCCGACGCGATCGTCGCGACCGCGGCGGCCGCGCCGGCCGCGGAAGAGGCTTGGGCGCGCGCGGGCCGTCCGGGCGTGCTCACAGCCCTGTCCGACGACCCCGACCCCGTCGCGGTGCGCCTCGACCTCCGGCCCTGGGGCGGCGGGCGGCTGCTCCTGGTCGAGCCCGGCGCGGCGGGCCTGGCGCCACGGGCCGATCTGTTTCCATCTGCCAACCCGTTGCCTTGACAGAGGTTTGGTGCTCCGGTAACCTTCGCCGCGACCTCACTCCCGCGAGCGAGCGACCCCGCATGGCGAACATTCCGGCCGATCTGCGCTACACCAAAGAGCATGAATACGTGAAGCAGACCGGCGTCGACGCCAGCGTGCAGATCGGGATCACCGACTACGCGCAGGGCGAGCTCGGCGACGTGGTGTACGTGGACCTACCCAAGGTCGGCGCCGTCTTTGGGCGGGGCGACGTGTTCGGCACGATCGAGGCGGTGAAGGCCGTGTCGGAGCTGTACGCGCCCCTCGCGGGCACCGTGACCGACGTGAACACGGCGCTCGAAGGCGACCCGGCGCTCGTGAATCGCGACCCCTATGGCGCGGGCTGGATGATCACACTCCGGGTGAAGAATGCCGGGGAGCTCGATCAGCTGCTGACGAGTGGGGCGTACAAGAAGCAAATCGGGTAATAATGCCGACCGTACGCGCTTCGCTTGCCCCCGCCGATCGCTTCGTGACCCGTCACATCGGACCGAGTTCCGACGAGACACGGGGCATGCTGGCCACGCTGGGCTACGAGTCGCTCGACGCGTTCATCGACGCCGTGGTGCCGGAGGACATCCGACTGCGGCGCGCGTTGGCGCTGCCGCCGGGGCGGACCGAGCGCGAGGTGCTGCAGGCGCTCCGCGGTCTCGCCGCCCAGAACCAGCTGTATCGGTCCTACATCGGGATGGGCTATCACCACACGTTCACGCCGCAGGTCATCCAACGCAACATCGTCGAGAACCCGGGCTGGTACACCGCCTACACGCCGTACCAGCCGGAGATCGCGCAGGGTCGGCTGGAGGCGCTGCTCAATTTCCAGACGATGGTCGCCGACCTCACCGCCCTGCCGATCGCCAACGCCTCCCTGCTCGATGAAGCCACCGCCGCCGCCGAAGCGATGCACCTGACCGAAGCCGTCGCGAGTGTACCAGCCGGCACGACGCCGATGTTCATGATCGCCGAGGGCTGCCACCCGCAGACGATCGCGGTGGTGCGGACCCGGGCGGAGGCGCGCGGCGTGCAGACGGTGATCGCGGATCCCGCGAGCTTCCAGTTCCGCCCCGGCGTGATCGGGGCGCTGCTGCAGTATCCCACGACCGACGGGAAGATCGAGGACTACCGCGCGTTCTGCGACAAGGCGCACGCCGCGGGGGCGCTCGTCACGGTCGCGACGGACCTGCTCGCCCTCACCCTGCTCACGCCGCCCGGGGAGTGGGGCGCGGACATCGCCGTCGGCAACTCCCAGCGGTTCGGCGTGCCGATGGGGTACGGCGGCCCGCACGGGGCGTTCTTCGCGACGCGCGAGGCCCACCGGCGCCACGTCCCGGGCCGTATCATCGGGGTGTCGCGGGACGCCGCCGGCCGTCCGGCGCTCCGCATGGCGCTGCAGACGCGCGAGCAGCACATTCGCCGAGAAAAGGCAACCAGCAACATCTGCACCGCGCAGGTGCTGCTCGCCGTGATGGCGAGCATGTTCGCGGTCTATCACGGACCGGAGGGGCTGCGCCGCATCGCCGAGCGGGTGCACACCCTCGCCGTGCTGCTCGCCCAGGCCGTCACCCGACTCGGGTACCGCGTCGTGCACTCGTCGTTCTTCGATACACTGTGCGTGGAGGTCGAGTCGTGGACGCTGCCGCGCCTGCTCGACGCGGCCCGGGCACGCCGCATCAACCTGCGGACCATTTCCCCCACGCGTATCGGCGTCTCGCTCGACGAAGCCACGACGCTGGGCGATCTCGCGGACCTCGTCACGGCGTTCTCGCTCAACGAAGGGCTTCCCTTCATGGTCGAAGACCTGGGGGCGAAAGCCGATCCCTCGATCCCCGAGGCGCTGCACCGCACGTCGTCCTACCTCACGCATCCCGTGTTTCACCGCTACCGCTCGGAAACGGAGATGCTGCGCTACATCAAGCGCCTCGAGGCACGTGACTTGTCGCTCACGTCGGCCATGATCCCGCTCGGCTCGTGCACGATGAAGCTCAACGCAACGACGGAGATGGTCCCGTTGTCGTGGCGCGAGTTCAACCGGCTGCACCCGTTCGCGCCGCGGGAGCAGGCCACCGGCTATCGCACGCTGTTCCGCCAGCTCGAGGACATGCTGGCCGAGATCACCGGCTTCCCGAGGGTCTCGTTGCAGCCGAACTCCGGGGCGCAGGGCGAGTTCACCGGACTGCTCGTGATCCGAGCCTATCACCGGTCGCGTGGTGAAGGGCACCGCACCACGTGCTTGATCCCGACGTCGGCGCACGGGACGAACCCCGCGAGCGCGGTGATGGCCGGCTTGCGCGTCGTGCCGGTGCAGTCGGACGCTCGTGGCAGCATCGACCTGGCCGACCTGCGCGCCAAGGCGGCGGAGCACAAGGACACGCTCGCGGCGCTCATGGTCACCTACCCGTCGACGCACGGCGTCTTCGAAGCGTCCATCCGGCAGGTGTGCGAGATCATCCACGCGCACGGCGGCCAGGTGTACATGGACGGCGCGAACATGAATGCGCAGGTGGGCCTGGTTCGCCCCGCCGACATCGGCGCGGACGTGTGCCATTTGAACCTGCACAAGACCTTTTGCATTCCCCATGGCGGTGGGGGACCCGGGATGGGCCCGATCTGCGTGGCGGCGCATCTCGGACCATTCCTGCCGGACCACCCCGTGGTGCCGTTGCGCCAGCAACAGCCGTGCGGGACGGTCTCGGCGGCGCCGTGGGGTAGCGCGTGGATTCTGCCGATCTCCTGGGCCTACGTCGCGCTGATGGGCCGCGAGGGGCTCGTGGAGGCGACCAAGATGGCGATCCTCAACGCCAACTACGTCGCGCGCCGCCTCGCGGCGCATTACCCGCTCCTCTATGCGGGGCAGAATGGCCTGGTCGCCCACGAGTGCATCATCGACTGCCGGCCCTTCAAAGCGTCGGCCGGGATCGAGGTGGAGGACATCGCGAAGCGCATCATCGACTACGGCTTCCATCCGCCGACGGTCTCGTTCCCGGTCGCGGGCACGCTGATGATCGAGCCCACCGAGAGCGAGTCCAAGGAAGAGCTGGACCGCTTCTGCGACGCGCTGATCTCGATCCGCCAGGAGATCCGCGAGGTGGAGGACGGGACGCAGCCGCGCGGCAACAACCTGCTCACGAATGCGCCGCACACGCTGGAAGACGTCATTGCCGACGCGTGGGACCGCCCGTACGCCCGCGAGCGCGCCGCCTTCCCCGCCGTCTCGACGCGATCGCACAAGGTGTGGCCGTCGGTGAGCCGCGTGGACGGCGCCTTCGGCGACCGGAACCTGGTCTGCGTCTGTCCGCCGATGGACGCGTACGCGCTTGCGGCTGATTGACGGGTTGATGCCTTCACTGTCCGCCGGTCCCGCTGTCCGCGCGTCCGCCCCAACAGTCACCTGGCATCTGCTCGTCCAACCTCACGGTCGTCCGGGCGCGGAGAACATGGCGGTCGACCAGGGGCTGCTCGAGGAAGCCGATCGCACCGGCCGCGCGTTTCTGCGCCTCTATCGCTTCGACCCGCCGTGCCTCTCGCTGGGCCGGAACGAGCCGGCCGCCGCCCGCTACGACCCTGCGGCCCTCGCACAGCGGCGGCTCGACGTGGTACGACGCCCCACGGGCGGCCGGGCCGTATGGCACGAGCATGAGGTGACCTACGCGGTGGCCGCCCCGATCGCGACGTTCGGCGGCCTGCGCGAAGCCTACCGCGCGATTCACACCCGGCTCGCCGCGGCCCTCCAGTCGCTGGGTGTCGATGCGACGCTCGCCCTCGCCCGCCCTCGCCCGCCCTCGTCCGCCCTCGACCGCCCGGGTCCCTGCTTTGCGACCCCCGTCGGCGGCGAGGTGCTCGTCGGGGAGCGCAAGCTGGTCGGCTCGGCCCAGGTGCGCCGGGGCCAGGCGTTCTTACAGCACGGATCGATTCTGCTCGACGGGTCGCAGGCGATGGTGCAAGTGGTGAGCAGGGAGCGGGGAGCCGGGAGCGGGGAGACTACGCTCGCCGCGGTCCTCGGGCGGTCGGTGAGCTTCGAGGAGGTCGCGGACGCCATCATCGCCACCTGGAGCGACGACGTCACCTTCAGCGCCCTCCACCACCCTCCACCGCCCTCCACCGCCCTGTTCCTCGACTCCGCCTGGACCTGGCGCCGCTAGGCAACGCGGTGAAATCTTAGGCGCCATGCCGACCACCCGTCTCGCTCGCCCTCTCGCCGCCCTCGCCGCCCCCGCCGCGCTCGCCGGTCTCATCCTGGTCGCCGGGTGTGAGCGGCCGGTCGGTTGCACCGGAGAGTATTGTGGCACGATCGTCATCGCCTCCGGAGGGGAGCCGGACATCCTGCTCCCGCCCGTCAGTGAATTCTCGATCACGCGGGATGTGACGGATCAACTGTTCCTCAAGCTCGCAGATCTCGGGCCTTCGGGAAACACGATCGGCGACGAGGACTTCCAGCCACAGTTGGCCGAGCGGTGGGAGTGGGACGCCCCGACGACGCTCGTGTTTCACCTCGACCCGCGGGCCCGCTGGCAGGACGGCCAGGCGGTGACGGCCGCGGACGTGGCATTCACGTACGACGCGTACACGGATTCGCTCGTCAACTCCTCGTTCCGCTCGTCGCTGCGCCACATCGCCGCGGTCACCACGCGTGATTCCCTGACCGTGGTGTTCCGGTTCCGGCAGCGCTATCCCGAGATGTTCTACGACGCCGTGTACCATTTGCGCATCCTGCCCGGGCACCTGTTGCGCGAGATCCCGCGCAATCAATGGCGCAGCGCGGCCCTCGGGCGCGCGCCGGTGGGCGACGGGCCGTACCGTTTCGTGGCCTGGAAGGCCGGTGAGAGCATCGAGCTCGCCGCAGATTCGACCTTCTTCCTCGGCCGCCCCCACCTCCGACGGGTGATCTGGCGCTTCACCCCCGACCAGCAGGTGGCCGTGACCCAGGTGATCGCGGGCGACGCGGACGCGGTCGAGGTGCTGGTCTCACCCGACAACGTACAGCGCGCGCGTGCGGACACGAACCTCGCGACCTACCCCTACAAGGGGTCGGCGTACGGGTACGTCGGCTTCAACCTGGCCATGCCCGGCGACACGACGAAGCCTCACCCGCTGTTCGGCGACCGCGACGTGCGGCGGGCACTCGTCATGGGCACGGACCGGGAGCGGCTGCTGCGCAACGTGTTCGGCGAGTTCGCCAAGGTCCCGCCCGGCCCGCTCTCGCAGCTGTGGTGGATCTGGGACCCGGAGATCCGTGAGCTGCCCTACGACAGCGGCCAGGCGGCGCGGCTCCTGATGCGAACCGGCTGGACCGACACCGACGGCGACGGTATCCGCGACAAGGACGGCCACCCGCTCGCGTTCCGGCTGCTCCTGCCGACGACCAGCGCCATTCGCCGCCAGTACGCGCGCCTCTTACAGGAGCAGTTCCGAATCGCCGGCGTGGACGTCCAGCTCGACGAGGTCGACTTCAGCCTGTTCAACGAGCGCGCCCGCGCCGGCCGGTTCGACGCGCTCCTCAACGTGTGGAACACCGACCCGACGCCCTCGTCCGGCTTTCCCCAGACATGGACGCCGGCCGGGTTCGGGCGCTCCAACTACGGCCACTACGACAACCCGGAGGTCGACCGGCTGGTGGACCAGGCCGTGGCGTCGGCGGCGAACCGCGACCAGGCCCGCCGCGCCTGGCGGGCGGCCGTCGAGACGTTGAACCGGGACGCGCCCGGCATTTTTCTGTTCGCCACCGCCAACGTCGCCGCCGTCCACAAGCGGATCGTGGGCGTGACGATTCGGCCGGACTCCTGGCTCGCGCTGCTCCGCACCTGGCGGATCCCCCCTGATCGCCTGACGGATCGAGACCGCGTGGAGCGCTAGGTGGCGGCGTGGCTGGTGCGGCGGCTCGTCGCCTCGATCGCCATCGTATGGGCGGTCGCTACGCTCACCTTCTTCGTCATTCACCTCGCGCGGGGGTCACCCTTCCTTCCGGAACAGAGTCAACACACCGACCTCGCGACGCTCGACCGGCTGCGCCGCGAGTGGGGGCTCGACCGTCCGCTCCCCGAGCAATACGTCCTGTACCTCCGCAACCTGGTGCGGGGCAACCTGGGCGATTCCTTCGGCCTGCGTCGCCCCGTGGCCGACGCGCTGGCGGAGGCCATCCCCCACACCTTCACGCTGGCCTTCGCGGCCCTGCTGATCGACTTCGCGGTCGGCCTCGCTCTCGGGATCTATCAGGCAGTTCGGGAACGAGGCGTCGGCGACATCGTCCTCGGGAACGCCGCGCTGTTCGTGAACTCGATGCCCACGTTCTGGCTCGGGCTCGTCCTGTTGCTCGTGTTCGCGCAGCGCCTGCACTGGTTTCCGGTCGGCGGGCCGAGCGACCCGGTTCTCTGTCCACGCGTCGATTCGCTGCCGTGCCTGCTCGATTTCGCCTGGCACCTGACCCTCCCCGCCCTCACGCTCGGGCTCGTCGGCGCGGCCGGAACGGCCCGCTACCAGCGGGCGGCGATGCTCGAGGTCATCCGCCAGGACTACGTGCGCACGGCGCGCGCCAAAGGCCTGCGGGAGCGGAGGGTACTGCTGGTGCATGCGCTGCGGAACGCCCTGTTGCCCTTCATTACTCTGATGGGCCTGACGTTTCCCTTCCTGCTCACCGGCGCCGTCCTCGTGGAGTGGGTCTACGCGTGGCCGGGTATGGGGCGACTGGCGGTGACGGCGATCCTCCAGCGCGACTACTACGTGGTCACGGGCGCGGCGCTCGTGACCAGCGCGATGGTGGTCCTGGGCAACCTGATCGCCGACGTGCTGTATGCGGTGGCCGACCCACGCATCCGGGTACGCGGCGCATGAACCTGTGGAACTGGCTCGCCCTGGGCGGGGCCGCCGTCATGGCGCTGACGATCGTCGCTGAGATCCGGCGGCACACCCGCACCGGCGTGGCCGGCCGGCGGTTTTTCCGCCACCCCACGGCCGCACCCGGGCTGTTCGTGCTCGCCTTTTTCGTCACGGTCGCGCTCGCCGCGCCACTCGTCGCGCCCTACCGGCCGTACCAGCAGATCGACATCGACCGGTTGGCGGACCACGCGCCGTCGACGCGATTCCTGCTCGGCACGGACCCGTACAGCCGGGATGTCTGGAGCCGGCTGGTGTACGGTGCCCGCATCTCGTTGGGAATCGGTGCGCTCGCGATGGTGGTCGCTGTGACCATCGGCGCGGCGGTGGGCGCGGTCGCCGGCTACTTGCGGCGCTGGGTCGACCCGGCGCTGATGCGACTGGTCGATATTGGTCTCGCCATGCCGCGCATGTTCGCCATGCTGGTAGTGGTGGCGTTGTGGGAGCATCTCGCGGTCCCCGTGTTCGTGCTGCTCATCGGGCTCACGGGGTGGTTCGCCACCAGTCGCCTGGTACGCGCGGAGGTGCTCAGCCTGCGCGAGCGCGAGTTCGTGTCGGCGGCGCGCGCACTGGGCGCCGGGACCGGTCGAGTGATCTTTCGCCACGTGCTTCCCAACGCCGCGGCCCCCATCATCGTCTCGGCGGCGCTCGGGATCGGGAACGTCATGCTGCTCGAGGCCGGGCTCTCGTTCCTGGGACTCGGCGTGCCCTCGCCGGTGCCCAGCTGGGGCAATATGATCGCCGATGGCTGGCAGAAGATGGCCGTCGCGTGGTGGTCGTCGACCTTCCCCGGGCTGGCGATCTCGCTCGTCGTGATGGCGCTGAACGCGGTGGGAGACGCGTTGCGCGACGCGCTCGATCCCCGCAGGGAGGCGGCGTGACGGAGCCACTGCTCCGGGTGCGCGATCTCCAGACGTACTTCGTCACCGAGCACGGCAGCGGCACGGCGCGCGCGGTGGACGGTGTCTCCTTCGAGGTGCAGCCGGGAGAGACGCTCGGAATCGTGGGCGAGTCGGGGTGCGGCAAGACCGTCACGTCGCTCTCCATACTCCGCCTCATCCCCGAGCCCCCGGGCCATATCCGCCCCGGGAGCTTCATCGAGTTCGAAGGGCGCAACCTGCTGACCCTCAAGCCCCGCGAGCTGCGGGCGATCCGGGGCAACCAGATCGCGATGATCTTTCAGGAGCCGATGACGTCGCTCAATCCGGTGTTCACGGTGGGCGATCAGATCGCCGAGGCCGCCATCGTCCACCAGCGGCTGTCCCGCCGGGCCGCGCGGACCCGCGCCATCGAGATGCTCAGGCTGGTCGGTATCCCCGACCCCGAGGAGCGCGTCGATCACTACCCCCATCAGATGAGTGGGGGCATGCGCCAGCGCGTGATGATCGCGATGGCGCTGGTGTGCCACCCCAAGCTGCTCATCGCCGACGAGCCCACCACGGCGCTCGACGTGACGATCCAGGCGCAGATCCTCGAGCTGCTCGACCGGCTGCAGGCGGAGCTCGGCATGGCCGTCATGCTGATCACGCACGACCTCGGGGTCGTGGCGGGAAGCGCCGACCGTGTCGTGGTGATGTACGCGGGCCAGGTCGTGGAGCAGGCGCCGACGCCTGCCTTGTTCGCGCGCCCGCTGCACCCGTACACCGAGGGGCTGCTCGCCTCCGTGCCACGGCTGGACGCGCCGCCGGCACGCGAGCACGGCCGCCTGCACGGCATTCCCGGTCAGGTGCCCGCCGCCACGGCGTGGCCGGACGGGTGCCGGTTCCATCCGCGCTGCCCGTACGCCTGGGACCGCTGCCGCGCGGAAGCGCCACCCCTGCTCGACGCGGGGGGCGGGGGGGACCCCGGGACCCACTCGGTGCGCTGCTGGCTCCTCACCGACCCGCGGCGTCGCACTCCACACACGTGACGCCCGCGCTCGTGGACGTGCAGGGGCTCGTCAAGCACTTCCCGGGCGAGCGCGGGCTGCTCGGACTCGGCCGGCGGCGCGCCGTGGTCCGCGCAGTGGACGATGTGTCGTTTGCGATCGCGCCCGGCCAGACGCTGGGGCTCGTGGGCGAATCGGGGTGCGGCAAGTCCACCGTGGGGCGGGCGATCCTCCGGTTGATCGAGCCCGACGCGGGGCGTGTCACGATCGACGGTCAGGACGTGATCGCCCTCGGGGCGCGCGCGCTGCGCGCGCTGCGGCGCCGGATGCAGATCGTGTTTCAGGACCCCTACGGCTCGCTCAACCCCCGTATGACGGTGCACCAGATGCTCGCCGAGCCGCTCGCGATCCATCGGATCGCGAGCGGGGCCGACGCCGAGAAACGCATCGCGGCCCTGCTCGAGGAGGTGGGCCTCGATCCGAGCTTCGCACACAGCTACGCGCACGAGCTCTCGGGCGGTCAGCGGCAGCGTGTGGGGATCGCCCGCGCCCTTTCGGTCGAGCCGCACTTCCTGGTGCTCGACGAGCCGGTGAGCGCGCTCGACGTGTCGATCCAGGCGCAGGTCCTGAACCTGCTCGCCGACCTGCAGCAGCGGCGCCGGCTCACCTACCTGTTCATCGCCCACGATCTCGCGGTCGTGAAACACATCGCCGATCAGGTGGCGGTCATGTACCTCGGCAAGGTCGTGGAGCGCGCAGCCGCGCCCGCCCTCTACGCCGGTCCCCGCCATCCTTATACCACGTCGCTGCTCTCCGCCGTGCCGGTGCCGGACCCCAAGGCGCAGCGCCAGCGCATCGTCTTGGTGGGCGACGTACCGTCTCCTGCCCACCCGCCGCCCGGCTGCCCGTTCCACCCCCGCTGCCCGCACCCCAAGAAGGACACGCGCTGCCGCACGGAGCCGCCGGCGTTGCGCGAGGTTCGACCGGGGCAGCTTGCGGCCTGCCACTTCGCCGAGCAGCCCCTGTGACGCGGCTCGCCACCATGCTCCGCGACCCCCAGCTCTGGGTGCCCGTTGCCGTCCTGATCGCCGGCCTGCTGGTGCTGTGGTGGATCCGCTAGCTCCGGCCTCGCTCCCACCGCTCGACGCCCGTCGCCTGGGGCGGCTGCAGCTCGCCGGTATTGCGAGCGGCTTCACCGCCGGCGCCTGGCTGGGTGCGGCCGAGGCGCCCACCAAGATGGTGGCCCTCGGCCTTTCACCGGTCGTGATCTCGCTGGCCATGGTGATGGGGGTGTTTTTGGCGCGGTGGAGCCTGCCCGCCCTGCTCCGCGGGACGGCGGCGATCGGGGCGGACGTGCGGCAGGCGCCCCACCTCGTAGTCTGGGCGGTGCTCGCGGGCTGTCTTTGGGCCGTGGCCAACACGCTCACCATCTACGCCATCCGCGACATCGGCCTCAGCATCGCGTTCCCCTTGTGGAACGCGAACAGCCTGCTGGGGATCGTGTGGGGTGCCGTGTTCTTCAACGAGCTCCACGGCAGCGGGTGGCGGCGCCGCGTCGGCGTCCTCGGTGGCGCCGCCCTGATGTTCGCGGGCGCGACGCTGCTCGCGGTCGCATCGGCGGCCGGCGCACCCGCGGGACATGCCGCACGGGGTGTCGCCGCCGCCCTCGCGGCCGGCGCGCTCTGGGGCACGATGTACATCCCCTATCGCAAAGCCTACCTCACCGGCATGAACCCTCTGGCCTTCATCACGTTCTTCACGGTGGGCGAGGTGATGATGATGCTGGCGCTCGCGCTCGCCGACCGCGGCGGCGTCGCTGCCCTCGCCGCCGAACTCGCCGGTGCGCGCGACGTGCTGTTCTGGCTGCTGCTCGGCGGGTTCGTGTGGGTCGTGGGCGATCTGTTCCAGCAGTATGCGGCGAAGTACGTCGGCATCAGCCGGGGAATCCCGCTGTCCAACACCAACCAGCTGTGGGGGCTCGTGTGGGGGCTGCTGGTGTTCGGTGAGCTGCGCGGCGGCGCGACGGCGACGTACGGACAGGTGATCGGGGGATCGCTCCTCATGGCGCTGGGCGCGGTGGCGATCGCGCTGGCCTCCGCCACGGGCACCGAGCACCGCCGCTGGCAGGAGGCGGCGACGCGGGAAGGCGCGCGCTACGGCATCGACCCGGCATACGTGCGCGCCGCGCTCGCCGGCGAAAGCGCGGGCGTGTCCCCCGGCAGCCGCACCTGGCTCGATTGGATTCTCGTCGGCGGCGCGACCACGACGTTCGTCGGCTTCGGGATTGTGGCCCGCGTGCCGCAGCTGACGCTCGGCTGGGGATGGGTCGCGGGCCTTACCACCGCCATGCTCGCCCTGCTCTCCGGAACCGGCTGGTTGCTGTGGCGGACGACGCGGTTCAACTGAGGTGTTGGACCCGTGCAAGATTCTGATCATCGCTGCGTGGTTCAGGTCCTCCCATCCCCTCAGTATTCCTGCACTTTGAGCGTACCTGTCTGACCTAGCCTTTGTGAATCCCCGGGCTTGCGCCCAGGGTCAGACGACCGCGGTCCTCATGATCCCTTTAACCCCGGGCTTGCGCCCGGGGTCAGTTAACCGCGATGTCCGGTCATCACGCCTATCAGATGTATGCTCACGTCACCTGGCACACCTGGAAGCGAGTGGGGTGCGTCGATGCGGCCGCCGCCAGTGATGTGCACACTGCTGTAGCAACCGCGTGCCGGGCCACCGGCGTGCGGGTATTCCGGAACGCTGTGTTGGCGGATCACGTACACCTGGTCGTGAGCTTCCGACCCGACATCCGGCTGAGTGATTTCGTGCGCCTCGCGAAATCGGTGGCCGCAACCCGCGCCAATCGCCGCATTCCCGGTACCGTCCGCTGGGCGCGAGGTTATTTCGTGACCACGATTCACAAACGCGACCTTCCTCGGGTGACCCGATACGTCGCGGATCAGTTGCAACGCCACCCGGACTTGATCCCGCGGAAATCACGAGAAGTGCCTTGACTGACCCCGGGCGCAAGCCCGGGGATATCGGAGCGGGAGACCCGATTGACGCCCGGGCGGAACTCCGGGCCCGCGAGTAGTTTCTCCCCATGATCAAGCCCTACCGATATCTCACTCTCGCCCTGCTCGCCCCCGCGGCGCTCCCCGCGCAGCAGTCGACCTTCACCGTCGAGCAGGTGATGAGCGCGCCGTTTCCCGACGAGCTCACCGCCGCTCCGGCGGGCGGCTCGGTCGCCTGGGTCTTCAACACGCGCGGCGCACGGAACATCTGGGTCGCCGCGCCGCCTGATTACGCCGGGCGCGCGGTGACGGCGTACGCCGACGACGACGGGCAGGAGGTGGGCGATCTGCGGTGGACGCCCGACACGCGCGCCATCGTGTTCGTGCGCGGTGGCGGCCCGAACGAGAAGGGTGAGTACCCGAACCCCCGCAGTCTGATCGCGGGCGTCGAGCAGGCGGTGTGGGTCGTGCCGGCCGCCGGCGGAGATCCGCGGCGCATCGGCGAGGGACGCGCGCCCGCGATCTCTCCCAAGGGCGACCGCGTGGCGTTCCTGAGGCGCGGCCAGATCTGGTGGGCCTCGCTCACGGACACGGCGGCGGAGCAGCTGATTCACGCGCGCGGGACCGCCCGCTCGCTGCGCTGGTCTCCCGACGGGACGAAGCTCGCCTTCGTGAGCGCCCGGGGCGACCACGCGTTCATCGCTGTCTACGACATCGCGACGAAGCTGCTGCGCTTTCTCGACCCGAGCGTCGACTCGGACGCGGAGCCGGCGTGGTCCCCCGACGGCCGGCGCATCGCCTTCCTGCGCCTTCCGGCCGGTGCGGACGGACTGCCGTTCACGCCCCAGCGGGCGGGCCAGCCGTGGTCCATTCGCGTCGCCGACGTGGCCTCTGGCGCGGGACGCCAGGTGTGGATCGCCGACTCGGGGCCCGGCAGCGTGTTCCGCGAGGTGGTCGCGGAGAATCAGCTCGACTGGGCGGCGGGCAACCGCATCGTGTTCCCCTGGGAGAAGGATCGCTTTACGCATCTGTACTCCGTGCCCGTGGAGGGAGGCAGGGCCACGCTGCTCACGCCGGGAGGGTTCGAGGTCGAGCACGTGGCGATGAGCCCCGACGGGTCGACGATCGTGTTCAGCTCGAACCAGGACGACATCGAGCGGCGTCACATCTGGAAGGTGTCCGCCACGGGGGGCGCGCCGACGGCGCTGACCCGCGGCACCGACCTCGAGTGGACGCCGGTCATGACGGGCGACGGTCGCGGGGTGGCCTTCATCCGGGCCGGCACGCGCACACCGCCCCGCCCCGTCATTCTCCTCAGCGGGGGCGCGCCCCGCGAGCTCGCGCCGGGGGCGATTCCGGCGGACTTCCCGGAAGCCGGGCTGGTGGACCCGCAGCCCGTGCTTTTCCAGGCTGCGGACGGCATGACCATCCACGGGCAGCTGTTTCTGCCGCGCGGCGTCGCGGCGGGGGACCGGCGGCCGGCCGTGATCTTTTTTCACGGCGGCTCGCGGCGTCAAATGCTCCTCGGGTGGCATTACTTCTACTATTACCGCAACGCGTACGCGCTGAACCAATACCTCGCGAGCCGCGGCTACGTCGTGCTCTCCGTCAATTACCGCAGCGGGATCGCTTACGGGATGGAGTTCCGCGAGGCGCTGCACTACGGCGCCCAGGGCGCGAGCGAGTTCAACGACGTGCTCGGGGCGGGTCGCTACCTGCGCGGCCGTCCGGATGTGGATCCCAAGCGGATCGGCCTGTGGGGCGGCTCGTATGGCGGGTTCCTCACCGCCATGGGGCTGGCCCGCGCATCAGACCTGTTTGCGGCGGGCGTGGATCTACACGGGGTGCACGACTGGAACATCGAGATCCAAAACTGGGTCCCCACGTACGACCCGGCGAAGCAGGCGGAGGCAGCGAAACTCGCGTACGAGTCCTCACCGATCGCCTCCGTCAAAAACTGGCGCTCGCCGGTGCTGCTGATCCACGGCGACGACGACCGCAACGTGCAATTCAGCCAGACCGTGCAGCTCGCGGCCGCCCTGCGAACTCAAGGAGTCGACGTCGAGCAGGTGATCTTCCCGGACGACATCCACGATTTTCTCACGCACGCGCACTGGGTCGCGGCGTACGAGGCCGCGGCGGCGTTCTTCCAGCGGCGGTTGGGGGGAGGGACGACGACGACGGGCCGATTGCCCTAACTGCTTCTTCCACCGAAGGCCGCGCGGCGCTGTCATCCTGAGCGAGCGCGCGGAACGCGCGCGAGCGAAGGATCTGTTCGTTACCGCACCCCGCCCATCAGCCGCTGCACCGGCTTGATGAGCAGCAACATGACCGCGGCGGCGCTCAGCGTCACGGCCGCCGTCACCCCGAACAGGGTCGGGAGCGGCGTCGTGCTGATGAACCCCGCCGACCAGCCGGCGAGCTTGTTGCCCAATGCGTTCGAGAGGAAGAACACCCCCAACATCACCCCGACCACTCGGCTGGGCGCGAGCTTGGTCACCGCCGACAGCCCGACGGGGCTCAAGCAGAGTTCTCCGAGCTCTTCGATGAAGTAGACGCCGACGAGCCATAGCGGGCTTATCTTCACCCCGCCTTGCGCGATGGCGCCCGCCGGCATGAGGAGTACGAACGCCAGGCCCACGAACAGCAGCGCGAGCGCGAATTTCGTGGGGGAGGATGGCTGCCGCGGCCCGAGCTTCACCCAGATCCACGCGAACACGGGCGACAGCAGGATCACGAACGCGGCCTGGACGGACACGAACCACGACGCGTAGAGCTTGATCCCGAGCCACTCGAGATGAACGTAGCGGTCCGCAAACAGCGCGAGCGTGGATCCTGCCTGCTCGTACGCGCCCCAAAAGAACGAGGCGAAGAGGAAGAGCACCGCTACCGCCGCCATCCGCTGCCAGTCTTGCGGAGTGAATCGTTCGCTCGAGGTCGGCAGCGCGCTCGCGGCAGGGTCGGGCCGTGAGGCGAGGCGGTCGATCGCCGGCTGGAGGCGCCGCCGGCCGAGCACGTATTGCACCAACCCAAGCAGCATCCCCACGCCGGCGCACGCGAACCCGAGATGCCAATCGAACCCCTCCGCGAGCTTTCCGGCGATGAGCGGACCGAGCAGCGCGCCGAGATTGATCCCCATGTAGAAGATCGAGAACCCGGCGTCGCGCCGGCCATCCCCCGACTGGTACAGGGCTCCCACCAAGGCGCTGACGTTGGGCTTGAGCAGTCCCGTCCCGATCACGATGAGCGTCAGGCCGACGTAGAAGAAGGGCAGGGCGTGGAAGGCGAGCGTGAAGTGTCCGAGGGCGATGATGATCCCCCCGATGAGCACGCTGCGATACTGTCCTAGCCACCGGTCCGCAATCAGGCCGCCAAGGATCGGGGTGACCCACACGCTGCCGACGTAGTTGCCGTACACCGCGCCCGCGTGCGGATCGGTGAAACCGAGCGCCTTCGTCATGTACAGGATCAGGAACCCCCGCATCCCGTAGTAGCTGAACCGCTCCCACATCTCGGTGAAGAAGAGCGTGGAGAGACCGCGGGGGTGGCCGAACCACGAAGACCCAGGCGGCGGAGTCGTCACTCGAAGAGTTCGTTCTGCTCGATCGGCGTGGGCGTCTGGGGGGCGCGCAGGAGCTCGCCCAGCCGCTGCTCCCATTGCTCGACGTCGAGGTGGTGATCGTTCTGAAGGGTGCGGCGCAGTGCCGGCGAGAATTCGTGGAACGCCGCCAGCAGCTCCGTGACGGCCTCCCGCAGGGCCTGGACTTGGAAGCCGCCTTCCGTCGCGCCCATGTCTTCGAGGATGCTCTGCTCGGTGCGCGAGGCGATGATCGGCTCCGCGCGCCCCTGCACGAAGACGTTGGTCCGCCGCTTGGGACCGCGCTCCTCCTCGATCGGCATCAAGCCGATGATGGCATCGGAACGCCAGTACTTGCCGTAGCCAAGAAACACCATGCGGTCGCGCTTGATGTCCATGCTGCCTCCGGATCGCCGCCCGTCGGTGCGTGGCCCGGGCCCGAAGGCGTCACGGAACCAGGACAGCACGCCGCGGATCACGCTCATGGTCAGTCCTTTTTCATCTTCTTCTTGAGCTCCCGGAGCTGCCGGTCGGCTGCGGCCTCGCGGGCGGCGCGGTCGAGTTGCGACTTGAGCAGCTCGCCTTCCAGGTCCGTCCCGGGACGCGCGCCCCCGGCCGCCTGGAGGTCGCGCCACGCGCGCTCGGCCGAGCGCTCCGCCTCGGTGAGCGGCCGGTCGCGCTCGGCGCGGACCAGCTGCCCCTGCATGTCCCCCAGCTCGCGCTCGTACAGCGCGAGCTCGTCTTTCAGCGCCGCGAGCTTCTTCTCGAGTACGTCCGTGCGCTCGCGATGCTTCGCCGCGAACCGCCGGGCGACGTCCACCGTTTCCTGGTCCTGGATCTCGGACGCGAGCCGGCCGCGGCGCTCGGCATCGGCCAGCCGCTGGCGCTCCTGCGTGAGGTCGCGGTCGGTGCGCGCCACCGCCTCGCGCGTCTCACCGACGGCAAGCTTCGCCTCCACCACCGCCTCTCGCATCTGCCGCGCCAGGTCGCGTAGGTCTCCCGGCGGCGTCGCCGCGTCCAGGGCGGCGCGTAACGCGTCTCGCAGGCGCTCGAACACCGGAGCCTAGCTTTTCCGGACCGTTTTCGCGAAGAACGGCGAGAACACCTGCTCCACCGCGCGCGACTTGCACTCGGGGCAGGCCGGCCGCTTGCGTCCGTGCTCCTCGATTCCCTGTTGCTGGCTGAAGCGCGCATGGCACTTCGTGCAGCGATACTCGTAGATCGGCATGGCGGGGTTTACGATATTCCCCGCTCAAACCGGGGTCAAGTTGACGCTGCCGGGGCGCCCCGCAATGATTGCACTCATGCCGAGTCGCATCGCGTGCGCCGCGCTCGTCGGGCTCGTCGCCGCCGCCGGGTGCAACGAGGGCCTCGCACCAACGCCAGCCTGTCCGACGAGCTTCGTCGGGATCTGCGGCACGGCGACGGTGCGGGGCACCCTCCCCGACAGCACGCAGGGACTGTTCATCGTGGCGTACCAGACGTTCCCCGAGAGCATCCAGGCGCTTCTCACCTTCCAACCGCTGCCGCCGCCAGCGGTGCTGCTTCCCCCACCAGGCGACAGCACGCTTTTCTACACGGTCCGGCTGCCGAGCGGACGCTACGAGTGGGTGCTCGCCGTATGGCAGAAGCAGGGGACGCTCAAACCCGACTTCTCGAACGCCGACTCGCTGTTCCGGGAGGCCGGGTTTTACAGAGATGCCGGGGACACGACCTCGCATGGGTCGGGGATCGTCATTGTCAACGGCACCGCCAGCGACTCGATCGACTTCGTGATCGATTTCGCCAACATGCACCGCATCTGCACGTACTTCCCGCCGTGCCCGTGAGATGCGTCCTGCTGGGCGCTCTTGCGATGATTCCGCTCCGCATGGCGGGTGCGCAGGAAACCGCTCTCGTCTACGGCTCGGTTCGGGACAGTTCGGGCCAGCCGCTGCGCGCCACTGTCCGAGTCGTCAACGGCGACGGCGCCAGCGTGGCGGATGCCCAAGGGCGCTACCAGCTGCGTGTGCCGGCCGGGCTCGCCATCGTACGGGTCGGCTTTCTCGGCTTTCAGGCCCTCGACGACACGCTGGCCCTGGCCGCGGGGGATTCGCTCAAGCGCGACTACCGGCTCGGCCCAGCCGTGTTGCCCCTGGAGCCCGTCGTCGTCACCGCCGCCAAGCGCTCGCAGCTCTTGCGCCAGGTGGTGACGAGCGTCGCGCTGGTCACCGATACCGAAATAGCCCGGCGCGCGGTCACGACCGTGGACGAAGCCGTAGACAAGGCGGCGGGCGTGCAGTTCTTGAACGGTCAGGTGAACATCCGTGGCTCGTCGGGCTATGTGCAGGGGCTCGGCAGTCGCGTGCTGATGCTGGTCGACGGCGTGCCCGCGAACCAGGGGGATCGAGGCGGCATAAATTGGGACCTGGTCCCGCTCGAGGACGTGGCGCGGGTCGAGGTGGTGAAGGGCGCGGGCTCCGCGCTGTACGGCTCGGCGGCGCTGGGCGGCGTCGTCAACGTCATCACGCGCGAGATCCCGACCGGCTTCCACGCCCGGGTGCGCGCCCTGGGTGGCGCGTACGGCAATCCACCCTTCGACATCTGGAAGTTCCGCGACTATACGGGCGCTCAAGAGGGCCTCGACGTCACGACCTCGTACGGCACCGACGTGGCGCGCGGCAGCTACACGGCCGGCGGTTGGCACTCGGACGGCTACCGCGAGCAGGACCGACGCAACCACTGGCAGACCGCGGGGAAGGTGCAGTGGGTCCCCAGCCCCCAGACGCACGTGACGGCCTCCGGGTCGTGGGCGAGCGATCAGTACGAGACCCCACTCATCTGGTGTATCCAAGGGAGTTGCGACGACCGCGGCCAGGCCTTCCAGCCCTTCATGATCGACGCGTCCGGCCGTGGCGCCTTCACGCGCTCGGACAAGGGACTCCTCGCCGCGACGGTCGAGCATCGAGCCTCGGAGCGCTTCGCCTGGCAGGCGCGGGGCTCTTGGGGCCGCACACACTTCACGGATTTTCAACCAGCCGGCGATGACTGGGGCGTGGCCAATCGCTACGGTGTCGAATTCCGCGGCGAAGTGCGCCCAACGGGCGATCGCGCCTTGACCCTGGGGGCGGAAGGCAGTTTCTCCGACGTGCGCACCAATATTTTCACCGGCGACACCAATCCCACGAGCAACGTGGTCCGACCGCACGATCAGCGCGAGTTCGCCGCCTATGCCGAGGGCGAGCGCCAGCACGGGAAGGTGCGGCTCGCCGCCGGCGCACGGATCGATCACATCGAGGTGGACGGCGGCCGGCTCGCCACGGTCCTGAGCCCGCGTCTCGGCGCTGTGTTGCCGACGTCCCGCGCCGGCGTGTGGCGCGCCTCCGTCGGCCGCGGCTTCCGGGCCCCGTCGCTCGCCGAGCGGTTCGTCTCGACCGTCGTCCAGGGTATCCCGGTCGTACCGAACCCTAACCTGGACCCCGAGACAGCGTGGTCGTTCGAGCTCGGCAACGGGGCGTCGCTCTCGTCCGCCGTGCGGACGGACGCGGCGCTCTTCTGGACGGAGGCCTACGACCTCATCGAGCCCACCCTGAACAGCGGCCGGATCCAATTCAGGAACGTGACGCGCGCCCGGCTCGCGGGACTCGACCTGGCCCTCACCGCCACGCCCCCAGTTGCGGGCCTCACGACAACGGTGTCATACACGTTCCTGCATGCCCGGGAGCTCGCGCACGACGCCGTCCCGGAGCGCCCGCTCGCCTTCCGGCCGAAGCACCTCCTCACCCTCGGCGCAGACTACCAGCGTGGCGCGATCGGCGTCGGGGGCGACTTCCGCTACTCGAGCCGCCTGGACCGGGTGGAGATCTACGAGCCCGATGAGCGCGTGCCGGAGAAGGTCCTCGATCTGCGGGCGAGTGCCGCTCGGGGGGCTTGGACGCTGCGCGCCCAGCTCGCCAACGCACTCAACTACATCTACAACCAGGTGCCCCGCACACTCGCTCCCGTCCGGACGCTCACAGCCACCCTGACCTGGACGTATTAGATTGACGGCATGATCGGACCCTGGGGCGTCGTAGCCACACTTCTGCTGCACGCGTTCCAGGCGTCCCCCATCGACGGCACGTGGGAGCTGACGCGCATCTTTCGTGGGGGCCCAGCCGCCACCACGCGTGCCGTCACGCTCGACTCCGCGGTGTACGTCCGGATCACGCTCGAGTCCCACCCCAACGGGTGGATCTCAGGACGCCTGTACCGTCGCTATCACGGCGAGCCGGACCGCAGCAAGGTCGAAGCCGGGCCGTTGCGCGGCACGGACCGCTGGATCATCGGCGTCGAGCTCGAGAAGCCGGTGTGGGAGCGCGCCCGCACAGCGGCGTGGCTCGTGGGAGACACCCTTCGGTTCGGGACGCCGCTGGTCCCCGATGCGGACTCGATCGAGCTCAAACGCGTCCAACCCGACGCTCCGTTTCCGGCGAGCATCGTCGAGGTCGTGACCGCTCCATGACACGGTTCCGCGTGACGCCTTTTTGCGTGACGCTCGTGAGCTTGACGATGTTCCTGTCTTGTGGAGGCGACCGGTCCCGCTCTCCCACGTGCGGCATGGCTCAACTCATCGGGCCGTCGCTGATCCAGGACCGGTTGCGCCTTCTACCCTTCGTCCTCACGGACGCGCCGCGCGGGCTACCCGGCACGCTTCCCGTCCGCGTTGTGGGCACGCCCCAACAGAGCACGGTCGCGGTGACCTACGCCAAGGGCGCGTTGACGATGGAGTATCAGGGAGCCGGCTTCCCCGCCACTTCGGTCAGCGACAGCACCGCCTACGCCATCCTCGTTGTGGACGATTCCACGCAGCGGGCCGAAGGTGTGTTGATCTACGAGTCGCGCCGCCCGCCGGAGGGATACCCCAGCGTCGGCGCTCTCACCGGCGGAGACCGGACGCTTCCCTTGTATGGCGTGCGGGTGGATTGGGCGAACGTCTCGAACCCGAGGTGCCCGCTCCTCGGTACCCCGGCGGGCCCCCCACGCTCGGCGCAGTGACACGCATCGTGGCCGTGAGCGCGACGCGCCGCATCGACGCGGGGCGGGAGCGCGTCGCCCTGAATACCGCCTACGTGTATGCCCTCATGCGCGCCGGACTCGTCCCCCTCCTCGTGCCGCCCGTCCTCGAGCCCGAGGCGGCCTGCGCCGCGCTCGACGGCGTGCACGGTCTCGTCCTCACGGGGGGCGAGGATGTGGACCCGGGCCGTTACGGGGCGACACCGCACCCCAAGCTGGGTGAGACCGATCGGGCGCGCGACGCCGTTGAGCTGGCCCTCGTCGCCGGCGCCGAGCGACGCGGCCTCCCGGTCCTCGCCATCTGCCGCGGCATCCAGATCCTGAACGTCGCCCTGGGCGGAACGTTGTACCAGGACCTGGCGAGCGAGCGCCCCGGCCCCGTCGACCACGCGGATACGCGCTCGCGCCACGCGCTGCGCATCGAGGCCGGCACGCTGCTGCACCGCACGCTCGAGGCCGTGGACGCGAGCGTGAACACCCGGCATCACCAGGCGATCCGCGACGTGGCGCCGGCGCTGCGCGCGAACGCCTGGGCGGAGGACGGCGTGATCGAGGGAGCCGAGCGGAAGGATCCGCGGGCCCCGTGGGCGCTGGCGGTCCAGTGGCATCCGGAGGACGATGTGGAGAACGCGTTGTTCCGCGGCTTCGCGGACGCGATCGCGTGAGCATCGCATTCCCGTCGGCCGAATGGGTGAGCGCCTACGGCCTGGCGATCAACGCGAGCGACGGGTATCGTGCCGCCTCGCTCGAGTGGACGCACGGTCCGGTCGCCCTCGTGGTGAATCGTCAGCCGGAGATCGGGATCGGCGAGCCGGTGGGCATCTGGCTCGACCTCGAGCGCGGCGCCTGCCGCGAAGCGAAGGTGGTGTCGCAGGGCGAGGCGGATCAGGCAGCGTTCGTCATCTCGGGCGATTACCAGCACTGGAAACGAGTGATCCGGAAAGAGCTCGGCCCCATCGCGGGGATCATGCAGCGCAAGCTCATGCTCAAGGGGTCGCTGCCGATCGTGGTGCGCTTCGTGAAGTCCGCGGAGCAGCTGGTCGAGGCGGCGACGACGGTGCCTACGAAATTCCTGGATGAGTGAGCGGTAAGCGGTGAGCGGTGACGCCGGTCCGCTCACCGCTCACCGCTCACAGGTTTCGCAGTATCTTGTCGGGAGTCGCGATTGAACGCCACCCGCAGGGTGGGGAACCGCTCGGCGGCGGAGCGGTAGATGGTGGCGACGCCGAGGTGCTCGGCGAGCCGGTGCTCCGCGGCGAGCCGAAAGCCCTGTCGGCCCAGCTCGTCATAGTACGGCAGGTCGGGCCCGCCCTTGCGGGAGCGCCGGGCGGCGATGTAGTCCGGAAACAAGCCGGCGAGCCAGAGGCTGTAGTTGCCGAGATGCACGCGCAGCAGGAAGGCTCGTTCCCCGGCGTCGTCGAGCCCCGTGAGGTCCTCCACCATGTCGACCAGGTAGTGGTAGGTCTCGTCGTCGGTGCGCCGGATGCGGACATGCCGGTCATGATCGCCGAACTCGAGCAGCAGCGCGGCCAGGTAGTCGGCCAACGCGCGGTCGTCGACGCCCGCGGCGCGCAACGTATGCCGCACCGCCACGTACGCGAACAGCGCCGGCGACGGGACCATGAGCGTGCGCAGTGCCAGCAGAGCGGCGAGCAGGTCGGGCTCGTCGAGCAGCTGGTCGGGTCCCTCCTCGAGCAGCAGCCGCTCGTAGCGCGCCCGGCGGGCGGCATCACCGCGCGCCAGGGCGAGCGCGACGAGCAGGAAATCCTGTGGGCGCAGGCGACCACGGACGTTGGCCAGAATCATGCCCAAACCTCCCTCTAGCGCTGCTACCCCCCGACCCACGCCCGAGTTGCTGGCGCGCCTGACGACGCTCGCCCAGGAGCTGGCCGGGGCGTTCCGGCCGGCCACCGTCATCGAGCTGGTGGCCCTCGCCCTCGCCGAGCTCCTGAAGCCCGACCGGCTCTCGGTCATACTACTTGACGCCGAGTCGAACCGGCTGGCGGTGACCTACGACACGCACGCCGTTCCGGCACGCACCGACGACCCCCTGCTCCAGCTCGCGCTGCGGCGCGGGCCGCTCGCGTTCCCCAAGGACGTACGCGAAGAGGTCCGCCGGCGCGGGGCGGATCTGCCCAGCGACGCGCCCTCCCCCGGCTCCTGGCTCGGCGCGCCGCTGATCGCCGCCGGGCGCGCCATGGGCGCGGTCTCCCTGTCGAGCGACCGGCCCGGCGTACTGGGTAAGGCCGAGCTGACGCTCGTCTCCGCCGTGCTGGCGCAGGCGGCGATCGCGCTCGAGAACGCCCGCCTGGTCGAGCTCCTCTCCTCCGCCAAGCGCGAGTGGGAGAAGACGGTCGACGCCATCTCGCAGGCGATCTGCATCGTGGACGCACACGGCACCGTGCGTCGCGCCAACCGCGTGTTCGCCGACCTGATCCAGACGGCGGTGACCGCGATCCCCGGCAGGCCGTGGCTCGGCCTCCTGCCGCCCGCCTGGTCGGACCCCGTGGCGCGCGCCATCGCCGAGCCGTCGGCGAGCAGCGTGGAGATCCGCGTGGGCGAGCGCGTGCTGCTCCTGACCGTCATCCCCATGGCCGAGCCGGGCTCGGCGGTCCTCGTGTTCGAGGACCAGACGGACCGGCGCCGGCTGCAGGAACAGCTCATACAGTCTGAGAAAATGTCGGCCATCGGTCAACTGATCGCCGGGGTGGCGCACGACCTGAACAACCCGCTCGCCTCCGTCGTGGGCTTCAGCGACTTCCTCGCCGAGGCGAGCGACGTCCCTGCCTCGCTCCAGGAGCCGCTCCAGGTGATCCGCCAGGAGGCCGAGCGGGCGGCGACGATCGTCAAGAACCTGTTGTCGTTCGCCCGCAGTCAGGAGGGAGAGCGCACGCGGCAGCCGATCCGGGCACTCCTGGACTCGACCCTGGCCCTGCTGCGCAACCAGTTGATGGCGCACAAGGTCGAGGCCACCGTGGAAGTAGAGCCCGGGCTCCCCGACGTCGAAGTGAACGCGAACCAGATCAAGCAGGTGTTCGTGAACGTGATCAATAACGCATGTCAGGCGATCGCCAGCGACGCGCCGTCCGGCAGAATCTGGATCGCGGCGCGGCGCGTGCACGACAGCATCGCGGTGAGCGTCACGGACTCGGGCCCCGGAATGACCGACGACCTCGCGGCCCGCGTGTTCGAGCCGTTCTTCACGACCAAGCGGGAGGGCGAGGGCACGGGCCTGGGCCTCTCCATCTGCCAGGGAATCATGAAGGAGCACGGTGGGCGCATCACCCTCGACACCCGGCCCGGCGGCGGGGCGACCTTCACCCTGGAGCTGCCGATCGGTGCGCGCCCGGCGCGCGTCGAAGCCACGCCGGTGCCGCCCGGCGAGTCGAAGCCCCTCAGTATCCTGGTCGTGGACGACGAGCCGCACATCTTGCATTACATGCGTGCCACGCTCGAGAGCTGGGGCCACACGGTCGAGGTGGCGAGCGACGGCACCTACGCACTCGAGCGCGCCCTGGCCGGCCCGTTCGACGTGATCATCTGCGACCTGCGGATGCCACACCTCTCCGGGCGCGAGATGTACTCGAAGCTCGCCCGGCAGGATCCGCGGGTCGCCGAACGGATCATTTTCGCCACCGGCGACACGGTGCGCGGCGACACCCTCCAGTTCCTCGAAGCGCTCGGCCGGCCCTACCTGCACAAGCCGTTCACGCTGGCCGAGCTGCGCGCCGCCCTCGGCCATGCCGCGAAGCAGCCCGCCTGAGGGAGGGGCGTGCGCGTCCTCCACGTCGACTCCGGCCGGGAATTCCGGGGCGGGCAAAACCAGGTGCGGCTGCTGGCCCGCGAGCTGGCCCACGAGTCCAGTGTCGAGCAACGACTGGTCACGAGGCGGGGCAGCGAGCTGGCGCGCCGGGCCACGGTCGAAGGCGTCGCGGTTCGTGAGATCCCGTGGGGCCTCGGGCTCGACCCCCGGGCCTGGTGGCGGCTCGTCGTCGAGGCCCTGGCCTGGCCACCCGATGTCATCCACGCACACAACAACCACGCCGTCACGGTCGCGGTCTGGGCGCGCCGCTTCCTCGGGCTTGTGGGCACGCCGCCGCGCGTCCTGGCTACACGCCGAGTCGTCTTCCCGGTGCGCCGCCGCAGCGCTTTGCGCCACGCGGACGCCGTCGTGGCGATCTCCGAAGCCGTTCGGGCGACGCTCCTGGCCGCCGGGTTTCCCCCGGGAAAGGTGAGCGTCGTCCCCTCGGGTGTCGATCCCGATGAAGTGCGCCGCGCGGCCGCCGTACCGCTCGACCTTCGGGCGAAGCTGGGGCTCCCACCCGGCGCGCCGATCGCCGCCAACGTCGCCGAGCTCGAGCCGGCGAAGGATCAGCGCACGCTGATTCGCGCCGCGCACGCGGCGCGTGCCAATCGCCCGGACCTCCATTGGGTGATTGCGGGCGACGGCCCCGCACGCCATGCCCTGGCCGCCGACGTGCGCCGGCTCGACCTCGGCGAGCGTGTCCACTTGATCGGTCACGTGGCGCAGGCGGACGCGGTGCTGCGCGAGAGCGACGTCGTCGTCATGTCCTCCCGGGCTGAAGGCCTCGGCACCGTGGTGCTCCACGCGCTGGCGCTGGGTAAGCCGGTAGTCGCCACGGCGGGTGGTGGGCTGTCCGAGATCGTGCCCCGCCGCTGGCTCGTGCCTGTGGGGGACGCCGACGCCCTCGCCCGGCGCGTGATCGAGGCGCTGGATCACCCCTCCCCCGTCCCCCTGCCCGCGCAGTACACGGCCTCCGCCATGGCCGCCGGTGTCTTGGCCGTGTATCGCTCGCTCGTCTAGATTGCAGGGCCATGATCTACGTCTGCGTCCCGGTGCACGATGAGGCCCGCACGGCGGGTCTCGTGCTGTGGAAGGTGCGCCAGGTGTTCACCGCCTTCCCGCGTGAATACCAGCTGCTGGTCCTGGACGACGCGTCGACCGATGGGACCCGCGAAGTATTGGCGTCGTATGCCAAGGTGCTCCCGATGACGATTGTGACGCACCGCGAGCGCCAGGGCTACGCGCGCAGTCTCGAGGAGCTGCTGCGTCTCGCCCTCCAGCGGACCGACCGGCCGAAGCGAGACTGCGCCATCACCCTCCACGCGGACTTCGTCCACTCTCCTGAGAGTATGGAGGACATGGTCAAGCACCTAGAATCGGGAGCGGACCTCGTGGTCGCCGAGCTGGTGCAGCAGCGGGGACGCGTGTCTCGGGCCCTGGGGCTCGCGCGCCGCTGGACCCCTCGATTGCTGCGCGTCGCCGGGCTACGGGACACGGTGTCGGGGTTCCTCGCCTTGCGGTTGATCGTGCTGCGGCAGGCGCTGCGCCGCGACACGACGCGGTTGCTCGAGACGGAGGGTTGGTGCGCGAGTGCCGAGCTGGTCGCGCGCCTGGCGCCGCACGCCCGCCGGCTGGACGCCGTCCCCACGGCGGCGCGTTACGACCTGGTGCAGCGCCCGTCGCGCGTCAAGCCGTGGCGTCAGCTGCTCGACGCGTGGCGCGCCCGCTCGGTCATCCGCGCGGCTCGCACCGTGGTGGCGCTGCTCCTCATCACGGTCGGGCTGCACGCGCAATCGGATAGCGCGCGCAGGGATTCGTCCCTGTCGGCCATGGCCATCGTCACCCCCCCCCGCCCCGCCCCCGCCGCGGTGCCGTTCCCCGTCGGCGAGCGGCTGGTGTATGGGGCGCGCTACGGACCGTTCAGCGTCGGCACGGCCACGATGGAGGTCGCCGGGATCGACACGATCCGCGGGGTGGAGACGGTCCATTTCGTCTTCTTGATCGACGGCGGCGCGCTGTGGTACCACATCCACCAGAACCTCGAGTCATGGGTAGGCCGTCACGACTTCCGCTCGCGCCGGTTCCTGAACCAGACCGAGGAAAAGGGCAAGGCGTGGGAGCGGAAATTCGACATCTACCCCGATTCGG
>WNGK01001963.1_pt1 | contig 41764 bp, 45 predicted proteins | sample 5400601 | NCBI WGS metagenome assembly WNGK01 (sample SAMN13153376, study PRJNA577476) | soil metagenome | isolation source: 60 cm soil or saprolite under Garry oak tree replicate 1 | place: USA:California | collected 2016-06-15 | reverse complement strand
GCTAGTCATTGGACAATTAATGTAATCCGCTGAGCCCTTGCCGTAGCGAGCCGCCAGATAGACCTTCGACATATCAATAGAGTCCGCCTCGACTATCGGGCTAATCGAATCGTAGAAGTATAGGTTCGCTGTTCCTTCCAAAGATTCGCTGAGCCGTGCGATCTCTCTCGATAGCGCGTCGCTGGTCAACGGCCCGGTCGCAATAATCGTGATCTGCTCTTCGTCGATCCTGCAAATTTCTTCCCGCCGGATCGTAATCAAGGGCTCGCGCGAGATGGTCTCCGTGACTTTAGCCGCGAAAGCCGCCCGATCCACGGCCAATGCGTGGCCTGCCGGGACAGCGAATTCTTGCGCAATCTCCATCAGCAGCGATCCCGCGAGGCGCATTTCTTGTTTCAACAGCCACGGAGCGGTGTTGACGCTATCGGACTTGAATGAATTCGAGCACACCAACTCGGCGAACTGGTCAGTCTGATGGGCCGGAGTCGAGCGCACGGGCCGCATCTCGCACAATTCCACACTTATCCCACGCCGCGCGCACTGCCATGCCGCTTCCGATCCAGCCAAACCAGCCCCGATGATGCGTATCTTATGCATAGTCATTTTCTAGATGGAAGACTCTTCGCTCTGAGATCGCGAATATCAAGCGCCGCGACGAATCTAGCGCCTCAAGCTATTATACGAAGAGTCTCTGTCCGCGGAGGACTTATGGCGCGAATCTCACTAATTCAACCCGAGCAAGCTTCGCCCGAAGTGAAAGGTTTTCTGGCTTTCTACTCCAGTGTGGGTCGCTCACTCGAACGCAAACTTTACGAGCTCATTTACATTCGCGTCTCGATGATCAATAACTGTCACTATTGACTTCAGCACCATCTCGCTTCGTCGAAGCGAGTAGGCCTCACGCCTGAGGACTGGAACGCGCTGAAGCAAGCTGACTATCCACGATTTGGCGAAAAAGCACAAACTGCGCTCGCCTATGCGGAAAAGTTAACGCGGACTTCGTCCAAGATCACGGATTCCGATGTGGCAGGACTGACCAAGCACTTTCCAGATGCCGAAATCGTGAACCTGCATCTGCTGGTTGGACTGGCCAATCTTACCAACCGCTTCACTGACCCCCTGGGTCTCGAACTGGAGTTTGCAGAAGAAAAGATTTGACAATGATTCGAACGCGAGGTGCTAAAAGAACCCTTCACCGAATTATCCGCGGAATCGTGCTTCTGAACTTTATACTTCTAGTAGTGGACAGCAATGCGCTTCCCAGCTTCCAGGACCCCATCAGGCGCAACCAATTCGTCACTCCTCTGTCCTACTGGGTCGAGATCTCAACCCTATCGGTAATTGGTTTCGCTGAGGGTCGCAAGTGCTACAATATTGCAAATAAGCAGGGCTCTTCGCTCTCTCGAACAGATATACAATGCCAAGCGGATTGGGGTCTTTTATGTCAGTCGTTCGTCTTAAATTCGGGTTTCTGGTTGTAACTTTTGCCCTTTTAGCTAGTTCGTCGTTTGCCGCACAGAAGCCATTGTCATCCAAGCGCAGGGTAAAGCAGGTGCGACCCGCGCCTACGCCACAGCCCACACCCCAACCAGTCCCGCCGCCTCCTCCTTCCACACTGGAGCAGCTGCCCACCTCAGCGCCGCAGGTCTCATTTCAGAATGGGCAGTTGATGATCGTCGCTCATAACTCCACGCTCGGGGACGTCCTCCGAGCCGTCCGAAATCAGACTGGCGCCAACGTAGAAATCCCGGCCAATGCAACCGAGAGGGTGGTGGGCCGCTTTGGCCCAGGCCCAGCGCGCGATGTTCTGGCATCGCTTCTAAACGGATCACATTTTAATTACGTGATGCTCGGCTCAGCGACCAACCCCAACGCACTCGATCATGTAATCGTCACCGGCAAAGCGGGTGACGTAACCGCGCCTGCCTCCCCTTCTCAACCCAATGGCGGGAATCAATCGATGGCCTCCCAGCCTCAAGGCATGCCGCCGGGGGTGGTTCCTCCTGGGCAGGAAACCCAAGAGATGAACGAAGAGTTTTCCGAGGAGAATCCCGGGACGGAGGATCAAGCCGACCAGACCAATCAGGCGGATGAGCAGCAAGAACAGCAGCCAAATGGTCAGCCGGCAGTTAAGACTCCAGAACAGCTCTTGCAGGAACTCCAGCGCCAGCAGCAGCAACAGCAGCCACAGCAGCAGGCACAGCCACAGCAGCCCGGAGCCCCACAGGGTTTTCCAGTTCCCCCTGGCCAGGCTCAACCACAGCCGCAACCGCCGCAGCAACCGCCGCCGCAGCCCCCGCAGGATTAAGGGGCCAACCGAGGCTTGCGGACGCAGAGCGGAACCGCGGGCGGTCTAGCAGGTTTGCTGAATTAAAAACCAGGAGCAAAGTTGTAGCCCAGGGAAATGCCGAAGCGTGTTGCTCGTCCCGAACTGAACTCAACATTGTTATGGACGAGATACAGATGGGCCTCGGGGCGCACGAAAAAGTGACCGTGGGCATAAAGCCGCAAGCCACCACCGAAATGGCCCAGAAAGTGATTGGTACTGACGTAGTTTGTGCATCCGGTAAAGCCGCAGGTGGTGAAGGGCTGATAGGCGCGCAAGCTTTCCACCCCGATGCCGGCCATTAATTCAGCGGCCGCAAACTTTCCCAGTTTCGGAACATAGATTCCGTTGAAGTCCCAAAATATAGGACGGTAGGGCTGATACCCACCGTAGATGGCTCGACTGGCTCTCCATGCCACTTCGCCACCAACTCCCAAACGCCCTTTAAATAAAAAGTCTCCGCTGAAGCTGGGGTAAGCCCCACCGCTCAATGATTGCGGCGCGTAGTTGCCCGTAGCGCTCGATGCAGAAGGCGCGGTCAATGTACCCACGCCGAATGCCGCGTCAAACTCCTGCGCTTGAGCAGGTCTCTGCGTTAACAGGAACACACACAATCCGGCAATCACGATCAGCTTTTTCAAGGAAGCCTCCGGGAATCTAGAACCCTTAGATGCACCAACTCACTCTATTAGATATCTGGTGTCAGGTGCTTAGGTCTCAGGTGGCAGCCAAACCACAACTCTGACGTCGAGAGATTGAGATCTGAATCGCGAGACCTAAGACCTGAACCCTGACACCTGAGACCTGAAGGGCGAGACAATGACAGCAAAAATTTACGCCTACCATGCCAATTTCGCCGACCTACGGCTTCAAAACAGCCTCCCTCATGAGACGATAGAACTAACCCATGATCCAGTTATCAGCAGCCGGAAAACGATATGGCCACAAGCTCCTTTTTGAAGGAGCTGACTGGACGATCACGCCCCGCGACCGTGTCGGATTGGTCGGCGCAAATGGTACCGGCAAATCCACCGTCATGAAAATCCTGGCTGGGCTTGAAACCCTTGACTACGGCTCACTCAGCACCGCGAAGGGCATCAGCGCCGGCTACCTACCGCAAGATGGCCTCACGCTCTCCGGACAAACTGTGTTTGCCGAAGCCATGTCAGTCTTCTCCGATCTACGCGACATGGAACAGGAAATGGAGGACCTGACTGGCCGCATGTCGGAACTCGACCATTCATCGCCGGAGTACGACCAGGTCGCCGACCGCTATCACCGCATTCAACACGAATTCCAAATGCGCGACGGGTATGCGATCGAAGCACAAGTTGGAACCGTGCTCTCAGGATTAGGTTTCCCCAAAGAAGACTGGCATCGCCACACCGATGAATTTTCCGGCGGCTGGCAGATGAGGATTGCTCTCGCCAAACTTCTACTGCAACAGCCAAACTTACTCCTGCTGGATGAGCCCACCAACCATCTTGATCTTGAAGCTCGCAATTGGCTGGAAGAGTATCTTACGAATTATCCCCACGCCTTCGTTCTGATCTCCCACGACCGTTATTTCCTCGACGTGACGGTGAACAAGATTGCCGAAATCTGGAACAAGCGAATTCATCTTTACACCGGCAACTATGAGAAGTTTCTGGGGCAGAAAACGCAGCGCCTCGAACAGCTCCAGGCTGCATTTCGCAACCAGCGGGAACGCATCGAGCAGTTGGAGATTTTTATCAACCGCTTCCGCTACACCGCGACCAAAGCCAAGCAAGTGCAGAGCCGCATCAAGGAACGGGAAAAGATGGAGCGGATAGAAATCCCGCAGGAAGAGCGCACGATCCACTTTTCATTCCCCCAGCCCAAACCCAGCGGCCGCATCGTCGCCCAGTTTGCTGGCGTGGCAAAGTCCTACGGTCAGAAAGAAGTATTCCGCGACGTCAGCTTTATGATCGAGCGCGGCGATCGCATCGCGTTAGTGGGAGTAAACGGCGCCGGAAAGTCCACATTGATCAAGTTGCTGGCCGGAGTCGAACCGCTGACGCAAGGCGAATTCCGTCTCGGCCACAACTCCCAGCCCGATTATTTCGCCCAAGATCAATACAAGGAACTCAACCCCGACGCGCGCATCCTGGACGATCTTGGTCAAATCTCGACTCGTTCCACCCAGACTGAGCTGCGTAGCCTCCTAGGCTGTTTCCTTTTTTCCGCCGATGACGTCTTCAAGCGCATCGGCGTCCTTTCCGGAGGAGAGCGTAACCGTTACGCCCTGCTACGCATGCTGCTGCATCCTGCCAACTTCCTGTTGCTCGACGAGCCCACAAACCACCTGGACATCCGCGCGAAAGACGTTTTACTGGCAGCACTGTCGGACTACACCGGAACGGTAGTCTTCGTTTCTCACGATCGCTACTTCATCGACAAGCTCGCCACCCGAGTTTTTCACGTTGGCGACGGCCAGGTCGAAGTCTACCCCGGCAATTATGAGGATTATTTGTGGCGGAAGCAGGGAGGCGCTGAAACCCTGCAGAAAACCGTTTCTCTCCCCAGTGAAGCGCCGCCCACCAACGGAAACCAGAAGAGCGCCGGAGCTCAAACCAAGCGCCTGAATCCCATCAAGCGCAAGCAAATGGAACAACGCGTCCACGAACTCGAAGCCGACATCCACCGCCTGGAAGCTGGGATTACCGAATGCGAAGCTGCCCTGCAGACTTTCGTCAGTGCCGAAGAAACCGAGCGCCGTGGGCGTGAACTGCACCAACATCGCCGCGATTTACAGAATCGGCTAAGCGAATGGGAGCACCTGAGCGAAGCCCTCGGCGGGACTCCAGTCGTTGAAGGCATCAAGGCGCCTTAAGCTTTCCCTTCGTGTACCTTCATGTCCTTCGTGGTAAACGGCCTTTTCGTTCTCACAATCGGACACGTTCTTCCGTAACCTGCTCAATTACTTGCCCGCATGCGATATTGAGTTTGGCCACTGGCCGAAGTTATCCGAGACCCGCCGCTTGCGGTAGCGCCTCAAGTGCACGCCGCGCGGAGCCAAGGAAGGGCGAACCGATGTTGCAGTCACCAGAAAACAACTCTCAGAAATCTCAATTTTCCTCGAACCCAAATTCCTTCAACCCGGTCAAGACCGTCAGCCCGCCCATGGAGCAGGCAACGATCGGCCGTTCGCTGGTTATCAAGGGCGAGGTCACTGGATCGGAAGCACTCTATATCGATGGCAAGATCGAAGGCACCATCAATCTTGCCGATAACCGCGTCACCGTCGGACGCAATGGCATCGTAGCCGCCAATATCAGCGCCCGCGAAGTCGTAATCATGGGCAAGGTAACGGGCAACATCCAATGCGTCGACCGCCTGGACATCCGCAGCGAAGGGTCGCTGACCGGAGATGTCGTCACCCAGCGCATCAGCATTGAAGATGGAGCCTTCCTGAAGGGAAGCGTTCAGGTACGCGCCGCAGAGCACAAACACGACAAGGCGCAACAGCAGCAGTCCAAGGCACTATCCACTGAATCCGTTAAGCCTTCCACCGAGCAGCCCAAGGCCGCATCGGCAGTGGCCGGCCGCTAAAAGTTCCAGCCGTTAGCAAAGGGGCACGTCTTCACGCGTGCCCTACTTCTTTTTGCTTTGATCCGCTTTCAAATCCAGCGCCGCTGAATTCATGCAGTAGCGCAATCCGGTAGGAGCCGGCCCGTCTTCAAAGACGTGCCCCAAGTGCGCATTGCATTTGCAACAACGCACTTCGGTGCGAACCATGCCATGGCTGGCATCGGTATGCGCTAGCACCGCACTCTCATCCAACGGCCGCCAGAAACTGGGCCAGCCTGTTCCCGAATCAAACTTACTCTCAGAGCTGAACAAGGGTTCTCCGCAACAGACGCAGTTATAGGTGCCCGGATCTTTGGTCTTCCAGTATTTCCCAGTAAACGCCGGCTCAGTTCCTGCCTTGCGCGTCACGTAATACTGCTCAGGTGACAACTGCTTCTGCCATTCTTCCTCAGTCTTCTTTACTTTTTCGGCCATTCCCTCTCCGTATTTGCTCATACTTTTTAGATCAATTCCGCTACCAAAGGATTCCGATTGCCGAACACAACGCGATTGCGATTGCGTCTTGGAATTCGTAAATCGTAAATCGAAAGTCGTAAATTTCGGTTCCCTTGCTACTCTCTGAGCACCAAATCCCCCGCTCCAACATGGGCGTGAAGACGATATTTCCCGCCGCCGTGCTTGTCGAAGGAACGGAACAGACCACCCTTGGATACTCCAAAAGGCTGCGCATCCAGATCACCCGCGTTTACCGACGCATCCACATGGCCGTAGTCATCCGGTTTGCCCACACCAAGTATCATGTCACCAGCGTGAATCTCGACGTCCTTGTCGCCAGTGAGACCGTCGACCTCCAGGTCTCCAGCAGGCATGCGCAAGTACAGACCTGAGTTCTTTGGAACTTGGATCTTAATGTGGAAATCGTTATTGGGACCACCGCTGACTCGCAATTCTGCGTAGTTCCCGATGGTCTTTAGTCTGACCGTGACATCGTTGGTCTTACTTCCATTCTTGCCCGAGTAGTTAACTCGAATCTTGTTTTCGTCGCTCCCAATCACTCGCAGGTCTCCGGAGCGAATGTGCATCCTTAACTGCCCGCCGGAGACAAAATCAGCTTCAAAACTCTCTTTCCCAGTCTCCGTAACTTGAAGAGCTTTCCCCGCCCTTTCGTCGGCCGCAGCAACGCAGATGAGCGAAAACACGAGAAAGAAAACCAGGGAATTGCGTTTCATGGACACACCTCGAGAGAGTTACCCGTAATACGATAAGTTGCCGGCAGAAGTTCCGTAGCGCCGGCGTCCCCGCCGGCAACCGGAGGCATCCCATCGGTGTCGCTCAAACAACACAGCCCATCACTTCAGCGCCGCCTGCAACCCGTCAATTAACTTCTGGACGTTCTTTTTACCCAAGGGCTCGAGTAATCCGCCCGCGACCGACATAAGTCGCCCAAATATTTGCGCTTCCCCTTGCCAAACGACTTTGGTTCCGCCCTCCACAGGCGAGAGATCGAATCCTGCCGTGAACGATACATTGCCACCGGCGACGCTCCCCTGTCCCTTATACTGCGCCCGCTTAGGCCGCTCCGCCTGAACCAGTTCCATCTTCACTTCCGCCAAACCTTTGATATACGCGATCCCTACGTTGACTTTCACCGTGAAATGGGTCGCGTCCTGCACGTTCATGCCTTGAAAATCAGGCAGCAGCGGTCCGAACTTCTTGGGGTCGGTGAGGAAGTCATAAACCTCTTCCGGCGGACGCTTGACCTCGAATTCGCCGTTAAACTTTATCGCCATGCGTCAGTCACTTTAGCTCGGACGTTGTGAAGTCTTGCTCTTCGTCCCGGTTGAATCTGAACTTTCCGATGGTGCTCCAATAGCACGGTAATTTCCACGATAGAACAGCAGCGGATCCCCCTCGCGCACCACCACATCTTCAACTTCGGCAATGAAGATAGTGTGATCGCCGGCGTCTTGCGCTGTGTGCAACCGGCACTCCAGGTAAGCGAGGGCGCCATAAAGCACTGGCGTACCATGCGCCGTGCGGTCAAAGCGTGCGCCAGCCTCCTGCTCGGCGCGCTGATGGGTGTCGCCCGGGCGTGCATAATATTGCGAGATATTGCGTTGATTCTCCGCCAATACATTCACTCCGAAGCGCTTTTTTGAATGAAGATGGGCGTGAGTTCGCGCCTTGTGATCGACGCAGACCAGCACCAGCAGCGGATCTAATGACACCGACGTAAAAGCATTTGCCGTCATGCCGTGGACGTCGCCTTCGTAGTCCACGGTGATCACCGTAACTCCGGTGGCAAAGCAACCCATCGCTCTGCGAAATTCTGCCTGAGTAACACTCATCGGAAGGCTGAAGCCCCGGCCATCTTAATGGAATTTAGGTGGGGCAGACTCTTTGCCCGCTCTCGCCCTTCAGAGTTTTACCACGCCAAGCACGAGCTGCACTATCGCCATTCAACGGCAACCGGGAACCCACAACAAGAATGTCGTAGCCGCTCTAATGTATTATTTCGGTGGTTGGTCTTACACAGCAGGCCAGCATGCCATTGAGCACAGTTGTTTCTGGTCACACTTAACTGTTTTGCTCTATTTAGAGATTCAGGAAGGTTATCGCTTTGACTGTAGCGGCGACAACGTGCACGCATCACTTATCGCTTGATTCACTGCTGGACGAACTCCGCTCGGGATCACCAATCTCCAGCCAACAAGCATGCCAGCTGACTCGAGCTTCGGACGAGCAACTTCCCGCGCTGCTAGGCGCTGCATTAGAAGCAAAGCAGCGTTTCAAGCCCGGCGTCATCACTTACTCGCGTAAAGTTTTTATTCCCCTGACTAACCTATGTCGCGATTATTGCGGTTACTGCCTCTTCCGTCGCGATCCCGGTCAGCCGGGTGCGCACACCATGACTCCCGACCAGGTGCTCGAAGTGGCACGAGCCGGTGAGAAGCTAGGGTGCACCGAAGCTCTCTTCAGCTTGGGCGATAAGCCAGAGCTGGCGTTCCCCGAAATGCGCGAAACTTTGTGGCGTCTCGGATATCGCTCCACACTTCATTATCTGGAAGCCATGTGCGAGCTCATCTTGCGGGAAACTCATCTGCTACCTCATCCCAATCCCGGCCTGCTCAGTGCTGAGTGGATCACCCGCCTCGCCGCCGTATCGCCAAGCATGGGCTTGATGCTCGAAACCACCAGCACTTCTCTGCTCGAACCCGGCGCAGCGCATGATAATGCTCCCGACAAAATTCCTGCCCGCCGCCTTCGCACCATCGAGGAGGCCGGCCGCCAGAATGTCCCCTTCACCACAGGTTTACTGATCGGAATCGGCGAGACTCCGGAAGATCGCGTGGACACGCTACTTGCCATCCGCGACCTGCACCGCCTTTACGGTCACATCCAGGAGGTCATCATCCAAAATTTTCGTACCAAGCCAGACATTCCCATGCAAGACTGGCCCGAGCCTACACAAGGTGAAATGCTCCGCACCATCGCCGTGGCCCGCTTGCTGATGCCGGATGTCAACCTGCAAGCGCCTCCCAACCTTTCCGCCCCGTACTACGACGAGCTGCTGGACGCCGGAATCAACGACTGGGGCGGCATCTCGCCTCTGACTCCCGATTTCATCAATCCGGAAAAACCCTGGCCTCATCTTGAAGAACTGAAATTACGAACTGAAGCCAAGGGATACAGTTTGCGCCAGCGGCTGCCTGTTTATCCCGAGTTCTTGCCGGCTCTGCGAACACGAACCGGCCTGCTTGCAGAAAAACTCGAAGCCCTCACCGATCGCGAAGGCTACGCCAGGAGGTCGATGGCAGCATGATCGTCGTACTCACCGGCGGAACCGGAGGCGCCAAATTCATCGATGGCCTTCGCCAGGTCATCGCTCCCGAAGAAATCACGCTGATTGTGAATACGGGCGACGATCTCGAGTGGTGGGGACTGTATGTCTCGCCTGACCTTGATTCGATCACTTATGTTCTTGCCGGCCTGCTCAGCAAAGAGCGCGGCTGGGGCGTGAAAGGCGACACCTTTTATTGTTTGCAGGCCATGGGTGAGTTAGGACAGCCCATCTGGTTCCACGTCGGCGACCGTGACCTCGCCGTCCACTTGCTTCGTTCAAAATTACTCACGCAGGGAAAAACTCTGGCCGAAGCCACCAACGAGATTGCCGGCAAACTGGGTGTCCAGGCTCGCATTCTTCCCATGAGCAATTCGCGGGTAGAAACAAGAATTGGAACACCTATCGGCGAGCTCAGCTTCCAGGAATATTTTGTGCAGCGCTGGTATCAGGATCCAGTGAACTCCGTACGTTTCGCAGGAATCGCCGACGCCGAACCGGCTCCCGGCGTCATCGAGGCCATCAAGTCAGCGAGTGCCATTGTGATCGCCCCGAGTAATCCTGTCACCAGCATCGGACCAATCCTCGGGGTTCCCGGCATCTTGGATGCATTGCGCAAAACGCGAGCGCCGATTCTCGGCATCAGTCCGATTATTGCTGCCGCAGCCGTCTCCGGCCCAGCCGGAATTTTGATGGCCGCGAATGGACTGCCCGTATCAATCGCAGGTGTGGCACAGGCCTATCAGGATTTCCTGAAGATTCTTGTCGTTGATACTCGTGATGCCAAGGCCGCCAAGCAACTGCAGCACTCCGGATTGGTGGTTCACTCTACTAATACTCTAATGCGTACGAAAGATGAAAAAGTGGAGTTGGCGCGCACCGTACTGTCGCTCCTTGGCGCAAGCGCAGCCCACGCCGCGGAGCCGTCATGATCCTTGTCCCGGTCAAGAACCTCGCCCACGCCAAGCAGCGCCTCGCCCCACTGCTCGACGCCTCGGCTCGGACGAAACTCGCGCAAGCTATGCTATTCGACGTTTTAGAAACCCTGGCTGCCTGTTCGAATCGCCCCGAAGTAGGCCTAGTCACGAGCGATCCTTTTGCCATCGATGCAGCGCATCACTTCAAGTTTGAAGTGATCGCCGCCGATTCCAATCGGAGTGAAACCGATGCCATCGACATGGCAACAAAGTTCTGCGAATCGCGCGGAATAGATCACACACTGGTCATTCCCGGCGACATTCCGTTAATCCAAACGAATGAATTAGAAATGATTTTTCAAGCCGCCCCGTCGCAAGGTTCTGTCCTGGTCCCGTCCGCTGATGGGCGTGGCACTAACGCCGTCTGGCGCAGTCCGGCCGGATTGTTCCCGCTGCTCTTTGGCAATGACAGTTTCAAACCTCACCTTGCTGCGGCGCGAGCCACTGAGAAGCCTTGTATTGTGCTCTCACTGCCGGGCATCGCGCTGGATGTTGACTGTCCGTCCGATCTTCAGCAACTTGCAGCGGCTCCTGGTGACACACGCGCCCAGCGCCTGGCCCGAGAGTGGGAGCTCTTAGCCCTGGCTTTGGCGGCGAACCAATAACCAACACGGTTCAGTCTGTGCGGACCTCTACTCTTAAGTCGCGACCGGAATCAACCAATGGATCTTTCGCATCCAGCCACCGAAAGACTGCCCACTCTCAAGATCGCAAGAACACTCCCATTTCGCGCTCGCCAGAGTTGCGCATCATTCCTCTTCCCCTGCAGGCTGAAGTTCGTCCCGGAGCAGCCCTCGCAACTATGCTTCTGACCGCGCTGAAACACCAAAAACAAAAACTCGTTGCCGGCGATATCCTGGTCCTGAAACACAAAATCGTTTCCAAGGCGGAAGGGCAATTCGTAAAACTGGATAACATCCGTCCATCCAGGGCTTCCCGCGCCTGGGCTCTCCGCCATGATCTCGATCCCCGCGTCATTGAACTGGGTCTAACCCAAAGCCGGCGCATTGTCCGCCGCAAACGTGGCGTGCTGATTACCGAAACTGGCCACGGGCTCATCTGTGCCAACAGCGGTGTGGATGTTTCTAACGTGAACGGCGGACGCCACGCTCTTCTGCTTCCTGAAGATCCTGACCGCTCCGCCGCGGAACTGCACCGTGAACTGAAAAAACGCCTGAAACTTTCCATCCCCGTAATCATCACTGACAGTTTCGGTCGTCCGTGGCGCGAAGGCCTTACCGAGACCGCAATCGGCGTCGCCGGTATGAAAGCGTTGCATGACTATCGCCAACAACGGGATCCGCACGGTTACACGTTGAAGGCGAGCATCGAAGCCATTGCCGACGAACTGGCTTGCGCCGCTGGCCTCGTATGCGGCAAGCTGTCACGCACTCCGGCGTGTATCATTCGAGGTTTCCGTTACCGGCCAGGATCAGGAAGCGCCAGCGACCTGATTCGTCCCGCCGCTACCGACTTGTTTCGTTGAGAGTATTGTTGAGGAGACTTTGTGATCCGAACCTTGACCCAATCCGAACTGGAGAGCTTCCCTTCGCTGGAATGGTCCGACATTGCTTCGCGAATGACGTCTGCGACTCGAGCCGCGCTCGATCAGGTTCTGGAAACACAGGACGGCGGCCGCCTTTCCCGAGAACAATGCTTGCTACTAGCCAACGTCGAAGGCGACGATCTGCTCGGCCTGCTCGTCGCCGCCGACACCTTGCGTCGGGATTTGGTCGGAAATCTTGTCACCTACGTCGTCAATCGCAACATCAATTTCACCAATGTGTGTTTCGTTGGCTGCAAATTCTGTGCCTTCAGCCGCGGTCCGCGCGAGGCTGATACTTACTTCCTCAGCCTCGAACAACTCGCCCAGAAGACTGTCGAGGCTTGGCAGTTGGGAGCGACTGAAGTTTGCATCCAGGGCGGGCTGCCCCACGAACTCCCTCCCTTTCACTATCGCGATATTCTGTGCGCTGTGAAGAATGCCGTCCCCGCCATGCACATTCATGCTTTCTCTCCCATGGAGATCGTTTATGGCGTCGAACTTACGGGAATGCCATTGCACGACTATCTATGCATGTTGCGCGACAACGGACTCAACACTCTGCCTGGCACCGCGGCGGAAATTCTCGATGACGATGTGCGTTTCCTCCTCTCCCGCAACAAGCTCTCGACTGACCAGTGGAAGCAGGTGATCCGCACCGCTCACGGCTGTGGCATCCGCAGCACCTCGACGCTGATGTACGGCCACGTCGAGACTCCCACGCACTGGGTCAACCAACTTCTTCTGTTCCGTGAAATTCAGCGGGAGACTGGCGGCTTCACCGAATTCGTGCCGCTGGGATTCGTGCACTACAACACTTTGCTTTTCCAGCAGGGAATTTCACGCCCCGGTCCCACCCTCGCCGAGCACCTCAAAATTCATGCGCTGTCGCGCATCATGCTGGCAGGCGCCATCAATAATATTCAAGTGTCGTGGGTAAAACTGAATCGGCAGCTTTCCCAGCTTTGCTTGCACGCGGGCGCGAATGATTACGGCGGCACGCTGATGGAAGAAAATATCTCGCGCGAAGCCGGGGCGACTGCGGGCCAATACACCAGTCCTGAACAGTTCCAAGCTTTGATTCTCGAAGCCGGCCGCATCCCCGCCGAGCGCAATACCACTTACACCCGGATCAATATCAAACTCCAGCCGGAAGAATTCATCGTCGAGCAGGCGTTCGAACCGGAATTCGCATGAGCCGGCCCATCGCTGTCCTCGGAGGCACCGGCCCAGAGGGCCTTGGACTGGCGCTGCGCTGGGCGCAGGCCGGTGAAACCGTCATCATCGGATCGCGAGATCTCAAGCGCGCCGAAGAAGCGGCTTCCAAGATTCAAGACAAAGTTGGCAGCAATGCGCGGGTCTCCGCAAAAGAGAACATCGAAGCCTGTGCTGTTGCCGACCTGCTCGTTTTCACCATCCCGTTTGAAGCCCACGCCACTTTGTTGAAGCAACTGAAACCTGCGATTCGTCCCGGCAGCATCGTGATCGACGCCACCGTCCCGCTGGCCGCGAGTGTCGGCGGACGCCCCACTCGCACGCTAGGCATCTGGCAGGGCTCTGCGGCACAAGAGACCGCCGAGCTCATGCCCAAAGGCGTATCGGTAGTAGCAGCGTTCCAGAATCTCTCAGCTACGTTGCTTAACAAGGACGGCCCGCTGGATTGCGACGTCATCGTTTGCAGCGACGACGCCAGCGCCATCCAAATCGTTCGTCCACTGGCGGCTAAAATTCCCGGCGTCCGCGCCATCGATGGCGGCAAACTGGAAAATGCGCGCATCCTGGAGCACATCACCGCCCTATTGGTCGGTCTGAACATCCGCCACAAGGGCGACTCCGGAATCCGCATCACCGGTCTATCGCCCAAGGCGTACCAAATGTAGCGCCGGCGTCCGCCGGCATCCTGAACGCCATGCCTGATTTCGCCATCCAGTTCCGAAACGTTGCCTATCGCCTGGAAAACGGCCGTGAGCTGCTGCATGATCTGAATCTCGACGTTCGACGCGGCGAAACTTTGGTCCTACTAGGCCGAAGTGGTTCCGGCAAAACCACCACCCTCAAACTCATCAACCGTCTTCTCACTCCCAGCGCTGGCGAAGTGCGCGTCGAAGGCCGTACCACTCGCGAATGGGACGTCATCCGCCTCCGCCGCATGATCGGCTATGTCATCCAGGATATTGGCCTCTTTCCTCATTTCACCGTGGCACGCAACATTGGACTCGTACCGCAAATCGAAAACTGGTCGCCCGACCGTATCCGGCAACGAGTCGAGGAGTTGCTGGAACTAGTCGGCTTGGACACCTCTCTTGGCCAGCGCTACCCGCGCGAACTCTCCGGCGGGCAGCGTCAGAGAGTTGGTGTGGCCCGCGCGCTGGCCGCCGATCCGCCTCTCCTTTTGATGGACGAACCCTTCGGCGCTCTCGATCCCATTACTCGCGCTGAACTTCAGCGTGAGTTCCTTGCTTTGCAGGGACGTCTGCACAAAACTGTTGTCTTCGTCACTCACGACCTGCACGAAGCGTTATTGCTGGGCACACGCATTGCGTTGATGGAGGCAGGCAGCCTGATAAGCGCGAACACACCCCAGGAATTTGTAAATTCCACTGAACCGATGGTCGCGGCCTACGTCGCTGCCTTTGGCACTCCCGAGATTCCCAAGCGAGCAAACCCATGAACATCTGGCAATTTATGTTGCACAATCACACCGAAGTCCTGGAGCTTACGCTGCAGCACCTGTGGTTGGTGGGCGCTTCCACTTTCTTCGCGGTCCTGATTGGAATCCCGCTCGGTATTCTGATTACCCGCTGGCCCGCGCTGAACAAACCCGTCCTCGGCACAGCCAACATCATTCAAACTATCCCCAGCCTCGCGCTCTTCGGATTCCTGCTGCCCGCTCCCTGGATCGGAGCTCGTGCCGACCGCCTCGCAATCCTGGCTCTCACCCTCTACGCGTTGCTGCCCTTGATTCGCAATACCTACACTGGAATTAAAGGCGTGGATCGCGCCGTAATCGAGGCGGGACGCGGCATGGGCATGACCGATCGCCAACTGTTATGGCAAGTGGAACTTCCCCTGTCCCTGGGAGTAATCATCGCAGGCGTGCGGATCGCGGCCGTGCTTTCCATCGGACTGGCAACCATCGCGGCCGCCATCGGCGCTGGCGGCTTGGGCGAATATATTTTTCGCGGACTGGCCATGGTCAACGACCAGGTAATTCTGGCGGGCGCAATCCCAGCCGCCGCTCTGGCCATACTTGCGGATGTAAGTCTGGGATGGCTGGAGAAACGTTTGGCCCCAAGTTAAGAAATTAACTCACCACGGGGTACGTCTCGAAGACGCTTACTATGAGCTACTACCTAGATTGAAGTGATGGTCACCTCGGCATGTTTAAGCGCGCTAGGTTAATCCACAAACCGTCTCCCTCATTGTCGAATGTTCGGAAAGTACCGGTTCGATTCTGCGCTGCAACGGCAGCGCTGTTTTGTTTCTTGTCCATAACGTCTAGCCTCTGCTGTGCGCAGGAGCATGATGTACTTTGCAGCGAGGGCAGCGGCGGTTTTGAAGCGGAATCCCACACTGGGGTTACGGTACAGGTGAGAGCGGCACGAAATGGAGGACTGGCTGCTCGGACATGTGAAGGAATTCTTGGCTGGAACAAGCACAGTGTGACAATCGCGACGGGAGCCTCGCAGCTTGACATCGATGCATTGGGTGTAGATCTGGGCCTGGACGTACCCGTTGCCGCATTTCAAGTGAAGAAAATGGATAGCGACTGCTGCATGGAATATCAAATCTACTCTCTCGAAAGACCGCCACGGTTGCTGAGAACAATCACCGGCGGAGACTTCTTCAGCGCGGCTGACACAGATCTCGATGGCCGTGTTGAGATCTGGACTGACGATACCGCCGCGATAAGCAACTTCGAGAACTTGGACGTAACCGAATTGGGCTCTGCACCCACAATCGTGCTCCGCTTTGCGCACGGGAAACTACTGGACGTGAGTTCCGAGTTTCAACTCTATTTTGACCATGAAATCGCAGAGATTCGAAAGGGGCTTGACTCAGAAGACCTGAGCGATTTCAAAAGAAGTGATGGCAAACTATCGCCTGACACTCAGCTCTCGGCAGCGCGGCTACACCAATTGCGGGTCGTGAAAGCCAGGATACTGGAAATTGTCTGGTGTTATGTTTACAGCGGTCGTGAGCAGCAGGCGTGGCGCACGCTGGCCGAGATGTGGCCCACCGCCGATGTCGGCCGGATTCGGGCGGCGATTCTTAGCGCACGTGCTCGCGGCATCAGTGCTCAGGTCAATGGCGTCTCCACGGGAGTTCCAGCTAACCGAATAAAACGTGTGACGATCTTCGACGCTACAAGCGCTTCAGCAAACAAATTGGAAGTGATCCCACCTGAACCGATCCTGCTTCGGAGGCCTTCTCCGTCAGGTCCAGATTTTCCGCAGTCGGAGTTGCTCCTGGAGTTGGTGATCGACTCTGCTGGAAAAGTTCGGTCAGCCGAAGAATCTGGAAAAGCGAAATCAGTGGATGCAGAGCTTATCTATGCCGCGACCGGATGGAAGTTCATTCCCGCGTTCAAGGCTGGCCGAGCCGTCGCTAGCCGGCTGCGCCTGGCCGTTGCTCTGAAGCGATGAGCTCCTGAAACTTGAGCAGACGTTAGCGTCTCTCTCAAAAAATGCGTAGTACTGAAACTTTCTGCATTCGCGTTCCTACCGGTCTGGACAGTGTCCAGCGCGTCAGAATGCAAGCTGCAAGAACCAAAGAGAGTATGGCGACATACACAATCCAACGTGGCCACCCCCTGGCGGGCGCTTTCCGAAAGTATGCGTTCCAAACGCCAACGACATTCGTCGCGCCAGAAGTTTGCTTGGAAATGATCTCGGTCTTGCGCAAGGACCTACGTGCCAGCAGATAACAGAGGCCGTAAATCCATAGAAGGACGAAGGCGGTAATCAACAGAGGGTTGTGAAGCGGATTCATGGTTACGCGATCACATCGCTACAGTGTGCCGAATATCCACAATTTTGCCGATGATCCATGGCCGCTCGTACCCAAAGATTCTATCGTGCGCAAACACTCTTATTATAAATCCAACAGATCGTTAGATACTGCCCTACCATGACGCGAACAATTTTCATCTTCGTCGCACTTACCGTTCTTCTCTCCTGCGGCCCTCCGCGCGAGAACCGCATCGTAATCGGTTCCAAGAATTTCACGGAGCAGCTCATCCTAGGTGAACTTATCGCACAACAAATCGAGAACAAGACTGGACTTCCCGTGGAGCGGCGCTTCTATCTTGCCGGCAGTTATATCTGCCATCAAGCGATCCTTGGTGGACGCATCGATATCTACCCCGAATACACCGGCACAGCGCTCACCGCCATCCTGAAACAAAAACCGGAAGGCAGCCGGGAGCAAGTTTACCAACAGGTTAAAAATGAATACGCCAACCGTTTCGCTCTCGCTGTCGGTCCTCCGCTCGGATTCAACGACACGTTTGCCATAGAGATTCGCGGCGAAGACGCGCGACACCTCGGTCTGAAAACTATCTCACAGGCAGCTCGGTACACTCCGCAATGGCGGGCTGGATTTGGTTACGAATTCATGGAGCGCCCCGACGGCTACCAGGGATTAGTCGCTACCTATGGCCTGCGCTTCGCCGCTCCTCCGCGCATCATGGATCTGGGCCTGCTAACCCGCGCCCTTAAAGACAAGCAGGTGGACTTGATTGCCGGAAATGCGACCGACGGACTCATTCCCGCACTTGACCTGTTTGTTCTTGAAGACGACCGCCACTACTTTCCACCCTATGAAGCCGTCCCCATCATTCGGCAGCAAACGCTCGCGCGTCATCCGGGAGTAAAACAAGCATTGGATGATCTTGCCGGAAAAATTTCCGATGATGACATGCGCCAACTCAATTACGCGGTAGATGGCCAAAAGCGGGACGTGAAAGAAGTCGTGCAGGAATTCTTGAAAAAGAAAGGTCTTTGACGATAGGGACGCCGTCCCGGGGCACAGTTACATCGGCCGCCGTTGCAATGTCGAAAGGCTCGTCGGGGAATTCCTTCGCAACAAGAACTCTGAAACCCTGAACTTTCCAATTGACTCATATCTATGAGTCATATAGACTCTTACTATGGCTAAGAGGCTGCAAGTGATTCTCCAGGATCTGAATTACCGCGAAATTCAACGAATGGCGCGCTCGCGCCACATGTCCCTCGCCGAATGGGTCCGGCAAGCGCTGGAACTGGCTCGCCGGCGCGAGCCTCTGGGCGACGCCGGAAAGAAACTTGAAGTCATCCGCGCCGCAGCACAACACGACTATCCAACCGCTGATATAGAAACCATGCTGGCGGAGATTGAGCGGGGGTACGGGACAGCCGCGCCGTGATTCTGATCGACTCCAATATTCCAATGTATCTGATCGGCGCGGCCCATCCACACAAGAGTGATGCGCAACGATTGCTGGAGAAGCTGGTCAGCGACCGCCAGCGTCTGGTCACCGATGCCGAGGTGCTCCAAGAGATCCTGCATCGCTATGTCGCAATCGCCCGGCGCGACGCCATCCAACCCGCATTCGACGCACTGCTTGGCATCGTGGATCAGATCCTGCCAGTTGATCGCGCCGTCGCCGAGCGCGCTAAACACATCGTCCTGGGTCGCCGGCACGTGTCCGCGCGCGACGCCGTGCACCTGGCCGTGATGGAACAACACGGTATCGAGCAAATCTTAACCTTCGGTTCGGGGTTCGACGACTTCCCCGGGATTAGACGTCTGTCCTAGAAGAGTCCATGCCAGAAGTGTCTCCTACATCAACCACACCGCATCCACATCCACAATCACTTGCGTTCGCGGAATCTTTTGCTGCGAAGCGTAAGCCAGCATCGAACGTAGAAGCGCGTTCAGTTTCTCGCGGCTAGAAGATTTCAAAACAAAATGATAACGGTAATCGCGCTTGAGTCGAACAATGGGTGCCGCCGCCGGCCCTAACACTCGTGTCCCTTCGTGCCGCGTCTTTTCAAACCACTTGCCGAGGACTCCAGACCATTCGAGCGCCTCATCGAGCTTGTCGCTGCGCACTAGCACATTCGCCAGCGCGCTATAGGGTGGATAGTGCATCCAGCTTCGGAAGCGTAGCTCTTTGTCGTAGAAGCCGGAGAAGTCGTGTGTCGCCGCATAATGCACCGCATAGTGTTCTTGAAAATATGTTTGCAGAATTACTTTGCCGGGTGTCTGCCCGCGTCCCGCTCGCCCGGCGACTTGGGTCAGCAATTGGAAAGTACGTTCCGCCGCGCGAAAATCCGGGAAACCCAAAGCGGCGTCGGCCCCGACAACTCCGACCAGTGTGACTCCGTGGATGTCATGCCCCTTGGCGATCATCTGCGTGCCCACTAACAGATCGAGTTCCCACAGCACAAGCGGTGAGTATCCACGCCGGTTGAGCAGGACCATCACTTGCTCTTTGCGATCCAGGCGCTCTCTGATTTCTTGCGCCAGCCTTCGCGAGATGACCTGCTCCTGTCCAGTTTCCTGAAATTCCTGCCGCATGTCGATGATCTCGACCTCAGGCAGTGGCCTTTGCTCCACTCGGTCGGGCAGCTCAAGCAATGTGTATTTGTTTTTCCTCGCGTTGAAATACGACTCTAGCGACGGTGTGGCCGAGCCCAGTACAACCACTGCGTTGGCCATCTTGGCCCGCATCACAGCTACATCGCGCGCGTGATAACGTGGCGTCTCTTCCTGCTTGTAGGAGGAATCTTGTTCCTCGTCCACGATCACCAGCGCCAAATCTGAGACCGGTGCGAACACTGCAGATCGCGTGCCCACCACCATGCGCGCATCGCCGCGTTTGATTCGATGCCACTGTTCCGCCCTCTCCTGATCGGAAAGCGCGGAGTGCAGAATGGCAACCCGATCGCCGAAAATCTGACGCAGGTCCGCCGCCACCGCAGGCGTGAGCCCAATTTCCGGGACAAGGAGAATGGCCGAGCGCCCTGCGTCGAGCACCGAGCGCATGCCGGCAAGATAAACGGCAGTCTTGCCCGACCCCGTGACGCCATGCAGCAAGATGCCGGAAAACTTGCGCGCGTTCACAGATTCCTGGATGCGCTGGAGCGCTTCCTGCTGCGCGCGATTGAACTGGAAATCAAATGGCGAAGGTCGGGCCTTCAGCGCGGACATGGTGAAGCCAGCCGGCTCTTCAACCATCAGAACGATTCCTCGCTTTACGAGAGTGCCCAACGTTGTGCGGGGAACCTCCAGCGCGTGCAGAGTTTCGACGGGCACTTTTCCTCCCGCGGCGGCGAGTGTGTCGATTAACGTTCTCTGATTAGCATTGAGTTTGCCTTCGGCGCCTCTCAGTACCGCGACCTTCACCACGCGTGCGGCATCGCGGGCGCTCGAGTGGTCCTCTCGTACAATCCATTTCTTATGCACCATCCCGGTGAGAACGGATTTGGAGACACGGGTTGCCGCTCGCAAACTTTCTTCTTTGACCTCATCACGCTCACTCAAATAATCAAGCACTCGAAACTCAGCCAGTTGATCGTCTGGCGTCTTGCGCGAACGGCTTGATGAGCCGGACATTCCCGCTTCATGAAGCGCCAGATGCCCGGCTTCCGCGATGCGATAAGAAATCATTCTTTTGAATTCCGCGCCGAGGGGCAACATAGTCCGCAAAACTTCACCGAGCGGCGCCAGGTAGTAGTCAGCGATCCATTTGCCGAGGCGCATCAGTGATGGGTCGAGCACTGGCTCTGGGTCGAGGACTTCGATAAGCTTTTTGGTTTGAACTTTAGGTTTGTGATCGTGGAGGTTTACGACAATCCCCGACAGGCGCTGCTGGCGGAAGGGAACTAGAACTCGTCCTCCGATGACGGGCTGCATGCCATCCGCGATGGCGTAGGTGAAAGCAGTATCCAGAGGCACCGGCAGGGCAACGTCACAGAAATCAGGCATTCCAAGTATCGCCGGCGTCTTGCCGGCTCAAAGGCATCGTAACATCCGGAATGAAGAAGTGTTCCACGTGGAACATTTGTACTCGCGAAAGTGTATGTACACTTATATACGTATATCTATAAATCGAAGGGACGGAGAAGTGTTACGAGACGCCCCGACAGATTGTGGGATGGGAGACAGCCAGGACGTATCTGGCTTAAGGCTCCGCTTTAGCGGGCACCGCCAAACCCAGTTCCTTCATCACCATTTGCAAATCTTTCCAAGTCTCTTTCTTCTGGCGCGGATCACGGAGCAGGAAGGCAGGATGGTAAGTCACCGCCAACTTGGTGCCTCGAAAGTCAAACCAGCGACCGCGCAACTCCGACATGGGGGCGTTGATGGCCAGCAGCGTCTTCGCCGCAACCGCACCTAGAGCTACGATCACTTTGGGTTTTATGGCAGCGATCTGGCGCATGAGGAACGGAGAACAAGTTTCGCATTCTTCACGTTCCGGAGTGCGATTTCCGGGCGGACGGCATTTGATGATGTTGGCGATGTAAACATCTTCCCGCTGTATGCCCATGGCCTTGATCATGTTGTTCAGTAACTGGCCGGCGCGGCCTACGAAAGGCTCCCCTTGTTGGTCTTCGTCGGCGCCGGGAGCTTCGCCGATGAACATCAGTTCTGCGTGCGGATTGCCCACGCCGAATACGATCTGTTTGCGTCCCTGTTGATGGAGTGGGCAGCGAGTGCAATCGCCCAGGTCCTCCCGGATCGTGCGTAGCAGTAGTGCGGGGTCTTCGACAACGGACGTCTCCGGTTCACGCGGGAGTTCGGCGTTGGGTTCGCGGCGGTAGAAATCGTAGATGCCGAGCTCGTTGTAATAGCGGATCCTTTCAGTCAGTGCGCGGCGGAGTTGTGGATCGAGGGTGCGGGACATTTAGCGTACAAGCATTTTAGTTCGTATGATTTTTGCTTGTGTCATTTTAATTTGTATCATTTTTTAAAGTTTGATGTGGGGGTTGTAGTTTGATTTGGTTTTGAGGTTAGTTCGTGGTTTTGATTTTCGCAGTTCAAAAGCCTCACGTTGCTCGCTCACCCAGCGCTGAAGCGCTGGGCAAAGTTATTTGGCCTCTAACGGGGCCTAGTCCGGTCATCAGCCCGCGGTGATCGTACGCCCACAAAATTTAGAAACTCGAGTGGTACACCAAGCTGCGGCCCGGTCGCTACGCCCTGACGTTCGGCGCGGTGCTGAGTATCCGCTGGCGGAGGCGGACGACCTCATCAAGAACGCGCTGGGCGACTTCCCATTTGGTGGTTTCGGGGACGTCCACGACGGAGTCGTGAGTGATGATGGTGACGGCGTTGCGATCAGAATCGAAACCAATGCCTTCGCGCGAGACATCGTTGACCACGATGGCGTCCAGCGATTTTGAGGCCAGCTTCTTGCGGGCGTTCTCCAGTGCGTTCTGGGTTTCGGCAGCGAACCCCACAACAATTTGCGAATCTTTATGACGCACGATCTCGGCGAGAATGTCCACCGTGGGCTCGAGCTCAAGCGACATTGGCCCAGTGCGCTTGATTTTTTGGGACGCTGTCGATTTCGGGCGATAGTCCGAGACGGCAGCGGTTTTGATAACTATCGTCGCTTCCGGCAACAGTTTCAGCACTGCCTGGCGCATTTGTTCAGCAGACTCGATTTGCGTAACCTCGGCTGCGCCCGGTGGCGTCAGCGCGGTGGGGCCGCTGACCAGCAGCACACGCGCTCCACGGCGCGAGGCTGCTTCGGCCAGAGCGTATCCCATGCGTCCGCTGGAACGGTTGGTGAGATAGCGTACGGGGTCGACTTTTTCTCGCGTAGGGCCGGCAGTAACTAGTATTGTTTCGCGGACAAGATCCTGCGAGGCTCCTAAAGCCTCCATTAGCGCAGCAATAATGACGTCGTTTTCCGCCAAACGTCCGGGGCCGGTCATGCCGCACGCCAGATAGCCTTCGCCGGGCTCGACCATCCGCACGCCGCGCTTTTTCAAGATTTCGAGATTCGCCTGCGTGGCCGGATGATTCCACATGTTGACGTTCATGGCAGGCGCTACCACGACCGGAGCGGTCGTTGCCAGATACAGCGTAGTCAGAAAATCAGTGGCCATGCCTTGCGCGAACTTGGCCAGGACGTCGGCGGTTGCGGGAGCGACCAGCAGGGCATCGATGGACTGAGCGACGGCTATGTGCTCGACGGCAGAATCAATATTCGGCTCAACGTTGCCGTTGCTATTGCCCTCACCTCCGGCGAACATGTCGGTAATGACTTTTTCGCCGGAAAGTGCGGCAAAGGTCAGCGGCCGCACGAATTCCTGCGCAGCCCGAGTCATGATGACCTGAACCCGGATGCCGCGTTCCTGCAGCAGGCGGACAATCTCTGCCGCCTTGTACGCTGCAATGCCGCCACTAACTCCGAGGGCTACTCTCATACTTACCTTTGATGATTCAGAGTTCGATGTCGAACCATCCATTAGAAGAAGGTAGTCGCCAGTTTCCTAGTCCTTGAGGGGGGCTTTATCCAGGATTTCACTGGCGACTTCTACCGCGGATCGGGGGATTTCAGGGATGACCCACTTCACTTTGCCGGCCCTGATTTCATCCTGGGCGATTCGGCAGGGTTTGCGTGAGTGGGTGTCGATGACGGGAGGGGCGCCGCCTTGTAACTGCCGGGCGCGTCGGGCCGCCACCAGGATGTAACGATAGTTGCTGTCGAAGCCGTCCATCAACTTCATTTGAGTCTCCCGTGTCCCAAGTCTCTGTTCAACTCATTTTCGCTTCGTATCCATCGCGCCTTCCGGCACAAACGAGGCCAGTATCGGTTGCAGACGTTCACGCACGTTGCTCAAACGCCAGCATTCGGCTCGTGCGAGAGTGTCAGCGGCGGCGGCAGAATTTCGATCTCCCGAGCGGTTAAGCCGTTCCGCCAGTAAGATCGACTTAAGCGCTTCGATGGAATCTTCCAGGCGGTCGTTCACCAAAATATAGTCGTATTTGGCATAATTCTCAATCTCACGGGTGGCCGTGACCAGGCGGGTTTGGATTACGTTTTCGGCATCCAGACTTCGATGGCGCAGGCGAGTTTCCAATTCCTGACGATTGGGAGGCAGGATAAAAATGCTGACCGCATCAGTAATCTTACGCTTGATCTGTTCCGCACCTTGTACGTCGATGTCGAGAAGCAGGTCATGGCCGCGCTGTTCCGCCTCGCGCAGAAAACGCCGGGCGGTGCCGTAGCAGTTGCCAAAAACTTCGGCATGTTCGAGGAATTCGTCGTTGCGCAGCATCTGCTCGAATTCAGCGCGCTGCACGAAGAAATACTCGCGTCCGTTCTGTTCGTCGCCGCGGGGGGGCCGCGTGGTGTAGGAGATGGAAAAATCCAGACCGGGAATGATTTTACGAACGCTATTCACCAGGGTGGACTTGCCTGAACCTGACGGGGCCGAAATGATGTAAACGTTCGTCATTCGATGTTCTGGACCTGTTCGCGAGCTTTCTCGATCTCTGCCTTGATGGCCAATCCCATTTCAGTGATTTTTAGAGCTTCGCCTGCGAGACCGGATGTTTTCGAGAGCAGCGTATTGGCTTCCCGATTCATTTCCTGCAGCAGAAAATCGAGTTTTTTGCCGACTTCTCCACCTTCATCCAGCAAACCCAGGAAGTGCTTTACATGGGTATCGAGGCGTACTAGCTCCTCCTGGATGTCACTGCGATCCACGAGCAGCGCCGCTTCCTGCAAAATGCGCTCGGGTTCTACTGATGTGCCGATCATCTCCTGCATGCGGCCCTTGAGCTTTTCCACATAGGTTTGAAGGATGGCATGGCGATGTTTGTCTACGCCCTGGCTGGCTTTTTGTACATGGCCCATACGCTGGCGTAACTCACGCTCGATACCCCTTCCCTCTTCCTCACGCATCTGGTTGAGCCTGTCCAGAAGCTCCTGAAGTTTTGCAAGAACCGATGTTTCCAATTCGTTATCGGCGGGTAGAACACTCGCATCCACTGCTCCGGGCGTGCGAAGTATGACGTTGAGGTCTGGCTCCGCGGCCAGGCCAAACTCGGCAGCGGCAGCACGAAACGCCTGAATGTAGCCCCCTACCAGGGCTCGGTTCAGAGAGAAATTTTCTGCGCCGCTGCGTTCGACATTCAATGAAAGATCGACGTGTCCGCGGGCCAGCTTCTCTTTCAGCAGACGGCGCAGCTTCATTTCCAGCGCGTCGCTCTCGGAGGGCATGCGAAAGTGCAGATCAAGAAAACGATGATTCACCGCTTTCAACGATAAAGTGAAACCGAGCTGGCCATTCACCTGGCCTTTCACCTGCGCGAAACCGGTCATGGAACGGATTGGCATCGGGAGAATTTACGATTGTCGATTTACGATTTCCGATATAACTGTCCTGTTTACTGTCATCGAACAGCCTCTGCTTTGGGCTGCTCTGACTCCGCAAACTGGAGATCGTACAAGCGGCGATAGGTGCCGAGCTTCTGCATCAACTGCTCGTGCGCGCCGATATCGGTGATAGTTCCGTTCTCCAGGACAACGATGCGATCGGCGCGGCGTACCGTGGAAAGCCGGTGCGCAATCACGAACACCGTGCGGCCGGTCATCAGATTCTGTAGCGCAGTCTGGACCAGCGATTCGGACTCGCTGTCCAACGCTGATGTTGCTTCGTCCAGAATCAGAATTGGAGCATTCTTCAGCAGAGCGCGTGCGATGGCGATGCGCTGGCGCTCGCCTCCGGATAGCCTCACACCACGCTCGCCGATCATGGTGTCATAACCAGCGGGCAATTCCGTGATGAAGTCGTGGGCCAGGGCAGCACTTGCGGCGGCTTCGACTGCTTTTTGAGAAACCTGGGGCTGTCCATAGGCAATATTGTTGCGCAGCGTGTCGTTGAAGAGCACCGTTTCCTGGGTGACGACACCGATCTGTGAACGCAGCGAAGCCAAAGTAGTGTCGCGCACGTCGCGGCCATCGATCAGCAATCGCCCGGCGGTGACATCAAAGAAACGCGGAATCAAGTGGACCAGAGTGCTCTTGCCGGCGCCGCTTGAACCTACCACTGCCAGAACTTCGCCTGATCTTACTTCCAGATTGATGTCGCGGAGAATTTCGCGGGCTTCTTCTCCGTTGCCGTCATAGGAGAAGCAGACGCTCTCAAAGCGGATGCTATTTGCGAATGCGGGAAGCGGCTGTGCACCGGGCTTTTCGCGCACATCGTCTTCGGTGTCCATGAAAGTGAATATTTCAGACGATGCGCCCAGGGCCTGCTGGAAATTGTTGTTGAAGAGAGCGAACTTGCGTACGGGATCGTAAAGCTTGAACACGGCCACGATGAATGCGAGGAATGTTCCGGCGGTGAAGATGCGATGATTGATTTGGTCACGGCCCAACAGTAGGAGCAAGGCAATGGCAATCGCGCCAAAAATATCCATCAGCGGTGAACTAATAGCCGCTGCCGCCACTGATCGCAGGTTAGCCCGGAACAGGCGTTGCGCCGCTTTGCGAAAGCGGGCAATCTCCCACGATTCCATACTGAAGGCTTTCACGATACGGTTGCCGGTAATACTTTCATGAAGGATGTTCTGGATATCGGCGAGCTGGTCCTGACCGCGGCGGGTCGTGTGACGCACTCTGCGTCCAATCTTTCCCGCGGAGTACACGATGATGGGAACGAACAGTAAAAGCACCCAAGCCAGCCTCCCACCGAGCAGGACGACCACTACGGCCGTAAAAATCAGGGTAAAGAATTGTTGCAGGAACTCCGCCAGTACGTTCGACATGGCGAACTGCACGCGTTCGATGTCGTTGACGATGGTTGAAACCAGGCTACCAGTCGTGTGCTTTTGATAAAACGCTGCAGAGCGACGCAAGACGGAATTGTAGAGGTCATTGCGCAGATCGGTGATCAAGCCGAAGCCGGCGTAGTTCACGAGATACGTTCCCGCGTAATCCAGGATTCCCTTGAGAACAGTGGCAGCAACCAGGGCGAAGGCAACGACTGTCCACGGATTCTGAAAGTGCGAAGGGACAAATTGCTGCAAATAAATCGCGTTGCCCGATACGGGCAGTTTGAAGAGTTGCATCTGGCGGGAAGGCGACCCCGGATTCAATACGCGGTCGAAGATAGGTCCGATGAGCAACACACGGAAGGCGTCCAGCAAACCAACGGCTGCCATCAGTAGCACGGAGGACAACAACTGCCACCAGTACGGGGCTACATATCGAAGAAGGCGTGTCAGTTGTTGCATGGGCCTCTGGGCGGTTGGAGCGGGCGGCCCTCGGATAAGGGATTAGTCATGTGTTGCAAGGTCCTATTCTACTTTAGGCGTCAGGTCTAGGGCATTAGGCTTTTGGTGTCAGGGGCGGTCACGGTCGCGAGATTCAAATTTCAGTTCTTAGTTCTTGGATCTCGGTTCTCAGGGTTGCGAGCTTACTTAGGACTGTCACGATGCACGACCTTCACCCGGTAGCCTGCCTTGCGCAGACGCCTGCTGACTTCTTCGCTGATCATTACGGAACGATGCTGGCCGCCAGTGCAGCCGAAAGAGATGGTCAGATAGCTTTTTCCTTCCCGGATGTAATGCGGCAGCAAGTAAACCAACAATTCTGAGATTCGTTCTATGAATTCCCTGGTTTGGGGGAACGACCGGATGTATTTGGCTACCTTGGGGTGGCGTCCGGTGAGCGGACGGAACTCCGGGACGAAATGTGGATTGGGTAAAAAGCGGACATCGAACAGCAGGTCAGCGTCCTCGGGCACTCCATGTTTGAAACCGAAGCTTACGCAGGAGACCATGATGTTCTTGTCCGACTCGTACTTCTGAAAGCGTTCTGTGATGTAGGAACGCAATTCGTGGACATTGAATCGAGAGGTGTCGATGACGAGATCGGCTATGGCGCGAATGGGACGCAGGTGGCGGCGCTCCGCGGCGAGAGAAGATTTGACGGGCGCGTGGGCACCCAAGGGATGCGGCCGGCGAGTCTCGCTGAAGCGTCGTAGGAGGATTGATTCATCCGCTTCAAGGAAGATCATTCGGGTGGGCAACAGGCGCTTGACCGACTTCACGATTGCGGGCAGGGCTTCGAGCTGAGTGCCCTCGCGTACGTCCACTACCAAAGCGGTGCGTTCGATCTCAGAGGATTGCCCTACCAGCTCGGCGAAGCGGGGAATCAGGCCAACCGGAAGATTGTCGACGCAATAATAGCCGAGGTCTTCGAAAGCCTTAAGCACGGAGGCTTTACCGGAGCCGCTCATGCCGGTGATGATAACCAGCTCTCCAGCGCGTCGACTGCCACCGGAGGGCTTTTTGCGGACAGTGTTCCGCACTCCGCGCCGTAGCCTGCCCGTAAGCTTGCGTATACCCATTCCCGAGGGATGTTAGCAGGGACGGGGGAGGGTCGCCAGTTTGCGACGGAGTATCGGCCAGTCCCCATGCCAATAGCCGGTACAGTAACAATTGCATCGAAGTACGGAGAATCCCGTATGGGTAGATAGCCTTCGGCGTGACACTTTCAGAGTAGCTGCTGGAGTACTGCTAGCGCGCCGCTGCAGAGAAGGATTTGACGTGACCAAACAAGTGTTGTTTCTGAGCGCTGTATTTGTGTCTCTAGTGCCAATACAGATTTTGGGTAATGAGGCTGGGTTTGAGACCCCGGGCAGTGCGCTTGCGTTCGCCCCAGAACGTTTTCCTACCGCGGTCCTATTCAATGGCAGCCTTGCGGGTGCTCATCCTAGGGCGTACCAAACGGGCCGGGTATCTGGCCAGCCCTGGCGCTACACATTGTCTCGGCCAGTCATCGGAAATGGCGAGAGTGTGGTTGGAAGCGGCGTCGAGCCGGATGTCGATGTATCTGGCGCGCGGGGTCTGTCTTCGATCGTGAAGATCGACGATGGGGCGATTAACATTTCCGTGCCCGAGCCCGGAACGATGACGACGCTGGGTACAGGACTGGCCACGATTGCTTTTCTGATATGCAAAAAGAGACAAGCGCACTCTTTTCTACATTAAGCCCCTCTCAAACATTCCTATCTGTTCTGGGCTGCTTACAGAAAGCACGGTATGGAAGTAAAGGGATTAAGTACGTAAGCTGCAGTTCTTGGAGGAACTATGCTCTGGACGATATTTGTGATTCTGCTCATCATGTGGCTTCTGGGATTTAGTTTTCACGTTGCCGGAAGTCTAATCCATTTACTGCTGGTCATTGCAGTCGTGGTCCTGATCGTCAACCTGCTTACCGGGCGCAGCAGCGCAGTTTAGCAGGGATGGTTTAGTAGGGTGGTAAGTCGGCACGCTTTGTGCCAGCGGAATTAAGTCGTACCTTCTTCTAACGGTCGCGGCCACCCTGCGACCGCTCTGCCACGACAATGGCGCGCGATCTCGGGATCGCTCTTCCTGTGTTTGGCGACAATACTCTCGATCGGAGGAACTCCCCCATGAAATCAGTTGTGTTTTTGTTTCTTGCCGGCATTCTGATGCTCTCCACGGTGGCTTGCAGCCAGCGTGCAAATGATGCCTACAAAGACAGCGTCAAAAAGGCGCTCGAACAAGCAGATATCAAAGATGTGACGGTAGATGAGGATCGCGACAAGAACACCATCACATTACGCGGTAAGCTGCATACCGAGAATGCGAAACAACAGGCCGGCGAAATCGCTCAGGCGGCGGCCGGGACCCGGGTTATTGCCAACGAAATCAGCATCGAGCCGGTGGGAATGGAATCTCAAGCCAAGAAGATTGAGTCCAACGTTGACGATGCTATTGAAAAGAACTACAAAGCAATGCTCATTTCCAAAGGACTGGACAAGCAAAAAATCGACTTCAAGGCCAACAATGGAGTGCTCACGTTGAAGGGAAAAGTTAAGACTCCGCAGCAGCGTCAGCAAGCCGAACAGGTCGCAGCCAATGTGCCGAACGTTGCCCAGGTGGTAAATGAGATCGAGGTGAACCGCTAGGGTTACCCGGACGCGTTTCATCCATCGATGAAGAAAAAGGGCACACACGGTGTGCCCTTCTTGGTTTCGGATGCCGGACGCGGGATACTCCCTCTCCGGATCTCTGCCGTGTCAATCGCTAAGATATTTCTTTAGGAAGCTCAACGTTCGCAAACCGGCATCGCGCGATATCTCGCCGCTGAAGCCGTGGCCCGCACCGGGATAGATCTGCATTTCGTAAGCAATTCCTTTTTTCTCCAAAACTTTCTGCAGATGATACGCCTCTTCTACCGGCACCATCTTGTCGGCTTCGCCATGCAAAATCAGCACCGGGCACAGGCGTCGCATAAAGAATTTCATTTCTTTGGGAAGGCCTCCAAAAAAATCCACCACTACCCGGATGCGAGCATCGATAGCGGCATTCGAGAGCGCAAGATAGGCTCCCAGAGAGAATCCGAGCAGGCCGATACGCTCGGGATCGACATGGGGTTGCCTCGATACGAAACTGACCGAGTCCCAAAGCGTTTTCATCCAGATGGGGAAGTGGCGAAAAATGATTTCGCGATTCACTTCGACGGTACCGGTACGGTCGAAGTAGTGAAGGACATAAACTGCAAAACCTCGTGCGGCGAGCGAACTGGCCGGTTCAGCCATGCTGGAATGGCCGCCGCCGGAGCCATGCAGGCCTATCACCGCGGGAAAGCGCTGGCCGTGATCGTCTGGCAAGAAGCAATCGACGCGGATGGTTTTGTCGCCGCTTTCGAGACTAATTTGGGATTGGATTACGGGGAACATAAAGTCAGCAATCAGCACTCAGCAGTCAGCATTTGGCACTTAGCACTTGGCCCTTATATTTTTGTGGCGGTCTCGGCAAGTTTCACTGTTATCGTCTCCTCGGCTAACCGACGTAGCGACTCGTCGAAAGGGGGGCGCGCAATGCCGCGTTCGGTGACGATGGCGGTGACGTATTTCGAGGGCGTAACGTCGAATGCGGGGTTCTCCACTTGGACGCCTTCGGGCGTAACCGTCTTGCCGGCAAAATGGGTGACTTCGCGGGGATTTCTTTGCTCGATGGGAATCTCATCACCGCTTGGAGTTTGCAGATCGATGGTGGAGAACGGAGCGGCGACGTAAAAGGGAAGTCCGTTTTCTCTCGCTAACACGGCAACTGTGTAAGTTCCGATTTTGTTGGCTACGTCGCCATTGGCTGCGATGCGATCCGCACCTACGATAATGGCGCCGATCTTGCCTTGCTTCATCATTGCTCCTGCCATGTTGTCGGAGATGACGGTTGTGGGAATGCCGTCTTTCATCAGTTCCCATGCTGTGAGACGTGATCCCTGGAGGAAGGGTCTGGTCTCGTCGGCATAGACGTGGATTTTCTTTCCCTGCTCGATGGCGGCGCGGATTACACCCAGAGCAGTGCCGTATCCGCACGTGGCCAGCGCTCCCGCATTACAATGCGTGAGCACGCCGCCACTGGCGGGCATCAGAGCTGCGCCATGCCGGCCCATTGCCTGGTTGGCAGCGATGTCCTCAGCGTGCATGCGTTGCGCTTCTTCGATCAGGGATTGTTTGATCTGCGCCATGGGCTTCCCGCTGAGAAGTTCGAATTTGTCGCGCATGCGGCGGATCGCCCAGAATAGATTTACTGCCGTCGGTCGAGTCTTTCCGATCATGTCGCAGATGTCATCGAACTCGTGCCTAAGATCGTTTATGTTTTCGGTTTTGGAATTCTTTATGCCGAGTGCGATACCCATGGCGGCAGCCACACCGACCGCGGGTGCGCCACGAACGACCATGTTGCGGATTACGTCGGCGACCTGCTCGTGAGTCTTGCAGGTGACGTAAACTTCTTCATTGGGCAGCTTCGTCTGATCGATGAAGCGTACGCCGGATGAAGTCCACTCAAGAGTTTGAATCATAGTTTGATCGGTCTTCGCTGGCCGCTGGCCACTAGTCACTAGCCACTAGCCACTTGTTACTACACTCTGTGTTCTGCGCAGCGGTTACGCGGTGTGTTGGTCACCGCTGGATGGCCACACAGTTCGCACGCTACACCCCCGAGGGGCGCTGCATTCGCTGTCCCGTTGTTTTGCAACATGTGTTCCCGCCGCACATCGCTGGCCGTGAAGATGGAGACAAAGAGAGCTGGCGCAGCAGCCTTCTCCACGCTCGCACGCCCACCAGCTTCCTGACGCTCGACCAGGCACATGACTCCCTCGATGGTGAATCCGAATTCGCGCGCTGCTTCAATCGCTTGAATTGTGGAAGCTCCCGTGGTGCACACATCATCCACAATCACCACTGGCGCACCTTTCTGGCGAAAGCCCTCGATGCGCTGCCCGGTACCATGTTGCTTTTCAGCTTTGCGCACGAGAAATCCGTGTAATTCGCCGCTGATAACCGCAACGGCCACGACGATCGGATCGGCGCCCATGGTCAGACCACCGATAGCCCGGGGCTTCCAACCGCGGGCGCGAATTTCGTCCAGAAAAACCTGTCCCGTGAGTCGCGCGCCTTTGGCATCCAGAGTGGTCGTGCGACAGTCCACGTAGTAATCGCTGCTGGCGCCAGAAGACAACTTGAAATCTCCCAAGCGGAATGACTTGGTGGCCAGCAGGCGTAATAGCTCCTGGGAGGCTGCGGACATGGAAAACCTACGATAACACGATGGGGGAGATCAGTTCTCCGCTCTCAGTCGCCCGTTTTTCAGAAAGCGAAGGTCAGAGGTCGGAGTTCACTTGGACAATTTATCTAAGTGGCGGAAGCCATCAGTGACTACGAAAATCAAAGCGGAGATGGTGGCGTTGTATGCGATATGCATGAGGAGGCTGGCTGCTACAGACTTCGTAACTGCGCGCGTGATGGTCAACGCCAGTCCAACGAGAAATACAACCAGCACCGGCGCCCAGGCGCGCCCTAATTGAGGCGCGTGAATGATGCCGAAACTGGCCGAAGTTAGAAGGATTGCCGCAACGACACCCAGACGGCGAACCACCACGGGATAGAGGAATCCGCGAAAAAAGAATTCTTCGAGCAAGGGAGCCAGGGTGACGCCGAAAAGGGACAGAGCCCATGCCTCGCGCGGAGTTCGGAAAAAACGATCAATGGGGAGTTCCTTGGGCATGGGCAGAAAATGCGCCAGGCCTTGGAGCGCGAGAGCCAAGAGGACGCCTCCGAAGAAGTATGCGGACCAACTTTGAGGCCAATTCCATCGAATCGCTCGCCGGAAAGATTCCCCGGGCACGCGCTTTACCAACGACACCATGAAGAGCAGTACTACGATATAGGCGATTAATTGCGCCAGCACTGTCACCCATGGATAACCCGCAACTTCAAAAATTGTCGAATTCGGATAGAGAAGCCGTTGGGCTGCGAAGGCAATCAAGAGCAGAAAAGCGACGATCGAGACAATGGTCAGAATCGCGATCTGCAGCACGTCCCACTCGTTCCATGACGGATTTTCTGAAATGACACTCGAGGGCGGCGATGATCCGTCGCCGGGAAGGGATCCTGGCGGGGGAATCGGATTGAGAGGCGATGACAAGCGATTCAGCGCAGCTAAACAGCTTTGAATTTACACGAAAAAGATGCTCGATGCGGATCACTTGGAGGGGGTTCGGCGTTAGGCGCTAGAAACCATGTCCGATGCCGGGACTCTTCCGTTCCCACTAAAAAAGTGAAGGAGTGCCTCTCCCGTATACGACTTTTTATTGCGTGCTACCTGTTCTGGGGTGCCCTGGGCCACGATTCGGCCACCGCCTTCTCCGCCTTCGGGGCCAAGGTCGATAATCCAATCGGCGTTCCGAATAACGTCAAGGTTGTGCTCGATGATGACAATGGTATTGCCCAGGTCCGTGAGCCGGTGCAGAACGTCAAGCAACTTCTTGACATCGTCGAAATGCAGGCCCGTGGTGGGTTCGTCTAGCAGGTAGAGGGTCTTGCCGGTTTGACGCTTGCTCAACTCGCGGGCCAACTTGATGCGCTGGGCTTCGCCGCCGGAAAGTGTGACTGCCGATTGTCCAAGATGAATGTAGCCCAAGCCAACGTCGACTAGAGTTTGCAGCTTCTGTTTCACTTGCGGGATATTTTCCAATATCTGCAAAGCCTCGGACACCGGGGTTTCCAGCAAATCGGCGATGGAACAGTCTTTATATTTCACCGCCAGGGTCTCGCGGTTATAACGTCGGCCACCACAGACTTCGCATAGGACGTAAACGTCGGGCAGAAAATTCATTTCGATGCGGCGCTGGCCCTCACCCTGGCACGCCTCACAACGGCCACCGGCGACATTGAATGAAAATCGGCCGGGCTTGTATCCCCGCTCACGTGATTCCGGCAGCATGGCGTATAGGTCGCGTATCTGGGCGAAGACGCCGGTGTAGGTCGCGGGGTTGGAACGCGGAGTTCGCCCGATCGGGGATTGATCGATGCGAATGACTTTGTCGATATTTTCCGCGCCAGCGATGGCTTTGTGTGCGCCAGGTTCTTCTCGCGAGCGATAAAGTTTTTTGGCTAGGGCGCGGTAGAGAATGTCGTTGACCAGGGTGGATTTGCCGGAGCCGGAAACTCCGGTGACGACCGTCATGACTCCCAGGGGAAAAGTGACATCCAGATTCTTCAGATTATTTTCGCGCGCGCCCAAGATCGCAATGCCAGTACCGTTGGGATGGCGGCGCTGGGCGCGCATGTCAATTTGCGCCCGGCCGGAAATGTACGCGCCGGTAAGGGATTCGGGCACACGGACAATGTCTTCCGGCGTGCCGGAGGCGACCAGATTTCCGCCGTGCCGGCCGGCGCCGGGACCAAGGTCGATCACGTAGTCCGCGCGGCGAATGGTTTCCTCGTCGTGCTCCACCACCAGAACCGTGTTGCCCAGGTCGCGCAACTCTTCCAGCGCTTTCAGCAGACGCCCATTATCGCGATGATGCAAGCCGATGGAAGGTTCATCGAGCACGTACAACACACCGCGTAACTTGGAACCAATCTGAGTGGCGAGCCGGATGCGCTGTCCTTCGCCGCCGGAAAGCGTGGCCGCGGATCGATTGAGAGAAATGTAGCCCAGACCTACTGCATCCAGAAATTGCAAGCGCTCCACAATCTCGTGCACGATGCGCCCAGCAATGATCTGCTCGCGTCCGGCAAGTTTGATCTTTCGTGCAGCCTCAAGCGAGCGTGACACCGGCAGCGCGGTGAAATCGGCGATTGACACGCCATTCACCGTCACGGCCAGGCTCTCGGGGCGCAAACGCTTGCCGTTGCAGGCTGGACACTCAGTGGCAGACATATAGTCGAGCAGATATTCGCGGTAGTTATCGGAACTCGATTCGTCCAAATTTTGTTTGAGATATCCCAGGATGCCGCGAAAGCCCGTCTTTCCCTTTCCCGCTTCACCGTAGAGCAAGAGGTTCTGGGTCTTGTCAGGAAACCTTTCGAAAGGTATGCCCAAGTCAAAGCCGTGTGCGGCAGCGACGATCTGTAACTGATGAATCAGATTTTGCGATGCTGAGCCCGGCCCCAGACCACCTTCAAGCAAAGGCTTGGACCAATCCACAATCACTTTCGCCGGATCGAAATCGTAACGGCTTCCCAGTCCATGGCATTCGGGGCAAGCGCCGTAGGCACTGTTGAAGGAGAAGGAACGAGGCTCGAGTTGCGGAACGTTGATGCCACAATCCGGACATGCCAGCTTTGCGGAGTAGAGCTGTTCCTCGCCGCCAACTACTGCCACCTGCACGAGTCCGCCGGCGAGTTTCATCGCCAAGCCTACGGATAATTCCAACCGATGCTCAATCCCGGGCTTAACCAGCAGACGATCAATCACTACCTCGATGGTGTGGTTCTTTCGTTTATCGAGGCGGAGGTCGTCTTCCAGATTTACTAATTCTCCATCGACTCTGGCCCGAGTGAAGCCATGCTGGACCAGTTTGTCCATCTCTTTCCTGAATTCGCCCTTGCGACCGCGCACTATCGGGGCCAGCACCATGACACGGTCTTCCGGAGTCAGCGCCATTACCCGCTGTACGATTTGTTCCGCAGATTGACGCGCGATGGCGCGGCCGCACTTGGGGCAATGGGGAGCGCCAATTGAGGCGAATAGAAGACGAAGATAATCATAAATTTCAGTGATTGTTCCCACAGTGGAACGCGGACTGCGGCTGGTAGTCTTCTGCTCAATGGAAATGGATGGGCTTAGGCCGTCGATGCCGTCCACGTCAGGGCGTTCCATCTGGTCCAGGAATTGACGGGCGTAGGCTGAAAGCGTCTCCACATACCGCCTTTGGCCTTCCGCATAGATGGTGTCAAACGCCAGGGAAGACTTGCCCGAGCCGCTCAGGCCGGTAATTACGGTCAGCGTGTTACGGGGAATTTCGACGTCTATGTTCTTGAGATTATGCTGGCGCGCCCCCCGCACCGTGATCTTGGTAATAGGCATGAATACCGAAAGTAATGCTGTCCTTCCGTAATGTGGACGGGTGCTCAGAAATGTTGGAGAGTGGAGTTGCGCACCTCTACTCACGTATCTTAGTTGCTAACATCCGCAAGCGTCAACGCGGGTAAAGTGAGGGGGGCGCTATGAAGCAATAGATTCAGGGCTTTAACCAGAAGGCAGGCCGAACTTGGGTAGTTTACTAGCGGTTTTCGTCCTTACACTCACAGCGGTTACGGTCGTGGTCCTGGGTATTGTCGCTGCCTATGGCACCGTTAACTTCATCCTGTATGCCTTTGCTTACCAATCTCGCCGGCGCTCCCGTGGGACGCCTATGCTCGTGCCCAGCCAAACCCACGCTAGCGGCGACTGAGCGGTTTCCTCATCTTGAGCCTAGACCGGTTGAGCCTAGACCGGTTGAGCCTAGACCGGATTCTTCTCCCGATCTTCCTTTCTTTGAGCGTTGATCCCTGATTGTCAGCGAGGGCAGACGAACGACTCCTATCGTCTACGCCATAACGGCCGAGCTCGATGCTTCCGGCACTTTCAGGTTGGGCATGGGAGGGGCGGCAAATAGACGCTGACAGGGCTTCGCGAGCCAACGGGCCCATCGGGCAGATCGGGAAACGCGGGCGCTGTCGGTGGCGATTCCGGTATCGGCATACATCTGGCGGTAAATTTTTGAGATCAGAAGAAACGCCAGGCGGGCTCGCATAGATTTTATAAACCGCGAGCGCACCCAAATTGACTTCAGGCTGTAAAACGTGTCCCAGACGGATTGGGTATGAAGGCGAATTTCCTCCGCCGACATGGTGGGGTGCGACCAATACAATTTGGGGCGGAGATTTCGGGGAATCAGCCAGCGCCGGGTGATAGGAACGCCGCCGATGTGGACCGGTGAAGCCTCCATCGTCTTCTCCCATTTCATGAAATCTACCGTTCCCGGATACGGCGTTAAGGTTACAAATTGTGCGAAAGCAACCTCTGCTTGGGAGGCTGCCAGGGCGGTGGCATCGAATGTTTCCGGGCGGTCGCTTGGCAGTCCGAAGATGAAGGAGCCGAGCACGTAAACTCCGTGCTGTCGGAAAGTTCTCAGCCGCTCGACCAGATCCATCCCGGCGGAATTGAATTCCTTGTACACATCTTTCAAACCTTCGGGAGTGACCGACTCGACGCCAACCAGCGCTCCTTTGATGTGAGCCGCATTCATGGCATCCAGAAAGTCGACGTCTTCCGCAGCCTCCATGGTGATCTGAGTAAAGAAGATTGTGTCTGGGGGAAGCTTTGCCAGGCGAGCCATCAGTTCAAATCGTTCCGCACGAATCGATTTGAGCTCGTTAAGACGGGCGGTGTTGTGTTGCTCTTCTGCCAGCCGCAAGTCGGTAAGTGTGACGGGATAAAAGTTGTCGTCAGCCAGCGCGATGAAGCGAAATCCGAGCCGGCGCAATTGCACGATTTCCTCGATGACCACATCTGAAGTGCGCTGCCGCGGACGTTGTCCGTCAGTTCGCCACACGGAACAGAAAGAACAATGCTTGGGACAACCACGGACAGTTTGTACCGAGGCCCACATATAACTTTTTCGAGGCACCAGATCCCAGCGCGCCGGTAAAAAGTCGGAGGCTTCGATCCGGCCTCCTTCATAAACCTTCTGCGGGGCGCCATGGCAGCAATCGGAGAGTACCTTCGCCCAAACGACATCACCATCACCTTTGACTACGGCATGCGCACCGCCAAGTTCATGAGCTTCGTTTGGATAGAGAGTTGCGTGAATGCCGCCGAATACCACATGGGCGCCGCGTTCGCGGGCCAGTCTGCCGATTTCGTATCCCCGGAGCGCATTGGCGGTGTGGATGCCAATACCAACCACATCTCCGGGTTGAATACTGGCGGGATCTACGGCGTCGAGGGTTTCGTCCACCAGAGATGCATCCCCATAAGTCTCAGGAGTGGCCGCTGCCAACACATACAACCAGCGAGGGGTTATGACTGCGGTACCAAAGGAAACTTCACTGGGATTGATGAGGTGAACGCGCACGCTATTCCGCCCTCCTTTAAAGTCTCGCCGGGGAAGGCGAGCTAGATCTGACTGCTAAATGCTATTAATTTCTTACGAATTGCGAACTGCCCAGCAGATTTCTCTCGCACGACATAACTAGCCGAATTGTCGCGTTTCGACATTAAGAAAATCTGGTCAAAATTGACCACTTTTAGAGAAGGGACGGGGTTATGTTGGAAATGCGATGAATTGGCTCATCCATCCGGGCGTTTTATTGCTGGTTGTGGCGATTCCTTGTCTTCGCCAGTCAGCGGGGGCGGAAACGCCGAATGCTCCACTGAACGCCGAACAAGTCGTCAACAACCTGGTGCAGAAAAATCTCGAACGCGCCCAGGCGCTTATGTCCTATGAGGGGACACGAATCTATCGGCTGGACTACCACGGCTTTCCCGGGGCTCGAAGCGCGGAGATGGTGGTGGATGTGAAGTACCAGTCCCCCGCATCCAAGGAATTCTCCATACGGAGCGAAACCGGCTCGAAGCTTCTGATTGAAAGGGTATTTAATAAACTTTTGCAAAGCGAAAAAGAAGCACTGGCGGAAGAGAATCAAAGGCGCACTGCTCTGAATCACGATAACTATCTGTTCACGATGGCTGGATATGAAACTACGCCGGCTGGGCCCGTCTACATTCTTCTGGTCGAACCGCGAGCCAAAAACAAGTTTCTTTATCGCGGTCGAATTTGGGTGGATGCCAATGACTTTGCGGTGACCCGAATTGAAGGTGAGCCCGCGAAGAATCCTTCCTTCTGGACCAAGGACACAAAAATAGAACAGATATATGCCAAGGTAGGCGATTTTTGGCTTCCTGCGTTGAATCGCAGTGCGAGCACGATTCGTCTGGGTGGACGCGCCAGCTTCAGCATTGAATACAAGGACTATCAGATTACGGCGGCCACGCCGTTAATCAAGTCCAGCCGCACGATTGCCGTCCGGCACTAGTCGGCTTACGCTAAGAATCTGGATGGGAGCTAATCGTGCAGCACTACGTTGAGAAGGGAAGTGTGGACTTGCAAGCCCCCGCCGTTGTAATCAACGAAACCTAATTTTCGAAATCTGTTCATGAAGAAACTCACTCTCGAACGAGTGGTGCCTACCATTTCTGCCAGCGTTTCCTGACTGATTTTGGGGACCACCGTCTCCGGAGTACCTTCTTTGCCGAAGTGCGCCAGCAGCAGAAGTATTCGAGCCAGGCGCTTTTCGCTGGAATTAAAAAGTTGATCCACCAGATCCTCTTCATAGCGGATGTTGCGCGCCAATAAATAAGCGACGAACATGTCGGAAAACGCGTGTTCGCGGTGCAGCGCCTGCATCATGGCCAGCTTATCGATTCGCAGCACATCGCAGTCGGTCATCGCAGTCGCGGATCCCATTCGCAAGGGTTGGCCGGCCAACGAACCCTCTCCAAAAAAATCGCCTGGTCCTAATATCGCGATGGTGGCTTCCTTGCCAGTTTTGGAAACGACTGTCAGTTTTAACTTTCCTTTTTTGATGAAAAAGACGGCATCCGTGAGGTCGCCTTGCACGAAGACTGCTTGTTTCTTGGCTATGGATATGAGTTTCCGTCCCTGCCCCAAGGTGGCAAGGAAGACGTTGGGATCGAAATGACGCCTTTTGTTGGGCGGTAGGACGCGGGCACTCATGGGGGTGATGGGGACATTCTTACACTATTCCGGCTGCTTGTCACGAATCCGGCCAAGATTACTTGACCCGAGTGCTTGCGCGATGGACGCGGAACTGGGCGGAGGAACTGAGCCTTACGGCAACATGGGGGATAGCGGTGGGGTGTTGGATCCGACCGTAACTGCAGCCATTTCGTCCGAGCGAAGGTATGAATATGGCTCGTCCCGTGCAACCTGAACTCCGACTATTCGGATCAAAAGGCTGGCAATCCTTGCTGGGCGCAGGAAAGCCGATTGAGTCAGGGAGGTAATTAAAATGCGGCGCGGAGACCTAATGAAGCCCGATCTACTCAGCGAGATTGTGCTGCTAAGCAGCGGCGCCTTGATCTTCATTGCCTGGCTGTTCATTATTCTGGCCGCGCTTACGCAGCAAATACGCTAATCCTTGCAATAAGTGACGGGAAGAGAGACAAATTCCCTACAGGATTCTCTGCATGGGATAGATGTCGTTGGTCTGCAAAAATAAAGAAGTGTGTCTGAATCGCTGTTTTTGGCAAAGTGAGGATTTCAGATGAGTGCGACTTTGAGGTTAGGCTACGATCCTGCCTCGGGGCGCCTCTTCCGGCTTATTGAGCGTTGCATAATATAGTTACAATGGAAATAGCTCAGCTTGCTGCCAAAAGCGATCACCAGAGTTGGACGTCGGCGCATCCGGCGCAAGGCTTGGCGCGCATGGTGGCTCAACTGCCCAAACGTGGTCGGGCAGAAGTTGGGCAACTCATGCTGTTTCCAGTGTGACCACAGATACTCGACCGGGTTCAGTTCCGGCGCATAGGCCGGGAGAAACTCCAGCCACAAGCGTCCTCGCTGCTGTTGCACAAAGTCCCACACGGCGCGGCTGCGGTGGCCCGGCAGACCATCCCAGACGATCAGCAGTTTGCCGGGAATGTGGCGCAGCAGATGCGAGAGAAACTCGATGATCTGCGGGCTGCGAATCGCTCCCGGAAACAGCCGGAAGTAGAAGTTCCACCAGGTCACGCCCGCGATCGCCGACCGCATCTTCCAGTTGAAGTGATATTGCAGCACTGGTGTCTGTCCTCGGGGTGCCCAGATACGGCAGCGGTGCGGGCGCTGGCTCAATCCACTTTCGTCGATGAAGACGATCGTCCGGCCTTCGTTTTTGGCCTTTTTTTTAACTCCGGCCAACGTTTCTGCTTCCCGATCCGGATCTTCTCCTCATCCCGCTCCAGCGCCCGCCCGCTGGGACGCTGACAGCTCCCTCCCATCTGCCGCAGAATGCGCCAAGCCTGCGAGGCATGGTAGCGAACCCCACATTCCTCTTCGATCAGGTGCGCCACCCGCCACCCCGTCCACAAACCGGTTTCGTACCCCAGAGCTTCCGGCCCACGCTTCAGCCCGCGCTCGAGCTTCTGCAGGTCTTCGGCACGCAGCCGAGGTTTACGTCCGGCACGCCCCGCTTTCCGCAAGC
>WNGK01000978.1_pt1 | contig 41776 bp, 50 predicted proteins | sample 5400601 | NCBI WGS metagenome assembly WNGK01 (sample SAMN13153376, study PRJNA577476) | soil metagenome | isolation source: 60 cm soil or saprolite under Garry oak tree replicate 1 | place: USA:California | collected 2016-06-15 | reverse complement strand
ACCGGCAAGGGTTCGCCGTAGGTTCAGCTGTTCGGGAACCATAAAAAGGGTGGGCAGACCATCGCAGCTGTCTGATGACGCCACGTCAAGCCATTTTGACAGGCCTGACTATCTGTCTCTTGGCCTTCCAACTACTCGTCCTAGTTCTCCTAGTTCTCTTCCCCTATGTCTCGGATCCCGGCCTCGCCAGTCTCAACGCTGACATTTACGGGCTACTCGCACCCCTTTCGACAATATTCCTGCTTGGCATGCTCTACGCCTGGCTACTAAGAATCGGAACAACAGAGACTCGTCGCCGTTCCTCTAGTTTCAGATCTCTCTTCCATTTTCTCTCAGAACCCTTCCGCAACCTGTCATCCTCTGTCCGAACAATGTCCTTGTCCGACTCCGGCCGCATGTTCAAGATTCTATCAGACTCTAAGCTGATACTTGGGGTCAGCCTGGTCGTCAGTGCTCTTCTCGCGTTTCTCCCCTACCGGCCTGACCTGAACCCAACAGGCAGTCTGGTTGGAGTTGACAGCCCGCTATACATCGGCTGGGTCAGCCAGATGTTGCAGAAGCCTCTTCCACAGGCGCTACAGTACTCGTTTGTGGAGGGCCTGGAGGGTTCCCGCCCCCTTCTGCTAGTACTATTGTATGTAATTGCCTCGGCGGGGGTCTCGCCTGTACAGATCGTTGAGTTTCTGCCTATCGCCCTTGCTCCTTTACTGTCTTTGTCTTCTTACATCTTCGTACGTTTCGGCCAGGGAAGTGCGAGACTGGCTGGGCTCACCGCCCTATTCACTTCCATCTCGTTCTACTCCACGGTTGGAATGTGGGGTGGATATTATGCAAACTGGCTGGGGATGATCGAGGCGTACGCCTTCCTCACCTGCTTGCTGGTCTTTTCGAGAGCGCCGTCTGCTCTCAAGTATGGCTCAATGTACGGCCTTTCAGTCGCGTTGTTCCTCACTCATCCCTGGACATGGGTCCTCATCGTCTCGGTCTGCCTGGTGTTTGGGGTTTCTCTCTGGAGGGAGACGCGTAGTCTGGTCCATGTGAAATCTATAGTCGGAATCATCGCGACCGGGATTGTTCTCGATGTTGTGAAGAGCTTGGCTTTCTCAACCCGGACTGTGGCTGCTGACCTGGCGACGAAGACGCCTACTGGCTTCGGATTGCTGGTAGGGTTCTGGAATGGCTTGGTTGATGCGCTGTTGTTTACTCACGGGGGATTGTTGGGGAGCTGGATTATCCTAGGGTTGGGGTTGTTTGGCGTTTTTTGGTTGCGGTTCAAGGATTGGTTTGAACGGTTGCTTCTTCTCTGGGTTGGAGTAGCCTCGGTACCCTTTCTTGTGCTGGACAGTTACCATAAGGCCCGGATTGTCTACGACCTTCCCATCCCAGCCCTCACTTCTGTCGCGTTGCTGTTCTTTCTACCCCAGATAGGAACTAGGAGCATTCGCTGGCCCGGCCTCTGGATCGCCCTTGTCTTCGTCCTAGCCGCAGGTTATGCCATACAGGGCATGCTTCTACTTTAATCGTGTTTCTAATACACCGAGGTTTCTACGGGATTCCAGAGAATTCCTCCACTGGAGATAAGGATAAGGGGTGGAGTAATACGCCGGTCTTTCACCTTGCGGTTGGCCATTCTCCAGCAATCATATGAGAGGTTCGGGGGGCGGAGAGACCGGCCCGGTCCAACCGCATTTGTGGTAGAGACTACAGGAAGCACTAAGAAAATGATCCGCTCGTGGTACAGATGAAAATAGCGATCCTAATTCATCCTTTCGGGAGATTTGGGGGGGCAGAACGCATGGCCATTCTCCACGCCGTCGGACTCACAAAGGGGGGCCATGATGTCACGATGTACACCGACACGGGCCAAATGGACCCCCTCTGGCTTTCCATGCTTACGCCCAAGGTGAGGGTGAGAGACCTTCCGTATGGGTTGAGAGGGAGAGACATAATCCGAGAACTCAACATCTTCGACAAACTAATCGTTCATCATCACATCGAGCCTCTGGTCGCCCTGCGAATAGCTCTGAGGTACCCCGACAAGACTTTCTGGTATACTGGTGAAGTGCTCAGGGCCATTTGGGAAGACAAGATCACAGGAGAGGATTACAGGCAATTCAGCCCGACTGTCTTCAGCACTGCGAAGCACTTCTACGGGACCTGGTCTTCAATGGCGCTTCGAGGTCCGATGTATAACCTGACTGTCTCAATCTTGCGACAGTTGGACATGGCCACGGTCCGCAGATACGGCACGATCATTGCGAACAGCCGGTACATGGCTGCCTTGGTACGGAAAGTCTACCGGTACCCGGGACCATTGTTTGTAGCCTACCCCGCTCCTTCACTTCCATCGTCAATGTTCCGGCCCGACTACGGTAACGGCGAATATGTTTTGACCGTGGGAGCGCTGTTACCAAACAAGAACCACAATGCTCTGCTCAAGGCAATGTCGCTGATGAAGGAGCCGCCTACACTGGTGGTCGTAGGCGATGGACAAGAAAGGGGTAGACTGAAGAGTCAAGCCCGAATGCTAGGAATCGACACAAAGTTCGACTCCCACGTTTCCGGCGAAGCACTCTGTCGACTCTACGAGGGAAGCCTCTTTGTTGTGGTCCCTTCCTTGTCCGAGCCTTTCGGAATGACGGCGGTTGAGGCGGCCTTGGCAGGTAAGCCATCCGTTGTGACCGAATTGGGAGGCACTAAGGAATTCGTGCTCGACCATCAGACCGGCTTTGTTGTGAATCCGAGAGAGACCAAAGGTCTTGCCTTGGCCATGGAATCCCTACTCTACGACCGGGACTTGAGAAAGAGTATGGGAGTGAGAGCAAGGGAGAGAGCTGTTACAGCTTTTACCCCTGAAAGCTCGACTCTGGCCCTCAGTAGAGCGTTGGGCCAGTGAACATCTCCTCAATCTTCGCGTTTGCAAGACGTAACATTAACACAATAGAAGCGATTGTTATCATTGTCGCAATTGTCGGAGCAGCGATTACTCTAGCTATTGGTGGGTCAGTAAGATCAGATACAATTCGAATAGTCGACGTTTCCAGTTCGATGGAGTCGCCATATGGCGAACTGAATTCCAGCTCGGTACTAGGCTATGATGACAACTTCAGCGGATGGATACCTAGTCCTCCTAGCACACAGGTCTCTCAGACACAAAGCTCCTTAGTGGTACGTGGTGTCTTCCAGAACGTTTCAATATGGACGTCAGTCATTCTGTTCAAGATTGCAAATATCAACTTAACATCCTACCCCGTTCTCAATGTCAACGTCAATCTCACTACAAGCGTCCAGTACGGAATAAGGTTCTTTGCGCAATATCCGAACGGCACAGAATACAACGTGTGGTGGGAAGGCTCCCCACTGGACCACCGGCCCGGAATGGGATATGAAGCTATTAGAATAAACATGCAAAGAGAAGCTTTCCTTGCAACCGGTCACCCTGTTGAGACTATTAACAAGATGGAGTTGTATGTCGGAGACCCTCCTAATTCACCGCAGAGTTTCCAGTTAACTTTGTCCAAACTCTCCTTTGAAGATGAGGGCTTAGAGCAGGTTTCGGGCAACCAGTACCGCGCAATCTATTTTGACCTCAAGAATACTCCTCAAGATAACGCGTCTTGGTCTCTCAATAAGATTAACTCGGGTGTGACAGTTATAGCAAGTCAGGGGTCCATATTCTCACTTTACTTTTTCGATGGGCCCGTTCTCTATGCTTCTACGACGGCAACCGGACTCGCATATAACTCGCTTACGTCTTTCTCTGAATATACCTTCTATCCAAACTTACAACCCCAGGTATTCCCGGAACTCTTGCCGCAGTCTAGTGTGTCGATTGTATTCGTCGTCACATCAGGAACCTTACAAAGCGCAACTGTGAGCTATGCTGACTTCGTGTTCCTACCCACAACGACGAGTCCTGTAATATCACAACAATCACTGGGGCTATACTTCATCTATTTCATCTTCTTCCTCTTCCTGCTGCCGGTTGGCCTTGCCATCCTCGTCTTCCGAGAATTCCTTTCGCGTAAGCTAGTCCCTAGAGCAAGCGTCCTCGTTGTGCTAATTACAGGCATGCTGTGCAGGATTGCGCTTGCAACCACTACCGCACACGTTTTCGACATGAACGTCTACCTGACATCAACTCGAGGCTGGTTTCAATACAGAACTACGCAAGGCAGCCTGGGCCCGACGTTGCCCCTCACCTACTTCCTATACTGGATATCCTACTCTCCTTATTCCCTCCTTCAAGTGGGGGGATTTCAAGACCTCCATTTCTTGGGACACGCCTCAGGGATAGTAGAGGGAGTCTTCGTCAAACTGTTTCCCATGTTAATGGACGCGTTGATTTTTTTCCTTCTTTTCCGTTTTAGAATGAGTGGAGCTTCTTTTGTGTGGGCGACATTCTATTTTCTCAATCCCTTGGCCATATTCATCTCCTCGGTCTGGGGCATGTATGAAGCAGCAACAATGGCTTTCATGCTGTGGGGATTCTACTGGATGATGCGACAAAAGAGTGCCGGCGCAGCCCTTGCCTTCGTCGTCTCCGGTATGATAGAGTTGTTGGGATTTTTTCCCTATGTACTCTTACTATTAAGAACAGCGAGAATGAGACTCCTCAAAACGATGCTCATCATAATTCTCGCGGCACTTCCGATAGTGTTGTATCCCCCTGAAACTGACCTGCTCCTCCGGATCTTGCTCAGCCTGACAGGCTTCATTAACGGTCAGTACTCGGCCCCTGGATCTTTTACTCTCCTCGGAAACCTTCCGCAACTGTCAATCATCAGCCGATCGCTCGATATCTATCATCAGAAGATGACCGCAGAGAGACTCGTCTTTTACACTGCTCTGTCGTCCGTATTTCTTCTCCTCTTCTCGAATCTTCTTGCGTCCTGGGTCTGGTTACTCCCAGTCTGCCTCCTCTACGCCATGATGAAAGATAAGAACGGTCTTGGAGGATTCATCTTAGTCTTCGGCACAACTGTTGCCTTCTTGGAAGTAAGTAACTTGTTCGGATCTGCCTACTTGCTTCTCGGATCTGTTGGATATCCAATCCTACCTCCTATTGAGGCCATACGGAACAGGGTGCAAATATTCAGCGCAATGGTCACAGCACTTGCATTCATCCTCTTGTTCCTATTAATGTATGGAAGTGGGCGGAGTAGTCGAACAATGCTGAGAACCTCAGGAATAATACTCTCTCTTTATCTCATGCTGTACTTCTGGCTGGCCGTCTACCCTGATTGACTCCTGATGGGATCGTATACGCCCAGTTTGCAAAAGTGGCAGTCAAATTTGAATGTCCTGAAATCTACAGAGTGGATCGACATTTTGTCGATTAGTTTCACCTACTATTTTCTTTGTACTGAGAGTAACAGACTGGCTGGTACTGGCTTCGCATCGCCTGTCATCATCTTCCGCACCTGCATCATGACATACTTTCGACAAGGAGTCGATATGACATGAAGATCGCTCAAGTCTGCCGGGCTCTTCCGAGAAAGGCAGGTACAGAACGGTTCATTCTAGAGACGACCCGTGAGATATCAAGGAGAGGCATCGAGACAAGAATTTACACTACAGCGGTGAACAACGAACTTTATGCAGATGTGTCGAAGTTTGTTAGGATACACAAGAGCGCTATCACTGCAATACCTTTGTTCCATCTCTACTCAGAGCTTACGATTTCGAAACGTCTAATCGGACTCGCATCCTCTTGGGCGGACACCATAATATTGCATCATGGAACCGCAGTGGCTGGCGGCGCCTTTCGAAAATACCGCATACCTTGCATTCCATTCTTCCACATTGACAAATATGATACATCGTTATACAATGCCTTGCACTGGATTACCCCAGCGTACACCTATCCGCTCAAAGTCTTGGAATCCAACTCAATCCGAAGCATACCGCTCGCCTTCGCCAATTCTCGCAGTTTGGGCAATAGAGTGAGTCAATGCACCAACGCTGAGAACGTGGTCACAATCCCACTAGGGGTAGACATAGACCGATTCTACCCTACCTGGGCAGATGATCAATTCATTCTTATGGTGGGGCGTTACCATCCCGCCAACAATTTTGAGCTAGGTATAGCTGCTGCTAGTAAGACTCGGTACAGAGTAATCGTTGCAGGCATTCACGAGCCGAGATTCGAGTGGTATTTCCGACAACTACAGCGATTGGTGAACGAATCATCTGAGTTAAGGAATAGAGTAGACTTTCTTAGCCCGAACGATAATGATTTGATTGATCTTATTCAGAATTGTTCAATATTCCTTTCACCTAGAAAGTACGACTACCTCGGGCTTGCTGCACTGGAAGCAATGGCATGTGGGAAGCCGGTGATAGCGTACAAGACAGACGATGAAACTGAAGGATGTGAAGGGATTGCCGAGTGTGGAGATAGTGCTCAGAATTGGGAACAGGCCGTTACGTTGGATTGACAATCATCGATTGAGAACTTTCTAGTAAGTGTGGTTTTCTTTGCGCGAGAGAAACATGCGGGCCAAGAATCACCTGATGTCGGATTATGACGAAGCCGTGGGATCCTATGATAGGGTCCGTTTTGGCACTCCGGGAGGCAGATATGCGGACCAAGCTGAAAAGGAACTTCTAGCCAGAGTCGTCAAGGGTCGGACTGCCCTTGAGATCGGGACTGCGACAGGCAGATTCGCAGAGTTACTTGTCCGAATGGGTTACGAATACGTAGGCATAGACCTCTCTCGTGCAATGCTTCAGGCGACCTCAAACCGAACGAGGTTCGATGGCGTTAGGGTATCTCTGTTGCAAATGGACGTTGAGGCAATGGGCTTCCGACCATACTTCGACAATGCCGTTTGTATTCGAACGTTTCACTTCCTCCCTCACCCATCTCAAGCTCTGCAGAACATTAGGAAGGCAATGAAACAAGGTGGAAGGTGCCTTGTCACATTCGAAACTGACAACCCGTTTCGACACCTCGTGCTAGTGTTTGACAGAAGATCGGAACAACGATACTACAAACGGAAGGATGTTGAGGATTTGTTTCGTGTGTCGAGGCTACGGGTAATAGATGGTGGACCCGTGCTCAGGGTACCGGTGACATTCTACCGTCGATGTCCCAAGAGATTGATGTGGATTCTAAAGGGTCTTGAGCACGTCTGGCCCTGGCCAACTCACGAATACATCTTGGGCGAGGCGACCTAGATTCTGCTATCTCGGCAATTCAGGCCGCTAAGTACGACTGAGACTTGCCCAATGACGCATGTCTGCTGCCCTAGCCGGGGCCAGCCTAATTGGGCTAGGTGTTTCTGCCTTCCTAATCGCTGATGAGCTTTTCCCAACTGCAGGGATTTGCACCGCTTGCGCCTTTGCGCCCTTCGTCATGGGCATATCCCTCTACTATTACTCGCTGGTGTTCATGGCAACGGTTCTCGGTCTCTCCCTAGCGATAACACTGGGGAAATCCTAGGAGAATCGTGACATGGACCATTTTCCGTGTTGAGATAGCCAGTAAACTGGGAGCCCTCCCCGCGAGGGCTCTCCAGGGCTTGCGGTTTAAGCAGCCTACTTTACCATCGGTGTCTTCATCGAGCGTCTCCAGGCCATCACGTAGCCGACACCGCCAGCGAAAGCTCCAAGGATTGCTATTGCAGTGAACCATGCGATGTAGGGTGGTAGACCACCCAGTACCTGTACGTGGACTTGGCCTAGTACTTGCCCTATGGTCCAGGTTGGACTCTGCGCCTCCAGGGTGATGGTTAGAGCTCCTCCTCTCCATCCTCCGTTCATCATGATCCAGGTTCCACCGACGACGCCCACATTCATGAGGACTAGGTGAAGCCAGGCAAAAGCGTTGGTCCAGCCCTTGTATGGAGCGCGTAGGTTGATCTCAATGTGCTGGTAGAACAGTGATGTGACTGCGGCGGCGAGAGGTCCGAACATGATGTAGGCCAAGTATCCGACGGTGAGCCATGTTCCTGCGCTACCCCCGGCCACAATTCTGGCCGCGCCCGGGGTCTGGTACACTGCATCGTAGAGAAGGTATGCGGTCACGCCTGCGGCCAATGCGCCTTGGATTATGGCAGCGATGACCCATCTGTTTGCCCATTTGCTAGATTGGGACATGCTAATTTCTTTCATCAAGTCATGCACCTCCTGTGTGGAGTCTTATCATTTTTGACCGGCCCTGAGACGTTGTCCCTTGAAGTGTTCTTTCTGAAGCAAACCTCCCCGCGAGAAAGGCCGCTGGGTAGAGAAGCTCCTCTTATTCCTGAGCATATTGTTCCAGTTTCTCAGCAAACCTTGTTGCCATAGGATGACCCTCTTCGTTGCTGACTTTCTTCAGCTGCCCGATCAGTTTTGCTAGCTCCTGATGCTCTCTGCTCATTCGCGGATATTCCTCTCTCAATCGTGCATAGAGCGTGGATGCTCGCTTCACCTCAGCAAGGTTGAGCTTTCCTTTGACGAGAGTTCGGAGAAGACCAAGCAATGGAAGGGCGTATTCACCTTCTCGGTCGAGATGAGGTTGGAGGGTCCTCGCTAGTTTTGCCGCTATTGCTCCCGTCCTACCTTGGAGGTGCTGAGTAGCGACCATCAGCCCCAGAAGCTCTTGGGGGGTCCTTTCGATCGATGATGGACCCGGCAATGAAATCATGACCTATTCTAAGCGGCGCACCCACTTATCGCTAGAGTACACGGTGCACCACAGAAAGTACGTGTTAAGCTCAATGTGGACGCCCCGTCTAAATACTCTCCGGGTCTTTCCTAATTGAAGATGAGCTGATGCAAGTCTTGGAAAGACGCCCTCTATCGAGCTAGGAAGGTCAAGCTAGAAGGTGAAGATGACCGCTCGGTCCGAAGTCTTGACCTTCGGCTGGACGCCTGCGCCGGCAAAAGCCTCGCCAATGTAATAGTTCAGGAATGTGGACCATTTGGGGCCGAGCTCGTGCATCAAGGTTACAGTCCAACGTTCATTTTCATTCTTCTCATAGTACTCGAACAGGTTTGCATAGGCGGAAAGGTCGTGCACATATGAGAGAACAGAGTTGACAGTGATCTTTCCGTGCTTGGAGGCTATCAGCGCGATGGGGGCGCTCTTACCAGCGGTCTGAGCAGCTTTCACCAAGCTGTCATCGGGGACTGAGTTTAAGATCTCTCCGAAGGTCTTCCGGCTCATCTTTAGGGCGCTGACCCGTTGCAGGAACCGTCCGAACTCCGAATAGTCGAGCAGGAGCTGGTTCACAAGGGTATTCACGCTGATACTCTGGCGCTTGGCCTCTTCTTGGAGAGCCTCCAACGCCTTTTCGTTAACTCTGAACGACTTGGCTACGGTCTTACCTTCTCTCGGCAAGCAAACTCGACATTCACTACCTGCCTGTCAAGATATGGCTTTCCCGCCAACTTTTCCGCGGGAACAAGTGACAAAGCTCATTTTCTATGCTGAGTCTGTACGTGTTGTTTCCAACTTCACCAGGGGATTCGGAGGCTTGACCGGTCCAGCTCAAGTGTCGGGTTTCGACTAGGAATGAAATCAGGGCTCTGCAGAACTCCCTCCGGGAGTCCTAGAAGGTCTCGCCAGTCCTCAGTTGGGGGGAATATGTGACTAATGGACATGAAGCTGGGTCTAGGGACCTGATTTCCTAGAATATGTGGGCAGTCTTTTTCTTGGCTTCAGTCTCCTGAGCACGAGCCTTTGCGAGTTCCTTGGGGCTCTTCTTGGGCAAAGCTCGACCGGCCCGGTTAAAGAGTCGGCGGGACGTCACGGATTTAAACAAATTCCTAGAAGGGATCGCGCTCTTGGGTTCGTCGTCGTTCACTTTGAACGGACCCCGGAATGACGACATCCATTGTGTGTCACCAGTCGCAGGTCTCGGGTCGAGGACGTGGATGCTTACTATGGCTACTACAGCATTGACGTGCTCCTAAACGGGTCAACCTACGGGATGCCAGCGTAAACGGCCACACGAGCGAGGTATGGTTCCACCCATGGCAGGGGGCATCATACAAACCGCCGCACTCTAACCTAACCGTTTCGCAGGGAACGGCAGGGCCGAGCTAAAGGCCTCTTTCTCTCCCTAACCCGTGAGGTCTAGGTGAGGTGAAAGGTGGACAGAACGGGAAGAGTCTAGAGATAGGTAATTAATGGAGACAATACTCCCCATCGAAGGTTTTCCATGGAACAGTCGATTGTTTCGCTCGAGCTTGCTGAAGTGGCCCGGGAAGCTTGTAGAGACGAGTTCAACGACTACAATGTCTACATGGCCCTAACCAAGTACGAGAAGAACCAGAAGTTCAGGGAAGCACTAACCGGGCTGGGGGAGACCGAGCGAGGCCACTACGAATTCTGGAAAAAATACGCGCCAGACACCCGTGTTAGTGCGATTCGCCTTCGAGTCTACTTCGTTCAGTTGCTCAGAGTTTTGCTGGGCCTCACTTTCACCCTCAAGTTTCTCGAGAGGCACGAGAACGTCGTGGTTCGCCGCTACAAACAGGTCCAACACACCATCCCAATGGAGGACAGGGCTCGGTTCGACCAGATGCTTGCCGACGAGGAGCACCATGAGAACTACTTGATGGAGGGCATCGGGGAAGACCGGGTCAAGTACATGTCCTTCATAGTCCTAGGACTGGCTGACGCGGTGGTCGAAGTCGCAGCCATCCACGCAGGGTCTCTTGGAATATACAACAGGACCGGAATAGCAGGCCTCGCGGGAATCGTAGCCGGAATGGCCGCTTCAATTGCCATGGCCTCCGCCGCGTACGCACAAGCCCAGCAGGGCTTTGCAGGCTCCGCCCGAAAATCCGCGATCTACACCGGCGTCTCATATCTGATTACCGCGGTCCTTCTTGCCTTTCCCTATTTCCTGACAGGGTTCCAGTTGACCGCCCTCGTATCGTCCCTGATTATAGGCATGGTCCTTGTGGCCTTCATCACCTACTATGACACGGTCGTCTCTGGTCGAGTCTTCAAGAGGCAGTTCGTAGAACTGGCAGGGATTATTCTCGGAGCAACAGCCGCCCTGTACATCGCAGGCCTAGTCATCAGAAATGTTCTGGGAATAAGCATCTAAGGAATACCCTTGGCCCAACCATCGCCAAAACTCTGCGGGTCCTGCGGGGGGACGGGAAGAATCTCAGTAATTGTTCTAAAAGATTCAGCGGAGAAAGTGACCTGCAACCATTGCGGAGGAACAGGCAAAGAACCGTCTTAACCATCGGCCATTCCATCCGTACCTTCGATTTTTCCTCGGCCTTCTCCAAGAATATGGCGTTAGGCTCATCGTCGATGTTCGCACAATCCCCCGGTCCCGGCACAACCCCCAGTTCAACCGAGAAACCCTTCCGGAAAAGTTAGCACCCTTCCAAATCGGCTGCAATCACATGCCTGGGCTCGGGGGTCTGCGCCGTCCCCGGGCTGACTCGGCGAACACTGGATGGCGAAACGATTCTTTCCGAGGATTCGCAGACTATATGCAAACCCCCGAGTTCGAATCCGTGCTAGCAGATTTGGGAGAGTTGGTGGACAGAGGACCTTAGTCATACAAGGCACAAAGTCACTCCTATGCCCAGGTCGAGGGTACTAAAATCACATACCCTGAAGGGGAACAAGAGACACTGTCTATCTTCTAATTCTTTCATCAAAAGATCTAATGGTTGCGCATCCCCGACCCAGAAGCGCCAATGGCCGCATTAACGCCAGGGGTTCCGGCTCACGGCTAAGCCGGTTTCCTTCCTCGAAAGCTCCCGGAGGTTAGAGGAGCTTTCCAGACCTTTAGTCGAAACAGCGGAGGCCTTAACGGTGTGCGGTCGCCATCATTGCTCTGGCTTGCAGGAATGCCGCCTTATCCTGGTCCACAGCTGAGCGGAACGTTTGGAGAGGAGTAACGTTCCACTTTAACGCCCCCCAGAAAGGTAAATTCCTTAGGAACTTGCCGACTTCTTCGTTGGAGGGAGCCTCAAGAATGAAAAACCCTTCCCTTACACCAGAAGTTATGCCGCCCGTTATTCTCTTCTCTTTGACAGCCTTATCCAACATCTCAAGGCTGGGGTGAATCACCATCTCAATCCACGAAATAGCCTCGCTCTGGGGCTTTCCTGCGATGTTCTCTTCGACAAATTCTCCTCTAACTAAGTATTGCATGCCAACCGGGCTGCCGTGATTCACTTATAGTTTGGTATAGGACTCATGAAGAATGGGGCGCCACCGCGGGGCGTCTGTTTTTCAACTTGGATGGCGTTGGTTAACATTTGGTTAAGATCCAAATCCCAACGGACTCTCCAGATTTTCGCCTGTTTCACGTGAGGAGGGGGTAGTAGCACGGGAGTATGGCGCAATTTATCATGCTGAAAGACTTCGGACCTTGCAAAAAGAAAAAGTCTCGAGAATAGACGCATCGACTGGGCACTAGATAATAGGTCCAGACTATGAACTCGAGTCATCGCCTCTTGACAAAGCACTGCGAGGAAGCCTCCTTGTCCAAATTCAACCCGAAGCCTTATTCAACCGGCAACAGAGAGTTTCGGAAATGAATCTGGCCGAATCCCTCGCCGAGTACTCCCACTCCCTAGACTATGCAATTATTCCTGAGGACATTGTTCACGAGGCCAAGAAAAGGATCATCAATAGTCTGGGCTGCGCAATAGGTGCCTACAACTCTGAACCTGTAAAGATCGCGAGAGAACTCGCTCAACAAGTTAGCAATCCTCAAGGCTCGACAATTCTCGGGACTAGAAAGAAGACCTCTCCCGACCTTGCAGCCTTGGTAAATGGGACGATGGTGAGATACTTCGACTATAACGATACCTACCTTTCCCTTGAGCCCGCTCATCCCAGTGACAACATAGGCCCCTGTCTCGCAGTTGCCAGTCAGGAAAAGTCGAGCGGAAAGGACCTCCTTGTCTCCATAGCTCTGGCCTACGAGATTCAATGCCGGTTATGTGACGCTGCAGACATACGCCATAGAGGATGGGACCATGTATGCTATGGCCTTGCCTCCATGGCCCTGGCCGCCGGATGGTTGATGAATCTCAACCAGGACAAAATGACCCAGGCTCTTAATCTGGCTCTAAACTCTCACATTACAATGAGGCAGGTTCGAGCCGGGGAATTGTCGATGTGGAAGGGTGTCTCCTTCCCCAACGCCGCCCGGAACGCCGTCTTTTCCGCCATGCTGGCCCGAGGAGGCATGACTGGGCCCTCTCCGATTTTCGAGGGGGAAATGGGCTTCTTCAAACAGGTCTCCGGACCCTTCCAGCTAGACACCGGCGGTTTCGGTGGTCGACAAGGCTCTTTCAAGATCGGAGGAACCTACCTGAAATTCTTCCCCGCGGAGATCCACTCCCAATCGGCAATCTGGGCCGCCCTTGAGGCAAGGAAAGAAATCGGGAACATTAACCAGGTTACCTCATTGGAGATAGCCTCTCACGAGGCAGGCTACACCATCCTCGGCAGGGACCCGGAGAAATGGAAGCCAGCAACCAAGGAGACCGCGGACCACAGCCTTCCCTACATTGTGGCCAGCGCTCTCTTCGATGGCAAAATCGATAATTCTACCTACACGCCTAGAAAGTTTGGAGATCCAGCGGTTCTAGACTTTCTCAAGAAGGTGACAGTTGTGGAAGACAAAGCCTTGAGCGCCATGTACCCGGAAGCGGTCGCCAACCGAGTAACCATAACCCTTGACTCGGGAAAAGAGATATCCAAACAGGTCAACTATCACAAAGGCCATCCTAAGAACCCTATGAGTGACCAAGATGTGGAAGCCAAATTCCATCGCCTCGCGGGAAAATACTTCAGTAAGACTCAGAGGGAGAAGGTCTTGAGGACCGTTTGGGACTTGGACAAGGTCAAAGATGTCTCCGAGATTCTGCCTAGCTTCATCGTCTCCTAGTCATGGCCCAGAAAGGTCTTCGACTCTGTCATCTGGTCGGGTAGCCTATCTTTTTCCCCTTCCATATGTCGCTGTCCCCCCACAGACCGGCCCGCCAGGCGCTGAACTCGACGATCTGGGAATGGTCGATGAAGAGGTTGACGTCCCGACCGAAAGTCTTCAGGTACCATTTGAAGACGGGCGGGTCTGAGGCTTCGAACATCCAGGTCTTGTAGCCGAACCTCTCCACCAGCTTGTTCACCACATCCTTCCTCCACTTGCTAGGAGGCAGGTCTTCTGTGATTCCCTCGGATTCCAGCATGAGAACGCGGGCGCCCGCATTCAAATGGGCCTGGGTCTCTCGGACCACGTCCTGAAAAGTTCTCATCTTCATCTTGTAGCCGGTAATGTGGGTGCCAGCTCCAGCACCGATCATCATCGAGACTTCCGGCTTGGGCTTCATTCCCAAAGCCTGGACCCGCTTCACAATAGCGACCTTGTCCGCTAGTTTGATAGGTGCTAGGCCACTGGACACTTCCACCATATCATATTCTAGGGCCTTGCATTCCTCTAGGTACTTGTCCACTGCCTCCGGGCCCTGAACGATTACTCGTTCGACGAAACCGCCGGTAGACACGTACACGTTGTGGTCGTGGCATAGCTTGATGATCTGGCGGACCCGGTCCCGAGAGAGCAGTCGCATAGAGCCTCCAGCGAACTTGTAGCCGTCCACGTATTCGTCCCAGTCGTCTAGAAGGCCCTTCAGGGAGGCGTAGCTCACTGCCGTGTAGTACGGCCCCCGTATCTCGATAACCCCGGCCGTTCTCGGTTTGGGGGGTGGCTCTTGGATCTGCACAAAGTCAAAGGCCTTAGCCTCACTCATCTTCCCACTTTCACCGGGCCTTACTTGAATGGGGAGCGATTTCTCTTCGGGCAAATACTAATAGTACTTACCGGGCCCCTTAGGGAACCATGGAGTCAAAGACTGTGCCAGAATTCGTCAAAGTCGCTTCAACCACGGAGGTTCCTCAAGGAAAGATGAAGATGGTGCAAATGGCAGGACATCAGCTATGCCTCGCAAACATAGGAGGAAAGTTCCACGCAATCGGCAACCAGTGCACTCACGTAGGGGGGCCTCTAGCACAAGGCTCTCTCAAGGACTATGTAGTTACGTGTCCCTTGCATGGGTCCCAGTTTGACATTAGAAACGGGCAAGCCAAGCGCGGGCCTGCAGTGAAGCCTGAACCAACCTACGAGGTTAAGGTTGAAGGCAACAATGTACTTGCACGTCCGGCGTAGGCTGGGAAGAACAGGGCGAAAATGAACCCGTTTTCACAATCTGGGAGCCCGATCCATTCACCCACCTAATGCTCATGAAGGAAAAATCGTAGAAACAAGGGGTCGAGAAAACCCGAGAGAAGCAGAAACCACGCCCAGATTCGAAAAAATCGCCGATAATCCCTGCCGGACAGAAAACGCCTTTTTCAAAAGGGGGGTACGTCAACGGCCTTCCAAGACGTGAGACCTCTAATCACTCTCTTTCGCACAGCTACGTGTTCAGTCAAGCGTTTTGAGGACCCTCAGAACCTCTTCCACATGGGAGTCCATTCTGGTCTGGGAGGAGAAAACATGCCTCACCACTCCCCTCTTGTCGATCAAAAACGTAACACGCCCAGGCAGTATACCCAGAGTCCGTTTCACGCCAAAAGCCTTCTTCACAGATCCATCCTGGTCGGCGAGAAGAATGAAGGGGACCTGATGCTTTTTTGCAAAAGCGTCGTGGGACGCTTTCGAGTCTGAACTAATTCCTATAACTTCAGCGCCCAGATTCTTGAATGCTTGGTATGAGTCTCTGAACGAACAGGTTTCCCGGGTGCAACCGGGAGTGAAATCCTTCACGTAGAAGTACACGACGAGATTGGTCTTGCTGATGAATTCCGCCGAACTCACCGTGTTGCCTCCGGAGTCGGGCAATTGGAAAGAGGGCGCCTTGTCCCCTATCTTGATCACCAGCGGCCCCTCCCCGTGCTAGAAGGTTTCTAGTGGGCGCGCGGTACGGCCCGGACCTTTTCGCCGGGCTGCTCTGCAACAGTGGCGCGGGGTCTGTCCCATTTCCTCACCCATTCACCGAGCTTGCCCAGCAGTTCATGAAGCTCGAGGCCTTTGCGGGTCAGGGCGTACTCGACTCGTGGCGGGGTCTCGGGGTAGACCTTTCTTTCGATGACCTTGCGCTGTTCCAGCTCGCTAAGTCGTTCGGATAGGCTTGTGGCGCTAATTCCGTGGATTCGACGTTTCAGCTCGTTGAACCTGGCGGGCTGCTTCAGGCCGAGGGCATGTATTACCGGTAGGGTCCAGGTCTTGGCTAGGCTGTTCCAGGCGGAATGGAAGAGCATGCACTCCTCCGTCTGTTCCTTCGTAAGGTCTTGGTTCTCCAGGATTAACTTACTCAAGTAATTGATACCTACTTGGTATGATTTGACTACCAAGTATATAAGGGTGACTGCGCCTCTCTCTAGCAGAAGGAAAATGATGAGGGGAAAAACCGATACCGTAGGTTTCACGGACAATGAGGTCCGCTACATACACGAGCGAAAACTGGGAAGAATAGCCCTAATCTCGTCAGAACAAGAACCCCACATAGTGCCCGTAACATACGAGTTCGACGGCTCATGCTTTTACCTCAGCGGCTGGAACATCAAATACGGCCCACGCTTCACCGACATGCAACCCGTCGGCAGGGTATCATTGCTAATAGATGACCTCACCACGGCCAACCTCTGGGTCCCCAGGGGCATAGAGATCACCGGGACAGCCGACACTATGGAAAAGGGAGAACTCCACTACCTGAGGATAACGCCGGTTTCAAAGACTAGCTGGGGGCTCTAAACATGTCAGACCTACCATCATTCGAGAACCAGATCACAAGCGCTGTCGAGAGGCTCAGCGAGAGCGTTGTCAGCATAGACAGCGTCAGAGTAGCCCGAAATTTCGGTTACGGCTTCGTACCCATCGAAGGGAAAGGCTCGGGGGTCATCATAGACCCAAGAGGATACGTGATAACCAACAACCACGTAATCGACGGAGCCGCCAGAGTACAAGTCCACTTGAAAGACGGTAGAAGCTACGTCGGCGAAGTAGTCGGCGCAGACTCTCAGACCGATGTAGCTGTCATCAAAGTAGAAGCAGATAATCTCCCCGCCGCGCTACTAGCGGATTCTGAAAAGTTGAAGGTCGGCCAGATTGTTCTAGCTATCGGAAACAGTCTAGGCCTTCAAGGAGGTCCCACCGTGTCTATGGGCGTTGTGAGCGCCCTCGGACGCCCACTACCGGGCGCGGACTTCATCTTCGAAGGGCTCATTCAGACCGACACGGCGATAAACCCGGGTAATAGCGGAGGCCCCCTTGCCGACATCAGTGGCAAGGTAATCGGGCTGAACACGGCTATGATTCCCTTCGCCCAGGGAGTCGGGTTCGCGATACCCTCAAACACTGTGAAATGGGTCTCAAACCATATCCTAGAGAAGGGACGAGTGGTCAGGCCTTGGCTGGGGATCTCAGGGGCTAACCTTAACCAGGCAATAGCGAGAAGATACGACATCCCAGTGGACTCGGGAGTATTGGTTGTGGAGATCGACCCAAGGGGCCCGGCATATGAGGCAGGATTAAGAGTCGGGGATGTACTAATACAGTTAGGATCTCAACAGGTCAAAGAAATGAAGGATGTCATATCAGCCTTATCAAAACTGCACATTAGAGAGAATGTGGATGTCGGATACATCAAGCTGGGCGCTCGGAGAAAGACCTCGATAAACTTGATAGAGTCCCCAGTACAAACAATCGAGAGAAGAAGGTAGAAGATAACTGGCCCTAACAGATTTCCTATCCCTGTCCCAGATTCTCAACCTAGCTTATTTCGCATCCTTCTTCCTACTATTCTTCTACGGCCAGAGACTCCAGGTTACCCTGGTCCTAGTCGGAGTCAAACGCAGCTTGACCAAGCTGGAACGGTACCGGGGCAGCGCAAGAACAAGACTCCTCGCATCAGTCTCCAAATTCAACACCAACAAGGCAGAAGTCGAGGGTAGAGTAGACAGAGTCACCGGCTCCTTCGCCATAACACCGGTCAGTTTAGACCCTTCAGGGCTGGTCGGGAAGCTGGAACACGTTCTGGATACTTACGATGAACACTTGAAGAAAGAAGTCCAGATTCTCGCCCCAAGCGCCAGTGAGGCCCAGGTTATGACCCTGAGCAACCAGCTAGAGGTCTCTATCGGCCTGGACCAAATGTTCAGAGTAGTGCGCCACTACTACCTCTTGGCAAGGAAACAGGGAGGATTGTTCGCATTGATGCAGCTGCAAATCGCGCTACCGACCATAATGGAGGAGGCTGAAGCGTACAGCTCAGCCATTGACGCATTCGCCCAGGGGAAGCCTATCGGAGACAGCATCGGACCCCTGATCGCAAGCCGACTTGCCGCAGGAACTGAGGCGAAGGAACCTGTGAAAGACACCTTGGTCAACGAGACTACGATCCAAGGCCGCAATGTTCTGGTCGTCCGCGCTAAAGGGCCGGGCGGCAACGTAGGCAAACCAGGTACCTTGGTTGAGAAACTGATTCAAGAAAACGGTCCAATAAGAATGGTTTTGACGGTCGATGCAGCGTTGAAACTGGAAGGCGAGGACAGCGGAGGCGTGGCCGAGGGTATCGGGGCCGCCATAGGCGGACCTGGCACTGAGAAGTACCACATCGAGGTCAGCGCCGTCAAACAGGGAATACCCCTAGTCGCGGTAGTCGTGAAAATGTCATCCAAAGAAGCCATTTCCACAATCACCCCACAACTGGAAAAGGCGGCGGACGAGGCCAAACAACGAGTGGAGAGCGTTATCGTTGCCAGGACCAAGCCCGGGGACAAGATAATCGTGGCGGGAATAGGAAACACAATCGGAGTCGCATAGGCGACTCTCTCTCTACCGACCATATGGCGTAGTTGGAGTGGGGCTTCCCGAAAGCGTTCTGCTCCAGAATTACCAGGATCGCACCAATAATCTCCAGTATTCCTCCAATGATTCCAATGAATGGCACAGGGCCGACCAACAGACCTACGATGAGCAGTAGAAGGCCTGTCTTCGTCCTGTCAATCTCTCTCCGTTTGTGGTAGTTGACATCGTCGTCGTAGCTAAACGCTGTCGGAGTGTCGTTGGTATGCGCTCTCGGAGTGTACGGTGCCCCGGAAGGAGTTCCACGAGACTTGGCAAGGGTTGGAGGAGAGCCTTGGAGGGGACTGCCGCAATTTGAACAGAAGGCAGCACCGATTCGATTAGCACCACCACCTTGGGGCAGACGAGGGAGGTCGAGTCGAGTCCTCCACTGACTTTGACTATGAACCATTCACATAACATTTTTCTTTTGTCAAGAAGTGAAGGGAAAACTCATTCTCGCTCAGGCTGGCCTGTACCCATGCGCCAAAGCAGGCTGAAAAAATGTCACCCCACTGGGGTTAGAGACGCGAACGCCCTCCTCCAATCGAGAACCTAGTAATGATTATCCGACGGTAGGAGAGAGTGAGCTTTGTGTTATGAGGGAACTGTCCTTGAACTCTTGGGAAGACGCCTACAAGACCACGCCCCCTTGGGACATTGGTCGCCCACAGCCCGCATTCGTGGAACTAGTTCGGGCTGGAGAACTGAAAGCAGGGAAAGTTTTGGATGTTGGTTGTGGAACGGGCGAGAACGCCCTCTTTCTAGCCCAGAGCGGTTTTGTTGCGACGGGAGTCGACGTGGCTCGACAGGCTGTTCAGGAAGCAAGAGCGAAGGCAGTTGAAAGAGAAGTGAATGTGGACTTCAGAATAGAAAATGCTCTCTCACTAGATTTCAGAAACGGCCAATTCGACAATGTTATCGACTCAGGCCTCTTTCACACTTTTTCCGACGCAGATAGACCCATCTTTGCAGCGGAGATTGCACGAGTATTGGGAAGTTCTGGAAAATGCTTCATTCTCTGCTTCAGTGAGAAGGAGCCGACAGGCTGGGGAGGCCCCCGCAGGGTTACTCAGAGAGAGATTGAAGCCACATTTTCACCACTGTTCAAAATCAACTACATTCGTGATACATTCTTCGCCACCCGGATCCATGACAACGGTGGAAGAGCATACCTGACATCGGCCACAAAACTGGCAGCGTCAGCCTGACCCTTTCGGAAAGACTTGGGGTGACCCGTTCCAGCGGATTAGGATAGTACGTCAGCCCGAGCCTCGGGACTCAAGTTTGGTCCATACGTCATAATTTCGCTGTCGTTGAACGAGATGGTCAGGAGGGCTTTGACTGTCTGTCCCACTGTTATCTGGAATCCGCCCCCGGTGATAATAACCTGAATCTTGCTGCTTGGTATGTTGTAACTATAGTTAGTTCCGTTGATGGTGACTGTGGTCGTGTTCGTGAACATTCTGATCTGGTCATACTTGCCCGGTGAGAGTCGAGTACTGCCTAGGGTCTGTTGTACGTTCAGAACCGTCAAAAGGTCGATTGTTTGGGCTCGAACTATCCTGTGCCAGCCCACATTGCTTGTATTAACAACTCCAGCAGTGTGGATTTCGACGCTCGTATAGGTCAGGTAGATGTGGCTGATATTGGAGGAGTAAGACTGGGTTGCGGGAGAACCGGGTGGGTCGCTGATGCTCAAGACGACTTTTCCCAGCAAGTAATTCGTGTACGTAGTAGCCAGCCATTCCCCCAACCAGGAGGAGGACCAACACGCCAACAGCTACACCCTTCCCCATTTTATCTGCGCCTCCTTCTCACCAAAATTAGACCACCCGCCCCCGGCCCCGGTCGGCTTTGATGTCCTAGGGTGCTGGAATGGTTCCGTTCTAAACCTCGACGAACAAGGAGCCATCCACGATTTTCACATTAAATGTTCTAACTCGAAGAGTGGGTATGATAGTGAAGGAGCCAGTTCGGACGTCGTACTTCCATCCATGCCAGGGACAAGTCACTTCGTACCCATTCAGCTCCCCTTCCCCCAAGGGTCCGCCTCGGTGGAGACATGTGTTGCTGATGGCAAAATAATCGTCCCTTACGCGGAACAATACAACTGCATTCCCATCAATGTTCAAAACCTTACTTTGGCCATCAGCAAGTTCATCTGTTCCAGCAGCTTTCACCAGTTTCAAGCCTTCACCCCCAATCAACCTATCTCATGTTTCCCACTGACCAGGACGGGGTCTCCCCGTCTCCCCGGGCTCAACCTTCTCCTATACTGTTCCAGCCAATCGCTGAGCGCCCGGAGCTGCTCATCATTGGCTCCGAGGGTTTCCAACCCTTGTTTTGTCAAGTTAACAGTCTGGAGAATAACGGTTTCAATATGGTTCCCTAGGGTGATGGTGGGGGGTTTCGGAAAGGCCTCCGCAAGAAACTGGAAATCCTCTTGGAGGTGCTCGATCGAAGAAATGATTCTTCCGGCCACTTGAATGAATTCAATGGTTAGGACCTGGCTGTAAATGTCAATCAGATTCTCGATGTCCCCCTGCGCATTTTTCAACTTGGAGATGTGGAGTTGAACCACGTCCTTCGGGATGGGCCTTTCCTCACTAACGGCAGATGTGATATCTATGACCAGGGTGACGAGAAAAGTTGTGAGAAATCCGACTCCCAGTTTTGTTCCCAACCTTTCCTTTGCGAGGTGTTCTATGGGTTTCAGTTTCTTCTTCTCATTCCCCTCAACAATTCTGTCGACCACCAAATACGTAACTGGCAAGGTCACCAATAGCCCGATCAACGCGCCAATTATGGCTAGTAGAAGGTCGTCCGGTGTAATTGCCAAGAGAAAAGTCCGTCTGGTAGCTTGCGTATATGACGGTTTTTCCAGTCCTTTGTGGCATTGAGAAACGTGCTGGCCGATAAAATGCCCGATCGGGTTAGGTGCCGAATGAGAATTTCTCTAACAAACCAGAAAGGGGTTCGGTGGGGACAGTCAGAATCGTCGTCTGTGGTCGATGTTTAGCTTAAGCGACCGGTCGTCTTGTTAGGCTTGCCCTCGCTTCCGTTGGAACCTCGGATGCGTATCCATTCTGGGACAACGACCGCCCGCACGAGTTCCTGGACAGAGATGCCTCTTTCCCTCGCTATTTTCTCCAGCTCAGCATAAACGCCCGGGTTTAATGATTGCATGAACTTTGCCTGCATATCTTCCTTGACCCACCGGCAACTGGCGCAATCCTAGGATATATGCAGCAGGTCTACAGGTGATGCTAAATGTAGTACAAACATGGCTCTCCAAGCTGGCTAAGAAGGAACCTGCTTGTGGGTCGACCCCTTCATTCCAAGAAGGGGTCAGTTTTCCTACTGCTCGCGTCTGACAAAGAATCCTATCGAGTGTGATGAAGGTCTGTTTTGCTGCGCCCCGAGGCGCAAGCTTCTCGTAGTGAAAGCAGAAACTGGGGGGCTAGAGCGCTAGGGTTCGGTTATCTTGATGGCTTGCACAGGGCACTGGATTTCGCAAGCTCTGCAAAAGATGCAGTCCGACTCTCGGGCCGGGTCCGCTTTCCAGATCGCTAGCAGGCTCTTGCCGCTATCGTTGGCTACTCCCTTATCCATCCTTTCCTGTTCCGAAGGAATGTCCATTCGGTCGAAGACGTTTGTGGGGCAGACGGTTATGCATATGCCGTCGGCTATGCAGATGTCGAAGTCGACCCCGACTGCCCTTCCGTGAACGTTCAGTTCCTTGCTAACTCCTTCCTTCCGCAGAACCTCGTGCCCAAGATGCTCTTCCACTTTGGCCCACTGGTTGGGGAAGCTTGGGTCATCGATTAACTTCCGAACGTTTCCTGTTACTGGTCCTTCAGCCATCCCTGTCCACTTACAAGTTAGAAGGCGAGCTTGGGGAATATAAAACCGTTGAATCGGGACTTTAAGAGAGTGTCTTAGTTCTAGGCGGTGCGTGAATTGGGGAAGTTCCAAACTATTCGATTTTAGGCTTATCTGAATGGATTGGGTTGATATCCGACTTGTTTCCTGAATATACTGCTGAGAACTTGCGATTGTGGAGTATCTGAGTACGGGCCACGTCCCTCTCGGCGAGGGTGTCCCTTTGTAGATTAGCCTGCCGGCTTGACCGGGTTCAGTTCGGTGAGAAAGGAGCCCATAATGAACCCGTTACGGGGCTTGAAACCCTCAGCTTCTAGCTGCTTAACGGCCGCGGTAGAGGAGTTGTTGAAACAGGGTCTAGAAACCCTGGACGGGCAGGCCTTCCGCCCTGAACAAGAAAAACGCCCGGAATCTCCCCTAAGCAGAAAACAGTCGTTGGAGAAGGTTGGTATGCCCATGAGCCCTCAAGATCTAAGGGCCCGTTCGCGAGAGCTGTCCCCCTGCGAACTAGAAGCAAAGCCTGCAGGAAAGATTCCGCGGAAAAATAGCAAAACCCTGTGAATCTTTTTTTCTAAGAATTCTTTTCTAGCCCCCCGGGGGGACCCTGCCTCACGCCGGGAAGACAGCCTTCCATAAGCACAAGTCCACCGCCACTCAACACGTTGTCTCCTAACTCGCTGTGAGAAACCTCGGGCCATAGAACTCCGCCTTGGACCCCAGCTCCTCCTCAACCTCCAATAGGCGATTATACTTCGCCGTCCTTTCCCCCCTAGCAGGGGCACCGGCCTTGATCTGGCCAGTCGCAAGCCCGACAGCAAGATCCGCTATGCTTGTATCCTCAGTTTCGCCAGACCTATGGCTCATAACCAAGCCGTACCGGGCTGACCTCGCCGTCTCCATAGCCTCAACAGCCTCTGTCAGGGTTCCCGCTTGGTTCACTTTCACCAACAGGGCGTTCGCCGCTCCCAGGCGAACACCCCTTTTAACCCTGGCCGAATTGGTCACGAACAGGTCGTCTCCGACCACCTGAGCCTTTGAGCCGATGCGTTCTGTCAACTCAGCGAACCCGGCAAAATCTCCATCTTGGAAAGGATCCTCCAATGACCGTAGGGGAAAAGTCTCGACTAGGTCAAGATAATAGTCAAAGAGCTCCTCCGTGTTCAAAGACCTGCCATCCACTCTGTACACTTTCGTTGTGGGATCGTAGAAGCTGTCAGCAGCCGGGTCTATCCCCAAACTCACCTCCCGCCCTGGCGAGTACCCAGCCTCCTCGACAGCTCCGTTAACAACCTCCAACGCGTCCCTGACACTCTGGATGGGAGGAGCAAACCCGCCCTCATCTCCCACATTCACCGCGGTTTTGCCATATTTCCGGCTGAGAGCATGGCCCAGAACGTGGTAGATTTCCGACCCGCAACGGAGAGCCTCACTAAACCGGTCGAAGCCGGCCGGAAGAATCATGAACTCTTGGAAGGAAAGCTCGTTACCAGCATGCTTTCCACCATTCAGAATATTCATCATAGGAAGCGGCAATAGGAGCCTTCTACCATCCTGGACCCCGCGGTAGAATGGGACTCCTTCCGTAGCAGCCTTCGCCCGGGCGGTCGCCATAGATACGCCTAGAATCGCATTGGCCCCCAGTCGACTCTTGTTCTTCGTCCCATCAAGCTTGACCAACTTATTATCAACTTTCCGCTGGTCCTTCGAATTCATCCCCACAACCCCGGGTCCCAGGACCATCGCCACGTTCCGAACGGCCTTCGACACGCCGAGGCCATGAAACTTGGCCTTGTTACCGTCCCTAACCTCGGAAGCCTCAAACCTCCCCTTGGACGCTCCCGAGGGGACGGAGAAACGGCCAAAGCCTCCGACAGTGTGCAAGTCAACCTGGACTGTCGGATTGCCCCGAGAATCGAGGATCCCCCTGGCGGCAACCTTTCTGATTATGTAATCGGAACTTGGCAATGGCATACAGAGAGAAAAAAGGCGCCGATTTACCAGTTCCTAAGGCCCACGATACACGCTCTTCCGCGGTCTAGGAGGCTATTATGACTCCGTTTAGGCTTACGCTTTTTTCACTCGTACCAAAACGTCCACGGCGATTGTTACAACACCCGTATCCCGAGCGGGGGTCATTCCTACCTTGTTGGTCTGAACTGGTTGCGAGGTCCCCTAGTGACAATCTTTCATGATACCGTGAGCCTCTGCTTCAATTCGGCATTGGATGGAATGGGGGCCACAGTTCGAGACGTTATCTGCGACCATCTTAAGAAGAGAGGGATTCCTGAGGCTGAAATTTCCACACGGTTCGACGATGTCGTGAAGATTCTCACAGAAGCATTCGGGACCAGCGCTCGAATAATCGTCTATAAGACCATGGTTGAGCTCTGCAAAGAGTACTCGATCCGTGCCGATTTTACTTACCAAGACTCCCTGAGAGACAGGTTCATCCTTCTGAAGGATAGAGTCATAGCTGACCACCTTGTTCCCAAGCATGCGCAGCGAGGATTACCCGAAGACGGATTCCTAACTCGGAGCCTAGTTCAAAATTCTAGCCCGCTAATAGCGGCGGGCCAGGGGCATGGTCGATAAGCAGTAGCTTGAGACCCTCCCATACTTCACCTTATTTGCGGGGCGTTGCCCTGCCCTCGACCTTCTCGGTTCTGCGAACATTGCATGAGTCGGGGGTTTGAGAAAATCGTTTCTTCGTCGGCAAATTGTTTAAGCTCAGCTAAGGCGTGGTCTGTCGCGCGCCGGGATGGCTGAGCGGTTAAAGCGACGGCCTCGAGATCTGTCATGAAACTTGGGCCTAGACATGAGAGCCGTTGGGCGTCACGCCCTCGTGGGTTCGAATCCCACTCCCGGCGCCTTTCGTCGCCCTAGTCTTGAAAACTGGAATTGGTTACTTGAATAGACGGTCCCAGAATCTCTGCTTCCTCTTGGCTATTCGGGAAGCTCGCTCGACACCCGTATCATAATCGACCTGGTTCGCGTTCGCGGACTTGGCCGAATCGAATCCCGTGTCATCGGTTAGTACCTTCTCGGCGGGTTTAGACTCTGAGGGGTGCTCAGCTTGAGTGGCAACGGAGGGCTTTGCCAAAGTGTTCGGTTCGCCCTCGGCCGTTGCTTCCTTACCCGTTTCCCCAGTTGAGGGCTCGACCCCTTGGGTCTCACTTGTCGTGTTGATCTGGAACTCGCACTCTGCCTCGCCTTGAGAGATGCATTTCACCTCGCTCGCCTGGACTGTCTTGTCCAGTACCTCTGCGAATACTCCTGCCAAGAACCCACTCGTGAACATGCAGTTAGGCTGCTCCGAAGAACCATTTTCCAACGCCTCGAAACAATTTACTATAGCTACTTTCGCGCTACCCCGGTCAAAGTCCAGGCCGCTTATGCTTACCTTCCCAAGGCCCAGGTTGGTGTCCTCGAGAGCAGTGTGAACGAGGTTCTCCAAGCTGGCTCGTTTCTCCTTATCGCCTGCTCCCTGAATACTATCTCTGAAAATGCTTCCCTCATGGATGCCGACACCACTGGCGAGAAATGATAGAAAAGGAGCCGCTTGGTCTCCTACCAGCCTCTCTAGGCCATCGCGCATCACTCGAAACACGTCTCTTCTCAAAATTATCATTTTCTGCCCGAAGAAGGAGACTTCTCCATGCTTGTCGTCGAACCGCAGCTGGTTCACCGAGCCCACCAGCCTCCGCAGGTCCCAGGCGGTTGCGCGTTTCGGGCTAGGTTGCGACCCTCGGCGCCTCCCCCAGCTCTCTCACCAGTGCCTCTGCCGCCCCGCTCACCTTGTGAGCGAAGGTAGAGTTCGGGTTGTCCATGACGAAGACCGACCGGCTGAGATTGTTAATCACATCCATCTGGAACTCGAAGGCTTCCAGGAACTTCGACTTGAACAGTTGAGCCAGTTCCTTTCCAACCTTAACCGCGTCTTTGATTCTTACCCCCGGTGGAACCATGTTCAAGGCCAGGTACGTGGGCTTCTCAAAGGTCTCGGCGAGCAAAACCATGACAGCTGTCCCGAACAGGTCCTGCTGGTCTACTCGAGAGACCAGCACCAGGGCATCGCAACAGCCCATAGCTAGGACCGTATCATTCTCTACACCCGGATGGGTGTCCACTATGATGTAGTCTAGGTTGCGGGATTCTCCAACTCTCTTCAACGTGTCCTGAAAGACCGATACCTCAAGGCCCGATTTCAGTAGGCGGAGCATATCCTCCACTTTGTTGCTCGCGGGGCAGAAGTACAAGCATCCTCTCTTGAGGCCGAACTTTGACGACAGGTCGATAATAACTTCGTCAGGGGAAGCGTCGCCGAGGAAGATGTCGGTAAGTGTTGCTTTGATGTCTCCCTTCTTGAGCCCGAATAACACGTGTAGACCCGGGCCTGAAAGGTCTAGGTCCATCACCCCGACTCTATGAGTAAGGGCGAGGGTGGAGGCGAGGTTAGCTGTTAGTGTCGTCTTTCCTGTCCCTCCTTTGAATGAATGAATCGCTATTACCTTAGTCATCCTTCTCCTTCCTCAACTGTTCCTTTACTGACTGGAAGAATTCATTGTTCTCAATCCTACCAGCCTCTGTCTTCACAGCCTCGAGGTCGATCTTCAGATTGGCGTGAGTCACTCTATGGCGCCCGAAGTATGCGAAGCCTCCGCCCAGCATTGCAGCGATGACAGCGGCTAAAATTCCGAAGTAGAATAGGGGTAATGTCGCATTTCCATTCGGGGCTGATGGCGGTGCCTCCACAGTGACGGTAGAGGTTGATGACGATACGGTTCCGCTGTTGTCCGTTACAGTCAGCTCGACAGTGTATGTTCCTGGGGCGGAATAGCTGTGAGTGGCTATTAGAGTGGTTCCCGTGGACCCATCGCCGAAGTTCCAGGAGAAGTTTACTATTGTTCCGTCTGGATCATTGCTGGCAGTTCCGTTGAAGTTAATGGCCACTCCCGGCAAAGCGGTGATGGCTGATTCGGTAAAGCTGGCTATCGGAGGTCTATCTTGTAAGGTAAGCACTCTTACTGCAAACCCAGAGTTCGATGGACTGGCCGAGTCGGAGGCGGACACTTCAAGGGACCAGAGTCCCCCTGGCTCGGTATAGCCGAGGGTGTAGGAGCCAATCCACAATTGCAAGGTAGAATCATAGAGGATGGGGACGGAATCATTGTGACCACCCCCGCTAAAGGCAAGAAATGATGATACTGGGCCTGCCTGAAGGCTAGTACCGTCAGGGTATTGGATGGTCGCGTTGAACATAATCTGTTGGCTAACGGCATAGTTGGACTTGCTTGCTATCGAGACAATTAGGCTGGCTGGCTGGAGTTGGGGAGATACGGAGATCATTGTACTCGGGCCATCGTTCCCGTTTCCGTCATCAAATGCATGGGGGGCGACGGACGCTGTCCAAGTACCTGTCTGGTTGGTGTCCGCGGTCTTGTACACGGCCAAGAATTCCTGGGAAGTTACATCATAATTCGCAGTGAGAGTAACGTTCACTCTGTCGGGACGGGCCAATGTTACAAGAGCTATGCCGGTCTCAGCCAGGGACCCATCTGGATAAACGGGCTGGAAGGAGAAGGAAAATGTCTCTGTTCGTTGATAGACCAATTTGCTGCTGCCCAGAGTTGAGATGGTCATCGGAGCAGCTTGGACAGAGAATGGCTGGGTATCTGAAGGGCTCTTCGGCGTAAGACCGCTTACAGACACGAGATAACCTTCCATGACCGTCGCGTTTCTCGGTATCTTCCAGGCTGAGGTGACGGCGCCCGCGGGGCTCGCCGTGGTGGAATTGGTAAAGACCAAAGTCAGACTTGAAGTGGTTCTAATATTAACAATCGCGGGCTCCCCTGGCTGATATTCTGTGGCCTGTATGTGGACTGTCTGCGTCCTCACGTAAACATAAGGAGGCAGGCTGTCGACCAGGCCAATTAGAAAGAAAACCCCTGGGTTGACGTTTCTCTTGAAAACCGGTTTGGTCTGGTTCACATATACTCGGTAACCCCCGACAAGCGAAGTGGGAGCGCAAGAGCCTGAGAATAGAGCTCCTGGAAAACTGACGATGATGTAAAATCCTGTTTCCACAATTCCAGTGGTGTGTTGTATGGTGGAGGTACAGTTCGCATTGGCGGGGTCTTGGACTATGAAGTCAAATCCGTAAGAGGTTGAGGGGCTGGCCCCGCTCACTGTAAGTAGCAGTGTTATGGTTGAACCTTCCTGGCTGTAATATGGAAAAGCCTGCACCTTGTACGATTCCACAGCATGGACGATTGGAGGAAGGCCCGTGCTGACCAATCCCAGCAGGGCCGAAAAGGCCAGAGCTAGAGCGACTCCTCGACTTCTAGCCAGTTGCATGGGACATGTTCCTCGGTTGGCAGAACGAGTCGAGCAGGGGTGGAGACGGGACTAAAGTATCGCGTAACTTCCAGTGGCCCTGCTAAGTATCGAGAATACGCAGAACCCTCGTCCTGCCTTCCGTTTGTACTGTTTGGTTAGCGCCAGCTTGAGACGTGACTTGGTTCGATCTTCAGAATGACGCGTCTCTCGTCTGGGTTTCGCTTGGAAAACTTGTCAACGCTTCTGTACTTCTTGGCCATTTTGTCAATGTGCTCTTCAGCAGCAAGCCCAGCAATTTGCTCTACTACCTTGCCCCGAATCTGGATGAAATTGTAAGGGTCCGTCTGCTCGAAAATAGCGAGGGCGACGTTTGGGTTCCTCTCAGTGTTCTTTTGCTTCACTCGGCCGATAGCTGTGTTAACGAACACGAATTTTCCGTCGGTGTCCACCCAGACGGGTGTAACCTGGGGCGTTCCATCTTGGTTGATAGTGGCGATGTAGAGGAAGTTCTTGCCCTCTAGTAGTCTCCGTGCTGAGTCGGGCAGCATAGTAGAGCCCCACAGGACACTCGGAGCGGGGAAATATGACTTATCTCAACCCCATAGGGGCTTGACTTCCTTTACCGGTTCGCGTTCTGCCCTAGAGCTAGGACTGTTCTGAAATCCGGCCTGTCAAAGACTGATACTGGTACCGTATGATCCTCTTTACGCAGTTCTCGTTGAGGCACTGATATACTCTGTCTCCGTTCGAGAACAGCTCTCTCATCACCATCGGCTTCGAACACCCAACGCAGCGGAAGGCTCCGCTCCGCCTCTCATCTATGAGGAGTCTTAGGTCGATGCTCCTCGTATCAGCCTCTTTCTTCAAGTATTGACGGTATGCCAGTGGCAGGGTTTGCCAGAACGCCGCGTTTTGCGGAGTAGTTTCATATTCGAAAGTCCGTCCGGCGACCACGGGCGGGCTATAACCCTCAGCCACATAAACCGGGTTCTTGGAGTAGGGGACCTTGATCCTGGGTGCTCCACCGGCGAGATGATGGTGGCTAGGGTGCTGAGTATTGTCGGTCACGGTCGGCCCCTGGGTTGAACGGGACGGGCGCTACTTCTTCTTCTTGGTACTCGGCTTCTCGCTCGTGAGGACAGGTATTGGAAGGGGGACTTCCGATATTCCTTTTGAGTTTATGGAGAAGGTTACCCAGAATGTCTCGTGAGGGGCTCCTTTCATCTTCCTCACCCGGAACTGTTTCACTAAGAGACCCCGGTCTGCAAAGCCGGGGCTAAACCTCACGTCTAAGATGCCGTCGACGGCGTAGAAGAGAAGCTCGTCAAGGTCAGTGTAAGCTCGAAGCGGGCTGTGGTGTGAACAGAAGAAGGGAACCAGTCTCTCTTTGGGGCCTTTGGCTCTCCACGACTTTACCCCATCTAGCATGTGGAAGAGAAGAGGTCTCTCCTCTTGGACGAGGGTGAACATTTCTGTCAGCGAGTCCACAAACACTGCTCCACTTCCCAGCATCCTCATCTCCTCCATCATTGCAAATAGCGCAGAGGTCACAGACCGAAGGTCCTTGGGGTCTTTGACGTAATGGGCGTAATGGGGTGTTTCTGAGGGTTCCATCCTGAAGGAAAAACAGTCCAGGATTCGCAACTGTCCTGACTTCAGCATGGGAGTTATGTCCCAGCCGAAGGATTCCATGGCCTGTTCCAGGGCTATTGGCGGTCCTTCGAAGTTGACAAAGATAGAGGGTTCTGATTTTTTCAGAACACTGAAGAGGAGTTGTTCCAGGAGAACGGATTTTCCCGTCCCAAGTTCTCCTGCGAGGATGGACATGGTGTTCCTCGGAAATCCATCAGGCAGGACCTTATCGACTGCCTCGATACCGCTGACCATGAATTTGGACAAGTTGAAACCCGGAGTTGCAAGGTGTGCTTGACCTCGCGAGATAAAGGATACTATAATGTGCGACCGTGTAATGGGCGGGTGTACCGACGCACGATTGTTCTTGATTCGGGCTAGCGCACTCTGGCTGCGATGGTTCGGATAAAGGATCGGTCCAAGGCTCCAACCTCGTAAAGGTTTACCATGGTGTTGGTGCTGGCCTCCCCGTTGAGCCTCCCAAGGTCTTCTTTGATATGTCTCCATTTGAGCTGTGTGTGCCCGCTCTTGGAGTTGTAGATGACGCCTAGTACGGAAGTCACTTGGACGAAGGTTATTTCGTTAACTCGGCTTAATGTGACTTTGTCCTCCGCTTCAACGTACATGGTGCCCTGTTCCTTTGCCCTTTCTGGAAAGATGGATGAGTCAGGTTCGTATTCGGGAGGAAGGAAAGACTTGCAGGTGCTGGCTATCATGAATCGTCTGAAGCTTTCGAGAGAACAGGTTGTCTCCAACTTGGGCATTTTCTAAACCTCCCTAGGTTAGGGGCAACGTACTTTTCGGGAGAGTCGAGCCTATTAACTTCACCCTCAATCCGGCAGAACCAATCCAGCTTTTCTACTACCTAGGAACACTCGGGGCTGGCAGCAGGACAACTGGTAACAGGAGCGATGGTTTTATGGCAATTCTTGTCCGGGTCCCTCCCGAGTTACTAGATGACCTGGTCGGGGCTGCCATTTCTAAACAGGGAAACCTGTACAGGAGTGAACTGGCCAAACTTATCGGCGCGTCGAAGGAATCCTTGGAGGGCAGGACCTCCTTCTATTTGATCAGCCTCATGAAACTGTGCGGGCTGGCAGAGGCCAATATCGAGCAGGTGTTGAAAAAATCGAAGATTGTGAACCAGAGAGGAGCGATAACCCGGGACATTACCGGAGGCGAACAGTTGAAGGGAGTGATCGATAATGCCCTGGAGGGCTTCCAGATGCTAATCTCTGAGAGCTTTAAGAAGACCGGAAAGGAAAGCCTCTTCGACAGGCCTCTTCCTAAGAAGAAAACGATTGAAGCTGAAAACCGTTAGTTATTGTGCGCCGGCGCTTCCTTCGAAAGAGTTGTCTCAAAGCCTTGTAAGCCGTTGGCATACGCCTGGAGACTCCAAAGCCCATTTTCTCTCTGTCATAGATAATCGGCGATTTTTTCGATAGGTGTAGAATCACCCCCAACCGAGTTTTCGCAAGCCCTGTTTGAACGACTTTTCCATCGCGACCGTTAGGTGGGTGAACCTAGCTTCAGACCTACTCGTGATTGAATCTCGGCTGAAGGAAGGTGCCGGGACCATTATGCCCATATAATCTAGCCAGGGGCCTTATTTTCAAGGGAGAAAATCCCAATTCCTATCGGACAACTGCATCTGTTGCGAAGATGCGAATAAATAGGCAAAACAACACCTAGACTGGTGAGGATCACAATGTCTGCCCAGAAACCTGCTCAACAGGACGAGGACCCACTGGAAATGCTGGTCGGTGGGCTAAGCGTCTGGGTTGGAAAGCTCAACGAGATTGTCAGGAGAGTCGTTGACGAGACGCCCATTAGGAACATCATCAACTGGGGCAGAATCTACTCAATGTGGCCCGTCAACATTACCACGGCCTGCTGCAGCGCCGAGTTCGGCGCTGCCAGCGGTGCCCGACACGACCTGGAAAGGTTCGGAGTCCTACCCATCGGCTCCTTGCGACAGTCGGACCTTATAGTGGTTGAGGGAACTGTGACGAAGAAGATGGCCAAGAGGCTCAGGATGATTTATGACCAGATGGCAATACCCCGCTACGTCATAGCAATGGGCGACTGCGCCATCTCAGGAGGATTATTCCACGACTCGTACAGTATCGTTAACGGTGCCCACGAGTTCATGCCCGTGGACGTGTACGTGCCTGGTTGTCCGCCCCGTCCCGAGGCGTTGGAACAGGCGATAATCATGCTACAGGAGAAGATTCGACACTCCAAGGTGTACTCCCAGGGATGAGCGCCCCACTCGAAAGAGAAGAGACGATCATCAAGAAACTCAAGGAACAATTTCCGAACGACATCAAAGCATCAAGGATTATCCGTCGCTCCCGGCCCGAAATAACAGTGGCTCCAGAAAAAATACAGGAAATAGCAACCTTTCTCCGGGACCAGTTGGGCTTCGACCATGCGAACGGCGTATCTGGGGTCGACTATAACCGAGAAGCTAGGTTCGAAATCGTCTACCACACCTCGTCCTTGAACAACAAGGAGATGCGGGACCTGGTCCTAGCGGTAAAGGAATCCACTCCCCGGAACGCACCCAAGGTTCCATCCCTTGTATCCGTCTGGCCCGGAGTGGAGAATTTTGAGAGAGAAACCTTCGAAATGTACGCAATACAATTCGACGGCCATCCTCACATGGAAAAACTATTCTTACTCGATAACTGGGACGGTCCTCCACCCCTACGGAAGGATGTAAGAGTACCCACTGACTGAGCTAACCATGACAGTCCCCGAGAAGCCTCTCCCAGTCGCCGCGGTGGAAGCAGCCCAAAGCACAGAGTCGGGACCACAAACCCTCACTGTGAGCGTCGGACCCCAGCACTCAGGCTCAGGCCACATGAGACTCATCGTCGAACTGGACGGAGACGTGATTGTTAAGGTGGCCCCGGACCCAGGGTACGTGCACAGGGGAATCGAAAAGATCTGCGAAGTCCGCAACATCATCAAGAATATTCCAGTCATAGAAAGACCTGCCATCATCGACTCTTCCAACTTAAACCATGCCTACATCCTGGCCATCGAAGAACTACAGGGTGTTGAGCCACCCCTCCGCGCCAAGTATTTGCGAAGCCTTCTCAATGAGATGAACAGGATCATGAGCCACCTCTACTGGCTCTCCATATTCGGAGTATTCGTCGGCCATACAACCATGTTCATGTGGCCCCTAGGCGACAGGGAACTCTTCATCGACATGGCAGAGCAGCTAACAGGCGCGAGAATCACACATTCGTACATCGTCCCCGGCGGTGTCAGACGAGACCTACCCCAGGGATTCGCTGAAGAGGCTGTGAAGAGAACCGAGTACTTTGAGAAACGGTTGAAAGAGTACGACAAGATATTCTTCGACAACCCACTGTTCAGCTCAAGGTCCAAAGGTGTCGGCATTCTGCCGAGAGAAGATGCCATAGCTCTAGGCTGCACGGGTCCAACTCTCCGCGGGTCGGGAGTCGATGCGGACCTTCGCAAAGATGAGCCCTACGGCGCTTATTCGAAACTGGACTTTCAGGTTCCGACCCGGGACGAGGCCGATTCTTTCTCGAGAGCCTACGTGAGAATGGATGAAATGCGGGAGAGTTGCAAGCTGATACGACAAATAGTCAGAGAGATACCAGCCGGGCCAATCCGGAGAAAAGCGCCTATTGTGCTTCCTCGTGGAGAGGCCTACAGCCGCGTCGAATCTGCCCGGGGAGAGTGCAGTTTCTACATGATAGGCGAAGGCGGAGACAAGCCATACAGAGTCAGGATCATAACCGGCTCCTACCGAAACATGGCAGCCATACCCGCAGTCCTCAAAGGAGGGCATCTAGCAGACATGCCCACAGCATGGTGGAGCATAGATTACTGGCCGGTGGAGGCAGACAGGTAATGGCAAGAGTACCAGGCGCGGGAAAGATCAAGGGCGCCTCAGAGACCCTTCGGGCGTACACCACTGGCATAAGACACCTGTTACACAGGCCCTACACGCTGAAATTTCCGGAGCAACGCTATGCTGTGGAGAAAGGATACCGGGGCAGACACCTCCTCCACCTGGACAGGTGCACCGGGTGTGGGATATGCGCATGGATTTGCCCAGAAAAATGTATCACCATCGTGCCGCGGGGGGAGAGATGGTACCCCCAGTACTTCTACGGCCGCTGCTGTTTCTGCCATTTTTGCACTGATTATTGTCCCGAGTACGCTTTGGAAGAAACGGTGGAGTATGATATTGCCGAGTATACTAGGGAGCTGCTGGTCTGGTCCCCTGAGAGGCTGGCCAACCCCCCGGCTAAGAAGGCCGACAAGTACGTGTTTTCAGTGGATACTTCGCGGGGAGCGGGCCAGGTAGTCAAGAAGGAGAGCTAGGGTCATGTCAACTCCTCCAACTGCACCGCTCGCCAAACCAGTTGTCCCTGCAACAAGCCCAACACCGGCGGCCAAACCTGCAGCCGCGGCCACGCCGCCGTCCAAGCCTACCGTGGCCTCCGTACCGACCGTAACCCCGTTGAAGTCGAGTGTTGAAGGCGAGGGATGGAAGCCCCTGCCGAAAAAGCTGAAGATCTTCGGCAACCTGATAACCGAAGTGGTCAACAAAGGAATTTGCATGTACTGCGGGGCCTGCATCGCTTCATGCCCCATAGACATTCTCTTCCACAGCGATAAGGAGGAGCCGATTATGAGGGGGACCTGTGCGGCCTGCCAGGTGTGCTACTACAGCTGCCCGAGGATTGAGCTTCCAGTGGCGGAGGTAGAACAACGGGTCTTCGGCAGGTCCAGAACTCCCGAGGAGGCAATTCTCGGAATACACATTGGAACCTATTCAGTTAGGGCAAAGGACCCTCAGGTGCTGATGAGAGCCCAGGACGGCGGGGCGACCACAGCCTTTCTGCTCTATGCCTTAGAACAGAAACTTATCGACTACGCATTGGTCTCAGGCTTCAGCGCATACGACCCCTGGAGGCCAGAGCCTCAAATGGCCCGGACCCGTGAGGAACTGTTGAACTCAGCCGGGTCCCGGTACACTCCCGGCGGCCAAGTGGGCGGGCTAGGAGAGATTGCTATTCCCAACCGTTCTGGCATCAATTCTATGGAGGACAGGATTGCCGTTGTGGGCCTGCCCTGTGAGCTTCAGGGAATGTGGAGAATGAACACCCACTGGATCGCCACTCCAAAACTGGCCAAGAACCTTGTCTTCACCATCGGGCTCTACTGCTCTAAGGTGTTCGACTACGAGAAAATGATGGTGCATTACGTCCAGGGAAAACGGGGAATTCGTCTTCAGACCGTCACGAAGGTGAATGTGAAGAAAAACAGATTGTTGGTCTATGTCGGGGACAAGTTGGCTCTTGACGAGCCCGTAGAAGTCGTTCATGATACTGCTAGAGAAGAGTGCAATGTTTGCATAGACTATTCTGCCGAATTGGCAGACCTGGCCATCGGGGCGATCGGCTCTCCCACAGCATGGTCCACAGTCATTACCAGGACACCTAGGGCGGAAGAGATTCTGAAGGGAGCCCAGGAAGCAGGTTACGTTGAAGTCAAGAATCTGGACCCGATGGGTAAAGGGATCAAGCTTTTGGAAAGGCTTTGCTTGAAGAAGAGGCAGCGTGACCCGTCCCATTACATGCGGCATGAGACCGCGTTTCCGAAACCGGAACCCTCGCTGGTGCCCATAGAGATTCCGGCTAGGTAGCCTTTCTACACTATGGGAAATTCAACGAAACTGTCCCGAGCACAGGTTTTGCAGACTAACCTCCCGCTCGCAGTCCAGTTGACCTCTTCCAGCGTCATTATCTCGTCTCCACACTGGGAACATTCTAGCAGGAGCCTGCTCAATTTACCTGTCCTACCAATCCCATTCTTGCCACGTCAAAGTTAATTCGAAAAAGTGCTACCAGAGCCTCGGGTCAAGGGTAACAACAGGTTCAATTGCTTGAGGAGGCCGCTGAGCGGGTCCTCTTTTTCCGGGTTTGAAAGAATTCGCCTCTTCGCCGAGTTTACTTTTGGACCCGTCTCTTGGATAAGAGCCGCCGGCCTCCTACCATTCAGGGTGACAAGTTTGGAGAAGATGCCTAACCACACCTGTCCAAGATGTGGGCAATCTCAGCTAAACGTCTACTTTTCAGACCGGGCCGATAGTAGGGTTGGGGCTTGGTGCGAATATTGCAACCTCAAAGCGTACTATTACGGGGAACGGCTGGTCCCCATTATTTCCTAACTTTCGAATCGGAACATAGAGGTTGCAGCTGAATTCGGCCCGACCTATCTTACTCTACAGTTCCTTCTTAGGGCGACTGGTTTTCTGAGGGTTCAAGGCCCGGAGGAGGCGTACCTTCCGGAATCACCAGTATGATCTCTCCCTCTACTAACTTCCGTTGAAGTTGTGCCGTGAAAAGCTCAAGGTCCACGCCCAATTCCTGAAGCCTTTTGAGAGACCCGTCTGCCAGCGTCGGGCTCACGTTCTGGCCTCCTATTCTGCCATAGGCGATCGCCTCAAAAGGAAGCTTTTCCCCCCGGAAAACCGCGTAACCCGATAGAAAATTTGCAACCCCTCCTCCGACACCACTGCTCTCCCCCATGTAATCAACATAAACTTCCATGGGATATTCTGATAGGGAGGTCTCCGCGCTTCGGAATGGGTTTACAGGTTTGCTCACAGGAACATCCTCAACCGTACGCGGGCATGTCTAGAGGGTGCCATCGAGCCTCCCTCAAAGCGTTGATTCTTGTTCGGGCAGTCCAGCCAACTAAGATATCAACGATTAGCAATGCGTCTAGGGCATAGTCCGGGGCGCTCAGAGTTGTGGTTGAGGCTTTGAGGGTCGTGTATGCTATCAGCCCAACTAGGGCAACGGCTAGGGCGACCAATGGTCCCAGCCGTGTTTTTCGGAAGGTCAGGTAGCCCCCCGCAAGGCTGGCCACTCCGATGAGAACTAGGACTATGCGCACTGCGGTACCTGTTAGTGGGTAACTTGTTAGCACTGAGGCTGCGGCGAGGAATGTCCATGCTCCTGTGATGAAGAAGAGTAGGGCTGCCAGGTTGAAGAATCCGAGTTTCGATGATTCTACGACAGCCGCTGAGAGGGGTGGTGTGAACGAGAATGGTTTGCCCAGGGCCTGGTACGCGTCCGTGGTGCCCAGATGCTTCTTCCCCGTCACAACGTCCACCGCTGAATTGATGAATTGATCGATGAGGATTACTCTGTGCTTTCCGATGCCCGCTGCCGGCCCGGATTCTAGGGAATAATCGGACTCGACGTTGAGTTCCAGCTTCGTCTCAGGAGTGCAGGAGTGAGTAAGGATTGCACCGGGTTTGACTGCGGTGAGGGTCCAATTGGATCTCTTGTCCCGTGTGCAGATAAGTGCTGCCCATCTTGAGCCCGCTTCGATCTTGGGAAAGCCGACTTCAGGGGCGAGGTCAGTAGCGCCGAATCGCTTGTCTTCGCAGAAGAGTTCCGAGCAGGAACGGCACCGCCAGACGTCTACCGTGCCGATAATCTTGCTTTCATGAACTAGGTTTACCACTCCGAAGTATACCACATCGTGCTGGTGGACCTCCAAGAGCGGGACCATTGGGCTTTCTACCCGTCTCTTAGAAAAGTCTTCGGTCCTCCTTTCAGAACGTGATGAAAGCCTCTTTTCCTAGTTCAGAACTGGCCGGCCTGAAGACGAGTAGCAGTGTTGGACATCAAGTTCGTCAGAGAAAACCCTGACGCGGTAAAAGAGAATTTGCGAAAGAGAGGGACGCCCGAGAAGATTGAGGAAGTGGACCGTCTCCTCGCCCTCGATTCAAAATGGAGGCAGGTGCTGGCTGAAGCGGACCGTCTTCGACGAACCAGAAACGAGATCACATTGGCCATTGCCCAGGCCCACAAGAAGGGCCTGGACAAGTCAGGCTTGATGAAGCAGGCTGAGGAGATTCCGGAGAAGATCAAGGTGATTGAAGTTCAGGCTGACGACTTCAAGAAGCAGGCTGAGGCTATCCTTCTGAACATTCCAAACATGGTACATGCTTCTGTCCCGTTTGGAAAGGATGAGAATGATAATCAGGAATTGAGAAAATGGGGTGAGATACCGAAGCTCAACTTCAAGCCTAGCGACCACATCGACCTCGGGTTGAAATTAGAGCTGATCGATATAGAGAGGGCTGGCGTGGTTGCGGGAGCCCGTTTCTACTACCTTCGAGGCGACCTAGTTCGTCTCAACTATGCACTGATTCAGTACGGGCTCGACTTCATACTGAAGAAAGGCTTCCAGCTGTACCAGCCCCCTTACTTTCTACGCCGCGACATCGTGGCAGGGGCTGTGGCTCTTAGCGACTTTGAGGACACGATCTACAAGGTGGAAGGGGAGGACTTGTATTTGCTGCCGACTTCTGAGCATGCGCTCTTGGGCCTGCACTATGACGATATCATAGAGATGGGAAACTTGCCTATCCGGTACGCTGCGGTTAGTCCATGTTTCCGCAAGGAGGCGGGAGCCCATGGACGCGATACTAAAGGGATCTTCCGGGTTCACCAGTTCGAAAAGGTTGAGCAGTTCATTTTCTCATTGCCGGAGGATTCGTGGAAACTCCATGAGGAATTGTTGAGGAACGTGGAGGAGTTCTGGCAGAGCCTTAGGATACCGTATAGGGTTGTGAACGTGTGTACTGGTGATCTTGGTACTGTGGCGGCGAAAAAGTATGATTTGGAAGCGTGGCTTCCTGGACAGGGAAAATACCGGGAGATGGCGTCTTGCAGCAACTGTACAGGGTACCAGGCTGTTAGGTCAAAGGTTCGGTACAGGGAAAAATCCAGCACTCCCACGAGGCATGTGCATACGCTGAACAGTACTCTTGTTGCGACTGAAAGGGCGATTGTGGCGATTCTTGAGAACAAGCAGCGAGCGGACGGGACGATAGAGATACCGGCGATCCTGCAGCATTACATGGGCGGACAGAAGAGCATTCCAAACGCGTAGGTGCTTTCGGACTAGCCAAACAGCTCATGTTTGGAAGAACGAGGTTTGAGGCAAGCCGAAGGCATGGGCTAATCGGAAGTCTGTCTCTCACGTCTTGAGGATGGGATGGCCCATACTATTTTTCCTGGACGATGGCCTCTGCCCTAGGTTGTTTTTGGGGTATGTGGGGTGGTCAGGGGCTGGAATGGGCTGGTCTCGGGCTGGGAAAGTTCCCAAGGAAACCGCCTGGGCTCCGAACGGAAGTCCGGGACGTTAAAAATCGCGCGGCTGGATTCGTGATCGGGGTTGATTCTGGGCTTGTTCCCCCGGTTTTATACTGAGTCTGCCCGAATTCTCCACGGCGCAAAGCAGTTTCTCGGGTCTTGAAAGTTGTGAGTACGTTCCCCCCATTTCTTCGCGGCTATTTTCTGCTTCCCAGGGATTTTGCAATCTTCCGGACTTGGAGCTTGGATATGTTCGTCCCTGGTTTTCTGACTCTTTTTTTGCGATGATTCCTTCTTGGTTGTTGGGTGCTCGAAACTAATCGGTCGTCGGACTTGGAAGAGGGATTGTTTTAGGCTTGTCAAAAGGTTGGATTCTTACCGGCCTCTACAGGCTTTGTTTCTGCTTAGTAGGAATGTTGCCCTGAACACCCGGAGGAGGGTTACAACCTGCCCATAGGTTCCGTTTGAGGAATATAGGAGTCTGAAAACCTTGACTCCAAATAAGGAGGCAAAGCCTACTCCAGCCTTCCTAATCTCGTTCGCCGCAGGAATATTCAGCCTGCTCACCGCCTTTCTCACCACACAGCTCGCCGCACTCGAGATTCCCTTTTTCAACAACACTGCAACAGCCCTCACCCTGGCCGCTGTCGCGGGGGCACTAACAGTAATCGGCTCAATACTACTCTACGACAATACAAATGCAAGCACGAGGAAGTTCGGATCCCTTCTAGTCGTCGGGTTCTCGATAGTGTCCATGAACTTCATCGGATTGATCCTCGGGCTCATCGGAGGCTTCTTAGGCTTAACCTCAACTTCAAGCTCAGAGTCCTAGGCGCACACATGCCGCCCTAGGAATAGGGTAGGCCGAGCAACCTAGGCGCACTTAACCCCTTTTTTTCGGGATCATCTCAAACCGTCGAACGGTTTCTTCGCCTCGACCAGGTCTGGAAGATTCTCGTGACAACCTACTAAAACGCGATCGAGCACCAGGGCGGCTCGAGCACCGAAATTGTCTGGAAGAGAGAGAAGAGCACGGAATCCGAGACCGGTGTTATTCTGGTTTCGTTTGCGTACGAAGGCCACCGATTAGCCCTCCACTCCGTGTCAAAGAAGAAAAAGAACTACCCAAAACAACTTGGAGCCCTTCGACAGAGCTTTTCCCGAGCAGTAAGTTCTATCGTTCACCCGGCCGGTTCGTCACATCGGGCATGGTGCTGGCTTGGGGTTTGAACACCCAGAATACGCATGCCCCCTCAACTATCAACGCTCCTCCGATGAGAGCTGGTAGGATCAAAGGAGAGTAATTAGTAGTGCAGCCTGCGCCGTTGATGGGACCCGAGCAGAGACCCGTGTTAGCGGGTATGAAGAGGGCTAGCCCATACATTATGCAGATTAGGCCGGTTGCCACTGATAATTTTCCGATTGCCTGGACGGCCCCGTTGCCCCATGGTAATCTAAGGCGATTCCCGCCACCTTAACCGTTCCGTATCCTCCAGTGGAAAGGAGTACGTGAGGTCTGGGTTGAAGGTTTACAGCGTGGCTTGGCTAGACGCTGACATGTGGAGGTCCTCTCGTCTGGCTGGAAGCGTTCGATCTTTCCGAGTGAGAACCCGACCAAAGGTAAATATCGACTCCCAGCCCCTTCGAGAGTTGAGTAGACTCTCTTGGGGCGAAGAAGACGTCGAGTGGTCCGGATAGTCAAGAAGAAGCTCCCGACTGTCTTCGTCTGTCCTAGATGCGGCGAAGAATCGGTGAGGGTTACCATAGCAAAGGACACTGGGAAGGCCACGGTCATGTGCGCCTTGTGCCAGTTGAAAGACGAGTTTCAAGCCCACCCAGCTGCTCAGATGATTGACGTCTATTCCTTCTTCGCAGACAGGTTCTACGGAGTCAAAGACCCGCGCGCCATAATCCCACGGCAAAGGGAAG
>WNGK01000473.1_pt1 | contig 41803 bp, 37 predicted proteins | sample 5400601 | NCBI WGS metagenome assembly WNGK01 (sample SAMN13153376, study PRJNA577476) | soil metagenome | isolation source: 60 cm soil or saprolite under Garry oak tree replicate 1 | place: USA:California | collected 2016-06-15 | reverse complement strand
ATGAAGACGTCGAGATCAGCGGGCTGTACTGGCACTTTGTCGATCTGGTTTGGATGTTCGTCTTTCCGATGATCTACCTGCTCTCGATCGACGCGGGAAAACATTGAAGGTGCCGCAGGAACAGTTGAAACCGATATTTCGGAGCATACAAAATGAGCGCACACACAGTTGATGTTCACGAACATTTTGCGGGCAGCAATCGGCTGTTTATTTCCATTTGGGTATGGCTACTGGCCTTGACCGGGTTTGAAGTTTTTCTTGGCTATAAGCATCTGCCTATAATTTACATGCTGGTGATTCTGATGGGCGTCTCCATCGTCAAAGCCGCGCTCATCGTTGCCTATTTTATGCACTTACGTTTTGAGCGTCTGAACCTGGTCCTGACGATTGTGCCGGCATTATGCATTTGTATTTGCCTGTTGCTGGTTTTCTTTCCCGATAGTTTCCGGTCAAGGGAATTGCGATACCAACCAGAGACACAGCCACCTGCGGAGAGTCATTAGGGATTGCGCGCAATGCTAAGCAACAAAGCAAATTATTTACTGCGATTCGTTATCGTTACGGTGATCGTCGTATGCGGCTGCGTGTTGCTTTCCGGATCGGCGCTGGCCCAATGCGTGATGTGCAAGGCCTCGCTGCAATCCAACAGTTTATTCGTCAGAAACCTGAATATCGGAGTGCTGGTGCTGTTGGTGCCGCCGGTTTCAATTTTCTGCACGATTTTCGTTATCGCTATTCGCCATCGGAAGTCCGGCTAATTGTCAGAACCGCCTGCGGTAGCGGGCGAGGAACGCAGAAGGCAGTAAAGGCAGGCAGTTAAGCAGAAGGCAGAAACCCGACCGTTTAGGGAGGGTGCAGTCAGAACCGCCTGCGGTAGGCGGGCGGTAAACTAAACGTCGACCAGCTTCACGTGAAAGACCAGGACGATCTCCTGCAGGTAATCGACGTCGACAAGCGCACGACCCGCGGGCGCGCGTGCCCGCGCTGCGGCGGCAAGATCATTCCCTCGCACCGAGCCGTGTACCAAAGCACCGACCCGGCTGAGGTAATGCCCCTCTGGCAATGCGAGCGTTGTGGATATGAAGAGCTGGTCGAGCGGGCGGAGAAAGGGCCGGCAAAGAAGCATTGAGGCTCGTTCCGTTTGGCAGAGAGTTTAAAGCCCTCTCCCTCTGGGGGAGGGTTGGGTGAGGGCGAAGTAGCGCGAAGGAAGTCCTCCCGCACTTACCTGTCAGGCGCCAAGATGACTTAAGATGACGACTACAATTGAATTGCAAATGAAGCGCGAAGAATCATTGTTGAATCTGATTTGCTTTATCGCCGCGGCCGGATTCATTGCCTTCGTCGTTTATAACTTTTTTGCGGCGGGAAGTTTTATCAGCACCGATGGTCTCTTCTTTACTGTTGTGCCGCTGGTGCTGGCACTTTCATTCCTGGCCGTTCCCGCGATGGACATCATTTCCCGCCGCCGGGGTACGAGAGTAATCGAGTCCGGAAACGTGCAATCCCAGGTGTCCGCCGGCCGCGGCGCGGCGGCGCTAAGATCCGGCGCAGCACAGTTTGCCAGCGCCCCCGCGCTGAAAGATGCGAAAGGCCGGGCGATGCCGCCCGACGTCAATCGCATGGTCGCCGAGATGAGCAAAAAGAAAGAAGGCAGTAAGCAGTAGGCAGAAGGCAGAAACCCGACCGTGAGGGAGGGTGCCCAGAGCAGTAGGCAGTAGGCAGTAGGCAGTAGGCAGTAAGCAGAACTACATGAATTGCGGTTTCTAATGATTGATCTTTACTCTGTTCTTCCTCACTTTAACGCTTTCCTCAACGCGTCCACTTTTGTCTTGCTCGCGACCGGCTTTTTCTTCATCCGCAGAAAGCGAGTCATCGCTCATCGAAATTGCCAGATCGCGGCGCTGAGCGCTTCTGTCCTCTTTCTGGTTTCCTACATCGTTTACCACGCGCATCATGGCGTGACGCGATTCGCAGGGCAGGGAATCGCCCGGCCCGTGTACTTTACGATTCTCGGTACCCACACTTTCCTGGCGGCGGTGATCATCCCGTTCGTGTTTGTAACCGTCAGGAGAGCGAAGCGGCGCGACTTCCTGCGCCATCGCGGGATCGCCCGCTGGACCTTGCCGCTATGGTTATACGTCTCAATCACCGGCGTGATCGTTTACCTGATGCTGTATCATCTCTATCCTTCGCAGTAGTTCTCCCTCTCTCCAAAGAGAGAGGGAATTCATTCAAGACTTACCCGCATGAATGGCAATAATCGAAACGACAGCATCGCCGTAACGGTTCCTGCATCGCCTCGCCGAGCGTCATGGCCCCTGATCATTCTGGCTACCCTGTTCGTGGTCGTGCCTTTTCTCACCTGGTACGGTACCTGGTTCGGGCGCAAGCTGTCTGACGACGACGTGGCGAAGTACCTCGCCGACAATCAAAATCCGCGTCACATCCAACATGCTCTGTCGCTAATCGAAGAGAGAATCGAAGGCGGTGATCCGAGCGCGAAGAAGTTCTATCCGCAGGTTATCGCCCAATCGAAGAATCCGATCGGCGAAGTGCGCAAGACGACTGCCTGGGTGATGGGTCAGGACAATACCTCGGAAGAGTTCCATCACGCGCTTCTTGACCTGCTTAAAGACGGCGAGCCGCTCGTTCGCCGGAACGCGGCGCTGCAGCTAGTGCGCTTCGGCGATGCGTCGGGGCGTCCGGAGTTTCGCGCCATGCTCCAACCCTTCGCCGCGAACTCACCAATTGCGGGCACCGTCACAAGCCTTTTGCCTGAAGGAGCGACGGTGAAGGCTGGTGGCTTGCTCGCTCGGATTCGCGACGCCCCAGGATCTGTGCAGGAATTCCGCGCGCCTGTTGATGGGGCCATCAGCAAGCTCGAGGCGAAAGAAGGCGACAACGTTACCGAGAAACAGACCCTGGCCTGGTTAACGCCGGATCGCTCGACGGTAATCGATGCAATGCGGGGACTGTTATATGTTGGAACTCCCGAAGATCTGCCGCTGCTGGATGCCTACGAAAACAACTCTGCGAATGAATCTGCTCTTCGAAAAATAGCGGCAAACGCGTCTAAAGCGATTCGCACTCGCGGTGAACAATCGAGTCAGAAATAACGCTTAGGTAGTTACCCGGCTGGCGGCGGAGGTGGCGCGTCCGGCAAAGCGATCCCGTGCATGGCTTCCCAGTCGTCGGTAGGAATCATTTCAATCGCGTCCCAGGGACAGCCATCGAGAAAAGCGCCATCGGGACCTTTGCTGATGCATTTTTGGCAACCGATGCAGAGATAAGGATCGACTTCAATCCGGCCAAACGGAGGATGATCCGGATCTGAGACCCAGAACATGCAGGCTTCGATTGGGCAATACTCAATACATGCCGGCGAGCCGGCGCAACCCGTGCAGCAGTCGGTCGTGATGGCCAGGATGCGCGGCTTTTTCTTGCGGGTGGCCTTTCCGTCACCGACGGACATAGGCCACTCTTTTTCGATGATGTCGAAAACGTTCTGTTCCTCGATTACGGTCATGCCTGGAGATTAACATACAGCTCGGATCATTTTCCATTTATCATTTGACAGTTGCCATTTGCTATTTATGCCCGTGGTGAACTGCTTTAGCGCCGCGTGCCAGTGATCGAGCAACGTCAGGGGAGGCAGCGCTTGCCAGCAATGAAAAATGAAAATTGGAAAATGACAAATGGAAAGTGAATCCTCATGCGTCAGATGGCACATAGCCCTGCGGTCTTCCAAATCCCCAAATCTAATTGCAGAGTGCTTCTCTTTTTATTGACTAGCTGTGTCATCGGCCTTTCATGTGTGCATAGTGGTATAGAATCCGCTTTATGAAACCACTGAGGAGGGTTTGTTGACATGGAGAGCATTGTCGGAATATTCAACTCGCTTACTGACGCAAAACGCGGCGCAACCATTTTGGAATCGCTCGGCATACCACGAGAGCGAATCAGCGTTCTGGCACCGGGCACGACCGAAGAAGATCTCGAAGGGCGGGTGCTGACCACGGAAACTGAACAGCCGGGAATGGGCAGCGCGATGGGCGCAACCGTCGGCGGCGCGATGGGTGTGGCCGGCGGATTCAGCGCCGGCGCGGCCGCGGCGAGCATTCTGGTTCCGGGCGTCGGACCGGTCATCGCTTTCGGTTTGCTGGGGGCCGCTTTGTTGGGAACCGGCGGCGCTGCTGCGGGAAGTCTGGCGGGCGAAGCTTTGGAAGAAGGCATCTACAAAGGTTTGCCGCACGACGAGCTGTTTGTGTATGAAGACGCATTGCGACGGGGGAGGTCAGTCGTGATCGCGCTGGCGGAAACGGAGGAACTTGCCGAGAAAGCTCGCGCTGAATTGCTTAACGCCGGCGCAGAGTCCATCGATACGGCCCGTCATGAGTGGTGGATCGGTCTGCGTGATGGCGAAGCAGAGCACTATACGAAAGAGGGTGGAGACTTCAAACTGGACGAAGCAACGTATCGGCTCGGATTCGAAGCTGCATTACATCCTTTGCGGCGTAATCAACCCCATGAGCAGGTTGTGGGCGATTTGCGCGAGCGTTACGGAAGCGAGGCGGAAAGGTCTGCTTTTCGCCGCGGATACGAAAGGGGACAACAGCATCAGAATTACATCCGCAATAGCTATAAAAAAGCCGCTTGAAAGAAACTATCCTCAACGCAGCGCTGGCGCTCGCTATCCTGGGCGGCGCCGCGCTGATCACTAACTGGTTTGCGCGGACGATGTATCTTCGTTGCGGCGGCTGCGGAACGTTGAACGCGCGCCGCCGCAGTCACTGCCGGTCGTGCCAGAAGTTTTTGCGGTTGTAAAAGAAATGCGGACGTGGACGTCCGCGCTCCCAGCATCAAGTTGAAAACGCGGAGGTGGACGTCCGCGCTCTCAGCAACACGTTGAGCAACGGGGTTAAGGCGTCCGCCCTGCGATCATTCATTCAGTCTTAATGGCCCAACGCCTCAGGACGTTCGGAAATTTCTTTAACAGACCGGCTGCGAGCGCGACGCGTGACGATCGCAACGCCGGCAAAAATCAGCACCGCAGCAACCAGCGCCCGCCAGCTTAGTGTCTCACCCAGAAGCCAGGGTGCCAGGACGAATGCGACCAACGGTTGCAGGTAGATATAAACAGCAACTGTGCTCGGCGGAACCCGCGCCAGCGCCCAGGCATTCAGGTAATAAGCGCCGGCCGTCGGTATCAGAATGATGTAAAGAATCCCGAGCCAGATTCCCCACGACAAGTGAGCAGTAATCATTTGTGCCGTTGCCGGCGCGCCCACTGGCAGGGTGAAGACGCAGGACACAATGAAAATCCATTTAATCAAAGTTAGTGCGCCATAGCGGCTGCTCAAATCTTTCGAGACAGCCAGGTAGGCTCCGTAAACGATCGAGTTACTGATGATCAAAAGATCGCCGGTGATCGTGCTGCTGGAAAAATTCGCCCGCCCCGGCTCGATCAGATAAATAACTCCGGCTCCTGCTAGCAGGATTCCCCCCAGCCGGCGGAACGTAGCGCGGTCCTGCCCCAGGAGCACGCCAACAAACAAGGTGAAAACCGGGATCGCAGTTCCGATCAGCGTCGCGTTTATTGCTGAAGTGAAGGTTAAGCCTTTGACGTACAACAATTGATTGAGCACGACCCCGAGCAAGCTCACGATTACGAGCATGGGCCAATCTTTGCGCTTGATTGCTCCGCCACCCCGTTCGAGCGCGATAAATAGTAACGCCGCGCCGGCTACGCGCACGGCTACCAATCCGGTAGTGGGAACCGAGCGCAGAACCACCTTGCCGACGATCGGCCACGTCGCAAACATGATTTGCACCAGGATCAGAGCAAGGTGCGGAGCAGCTCCGCTGTGACGAAAGCGCGCAGTTAGGTTAGCGGGCTGAGTCAAACGAACAGATAGAGAGGATTCTCGAGAATCTTTTTGAAGGTTTGCAGAAATTGAGCGCCGATGGCGCCATCAACCACGCGATGATCGCATGACATAGTGATCCGCATCGTTTGGCGAATCGCCACCTGATTGTCACGGGCGACCGGCTTCGGCGACATTGCGCCAATGGCCAGGATTGCCCCTTCGGGCGGATTGATCACCGCTGTGAATTCATCAATCCCAAACATGCCCAGATTGCTAATCGAGAAGGTGGCGCCGGTGTACTCTTCGGGTTTCAGTTTACGTGCCCGCGCGCGGGTTGCGAGCTCGCGCGCTTCGACGGCGATTTCACTTAGTGATTTCACGTCGGCCGAGCGAATTACCGGAGTGATCAAGCCGTTCTCGGTAGCCACCGCCATGCCGATGTCCGCGTGCTCGTAATACCGAACAGTTTTTTCCTGAAACGACGCGTTTACCTGCGGATGCCGCATCAACGCCGCGGCAGCAACTTTGATAACGATGTCGTTGATACTGGCCTTTAATTCCGGATCGATTTCGTTCAGCGACCGCCGCAGATCCGCGGCGCGTTCCATATCAATCTCGGTGGTAAGAAAGAAATGCGGGACGGGCCCGAGAGATGTTACCAGCCGGCGCGCGATTGTGCGCCGCATTTCGCTTAGCGGTTCGTCGCGATAAGCCGAAGGCTCAAAACTGACAGGCTTGCCGGTTCGCATCGGGGTGACGACTCGCAGTCGCGGCGCGGTTTGCTTTCCTTTGCCGCTGATGGCTTCTTCAACATCGCGCTTGATGATCCGGCCCGAAGGGCCGCTGCCGCGGAGACTGCTCAAGTCTATTTCGGCATCGGCGGCCATGCGCGCGGCGATGGGCGAGATCAAAACCCGGCCGCCCGGCGCGGCTTCCGCCGCCCTTTGCCCGTCCGCCGAAACTGGAGCGATCGACGGTCTCACCTGGTCTCGCTCTTTTGCGGCGCTTGCAGTTTCGACTGCAGGTGCTGCTTCCGATTCCGGCAATTTTGTGGGCGCCGCTTCTGCTTTCGCTGGCTTAGCCGCTTGCGCACCCTTCAACAGCTCGGAAATATCTTCGTCAGGTTCGCCGATAATCGCGATCGGCTGCCCCAGCGGCGCGCTGTCGCCTTCGTTAATCAGAATCTTACGCAGAACTCCGGTTGAGAGCGCTTGCATCTCCATTGTCGCTTTGTCGGTATCGATCTCGGCCAGCGGCTCGCCCATTGAAACTTTGTCGCCTTCTTTTTTCAACCAGCGAGAGAGTTGACCCTCTTCCATGGTCGGCGAAAGTTTCGGCATGACGACTTGGGTGGCCATATCAGTAAGCAGTTAACAGTGAGCCGTGACCAGTAGGCAGTCAATTAAAGACCTCGACTGCTAACAATTTTAGCGACTACAGATACGAAACCTCGCGAACGGCTGCGACCAGCTGCTCGACGCCGGGGATTGCAAGTCTTTCGAGATTCTTTGCGTAGGGCATCGGCACATCGGCGCCGGAAACACGCTTGACCGGAGCGTCCAGATAATCAAACGCGCGTTCTGTGATCTGGGCACTTATTTCCGCCGCGACGCTGCAAAAGGGATGCGATTCTTCCGCGATCACGACGCGGTTCGTTTTCTCAACCGACTTAACGATCGTCTCAATATCAAGTGGCCGAATTGTTCGCGGGTCGATGACTTCGCAGGACACACCCTGCTTATCGAGTTCGTCCGCCGCCTGAAGCGCAATCGGCACCATTAGCGAACGCGCGATGATGGTCGCGTCGCTGCCTTCTCGTTTGACTTCGGCAACACCGAGCGGGATGGTGAAATCGGCGTCTTCAGACACTTCACCTTTCATACCGTACATTCGTTCCTGTTCGATAAAGATCACCGGATCATCGTCGCGAATGGCGCTCTTAAGCAGGCCTTTCGCGTCGGCGGGGGTCGAGGGCATCACGACCTTTAATCCCGGGAAATACGCATACCAGGATTCAAGCGCCTGTGAATGCTGCGACGAAACCTGGTAAGCCGAGCCGCCCGGACCGCGAAAGACAATCGGAATCTTGAATTGGCCGGCCGACATATAAAGCATTTTGGCGGCGGAGTTAATGATTTGATCAGTCGCCAGGATCGAGAAGTTGAATGTCATGAACTCGACGATCGGACGCAGGCCGGCCATCGCCGCGCCCACCCCCAGACCGGCAAAACCAAGTTCGGTGATCGGGGTGTCGATGACCCGCTTGGGACCGTATTTCTCCAGGAGTCCGCGCGTCACCTTGTATGCGCCTTGATATTCCGCGACTTCTTCACCCATGAGAAACACGTTCTCATCGCGCGCCAGCTCCTCGCTGAGCGCCTGGTTCAAAGCATCGCGCATCGTCATTACGGCCATGGTTAGTTATTGATGGGCATCGAGTAGATATCTGTGTAAAGCTCGGCGGCGTCCGGCTCAGGGCTTTCTTCCGCAAAGCGCACTGCGTGCTCGACCTGTTCCTTAATTTCTTTTTCTAGGTCTGCGATCCGGTCATCGTCGATTACGTCATTCTCTTTAAGGACGGACGTGAACAGTTTGATTGGATCGCGCTCCTGGTATTTTTCGATCTCTGCTCGCGTGCGATACTTTCCCGGGTCGGACATTGAGTGCCCCATGTAGCGATACGTTCGCGCCTCGATTAGCGTTGGCAGGGATTCTTTTCGCGCGCGCTCGGCTGCGCGCTCAGTAGCATGGCGCATCGCCAGCACGTCCATGCCATCGACTAATTCAGAAGCAATCTCGTAGGCACAAGCTTTTTGAGCGACACTCTGCACCGACATGGCGCGCTCCAGCGATGTACCCATTCCGTATTGGTTATTCTCGCAAATGTAAATACAGGGAAGCTTCCAAAGCTGGGCCATGTTCAGCGATTCATGAAACGCGCCCTGATTAACCGCGGCTTCACCGAAGAAGCAGAGAGTTACCTGATCTGTTTGTCTGTACTTGCTGGCGAAAGCCACCCCGGTCGCCAGAGGAATCTGCCCGCCAACGATTGCATGGCCGCCGAGAAAATTCAGCTCGCTGCTGAACAGGTGCATCGAGCCCCCTTTGCCTCCCGAACAGCCGCCAGCTTTCCCATACAGTTCGGCCATCACCGAATCCGGCGACATTCCCTTGGCAATCGCCTGGCCGTGCTCCCGATAGCTTGTCAGGACGTAATCGTCGGGACGAATGGCCGAAATCGCGCCGACGCCGACGGCCTCCTGGCCAATATACAAGTGACAGAAACCGCCAATCTTTCCCAGCGCATAAGATTCCGCGCACTTCTCTTCAAAGCGGCGAATGAGAAGCATCTGTCGAAAAATGTCTAATAGGGTATCTTTGTCTTCAGACAAGGTTTCGGCTTCGGCGAGCGCCGCGCTGGACGCGCGCCCGGCCTGACGATTAACCAGATCAGGTTCGACCATCGAGCCTGAGCTACCTGCGTCCCTGATTTTTCCGCCTCGTTCGGTAGTCTGATTACTCATGGAAACGTTTTACGACCTGCAATCGGAGCCGAAAGCAATACCCCCGAAGGCAGTAGTGGCGCATTTGAAAAACCCGGCAATTATACGCGATGCGCGCGGTGTGACAAAACGGCACAAAAAAAGGGGCGCGTCTCGAAGCGAAACAGCGCGCCCAAAATTCACAAGTAAATCAGGGATTAGGTGTAGTGATCGACCCGCGCCGAGACCGGCATCGTCGTCAGATTAACAAGGTTCTTGCGCGCATTCTTCTCTTGCTGCATGTGGCGCGCCGCGGCCGTCAGTAGTTCTTCGGTAGTTTCACCATCGGCAGGAAAGCATGAAACCCCGGTGCTGACTGTAACTCTTACCATCTTGCCGTCCCGAACTTGAAATTCATGAGCCGCCACAGCTTTGCGAATTCGCTGAGCCACCATTCCGGCCATCTGCGTCGAGGCCATCGGCATGATGGCGACGAATTCATCACCGGCATAACGGGAAAGGATGTCCATCTGGCGAAGCTCTTTGCGAATCACGCGCCCTACGCTTGATAACAGACGATCGCCGATGGCATGTCCCCACTGATCGTTGATCGTGCGGAAATCGTCGATATCCATGCTGATTACCGAGAGCGATTCGCGGTTCATTCGTTGACACTCAGCCAGCCTTTGCTCGAGCACCATGTAGAACCCTCGCGCGTTGGGTAAGTCGGTAAGCGCATCTGTCAGAGCGCTTTCTTTTGTTTTCTCGAACGTGATGGCATTGTTCAGCGCCGAGGCGGCATGTTGTGCGACCGATTCAAGCAGGCGCACGTGTTCGGTGGTGTAAGAAGTCCGGCTCTTTGAATAGAGAGCAATCGCACCAAAGGCGCCGTCCTCGCGAATTAAGGGCGATACCAGTACGCCGCGGTAGTTCCTGGCGATTTCTTCGGAGACGCCAATCAAATCAAGTTCAGGCGAAGAGTTGCACATCGAACGACCGTTCGCGATTACCCATCCGGTGATGCCTTCGCCGACATTCATCTGCCGGCGGTAAAAGAGCTCCGCGTGATCACCGCCGGCGTGAATGGCAATCGCCTTGCCGGAATGATCGTCAACGATGAAGATGATGCAGGAGTCAAACGGCACGATCGCGCGCAACTTGTTCGAGATTAAAGTCACCGTATCGTTCATATTCAGCGATGACCCGATAGTCTGCGCAATTTCGTGCAGCGCGAAGACTTCGCGCTGCGCTTCGGTAATCGATCGAAATCCGGTATTGTCCGACCTCTCGACAGCTTCCGAGGCCAGGCCGGCGTCAGGTTTTGCTTTGTTCAGTAAGTCTATGTTCTCTGAGGGAACCTGCTCCTCAATATCCTGCGAGTCGATGAGCCGATCAAATTCCGATACGTTTCGGATGAAGAAGTCAACTACCTTCGGGTCGAACGATGAGCCCGCCATTTTTTGCAGCAGTGCGACCGAGTCTTCGCGCTTCATTCCTTTCCGGTAAGGACGATCGCAGCGAGTAGCATCATAAAAGTCCACGACTGAGATGATTCGAGCCACGAGCGGAATGTGTTCCGCCTTCAGGCCCTTCGGGTAACCCGTGCCGTTCCACTTTTCATGGTGATAGCGAACAATATCTTCTACCGGATAAGGGAAATTGACTCGCTTCAGAATATCGCCGCCGACCGTGGGATGAATCTTCATCTTTGCGAATTCAGATTCAGTCAGTTTTCCGGGCTTGTTAAGGATGTACTCCGGAACAGCGAGCTTTCCGATGTCATGCAATAGAGCGCCGGCAACAAGCGCTCGTGAGTCCTGATCGCTTACCTTGAGGAGTTTGCCCATCTCAGTCGCGTAGAGTTGGGTGCGCCTTACGTGACCATGCGTCGTCTGGTCCTTTGCATCGATGGCGATTGCCAACGACTCGATCGTATTCATATGAAGCTCGGCAATCTCTTCCGCGTATTTGAGTTTGTCGGCTTCAGCACGCTTCACTTCGCCGAGCCGCTTTTCATTAAAGCGATACAGGAAATGCACAAGGACGATGATGAGGAAACCGATAAACAGGAAGGGAATTGTTCCTTCGTGAATGGCCGAGTAAAACAATGCAGCGGCGGTGACGCCGGCGACCTGGGTCATCAAAGACCACATCAGACTTTCCTGCGAGATCGACAGCCGGCGCTTGCTCGAGTGGAAGGAACTATAAGCCGAGGTGATTGCAGTGCTCAAAGCGTATTGGACCAGGCCAAAAACGCAAAGGGGGAAAAGCAGAATGTTGAGTACCGCGCCCCGCTGATTTTCCGCCAGAGCACCGGAAGCCAGCGCGAGAACCAAAACCTTGTAAACGAGTGAAGCCCCAAAAGTCGAGATGATGGTTGTGCCGATAGTAAAAACCGTGGTTTCGGGCTTCGCCAGGCGAAATGACGAAATAAAACCGCCAATACCTGCGAGAATGATTGCCGGACCAACGTTATTCGCCGGAGCCAACGCATACATCATTACTGCGAGGAAGATGAATGCTTCAGCGGCGGATTTATAGCTTTGGCTGACACCATCTATGTTGGTGACCGGAACAGTAAATCGGCTGCAGGCAACCGTCAGGAGAACTAAGACGCCAAACGTCAGAAATCCTTCCCAGCCCCAAAGTGGCAACTTCCCGATCTCGGAGAAACCGTATGCGAGAATGACTCCGCCCAGCACGCCGACGATCGCCAGGAAAATCAGTACCTTCCAATCGGCAGTTCGTGCTCGAGTCGAAACCTTCGTTTTAAGTAGACTCATAATGTCCGGGGTGGACGACGAGGTGCCAAGAGAGATATGGAAAGGAAATGAGGCCGCTTGTGTGTTAAACCATTGCCGGCCGGCGCCAACAGCGTTTAGCGCGTGGTTAGAATAGCGGTAATTAACTGGCTTCGTCAAATGTTTTATTTGGCTTGACGAGCGGGTCGAGGCTGGCTGGTATATCGGGCTATCGTGGGGAACGAAGTTGATCGGCGAGCTCTACTGGATCGGTGACCGGCGTTTTACAGGTGTAATGCTCACAAACAAAGGCCGTCGCCTGGCCTTTAATTGTTCGGCGATCGCGGAGCAATGGGACGAGATCAGCGCCAGGTTCTTCGGGCGAGAAGCTCGTAGCAATAACCCGATTCGGAAGATATTCTCGCCAAATCACTTGAGTAAACGCTTGCAGTTCGCGATGATTCGCGGCGACCAGCGCGATTTCGATCGGTGATGACAAGTAAAAGTCCACCGCGGAGAGGGCCAGACCGAAGCCTGAAGGGTACCGGCGAATCTGATCCGCGAGCAGTCTGAGCGTGCTGACTGCGAATCTTCGATATTCATCATTGTCGGTGAGAACAGCCAGGCGGAGAAGAACAGCTGCTGCTACGGAGTTACCCGACGGCGTCGCATTATCAAAATAGTCTTTCGAGCGAACAATTAACTGTTCATGTGATTTGCCGGTGTAGAAGAAACCACCATCGCTCTGGTCCCAAAATTCCTCAATCATCTTATCCGTTAAAGATAACGCCCCTTTAAGCCACTCGATCTCTCCGGTTGCTTCATAGAGCTCGACCAAACCGTCGCTGAAGAAGGCGTAGTCGTCAAGGTAGCCATTCAATTTCGCATGGCCATCCTTATAAGTTCTGAACAGCAACCCCTCCTGGCGCATATCGCTCAGAACAAAGCGAGCGTTTCGCCGCGCCGCCTCCAGATAATCCTGACGCTCAAACGTCGCGGCAGCTTCGGCGAAACTCGCGAGCATCAGGCCATTCCAGGCAGTCAGGACCTTTTCATCGCGTGCGGGTTTTATTCGTTGCTCGCGAATCTTGAACAGCGTCGCCCGGCAGCGACGTAAGAGTTCATCGAGCTGGTCGCACTTCAGGTTGTGACTCTGTGCGACATCTTCGCGCGAAGCAGTAATGTTCAGAATATTTTTGCCTTCAAAGTTGCCCTCATCCGTGACGTTGAAGTAATCGCAAAAGATTTCAGCATCGTTGGCCCCGAGAGCGTCAACAATTTCGGCGCGGCTCCAAACAAAGTATTTGCCTTCATGGCCCTCTGAGTCGGCGTCCTGGGTGGAATAGAACCCCCCTCCGGGAGCAGTCATCTCTCGTAGAACATAATCGAGAGTCTCCTCGACGACCCGGCGAGCTCTGTTTTCTTTGCTTGCCTGATAGACATGTAAATAAAGACGGGACAACAACGCGTTGTCGTAAAGCATTTTTTCAAAATGGGGAACGAGCCATTTTGCGTCAACCGAGTATCGATGAAAGCCGCCGCCAAGTTGATCGTAAATGCCGCCGCGCGCCATTTTGAGGCAGGTGGTCGTGACGATCGCCAGTGGCTCTTCAGCGCCGGTGCGATAATTAGTACGCAGCAGGAACTCGAGGACCATCGCGGGTGGAAACTTTGGCGCGCTGCCAAAGCCGCCATTCCGCACGTCGTAATTGGTGGCAACGCGACGGTATGAACTATCGAGCAATTCCGTAGTAATCAGTTCGTTGGACGTCTGCGTCAGGCCGACTCGCCGCAATTCGCCGAGCATGGCGGTGGCCGTATGCTGGACCTGGTCAGGCTGTGCGCGATACGCCTCCGCAACGCTCATCAGCACGCGCGGAAAGCCGGGCATGTTATATCGATCGTCGGGCGGAAAATATGTGCCGCCATAAAACGGAATTCCTTCGGGAGTGAGAAACATCGTCATGGGCCAGCCGCCCTGTCCGGTCATCATCTGCACGGCATTCATGTAAATCTGATCGAGATCCGGCCGCTCCTCTCGATCAACCTTGATGTTGATGAAGTTCTCGTTCATGACCGCCGCAATCGTTTCATTCTCGAACGACTCGCGTTCCATTACATGGCACCAGTGGCAGGCGGAATATCCAATACTCAGAAGAATCGGTTTATTTCCTGCCCGGGCCTGGGCAAGCGCTTCATCTCCCCACGGATGCCAATTGACCGGATTGTGGGCGTGCTGCAGCAGATAAGGGCTGGTTTCGTTGATTAGGGCATTTGTATGTTTGTATTCAGTCACGCCCGGAACCTTGGATAAGCTGGTTAAGTTGGATCGCCCAATATGAGCGGGACACTACGCTTCATTAGTTTAGTCTTTAAACCAATATTTGGTGGCTCTGGCCCAGGACGTGTTCGGATAGCGCGCGTGGAGCAGATCAAACGCCGCTTTTGACCAGCGTCCCGTCTCTTTGTCAGTACAACCATAACGGGTCGACCTTACGGCTAGGTGCAAAGCCTCCGGCGCGTGCGGATCCGCAGGATTCTTTCGGGCCCAGTCAATGGCGGTCTGGGCAAAGTAGTTGGGGCCGGTCCCCAATGCTTGCAAGGCGCCAATCTCTCCTTTTGCGACCGCTTGCGATCTGATCAGAAATTCGGGCGGCGAGATCGGTTTTGGTTTCTTCTCAGTCTGTTCTTCTCCAGACCAATCGGACGGAGGCGCGGGCGGCTCTGCACACCACCAGTTGTCGCGAAAGCTGTCAATCTCGGCGAGAGCAGTGGTACGGCCGATCCCTACGGCCACGTAAGGACGCATGCCCGGAAATTTCAAGGCAATGTAGATCGTGGCGTACCGGCGCGCGTCGGCAGTGTTGGCTCGTTGGTACGCCGCCAGGGCGCCTTTCATTTCGGGATAATAGCTTCCAAGGACGTCAATCATTTCCGAAGCCCGCTCATGGGCATCGAGCAATGCTGCCCGCATGAATGCAGCGCGCGCCAGATCTCGACGAAGGTTGGCGGCTGGAGCCTTGCTGAGCGCAGCTTCGGTCAACACTGCGACGGGCATAGCCTGATTGATGATGCTCGCCGCGTCGGCATCAAAGAAAAACTGCGCGCCTTTGGTGGTCTCGTTTGCCTCCTTCTCATCTTCCGGAAGTTCGCGCCCGTCGGCATCGTCGCTGAATCCTGCTGGAATACGTTGGGCCGCTTTTACAAATTCGTCCAGGTTTTGGGCCAGCATCATCTGCTGGCTAAGAAACCGGTTTACTGCGGATTTGGGCAACAACGAGCGATCTTTTCCCAGCATGCCGGCAAGTGCTTTTCGCGCCGGTTCGTTGCGGCCGCTTTCGATTAGCAACCGTACATTGTTAAATGTAACGGTCGGAAAAGCCGGCGAGTTCTCATCGATTCGCTGCGCAGCATCAAGCAGCTGGTCGAGGCCGGGGTGTTGAGGGTCCGCTTTGATTAGCGACACGGTGAGCCAAGCCAGGGAGCGGGTTTTCTCCCAACGCTCAAACGAGTGCCCGACGGCCTCTGCCGAAGTGTCCTGCAGCGTCAAGATCCAGTCAGTGAGCTCATCAGATTTAATGCCGGCCGGAATGACTTTCTTCGGTTCATCATCATCGCCAACGAATTTGTCGAGCAGCACAGTGTAATCCCAAACATCCTGTTTGAAATCAGGGCTAATGTCTTTCCTGGCAATCGAACGGGCCAGCTCGTGGATCTTCTCTTCCGGATGCAACCGCACGCGATCGAGATTCAGCAGGCGCGCGGCTGCATGATGTGACGACGATAATGACTTGTCCTTCAGAATAGCGTTAAGCCGTGTTTCTGCTTCTGCCAGCCATGGACGACCCTCTTCCTCTTTATCTGACAGACTCGCTTTGCGTATGAGGGCCCGGGCTGCGAGGTAAGGCGCCTTCTCGCGGAACATTGAACGCCGATCACGGGCTATGTCATCAAAGGCTGCTTTTGCTTCATCGAAGTTTTCCGCGTAAAAGTTAGCGGCCCCAATCTGATAAGCGCGATCAGCAACCGCGATTGTTTCAGCGCTCGGCGAAATCGGTTCCGGGATGTGCTTTCCCTCGTAACAGTTTGCGAACACCGCGTCCTGCGCGCTCACCCAGTCATGGACCAGCGGGCTGTCGGCGCCAAAACGCTTAATGCGATCAGCAAGCGTCGCGGCCGCGTTATCAAAAGCATCTTCCTGGCAGTTCAAGTAACTTTCGTATTCATGAGGTTTCTCTCGACGGCGAAACGCCCGAATCTCCGGAGAGGCGCTGAGGCCCGGTACCTTGCTGCGCGCGTCGGTCCACTTTTTGATCAAGGCAGAGTCATCCAGTTCGCCGCCACTACTCAGCCGATCATCCCATAGGCTCTTTAGCGCAGTCGCTTCGCTTGCACTTAAGCCCACGCCGGTCAGCGTACGATAAGCGACAAACAGATACGAGCGCGCGTACGTCGGTTGCAAGACTCCGAGCGTTCCCTCAGCAAATCGTTCGAGGGGAAAGTCGGGGTGCTTCGAATAAACGAAAATTGCGTCCGTAAAAAACGGCCCGCACGCATGGGCCGGTTGCACGACCGAAAGCAGCATGGCAGTCGCAATCACGATAGCCGGAATCGATCGATAACACAGAATCATTTTGGGGCCTCCGTTAGGGCGCAGTTTATAACAGCGATCTGAGAGAACAAAAGTGCGTGACTTGAAATTGCATAGTGCCTGAATTTGGTTTTGTTGGCGCCTCCGGTTTCACTTCGCGGCTTTGCGTTAAAAACATCGATAAGTTCTGGCAAAAAGCGTAAAGAGGATCCAAAGGCGCAAAGCAAACTAACACACGATCCAAAATTTATCCCGCTTCAGCAAAGACGTTGCGTTTGTTATACTCCGCAACTGAATGGTCATTCATTTTCTGTAATCCCGTTGGATCGCGATTAGAAGCTAATGGAGCGCGAAAGTCTCGAGATGGACGTGGTGTTCGTGGGCGCCGGGCCCGCGAACCTGAGCGGCGCGTTGCATCTGGCGCGTTTGGTTGCCGAACATAATGAGGCAATCGCGAATCGAACTCGCGAGGGTAAGTCTCTCGGCGAAGTCCAGATCGCCGTCATCGAAAAAGGCGCATCCATCGGCGCCCATATTCTTTCCGGTGCGGTCATGGATCCGCGCGGACTTGCGGAATTAATTCCGGATTTTATCGAACAGGGGGCTCCGCTCGAATCTCCGGTTAAAGAGGATCACTTTCTCTATCTCACCAGCAAACGCGCAATTCGTTCACCGATCACGCCGCCGCCGCTCGCTAATCACGGCTATTACATCGTTTCGCTTAATCGATTGACGGCGTGGCTCGGCGAAAAGTGCGAGGCCGCCGGCGTGAATATCTTTCCGGAATTTCCCGGCGCCGAGATGCTTTACGACGAACACGATCACGTCATCGGCGTGCGCACGGGCGATAAAGGTATCGACAAGGAAGGGAGGCAGAAAGACAACTTCGAACCAGGCGTTGACTTGCTGGCAAAGATTACTGTGCTCGGTGAAGGAGTGCGAGGATCGCTTGCCAAGAAATTGATTCAGCGATTAAGGCTCGACCAAGGGCGCGAGCCGCAGGTTTACAGCGTTGGCGTGAAAGAGCTTTGGCAGCTTCCGGATAATCGTTATCCGGCCGGTCGAGTGACGCATACCCTCGGGTTTCCGTCTGATCAATGGACCTACGGTGGCGGGTGGATTTACGGAATGCAGAACAACATCCTGAACCTCGGATATGTTACGGGGTTGGACTATCGCGATCCGCTAATCGATCCGCACGCCGAGTTTCAACGCTTTAAGACCCATCCGTTTGTTGCGAAACTCCTCAACGGCGGCAAGATGATCCGCTATGGCGCCAAGGCGATCGCCGCGGGTGGGATGTTTGCAATCCCCAGGCTTTACGCTGATGGTGTTCTGCTGGTCGGAGATACGGCCGGATTTCTAAACGCTGCGCGATTAAAGGGAATTCACAGCGCGATCAAGAGCGGGATGCTGGCCGCCGAAACGATCTTTGAAGCGCTCGTTTCGGAAGACTATTCGGCAAGGTCTTTAGCCAGCTACGAAAAGAGTGTCAAAGAAAGTTGGATCACTCCTGAGTTGCGCCATTATCGAAATTTCCATGCGGCGTTTCGTCATGGAAGATGGCTCGGGCTGGCTAATGCGGGTTTGCAGTTCTTAACCGGCGGACGCGCCTGGGGAATTCTTAATCGTGATCATCAGGAGGCCGGGCACGAAGCGATTCGAAAGATCTCTGATTACGGCTATCAAGGCGATGATCCGGCGCAGCGTTATAAGGACCTGCACTTCGACAACAAACTCACTTTCAACAAAGTCACCGATGTTTATCACGCTGCGGTCGCGCACAACGAAGATCAGCCGGCCCACCTGCACGTGCTCGACCCAAACATCTGTGTTACTCGTTGCACGCAGGAGTACGCCAATCCCTGTCAACGCTTCTGTCCGGCGGCGGTTTATGAAATGGTTTCAAACGGTGACGGCGGGCGCCATCTTCAGATCAACTTCTCGAACTGTGTGCACTGCAAGACCTGCGACATCATGGATCCCTACCAGATTATTGATTGGGTGACGCCGGAAGGTGGCGGTGGGCCCGATTACAAAGGGATGTAACGGTGCGAGTGACAGAGTGGTTCTTGGGGGTAACCGGGTCACGCTTGCGATTTTGAGACCCAGGCCCTTCGGGCCGTTATGCAGTAGCTCTGACCGTCAGGTCGGGGTTACGGATTTTTTAGACTGTTGGCGAGGTCGAAGGACCGGCATGAATTCATATCGGCCCTTCGGGCCTCAGAGGTAGTCATGAAACTCAGCACGATCAAAAAAAGCCTTCGAAAAAACCGTGAGGCGCCCAGTGTGCCAGACTGGACTGAAGACATCACTCTGACTCAATGAGGAAAAATCATCGATCGCAGATCAACCTTCCTCTGAATCCTCGCCATCATGAGTTGTATGAAACTGCACCATACCTCGCAAAACCTCTTCCAGCGCAATACGGGTCGGCTTGTGTTTGGCCGTGTCAATGTCGATGCGCGGGCGCGCGCCGCGCTGAAGTTGTTTGCTGCGCTTGGCAGCAAGAATGATTAATCGATATTTGGAATCGATCTCGGGAACTTGATCTGGGCCGATTGCCTCTTTTAGTTCTTCCTGAATAGTGGGCATAAGCGAATGAGTCTCCTCTTAATTACCGAATCGTGAACATCCATCAAACAAAATAGCAAGTCTACTTTGAAAATTCAGCCTGGGGAGCGAGGGACGATTGCTCTACAAGATGTGGGCGAGGCCGCCCCACACTCCCAGTAGTCTTGTGCCTCTCAATGCGAGCGAGGGCGCCCGCGTGCATCAGATAACGCGCTCTTATCCCGACGTGTCGGGGTTCTGGACTTTCGCAAAATCAGCGAGTGCGTCCTTCAATGCCGGCTCCTGGCGCTCGCGCCGCCGCATTCGCTCGGCCGTGATGATCGCAGCGAGCTTATTTGCCGCGCAGTCAACGTCATCATTGAGGATGACGTATTCAAAATCCTTGTACTGCTCGACTTCGGCCGGTGCTCCGGTAAGCCGGCGTTGCAGATCTTCCGGCGAATCGGTACCGCGGGATATCAATCGATCACGTAATACTTCAAACGACGGCGGCAGAATGAAGATCGTAACTGGACCATCGACAGTTGCGCGAATGTTCGCCGCGCCCTGAACGTCGATCTCCAGGATAATGTCGCGACCTGCGGTGCGCTCGCGCTCAACCTGCGCGCTGCTGGTGCCGTAAAGATGGCCGTAAACGTTGGCCCACTCGAGGAACTCGCCGCGCGCAATCATCTCTTCGAATTCAATCGTCGAAACGAAAAAATATTCGCGGCCATTCAGTTCGCCGGGACGAGACGAGCGCGTGGTGTATGAAACTGAGTAAGCCAGATTGCTTAGGGAACTCAGGACACGCCGGATCAAAGTACCTTTGCCGCCGCCTGACGGAGAGCTGACGACCACCAACATGCCGCGCGCCGCAGTTGCCTTTGCACTGTCGTCAGCCGGAGTTCTCGTTAACTCACTCAACATTCTGCACTTGTTCGCGTAGTTTCTCAACCTCGCCCTTGATCGCGAGGGCCGCATCCTTGATCGAGATGGCAGTTGATTTTGACAGCACCGTGTTCGCTTCGCGATTCAGCTCCTGAAGCAGAAAATCGAGCCGCTTGCCCACTTCGCCGGGCGAATCAATGGCCTCACGAAACTGTTCCAGATGGCTGCGCAGGCGCGCCAATTCCTCGCTAATGTCGCTGCGATCCGCCAAATAAGCGACTTCCTGGGCGAGCCGTCCGGCGTCAAGTTCAATGGCCTGACCTCCGCGAGCCAGGAGTTCGCTAATCCGTTTCTGCAAACGAGTGCGATAAGCGTCAACCAAGCCGGCAGCCGCGGCCTCGATAATCGGCACTTCGGATTCAATCTTTGCGACGTGCACTCTCATCTCTTCGGCCAGGGCGGCGCCTTCGATCTCGCGCATGCGCTCTAAATCGTCGAGCGCCTCAGCGACTGCCCGCTCCAGTCCGCCGATCGCGAATTCGTCGAGACCTTCGCGCGCCGGTTGCAGCGCACCGTGCAGGCGCACGAGTGAGTTGACGTCCAGTTCACCGGGCAGATTGAACTCCTTTTGAATATTGCGCAGGGCTTTGATATAGCCGGAGAGCAACGGACGATTAACTTCATATGCGATTTCGCCAACCCGATCGAGAGTGACACTCACATCCACACGGCCACGGGAAATACGAGCGCCAATCTGGCGTTTGACTACGACTTCGAGAGAAGAGATTTCCTGGCTCAGACGAAGGTGCACGTCGAGATAGCGGTTGTTGACAGTCTTAATCTCAACCACCACGGCGAAGTTGTCGCCGGTCGCCGCGCCCCGTCCATATCCGGTCATGGATTTCATAACTTAGAACTCAATACTTTGTACTTCGTGCTTTGGACTACTGACCACTAACTACTGACCACTAACTACTGACCACTAACCACTTCCAATTCTTCATCATCCGCAAACTGCATCTCGTAAAGCCGCCGGTACTGGCCATTTCGCGAGAGCAACTCGTCATGAGTGCCCATTTCAATGACCCGGCCGGCTTCCATTACCACGATGGCGTCGGCGCGCCGAATGGTCGAGAGGCGATGCGCGATCACGATCGTGGTTCGATCGCGAATCAGGTTGGCAATCGCGCGCTGGACCAGTCGCTCAGATTCAGCGTCGAGAGCCGAAGTAGCTTCGTCGAGAATTAAAACGGGCGCGTCCAGCAAAACGGCGCGCGCGATCGCCAGACGTTGTCGTTGGCCTCCGGAAAGAAAAGTGCCGCGCTCGCCGACCACAGTATCATAACCATCAGGCAATTCCATGATGAAATCATGCGCAAAGGCGATGCGCGCTGCTTCTTTGATCTCGTCATCCGAAGCATCAGGCCGGCCGTAAGAAATGTTGTAGCGGACCGTGTCATTAAAAAGCACTGTCTCCTGTGTCACCAGCGCAATCTGACCTCTCAAGCTGGCCAGCCGCGCATCACGCAAATCAGTGCCATCCCAGGTCACCGAGCCGGAGATAGGATCGTGAAAGCGCGGCAGCAACTTGGTCAACGTCGATTTTCCGACTCCCGATTCACCAACCAGGGCCACCATCTTTCCGGCATGCACGGTGAGAGTGACACCGCGTAAGACCGAACGGGAATTTCCATCGTATTCGAAGTGAACATCTCGAAACTCAATCGCGTGCTGCAAAGGCTTAAGCTCAACTGCGTCCGGCTTGTCGGGAATTGCGATGTCTTCATCCATTACTTCCCACACGTGGCGCGCGGCAGCCAGGGCCTGTTCCATTGCGTTTTGCAGCCGCGATAGTTTTCGCATCGGGTCGTAACTGCGCAATAGAAAGAGCATGAATGCAAAAAACTGCGCAGTGTCCATGCGGCCTAACCTGATCTCACGCTCACCGAAAAAGAGCAGGACGGCGATGAAAAGCACGCCAACAAGTTCGATTGTGGGCGGTGCCATCCCGGAAATGCTTGCCGAACGTAGGTGCGCGCGCCGGATGCGTTGCGCCACTGCGGTGAAGCGATTGCTCTCACGTGATTCCGCTCGATATGCTTTCACGATGCTTTGATTAGCCAGTGCTTCCTGGGCGGTATCGGTCAAGCGCTTATGACCCTCGAAACTCTCACGCGCCAGTTTTCGGAGCGATGTACCGAAACGCATGGTTAACCAGGCTACAGGAGGAGCAATCAGCAGCGATCCAAGAGCAAGGCGCCAGTCGTAATAAAAAGCGGCCACGAGAAAAAGGATCAGCATAAAACTCTCGCGCAGCATGTCTCGCAGCGTGCTGGTCACGGCGGCTTCAATCGCCGCCGCACTGGAGATTAATCGCGAGACAAGATAATTCGTTCGATGTCGAGAGAAGAATTCCGCCGATTGGGAAAGCAGGTGACTGTAGAGATCCTGGCGCAGTTTCAGCACCGAAGACTGGCCGATGTAAGCCATCAGGTAGGTAGAGAAATATTCGGCGACGCCTTTGATAAGCGTAAATCCCAGGAGAAGCAACGCGATTGTTCTAACCGCCGCGAGTCCAGGCCTCGGTGTTAATTTTTGCAAGCCAAATAAGGTCGGACTTTGTCCGCCCGTGTGGCTCAGGACCTGGTTAAAGATGGGGACGATCAGCGCGCTCGTCGCGGTTTCCATTACCGCGCACACGAGCATTGCGAACGTGGCAATCGAAAAGGTCCCCCCATGCGGTTTGAGGTACTTTAATAGTCGCCGCAGGTCATGCATCAGGTTCGACCGTGGATCGATTGATGGGCAGGAAATCAGCCGGTGTATGCAACGCCGAAATATACCGTGCGATTAGGATTGACGTCAACGCAAAGGCCGTCCATACTATGAGCGACCCCATCGACAAGGTTATGGTTTTTTAGGAGGTTACCGGCTCTTGCTGGGTCGATGACCGCATCTTTCAGATTCAGTCTGAGTTCAAAACGATGAGTGTGGAAAGCCAGCCTGCAAAAGTCGCCCCGAAGCGGCTTCTAATTGTGGATGATGACGCGGAAATGCGGACCCTTCTGGCCGAATATTTCCGCCGCCTTGGTTTTGACGTCCTTGAAAAAGAGAGCGGACCGGCCGCCCTTCAAGCCCTGGCCGGGCAGCAGTTCGATTGCTTCATTCTGGACGTGGCAATGCCTGAAATGTCGGGCATCGAGCTGTTGAAGAAGCTGCGCGAACGGGGCATTGACACGCCCGCATTGTTTCTGACGGCGCATGATCAGCTCGATGACAAAGTGGCCGGATTTGAAGCCGGCGCCGACGACTACCTGGCGAAGCCATTCAGTCCGCGCGAGCTCGAGTATCGAATCGAGGCCTTGCTGCGGCGTGGTCAACGCGGCGGTCAGGAACGCGATGGGGAACGATATGAGATTGGCGATCTGGTCGTAGATCGGCGGCGGCACGAAGTCTCTCGCGGCGGCGTGAAAATCGATCTGACACCGCTCGAGTTTCAAATCCTGGAATTGCTCGCCTCGGAACCGGGCCGCGCGTGGTCGCGGAACGACTTGCTCGATCGCGTCTGGAGCACTGAGTACGAAGGTTACCAGCGGAACATCGATCCGCACATAAACCGGCTGCGAAAAAAGCTGGAAGCCGATCCAAAAAATCCTTACTACGTTCTCACGGTCCGCGGCGTAGGATACAAACTTAACGAAAACCCTTAAACGCCACACCGACCTGACGAAAAGACGAGTATTCGTCTTTTATTCAATTTAGACGTGGGACGACTGCCTCAAATTCTGACTGGTGGCTTGTTTGTGATTGCCTTTTCCGCTACGAGCTTTGGCCAAATTCGGCGAGCACCTCAGGCCGAACAGCTCCAGAGCAACGCCTTGATGGAAATTCGGGCGCAGTGGGGTTGTGAAACGGGTGTCACTCGTTTTCGGTTTCAATTGGCGCGCGATCGACAATTCAACGACATCGTTGTTGATCGGGTAGTCTCGGGGACTGAGATTCGAGTTCTGAATCTGGAGGCCGGAAAATATTTTTGGCGCGTCGCGCGAATGACTCGGACGCCGGGCCGATTTTCAAGGCCGCGAGCTGTTGATGCATTTAAGGCCACCGAAGATCCTTCGGCTATTGACCTTAGAGCTGTGCAGTCATCGCCGAACATATGGCTACGCGATCGCTGAAACAGCCTCGTTCAAAACAATCGTGAAAATCATTTCATATTTCAGCTTCAAGGGTCTCCGGATCCCTGCGACGATTTTATTTGTGATTTGGTTTGTTCTTAAGTTCCTCCTTCACAAGAGTGGTTACGTGCATGCGATTTTGTTGGGCGCCATCGCTATGTTTGTAATTCAGCTTGTGCAGGATCGCCGCACCGAGGCTTACCACATCCACCAATAACGCCCGTTAAAAAGTATCACCCTCTTTCCTGGCTGTGCCGTGGTGTCCTGAAAGCTGTGTTGCCGGTCCGAGCCGGGCTGTCCAGCCTGGGGAACCCGGTTTCGGGCCACCGTCCCGAAAGCGAGGAGCAAAATCTCACTTGATAGTTCTCTGTCGTTCGGCAACAATGCTCTTTGGTTATGCATCCATCGAAGCGTGGAGCTCTTCCCGTTAATTCTGTTGAGGAGGGCGTTTGATATGAGGACTGCCTCTGGTATTGCGAAATCTGCCGTTGCAGTGCTGCCTGGTTTGATCGGATTGACCTCGATGGTCATGGCCCAGAGCGACTCGCGCCGGCAAACTCTGGCAATCACCTATCCGTTGAACCAAACCGTAGAAGTGTCCTTTCGGGGCACAACGCGGCTGCCGCGGCTGACTGGACACGCGACGGTCAAACGTCAGGGCCGGCGCGGCACTCGAGTTGAGCTAAGCATGCAGAATCTTCCCCGCGCGTATGAGCTGGGCGCCGTCTACACCACGTATGTGTTGTGGGCGATCTCGCCTGATGGGCACGTTGACAACCTCGGCGAAATAAAACGCAGCGGCAGCGTAATTGTGGATACGAAGATCGATGTGACGACTCCTTTGCAGACTTTCGCTTTGATGGTAACTGCGGAACCGCATTTCCTGGTCAAGGCCCCCAGCCGGATGGTGATTCTGGAGAATCTCTCGCCCAGCAGCACGCGGGCTGTTCCCGTAGAGACCATGCAGGTACAGTACATGGGCAACACCAGCGACTATTTCCGCGACCCGGGAGTGCCGCCGATGGCGGATGGAAATTTTACGAGCACGCCCACAGCGTTGCTCGGCGCGCGACAGGCAGTTAATCTCGCGAGATTTGCAGGGGCCGACCGCGACGCGCCAAACGAATTGCGGACCGCGGAAGCAGATCTCGAACAGGCGGAAGCTGCCTGGCGCATGCGCTCGCCGGATCGGGACATCGACATCGTAGCGCGCACGGCGATCAGCAGCGGCGCAAAAGCCGAAGAAATGGCGATTGTGCGGCGAGCTGCCCGCGAACGACGCGCAGAGATCCAGCGCCGTGACGAAGCTATCCGCTCGGCGGAGGAAAATGCTGCCAGCGCCAACCAGGAAATCACCAGACTAAAGGCCGAGCTGGAAAGTGAAAGACACGCGCGCGAATTGGCGGAAAGGGATGCGGTAAGTGCGACTGAGCAACTCCGCGACGCCCGAACTGAAATTGCCCGGCTGCGCGACGAGATGCAGGGCGTGCGCAGCGAGGCAGAAGATGCCAAACTCCGGCTGGCACGTATTGAAGGCGAGAAGCAGGCAGAGGATGCTCGTCGTGCCGCGGACAAGCGGGCCGCAGATCAACGTGCGGCGGCCGATAGTCTTAAGCAGGCGCTGGCGCGATTTGGCGCGGTGCGCGATACCTCGGACGGAATAATGCTGGTCCTGGGAGAATCTCTTTGGATCGGTCCTCGATCGACCAGGCTCGCTGCTTCAGCTGGGGCAAAGCTCGAACCCCTGGCAGCACTACTGGCGAACAATCCTGATTACCGCATCGTGATTCAATCTTTCACCGACGGGACTGGCAATGAAGCGGTGTTGCAGCAGCTCACCCAGGATCGGGCGCGGATAGTTTCTGAGCGATTGGCCGCCGGCGGTGTCGATGTCACCAGGATTCAGTCAACCGGCATGGGCGCATCGAATCCGGTCGTGCCTAACACGACGCTTGCGAATCGCGCTAAGAATCGTCGGATGGAAATCATGTTGTCGTTGCCAACGCAATAAGGCGATCGGTCTATACTGGCAAGAACTCGATTGGACTGAGCTGTTTTTAGCGCGCTTCGAAATTGCGCACGGAAACGATTCGGGCGAACTCTTCGCGAGTTCCATCAATTAGATAACCCGAGTAACCTTCCTTCCATAACAAAGCTCGAAGCACGAATTGGGTTGTCAGCGACTACTGTGATCTTGAGATCTTCAAATACCTCTTCGATATTGGAACCGGCATGAAAGCCTATGTGATTACTACCGGCGCGATGTTCGGGCTGCTTACGATTGCTCATATTTTGCGAGTCGTACTCGAGAATCGCCAACTCGCAAGAGATCCCGGATACATTCTCATTACGCTCGCGTCCGCGGGTTTGTGCATTTGGGCCTGGCGCGTGCTGCGCCGTTTGCATCGATGATCGAATAGTTCCGGAGAAAGTCATATGCGCCATTTGAAAGCACGCCTGATTGCGCTGCTAATCATTGTTGTTTCCATCGGTCTGATCTATTACAACTGGCATCAACTTTTGCAGGAAGGCCGTTACTCTTTGAAGCTGGCGGCCCTCGGCCCTGTCGGCATCATCGGTGGATTGTTTCTGCTCATATTTCCATCAATGGGCGGCAAGCCAACAACCACAAAGCAAAAGGTCATCGTAATGGCAGTATTCGCGATCGGCCTGGTTGCGGGATTGATCAATTGGTACCTAATGGATCCGGGTTTCTTCCGCAATTGAAACGAATGCTAAACCGGGGCGAAAGATTCGTCGCCCGTCATTCGAGAATGATGAAAGAAACAACTACGCCCGAGGGCTGGCACACCGTCACCCCGCGCATCGTCGCGCAAAACGCCGAACGACTGGTCAGCTTTCTCCGTCAGGTGTTTGACGCGACAGGAGACTATCAAACAGATCGGCCGTCCATCATTATGATTGGTGATTCGAGAATCATGATTAGCGAAGCCGGAATTCGAAAACCTGTGCCGGCCTTTCTGTACGTCTATGTCAGCGACTGTGACGCTATGTATCAGCGAGCGCTCAAGTCCGGCGCCGGTTCGCTTGAGGAACCAGTGGACACTCCGTATGGCGACCGCCGTTGTATGGTAGAAGACGAATGGGGCAACGCCTGGCAAATCGCCAGTCATGGTGAATGGCGTAATGCGGACTGAAAGCTTAGAAAGGTGAAAGATGCGGACCGCGGTTGAAATCCGATTACTGAAACTTTCATTCCTGCTCTTCTTCCTTTGCCTGAGTGTTGCCAGCGAAAGTGGATATGCCCAGACTGCTGCCAGGACCCAGGCAGGCACAAATCGATCGGCGTCCGTCGACGAGGCGATAAAAGCTTCCTTCGGCTCTGTTGTCCAGCCGGCAACGACATTCAGGCCATATTATGTGACCGGAGATTTCAACGGCGATGGCGTTCAGGATCTTGCACCAGTCGTACTCATAAAAGAAAAGCGCGGCGATCTTCCGAAAGACCTGCGAATCATGAATCCGTTCGACGATGGGCCGAAAATAAATTTTCCGCAGAACCCTGCGGCCGAACACAAGCTAGCACTGGCCATAATCCATGGCTGGAAAACGCCTCAAGCTGCGAAGTTCTTACTCGTTGGTGAATCTCCGATTCTCGTTCTGGAATACAACAGAGCCACATCCACTAATCCGGAAGATGCGAGGAACCTGATTGAAGTAATGGCCAAGGGTGATAAGCGACGCCGGGGCCAGAAATTTCCCCGGACCGCCAAAGGAGACGTGATCCTTCTGGGAACGGAAGTCGGAGGTGACAGCACCCTTTGGTGGAACGGGCGAACCTATGTTTGGGAAGATGTCCAGGACGACTGAATTTGAGATCCATCAGCCAGCAACCAACCCTGCGCTTGATCTGACGTGAGCCTTCTCGAAGTCCTTCAACTGATTGGTTACAGCATCGGCGCGCTCCTACCGCTGTGGATGGGATATTCGCTGCTTCGGCAACGGCTCGGTCTGGTGCCGATTCAACGCGTGTTACTCGCGCTGGCACTCTGCATGGCCGGCTGGCATGCCGGCAATCTGTTGATAACTCTGCGTGGTCTGGTTGGTCTCGATGTCATTCATTGGACCAGCCTTTTCCGTGTTGCCGATACAGTCGCGGTTGTCAGCATCACTCTCTGTTATTCCCTGCTTTTGCATATTCACGTGTACCTGTGGGCGACTGCCCAAGTGCGCGAACTTACCGGGACTGAGAAAGTTCGAATCTATCTTTCATATCTTCCGTGCCTGTTTCTCCCGTTCACCATACCGCGAATCTGGACGGGGAACTACGAGCCGATACTTGTGAAACTGAATGCCTTTGTCCTGCCCTTCGCGCTCTGGATTGCTTATTCACTTGTCGTCGTCGCCATCACTGAGTTGCTGGTCGCCGCGCGATCACAATCACAAAGCGAGCGCCGCATCCTCCGGGCCCTGGCTGCATCTTTCGTCGGCATTGCTGTGCTTGTGCTGGGGGCGGTCGGATTCGGTCTGGGGAAGGGAACCCCGGCTGGTGTTTACCTAAACACCCTGGCCAACCTTGGGTCGCTGCTGCCGTCCGCGCTCCTCGCCTATTACATCTACCGTTATCGATATCTGGAACTGATTATCAAAGAGAGCCTGATCGTCGCGGTCTTTGCGGCGGTGGTGCTCGTGATTTATCTCTACGGGATTCGTCGCATCGGCGAATGGGCCGGCGCCAGATTTGGCCTCCGCGCCGGGGCGATCGAAGCGATTTTGATTCTCGCGTTGACACTGATTGCCGCGCCTTTGCGTGGGTGGCTCGAGAAACGTTTTCGCGCGTTATTTGAACGCGAGACCGCACTATATCGCGGCGTTGTCGGACAAATCGCATCGCAGGCCGGTAAATATCGTCACCTGTCCGAGCTTCTCGCCTTCATCGAATCGCAAACTGCAACCGCGCTTTCTTTGGGCCGAGTGAAGATTGACCTGGACGGCGCGCGCGTTACTCCCGATACTGCCTCGGCCCTGGTATTGCCGCTGGTTCGCGAAGGGCAGCCCATCGGCACAATGTGCATCGAAGGTTCCTCCAGTGCCTTAACCACTGATGTTCGCGCTGTCCTGGATGTTCTTGCCGGCCAGGTCGCGATCGCAATTGAAGACTGCCGGCTCGCGGAAGAGAACGCGCGGCTCGAGCGCAAGGTCGCCGAAGGGCAGCGCCTGGCGGCGCTCGGCCAAATGGCTGCCACAGTAGCCCACGAGGTCAAGAACCCGCTCTCAGCAATCAAGTCAATCGCGCAAGTCATGCGCGAGGACGAGAGTCTTGACGAGGTCCACGCGCGTGATTTGAACATTATCGTCGGCGAGACGGATCGCTTAAGCCAGACCGTGACGCAGATGCTCACATTTGCCAGCCGGGAGCCGCCGGCGGCGGCCCCGGCGCCTGCCGGGGACGTGGTGCGCAAAGTAGTCGAGCTGCTTCGCGCAGACGCGGGCGAATGCGAGATCAAAATCGAAATCGATGCCTCGGCGAATATTGAACTTGATGGCGCAAAGACTGCCGCGGTAAGAGACGCACTCTCGAATCTCATTCTGAATGCGTTACAAGCTTCACCCGCCGACTCAGTGGTGAAGATCCAGTGCGCGGCCGATGATAAAGAGATCGTTTTTGCAGTGACTGACAGTGGTGCCGGAATATCCAATGGACTTCGCGAGCGCATCTGGGAACCTTTCTTTACGACCAAACAGCGCGGCACTGGCCTGGGCCTCGCCATTGTGCGCAAGCGGATGGAAGAAGTGGGCGGCTCGGCGCAGCTCGCGCCGGCGCGCAATGGCGAGGGCGCGAGGTTTGAATTGCGAGTACCAGTACAGAACCGCGAGCGGTAGCGAGCGGTTTTGGAGCGCGGTGGCAAGCGGAGCGCGACACCGCTTTGGATCGTTTGGAGTACCGCCTTCAGGCGAAATCATTTGTGAAGTCAACTCCGCATAAATGCGGTACTCCGAACTAAAGCGCGGTCGCCGCTTCAACCGGGGTCCCCAGCGTGGCAGCCACGCTGGGGGTGGTCAATCTGCCGGCGCACTGCAAATTCGTTAGTGATCTCACACTCGCTCGCTTTCGCCCGCGGTTCCGTAATGCGGTGTTTGGGTGTTGAGTCCTGATCCCGCTCGCTATCGCTCGCGGTTCTGTAGCGGTTTTGGAACTTTCATTCGGTCCTTGCGTGTCAGCAATGGACGAGCCATTTTCCTGCCTGCGGTTACTAAACTCAATCTTAAGGAGAACCGAGAAATGACTTTGAAAACATTTAACCGGGCGTTTGTCTTTGCAGTTCTTTTCGCCGGGCTGGCGATTTGTTCTGGGCAGATCGCGCAAGCTCAAACGTCCGATCAAGCAACGCGCGCGACTACTTCACATGACGATGACATAAATCTGGACACCCAACTCTACTTAATCTTTGCGACCAATCGCGAAGTAGAGGACGTAAGAATGCCGGTTGCACTTGAAGCGGCAACAAAGCGTCTGCACGAGGCGCTCAGTTTCAAGCATTTCAATCTGGCAGCGTCGTTTCTTAACCGGGTAAAGAACCATGGTCGCCTTGACGTGAGTTGGGTCGGCGGGCCGTTTCTGGCGTCAGTGAATTCTTCGACCGGGAATCCCAGCTTTAATCAATTCACCTCGGAGGTGACACTGGCGACGGATGATCGCGGCCAGGCCGTGGTGCGCATGCGCGAATTTCGCTTTGGTTCACGTGTGCCGATCGTTACCTCTCAGGCTACGGTGACCTCGGCATCAACAAATGCGGCCAGCTTTCCGGTAATCAATTATGAATCAATCGGATTGCGCACCGACATCAGTATGCGCGAGGGCGATCCGGTGATCGCCGGCACCCTGAATGTCGGACCATCCGGCGATGCTATCGTCGTGGTGATCGCGGCGCGGCGGTCTGCCAACTGAGAGTTGGCCTCTCCCCACTTTCTTCCCTGGATAATCCGGATGTTCAGAGGCGGGCTACTGCCCGCCCGGATTTCGCGCGCAAACGGCGGGCAGTGGCCCGCCGCTAAACGTGCGTCGAAACCTTTGGCCCCGACCGTCCGTGGCACGCGAAACGCAAGCGAAACTCCCCGCAGAGTCCGGCGGCACGGGCATCCTTGCCTGCCTTGTATTAAACTCTTGGAGAGTCAGCATGGGAAGAAACAGCTTGCGTTTATTGATTGTCGATGATGAACAGGCCGCGCGTTATGGCATGCGCCGAACGCTCGGCTCAGTTGACTATAAAATTGCGGAAGCCGGCAGCGTCGAAGAAGCCCGCGCCTTGATGCGGTCGCAGGATTTCGAGCTGCTTTTGCTCGATGTGAATCTGCCGGGCGACGGCGGCCTGGAGTTTTTGAAAGAACTTCAGAGTTCAAACTCGCCCGCAAAAGGTGAGGCTCCACTGGTCATCATCATCACCGCGCACGGCTCGGAACGGCTCGCGGTGGAAGCGGTAAAAAGCGGCGCTTACGATTACCTCTCGAAACCTTTCGAAGTAGACGATCTTCGCCTGGTCGTCAAAAACGCCTTTGAAACGATCCAACTCCGCCGCGAGAATCGCTCGCTAAAGCGGCTCATCGAGATCGAAACTTCACAGCGCGGCGCGTTGCTGGGGAATTCCGAAGCCATGCAGCGCGTGCGCTCGATGATCGAGAAAGTCGCGGACACCGACGCGACGGTGCTGGTGCGCGGCGAGTCAGGCACAGGAAAAGAGTTGGTCGCGCGCGAGCTTCACGAACGTAGCACGACGCGAAGCAAAGGAGCATTCGTGGCCGTGAACTGCGCGGCACTGCCAGGCGAACTAATTGAATCTGAGCTTTTTGGCCACGAAAAAGGCGCATTTACGGGCGCTGCGGCCCGCCGGCGGGGAAAATTTGAACAGGCTGATGGTGGCACGCTGTTCCTCGACGAAATCGGCGATATGAGCGCAAATGTCCAGGCCAAACTTCTGCGCGCGCTTGAAGAGCGTCGCATTGAGCGGCTCGGGGGCGACGAATCGATTCCGGTTGACGTGCGCATCATTAGCGCGACGCATCGCGCGCTGGAAGAAGAGATTAAGGATGGAAATTTTCGCGCGGATCTTTTTTACCGTTTGCAGGTAGTAACGATCGAGATCGCGCCGTTGCGCGAACGACGCGAAGACATTCCCGCGCTCGCCGACGCCTTCGCGCGCCAGGCGGCCGAGAAATATGGATTGACAGAGCGGCCGATCGCGCGCACGGCTCTCCGGGAATTGATGGAATACGACTGGCCCGGGAATGTCCGCGAACTGAAAAATGTAATTGATCGCGTGGCGATCATGTCTGAGGGCAGCGAGCTTGACGCTCTTGATCTGCCGCGCGCCCTGGAACCAGGCGAAGAGCGAACTTCATCGACCGCGATTCACGTTAACGGGGATTTGGCGATACCTTACACGTCGAACTTTCGCGACGACCGCCGCGAGTTCGAACGCCGCTACATTGCCCGCTGTCTCGAAGAAGCCGGTGGCAATGTCACCCGAGCGGCTTCCGTCCTCGGCATGCACCGGCAGTCGCTGCAACATAAGCTGCGCGAGCTTGGCCTTGGGCGCAGATATGTCGCGGTGGGTGGCGGGACGCAGAAAAAATCGGACGATTGACAGAAAAATATGAAAGCACGCATCGACGCCATTATTAATCGTGAGCAAGCCGAATATCTCGACCAGCTCCATCCCGCGAACACTGGCCTATTGGCTGAGATGGAGGCTTACGCGGCCGATCATCGCGTCCCAATCGCCGATCGAGAAGTCGCCTTATTTCTGGAGATCACGGCGCGAGCAATTCAAGCGCGGCGGGTGCTCGAGTGCGGCATGGCGATCGGCTATTCCGTGATTCACCTCGCCCGCGCGATGCCGGACGATGGCCTGGTCATTACCATTGATCCGAGTGACGAAATGATTCGCGCCGCGGAGGGCTATCTGACGCGCGCCGGTTTGCGGGAACGCGCCCGCATCGAACGTGGAAAGGCCCTGGAAGTAATCCCGCGGCTTAATGAAACGTTCGATCTGATTTTTCTGGACGCGGTCAAAGAAGAATATCGTGGTTACCTCGACCTGGCGCTTCCGAAACTGCGGACGAATGGTGTCGTGATTTGCGATAACCTGCTGTGGGGCGGTCAGGTTGCCGGCGAGATTCGTTCGCTGGATCAGCAAACGTCAACCGAAGCCCTGCGTGAATTCAATCGATACTTCGTCAACCATCCTCAGTTGCGCGCGGAGGTTTTGCCGGTTGGGGATGGATTGGGTTATGGAGTGAAGATCCAGTGACTGATGGCTCCGAAAGGAGCCAGACGTTTATAGGTTCGCATACGCATCCCATGTGAGCTCCGCGAGGAGCGACGCGTCGCTCCTCGCGGAGCTCTTCTATTCTCTCGGCGATGGAGTTATAAACATTGCGCGCCTAACGGCGCTCAAATCCGGTGATCGTTTCTCAAACAATTCAATCCTTTGCTCAGATCGTGGAAGTGGTTTTCAGCGGCGGCGTCATCGCCTTTCGCACCGACACCTTCTACGGCCTCGGTGCCGATCCATTTAATCGTGAGGCAGTCAAGCGAATCACAAAGTTGAAGAGCAGGGAGGGAACGAAGCCCATCTTAATCATTATCAGTGATCAAGATCAGATTGAACGCTTCATCGTCGAACGATCCGAATCGTTCAAGAGTTTGGCGCACAGATTTTGGCCGGGGCCGTTGACGCTAATTGGAAAGGCGGCCGCTGGACTTCCGGACGAGATTACAGGGCGCACAGGAACGGTCGGCGTAAGACTGCCGGATGATGCGGATCTGCGCGCCTTGCTCCGGGCCTGCGGCGGCGCGCTAACTGCGACCAGCGCAAACTCTTCGAATGAAGACCCCGCGAAGACCGCCAGGGACGTCGAACGGTACTTTGGTTCGACGATCGACTTAATCGTGGATGGGGGCAACGCACGAGTTGATCGAGCATCGACTGTGGTTGATGTAACGGGAGCGGAACCGAAGTTAGTTCGCGAAGGCGTGATCGCGTGGTCGGAGATTGTAGAATAACGTGCCGGCAGAGATGCCGGCGAACTGCAGGCAAGATGCCTGCGCTCCTACCGAGTTACCGTCAAATCCTTCACAAAGCCCCAATCGCCACTTGCGTCCACGTGAATGTTACCGACGCTTTTCTTGGCGATGACCATGTTCGCCTGATACCAGAGTGGAATTACGGGGACCTCCCGGCTGACAATGTCCTGAGCTCTGGCGTAAAGAGGAGCAGCCCTCGCATGATCGTAGGTGTTCGCGGCTTCTTCAAGAATCTTATCGAGTTCGGGATTGCTGTAACGGCTGCGATTGCGCGAGGCGCGCGCTTCAGTCGGTATTTCGGACGTGGCAAACAAGTCGCGATAGAAAATTGGGTCCTGATTGCCGCCTACCCACTGTCCGTAAGCGATTTGAAATTGACCTCGCTTGAGAGACTCGAACAGGACATTTAGTTCCGAAGTTTCGATCGCCACCGGCACGCCCACCTCCTTCAAATAATTCTGGATCACGCCGGCATATTGCCGGGCAGCGGCACTGCTGCCTGAAATGCGAAACAAGATCGGTTTGGCGAAACGCATTTGCGGGCCATCGCCGTCAGGATCGCGAAAGCCGGCTTCGTCCAGAAGTCTTTTCGCGGCGGCAGGATCGTAGTGATAAGTCTGGCCCGGCGTGAAAGCCCATGACTCTTCCGGCAAAATGGAATGCGCGATTTTCCCCTGACCCTGCACCAGATCGCGAATCATACTCTCGCGATCGATAGCGTAGGCGATCGCTTGTCGTACTTTGACGCTATCAAGCGGCGCGGCCGTCGTATTCAAAGTCAACAGATTGAGGTTCGATCCGTCAAACTGATTAACATTCAGGCGGGGATCGTTACTGAGAGACTTAATCGCGTCTGGCGAAAGACTGGTCGGTAACGGCGCAATATCGACGCGTCCGCTTCGTAATTCTGCCTGCATCGCGTTGGAATCGCTGATCACCCGCACGCGCACAGCCGGGATCTGTGGCGGCCCGTCCCAGTAACTAGTGTTCGCTTCAAGATCGACTACCTGCTGGGCCTGATCGTAGCTTTTGAATTTGAAAGGCCCGGTACCGAGCGGGTGCGTCTTCTGAGATTCGTAACTATCTTTCGGAATCATCGCGATCGGTACCAGATTAGGGAGCAGGCCGGTCCAGCGATTGTTCAGTTTAATTACGAGTGTATGCGCGTCGGGGGCCTCAACACTGCTAATGTAAGCTTTCCGATTAGCGCCGCTCCCTTCAAAAAAACTCGCCGATTTGGCGAACGGGTTTGCCAGCACTGTATCGAGCGTGTACTTGGCATCCGCCGACGAAAACGGCCGGCCGTCCTGGAAAGTCGCACCATCGCGCAGCGTGAATGTGAAGGTCAACCCATCCTCAGAACGATCGATTTTCGAAGCCAGCTCGGGCACGTAGTCGAACTTCCCATCTTTCTTCACCAGCGAATTGAACACTAACGAGCGCACGCGTTCGCTCGCCGCATCGACGGAAGGCGAACCGATTGGATCTATTGTCTTGACGTTGTCGGAGAGGGCGATTACGAAGGAGCCACTGCCACGGCGACAAGCAAGTGGGGCCAGCGCCAGGGCAATCAACAGAAAGCCAACTGACAGTTGGCTAAGTCTACTATTCACTCTGCACCGGTGCTGAAAGCTCCCTGCCTGCCGCATTAGTAGATCCTCCATATGTGTAATTGAGCTTCTTATTGAGGGCTACAATTTCATCGGACAATTGCTGATAGCGTTCCATATCCAGCGGCAACGGGGGTTGCGCCAGCGCTTTCGCCTCTGCGATTCGACTGAGCGATGCATGTATTCTTTCTTCGGTTATTCTACCATCACGCGCCGCGCGCAAGAGAGAGTCATAGCCGCGGCGCATTGCGTCCGGCGTCGCACAGATCAAAAGCATGTCCTCTCCCGCTTCAAATGCGCGGACGGCTGCGTCTTCAATTGTGTAGCGCTTTGCGATGGCGCCCATTTCCAGATCGTCAGTAACGACGAGATGCTCGAAATTCATTTCCTCACGCAAAAGCCTGGTGACGATGCCCTGACTGATCGAAGCGGGCTCGAGCAGGCCTCCAGTAGTTCCGGTACGTATGTCAATATTTGGAAAGCCGCCGTGGCTCACCATCACGGCGCGCACGCGGTCGTCATGCCGTTGAAACAGTTCAATGTAGGGCGCAAGATCTTTCGCCAAAAGATCATCGTGCGTCAGTCGCACCACGGGCATTTCCATGTGTGAATCAACTTCGCCGGCGCCGATGCCGGGAAAATGTTTCAGGCAGCCCAGGCACCCCGTTCCCTGCAGGCCGCGCATGTAAACGGTCGTGTATCCCAGGACTTCGCCCGGCGAACGGCCATACGAACGCGAATACAAACCGTTCGAGAGCAGATCGCGCTGCTCAGTCATGATTGACATGACCGGCGCAAAATTGATGTTGAAGCCCAGCCGGCGCAGTAACTCGCCGGTAACCCGACCCAGAGTCCGTACGCCGGCCAGGTCTCCATGCTGGCGAATGGCACGCGCCGACGGCATCGGCGTAAAAATTTCCCGCAGCCGATCGACAAGACCGCCTTCCTGATCGATACCGAAGAGCGGCTCGATCGGCGAGATTGCGCGCGCCTCGTCCAAAAGGGCCCGCAGTTGGTCAGGAGAGTCGACGTTGCGGCCAAAGATGATGACGCCGCCTGGTTTGATTTCTTCTATTAACGTGCGCGTCTCTTCGTCGAAGTCGGTTCCCGGAAGTCCGATAGAGAAAAATTGGCCGATTTGTTGTTCGAAGGGTAGTGAATAAATTCCGTCAGCAGGCATAGAATCGAAACTCAAAAGGATTTGACTGGCGAGTTAGAGTACGACACGGTCGTCATTCATTCAATCTAATTCTCAAAAAAGAACAAAGTAAAGTTTCTGATGACATAGTCAGACGGGGCTGGTGGGCCGGCACGATGGTAGCGCAAGTTGCTAACTTGCGGCGCGCAACTTGAACAAGTTGCGCGACAGTCTGGGCTGGTGGTTCTGTTGAGCGCTCTCGTCTATTATGCTGTGGATGAAAGCGATGATTCTGGCGGCGGGTTACGGTGAGAGGCTCTGGCCGTTAACCGCCGATCGCACAAAGCCGGCGCTGCCCGTGCTGGGAAAGCCGCTGGTCGGTTATGTTGCCGAGTATCTGGCGCAATTTGGAATCAGAGACATCGTCGTCAACCTTCATCACCGCCCAGAGTCGGTGCGGGAATCACTCGGGGACGGCAGCCGTTTCGGCGTGCGCCTGCAATACGTTCACGAGCCGGTAATTCTCGGCACCAGCGGGGCGCTCGACAACGCGCGCGAATTTTTCGAGGACGAGACATTTGTTGTTGTTAACGGAAAGATCATTACGAACATTGACCTGGGCGCAGCAATGGATTCGCACCGGCGGACGAAAGCGCTGGCGACGCTCGTCCTGAAAAAGAATCCTGCGCGCGAACGATTCAGTGTCGTCGAGACTGAAAACGGTTTGGTAACGCGATTCGGTAACATGGCGGAACCGATAGTTGCTCGGGAGCACTCAAATGGGTGTGACGCGCCTTTAATGTTCACGGGCATCCAAGTTCTCGAGCCCCGAATCTTTGACTACGTTCCCCGCCGCGTTTTCTCGCACTCCACGACTGACGTGTACCCGCAAGCTATTGCTAAAGGCGAGCGCGTTGCTGCGCATGTCGGCGACGGCGTGTGGTACGAGTTGTCGACTCTGCAGCGTTACCTGGATATCAGTCTGGCGTTGCTGAAAGCTCGGGGCCGAAATGTCGACATGGGTAAGAATTGCGAGGTCGATACGAGTGCTGAGGTGCAGGACGCTATTTTGTGGAACGACGTTTCCATAGAAAGCGGGGCACGCGTCAGGGGGTCTGTCATAGGAGACGGGGTTCAGATTAGGCCCGGCGAAACACTTGAAAATGTCGTGGTTGTGCGCGCGGATCTGGTTGACGGCAAGACGGCGCCCAGGAAAGCTTTGGCTGGCCGAGTCAAAGGCGACAACTTTGTCGTGCCCTTATCGCAATGATAACATTCGCCGATTCGGTCACATTCTTTTTTGCCTGGTAAGATCCGCGGATGAGTTCAGCTTTCAAAATCGGTCCCAACGCCTTTAAGGAACCGGCGCGTGAACGCCTTGCCGCGTACCTCGCTGAACATGCACCAGCGGGCCAGCCGGAAATCACGGCGCTTACGCCTGACGCCTCGACGCGTGAATACTTCCGCTTTCCCTGGAAGCGCTCGACGGCTATTGCGGCTGTTTATCCGGAGCCGTTCGATCCCGAAATTCATCCTTATCTTGATGTCACGCGGCTTTTTCTCGAGCGCGAATTGCCGGTTCCAATGGTATACGAGATCGACGGCGCGCGCGGAATCATCGTGCAGGAAGACCTCGGCGATCGCCAATTGGGTCAGGTGATCGAAAAGGCGTCCGCGGAAGAGCGCGAAGCACATACTGAGCAGGCAATTTCGATTATCGCCCGCATTCAGGCCGCGACAGAAACTGCGTTCACCCGCAAGTCGATTGCCAGCAAGCTCGCCTTTGATGAAGCTAAACTCGGGTGGGAGCTAAACTTTTTCTTTGAGCATTACTTCGGCAGTCTGCGCAAAGAAGAGTTGCGTCACGCCGAAGCAGCAGAGTTGAAAGCCGAGCTAAACGATATCGCCGCTGAGTTGGCGGCCTCTCCCAGGGTGTTATGTCACCGCGACTATCATGGCGCCAATTTGATGGTTGATGAGAAGGATCAACTGCGCATCGTTGATCATCAGGACGCGCGCATGGGTCCCGCCAGCTATGACCTTGTGTCGCTGCTGATGGATCGCCAGCCGGAGCCGCCTTCCTTGGCAGATGTCAGATCTTATCGCTTGTATTTTCTCGAAGAGCGCCGGCGTCAGGGTCTCGACGCGATTGATCCTGATGACTTCGTCAAAGAGTTTCGCCTGATGACGATCCAGCGAGAGCTAAAAGCGATCGGCACGTTTTCATATCAGACTGCCGTTTGCGACCGTGGTAAATTTTACGAGCGACACATCAATCCGACCTTTCTGATCGTGCTCCAGGCAGCGGAATGGTTGGAGAGATTTCCCGTCTTGCAACGGATGATCAAGGAGCGCATCGGCGGAGGACAATAGCCACAGAGTCACCGGGGCCGGAGAGAAGGCTTAGACGACATCGTTTGCCTTATTCAGTTTTCTCCGTTTCTTTGGGTCTCCGTGGCAAATTTTTGAGACAGCGAAATATGAACCAGACCTACATCGACGATCTACCGAAACACGTCGGCGAAGAAGTGACGCTCAAAGGCTGGCTTTATAACCTGCGTTCAAGCGGCAAGCTGATGTTTCCCCAACTTCGCGACGGCACAGGAATCGTGCAATGCGTCGTTGTTAAAGCATCCATCGCGCCGGAGATGTGGGAAGCTTTGAAGTCACTCGGCCAGGAGTCGGCCCTGATTGTAAAGGGAACTGTGCGCGAGGATAGTCGCGCCCCGGGCGGCGTTGAGATCGATGTGACTGCCGCCGAAATTATTCAGAACGCCCATGATTTTCCGATCACTCCCAAAGAGCATGGCACAGAGTTCCTGCTTGATCATCGCCATCTTTGGTTACGCTCAAGGAAGCAGCACGCGATTCTGAAAGTCCGTCACACCGTCATCAAAGCCGTGCGCGACTTTCTCGATCGAGAGGGGTTCACGCTGTGTGATGCGCCGATCTTCACTCCGGCCGCGTGCGAAGGCACGACGACGCTGTTCGAGGTCGATTATTTCGGTGATGAAAAGGCTTATCTGACACAATCCGGCCAGCTCTATAACGAAGCGACCGCGGCAGCCTTTGGTAAAGTCTATTGTTTTGGCCCAACTTTCCGCGCCGAAAAATCGAAAACGCGCCGACACTTGACTGAGTTTTGGATGGTCGAGCCCGAGATGGCGTACGCTACGCTCGATGATGTGATGGATTTGGCGGAAGCCTTTCTCTCATACATCGCGGGACGAGTTTTGGAGGATCGAAAAGAAGAGTTGAAGGCCCTCGAGCGCGATACTTCCAAACTGGAAGCGATCACGGCGCCCTTTCCCCGTCTGCACTATGACGATGCGGTGAAGATGCTTGATGAGGGCCATGCGAGCGGCGCTCTCGAGCAAAAGTTCGAGTGGGGTGGCGATTTTGGCGCGCCCGATGAAACGTATCTTTCAAGCAAGTTTGAAGGTTATGGAGAAGTAATTGGTGGCGGCGAGCGTGCGACTTCGCTTGATTTTCTGGTCGATCAAATCAAAGCGCATCAACTGCCGCAGGAAGCGTTCGAATGGTATCTCGACCTGCGTCGTTACGGCAGCGTGCCGCACGCAGGATTCGGCATGGGCATCGAGCGTTGCACCGCGTGGATGTGCGGGACGGAGCACATTCGCGAAACGATCCCATTTCCCAGGATGCTTTATCGGTTAAAGCCGTAACTCAAATGCTCACGCGAGAGATCCTAATTCTCACGATTGCCATTACTGTAACAAGTTGCAGCGGGCAACCGATTTCAAAGACCGTGGCAGGAAATGGCGAAGTGCCGCGGCAGACACCCAGCCCGACAGCCGAGACTAACCCGACCCCAGAATTCGAGAGCCCAGCTCCTCCTGAATGGGCCGGGATCGATTTCGGAAATCGTTCATATCCGACAACATTCAGAAAGAGGAAAATTAAACTGCAGAACGGTGAGTACGAACAAGCTGCTCCGATCTCAGGTGGCGACACGTTTGACCTGACTGATGTTAATTACGTTGACATAAACGGCGACGGCCGGAAGGAAGCAATTGTTTGGCTGGATTGGATATCCTGTGGCGGCTCATGTGATGGGGGCTCGAGCCTTATCTACTTTTATTCAATTGATGGCACGCCGCATCTCCTTCAACGAATTGAAACAGGAAGCGGCAGCTATGAGTGCGGATTGAAGTCCTTCGCTCTTAGAGCGAGGACGCTCACGCTGGAGACATTTAGATCGTGTCGCTTCGACGGGGTCAAATTCAGAGCATCAAACGGTGCGGTTAAATCTGAAGCAAAGTTCAGCGCAAAGGAGTTCACCCGGTTCACCTTTCAACTCAAACAAGGAAGGTTCGCATTACGAGATCGTGCTGTGTTTCCTAACCCAAGCGGTGAGAATCGACGCACGCCGGACATAAGCATCGACAATGACTAACGATCGCAAAGAACAACTCCGAACTGAATTCAACGAATGGGCCCGCGCCGGGCGTGGCGACGGCATGGAGAAGGCCCATCGTCCCATCGGCGAGCAGGCAATTGCGCTGATGCATGTCACACCAGAGGCGCGAGTTCTTGATGTTGGATGCGGATCCGGTTGGGCGACACGCGTACTGGCAGAACTTGCGTTCAACGGTCGTGTAACCGGTATCGATATTTCCGATGAAATGGTTCGCGTCGCGAGTGAGTCTTCCAGCTCGTTTGCTAACGTAGACTTTCAGGTCGCCA
>WNGK01001233.1_pt1 | contig 41905 bp, 37 predicted proteins | sample 5400601 | NCBI WGS metagenome assembly WNGK01 (sample SAMN13153376, study PRJNA577476) | soil metagenome | isolation source: 60 cm soil or saprolite under Garry oak tree replicate 1 | place: USA:California | collected 2016-06-15 | reverse complement strand
GCGATCTGAAGCCGTTTGTCGCCGCAGTCGATTCAATGGGTTGTGAGTGCGCGGTCACGAGCGATCATCGGCTGAAAGTAATCCTGCAGGAAGGCACTGAGATTCGCGATCTTTATCGCCTGGCTGCCGACAGTGACCTGCAGATTCGACGCTTGAGTTACAAGCGAGATTCGCTCGAAGATATTTTCCTGAAAGCGATGGAGAATGGTTCGCAGTCGGAACAAGCGCGGCTAGCGGGCTGAAAAAACTGCCTCTCCCTTTGGGAGAGGGCTGGGGAAGAGGGATTGAGGCGGACGTTTTTTTATCTTTACTTAATCACGTACCAACGCCCTCACCCTAACCCTCTCCCAAAGGGAGAGGGAATGGAGAACTACCATGCCGGTTCTTGAGCGTGCATACCGAGAATATCAGGGGCTAAAGTCACCGGAATGGAGCCGGTTCCTAATCATTCCGCGGCATGCTTATCGGGACGTGTTTCGCTCGAAATTATTCACCGGCTTCTTTGTGCTCTCGTTTATCTTTCCGCTGCTCTGGGCAATTCTCATTTATCTGCATCACAACGTGAATGCGCTCGCGATCATGAAACTGAATGTGCGGGAGCTCCTGCCGATCGACGCCTGGTTCTTTCAATTCTATCTCACTTTCCAGGGGGTGGTCGGTTTCTTTCTGGCCATGCTTGTTGGGCCGCAGCAGGTTTCGCGTGACCTGGCGAATAACGCCCTGCCACTTTATCTATGCCGCCCTTTTAGCCGAACGGAATACGTGCTTGGCAAGATGTCAATCGTGATCATTCTGCTCTCCGCGATCACGTGGGTACCGGGCTTGCTGCTGTTTCTTTTTCACAGCTATCTCGAAGGCTGGTCCTGGTTCTCGGAAAACATCTGGATAGCGAGCGCGATTTTTCTCGGCAGTCTGGTGTGGATTTTGTTGCTCGCCTTGATGACACAGGCAGTCTCTGCCTGGGTCAAATGGCGCGTAGCCGCGCGCGCGGCCCTGCTCGGGATATTCTTCATCCCGACAGCATTTGCGGAAATCATCAATCAAATCTTTGAAACGCGGTGGGGACACATCTTCGATCTGCGTGCCTTGATCGGAAACGTTTGGGCGGGATTGTTCGGCACCTTTGTGCAACAAAGCGGACAGATTCAGGAATATCGCAACGGTCGAATCATTCGCGAGGCCATAGTGAGTGAGCCTCCATTGTGGGCTTCGTGGGTCGTGCTGTTTCTGATTTGCGCATTTTGCCTCTGGTTATTGTCGAGAAAAGTTAAAGCGTACGAAGTCGTGAAATGAATTGCTGGGAAAGGGAGCGCCACGATTTGCGACGATCGTTTAGAGGCGGGCGTTGCCCGCCGGTTCAACAATTGACATGAAACTATTCAAATCCCACGAGCCTAACATTTTTCACTATGTAACAACCGAAGATATTCTTGATTGGCTGCACGCAGGTAACTACGCCGCTTCGCTCAAGAAGCTAGCGCTGGAAGTTCCGCAAAAGCGCGGTCACACACATGCGGTATGGCTCAAAGATTTCTCATCGATCGATTTGTGGAGTCCTAGATTCGTCCGACAAAAGCTGAATTACATCCATCTCAATCCTGTACGTGCAGGACTTTGTGACCATCCGGCTCAATGGAAATGGTCTAGTTACCGAGCGTATTTGCGCCATAAGCTTGGAAGCGTACCTATAGAAATGGATTGGCGTGGGTATTGGAGCGAAGGAGAATTTGAATTGGCCGTTGAAACGGCGGGCAACGCCCGCCTCTAAACGAATGGATAAGGAAAGCGAACAAACGATCAGCTTCGACAATGTCTCGAAGTTCTATGGCGAAATACTCGGCGTCAATCGCGTCACGCTTGCGATTACCCCGGGCATCACGAGTCTGGTCGGTCCAAACGGAGCCGGAAAGACGACGTTGATGAATCTGATGACCGGATTGTTGCGACCCACACGAGGCCAAGTTACGGTGTTGGGAACTCCGACCGACCGGCCCGAGCAATTATTTCGCAAAGTCGGCTATTGCTCGCAATTTGATTCTTTTCCGCGCGGACTGACCGGCCGCGAGTTCATCAACTCTTTCCTACTCGTTTCCGGTTTTGCGAAGAACCAGGCCGACGATTGGACTGAGGAGGCCATGACGCGCGTTGATTTGCTCGACGCGGCAGACCGAAAGATTGGAGCCTACAGCAAGGGCATGCGACAGCGCATCCGTCTAGCGCAGTCGATTGCACATCATCCGTCTGTATTGGTTTTGGACGAGCCGCTGAACGGACTTGATCCGATGGTTCGGGCTGAAACGATCGCATTGTTTAGGGATCTTGCGGCCCAGGGGCTACACCTAATCATATCGAGTCACATTCTTCATGAAGTGGATATGATGTCCGATCGGGTAGTGTTGCTGAACAATGGTTACGTGGTCGCAGAAGGCGGCATCCAAGGCGTACGCGATGAAATGGATATGGAACATCCGATGCAGATTCTGATCCGTTGCGATCAGCCGTCGCTATTGGCCGCGCGCATGTTTCGCAGCGATGAGGTCGTCGAAGCGCGCCTGCATAACGATCGACATGGTTTATTCGTGAAGACACGCAATCCAGACAAATTCTATTTACTGCTCAATCAGGTCGCAGCCCAGGGCGAGGTCGAGATCGAATCAGTCGCGCCGGTTGATGATGATCTGAGCGCGGTCTACGAATATCTAATTGGAACATAGGGAACGAATGCGTGATCTATGAAAGATAAATCATTTAGCGGCGAGCTAGCGCCTCACCGAATCGGTGGCGGCTATATTCGGCGAGCAGTAGCCCGCGTCTAAAGATAAGAATCTGGTTTATGAGTTCGAAGGTAGAAGCAGTGTCCATAGAAAAGGCTCGAAGGCAAGGACTTCCGTGGTCGCTTTGGCTGCGGCAAGTCGGGGCCATTATGCGCCTGGAGGTGAAGAAGAATTTTCTCGGTAAACGCGCGGTGCTGGTCTATCTTCTCGCATTGATGCCAATCGGCTTGCTCAGCATGATCGCACTACTGCCGCCGGCAGCGCGCGAATGGTTGGATTTTACAGCCTATCCGAAGCTGTTCTCTGTCATCTACAGCGCCCTGATTTTACGCACGGTCGTGTTTTTCGGTTGCGCTTGGATTTTCATGAATCTGTTTCGCGGCGAGATCGTCGATCGTAGCCTGCATTACTACTTTCTTTCCGCCGTGCGGCGTGATGTTCTGGTTGCAGGGAAATATATTTCGGGGCTGGTGACTTCCATAATTCTATTCACCGGTGTGACAGTCGGCTCGATGCTTTTGTTTTTCTTTCCACATTTCTATTCTGCCAGTGTGCGATTTTTCCTGGATGGGCCGGGTCTAATGCAACTACTGACCTATGCAGGCATCACCGTACTCGCGTGTATCGGTTACGGAGCGTTCTTCCTGGTGGTGGGACTGTTCTTTCGCAATCCGATAATTCCGGCGTTGATCTTGTACGGCTGGGAGTGGATTAATTTTCTGCTGCCGCCGCTGCTGAAAAAAATCAGCGTGATTCACTATTTGAACTCTCTAATGCCGGTGCCGCTCTCTGAGGGTCCAATTGCGGTAGCAGTCGAGTCAACTCCAGTCTGGATATCCGTTCCCGCCCTGCTGATTGTTACCGCGCTCGTTCTGATTGGCGCGGGCACACGTATTCGCCACATGGAAATCAGGTACGGCGGCGACTGATTACTGTGTCGGGCTGTTTGACAAGCCACGCACCATTTTCATTCTCGCAGGTTTCCTAATCTGTTATGCTCATGGCCGCGAGTCTACTTCGGTCGAGGTTTCTGCCGATGAATTCAAAAAATCCCTCTGCTGTTCGTTCTCAATCAACTCAACTAATTTCACTTATTATTGTTCTTGCACTGTTTGTGACGCCTCTCTTGGCGCAACAACCAACAGCAACGCCGGTAAGACCTGCGGCTGAGCGTCAGGTCGTCCCGTCAGCTCCCGAGCCCACTTTCGACAATTTGCTCGGTGCCGACAGTTACAAGATGTACGGCGAGGTGCGCAATCTCGGGCAACTGATGAGTACCGGAGGCGCGGGTGAGATTATCGACCCGATCATAAAACTTGCGAACCCGCCGAAGGAATTCAAATCGATCGTAAAGTTTCTCACGACGAACTCCGAGGCGCTGGCTTCTTCTCGGTTGTTGTTTGCGACCTGGCCCGCGCGCACCGAAGTTCCAGACGTCTTCGTAGCAATTGAGTTCGGAACCGCCGAAGAGGCCGCGAAGTTTGCGCCCAAGCTCGAGAGTTTTCTGCCATCGGTCCTGCCGCCAGTTCCGGTTGAGAGGGAAGAGAAATCAAAGGACGCTTCGGCAAAACCAACTGAGTCTGGTGAAAAACCGGCTGCTCAAACCAGAAAAGAAACCGCCGCGGGTTATAATCCTGCCTCACCGCTACCGGCCGAGCGTTTGCCTTTCGTGATTACTCATTCAGGCAGCTTGGTTTTCATCAGCGACAAGCCCTTTAAGTTTGAAAAGATTCATCCGGCGACCGCCAAGTCGTTGGCCGAAGATCAAAACTTTCGCGTCGCCCACGATCGGTTTTCCTCTGAACCGGTCTTTATCTATTTCAATGTGGCGCTGGAAGAGCGTTCGAAACCTCAACGTAAAAACGAGGTGATATCAGAAGCGGAAAGGGAGCGACTTCAACAGGAAGAGCAAGCAAAAGCCGAAGCCGAAATAGCGCGGGTAGCAGCCAGCCAGCCTTCGCCGGGCGAGCCTCAATTAGTTGTGGAAAACTCGAATACGGAAGGCCGCGCCGTTCTCACTGGGGCTGCCGCGGCCCCGACGCCTACACCAAGCCAGGCCCAGGAGGCCCAAATGACTGCCTCATCTCAGGTCGGACACATGCTCGATTTGCTTGGGGTAGGTGAACCGCAATGGCCCGAGGCGGTCGGTCTCGCGCTTGCGCTCGACAATAACGAATACGTGATTCGGGCGATCCTTGTGGAGCCGCCGAACGCAAAGAAATTGCCATTGCCTTTTCTACCGCAATTGATTTCGGGACCAGCATACACAGCCGACGCCCCTTCAGTGCTTCCCGACGATACCGAAGCTTTCGTCGATGCTTCAATCGATTTTGCGCAAACCTACGAGGGCATGCGAAAGCAGGCAGACATCAAAGCGAAAGCTGCCGAGATTAGGGCGAAGAACGCTCAGCGCCAAATACCGGCCGGCATGAAGGAACTACCACTCGACCCCTTCGCGGAGTTCGAGAAGAAAGCTGGATTCAAGATCAAGGAAGATTTATTGCCCGCCCTGGGTAATGAAATCGCGATAGCGGGTTCGCTCAGGTCTTTGCAGGGCGCGGGCGGTTTCAATATTGTGATGACGCCTTCAACCAAGCCGGCTTCCGAACTTGGGGCCGATAAAAACGATCAGAAGAAGGCACTTAACAGTTTTCCGATGCTTTTAATTGCGGTAAAGGATAGAGATACCGCCGAGCGGTTGACGCCGCGAGTGCTCGATGGGCTGGGGATCGGAGAAGTTAACCTGATCGCGCAAAAGGAGAGGCGCGAGGACACAGAACTGGTCAATTATGCGGGAATTTTCGCTTACGCGTTTGTGGGTAACTTCCTGGTCATTTCCGAAGCTGCCACTGTGCGACACGTAATCGACGCTAACCTGAGTCACCAGACTTTGGCTTCCAACAGCGCGTTTCGAAACTCCAGTCGCTGGCAACCGCGACAAAACCTCGGAGAGATTTACGTATCGCCGGCGTTAATGGAGGCTTATCAGCAAGAGGTTCGCAAGCAAGCCGCAACCATGGATCCCGCGATGCGCGATTTCGTGATGCGACTCGCGCCTGGTTCCGATGCAATTACTTATGCGTTGTCAAACGACGGATTAGGCACGCTACATGAGTTGCATCTTCCCAAGAATCTCATCATCACGATGGTTGCCGGAATTTCTTCGACCACCAAGAGTCCGCCCCCGGAAATGAATGAAATGATCGCGATTAGCATGCTGCAGATGATCGCCAGCGCTGAGGCCTCTTACAGATCGACGGCCGGAAACGGCAGCTACGGCACGCTCGACAAGCTGGTAGAACAGAAACTTATGACCAGAGAGACGTTCGAAAAGTATGGCTATAAGTTCGATCTAACCGTATCTGGAAATCAATTCGAGGCGGTTGCGACGCCCGTGGAATATGGGAAGACCGGGAAGCGTTCATTCTTCATAGATCAAAGCAATGTAGTTCGCGGCGACGATCACGGCGGCGGGCTGGCAACCATTGCCGATAAGCCCGTTCAGTAAACATCGCTCACTACCTCCAAAATAGAATTCACAACTTCACTCGCTTCACCGCGCACGCCTTTCAGAATTCGAGCGGACGCCAAAGCTTTCGGGAGGGCCGTAAATGCCAATTCCGGCTGTGAACGTGCGGACACGGTATTTGCCATCAGCTCAAGCACCCCTCTTCCACGCGTGAGTTGGCGCGGCCGCCAACGCGCTCCTTCTTTGTACCTGGTCGATACGACCAATCCGATGCGCAAAGGTTTCGAGCCTACCTCCGCTCCAATTTCTTGCGCATGCACCTTCTCTCCATTCGGCGAGTTCGGAAGACGGATTCCGAGCGGTCGCGGATAAGGATGAACGTACCCACGTCCATCCACGACCGCGTACTCGTCCGAATAGTAAGTTGCTCCGGCGCGGATTAGTTGGTCCACCAAAGTCGTCTTGCCGCTATGACTGATGCCGGGGATCAGAATCGCTCGATCATTCCAACCAACAACACCGGCATGGACGAAGACACGGCGCGGCGCATGCTCGGCGACGGTTAATTGAACGTGAGATTCAAAAGCCTCAAGCACATCGTCGAACCTCCGGGAACGAGCGATTCTGATGAGATTCCAGGAACCGAGACTAAGCCGGCGCATCTTTGAGTCCGGTTTGGCATCGCCGGCAATGAGGGAGTAGAGATGGTCAACAACCCTAACCGGTGATAGTTTCGATCCTGGCGGCAGTCGATCGATGACAGACTTAAGAACACTCGTGTCATTAACGCGCACGCCGACGCGCACGCCGTAAGACAGAACTGATATTCCATCCGCCCAACCCAGGCGGTCGAGCTTTGCCATTCAAGAGGAGGGCCGGCGGTAACGTGGAATGTTTGGCATATTCATCGATAGCGTGTCAGAAGCCCGACCGTAAGGGAGAGCTAATCGCCACGAGATTTAACAAGCCCTCCCTGACAGTCGGGTTTCTGACCAGGTCTTCGTCAGAGATTTTCGATTGGCACGGGCTCAACAGGCTCAGCCAGCTCGAATCCAAAAATACGTGAATAAAAATAAAGCTCGCCGTCGAGTGAACGCTTGATGTTCTCCGCGCGGCGGAAACCGTGCTGTTCCCCGTCGAAGGCCATGTAGGCAACGGGGACTTTCTTTTTGCGCAGAACGTCCACCATCATCTCCGCCTGATTAGGGGGCACAATCTTATCTTCCAATCCCTGAAAGAAAATGATCGGACAGGAGAGTCTATCGGCAAAATGGATTGGCGAGCGCTTGATGTAAAGATCGCGACACTGCGGATAAGGTCCAATCAAACTATCTGAGTAACGAGATTCGAACTTATGCGTATCTTTTTCCAATGCTTCCAGGTCGCTGACGCCGAAATAACTTGCTCCGGCTTTGAACGCATTGCGAAACGTTAGTGCGCATAAAGTGGTGTAACCACCGGCGCTGCCACCGTCAATCAGCAAGCGGTCGCCGTCAACTTCGCCGCGTGCCGCCAGGAACTTTGCGCCATTCACACAATCATCAACGTCGACAATTCCCCAATTTCCGTTCAGCCGTTCGCGATAGGCTCGTCCGTAGCCGCTGCTGCCACCATAATTAACATCCAACACCGCGATCCCGCGGCTCGTCCAATATTGAATGCCCAATATAAACACCGCAATCGTAGCTGACGTGGGCCCACCATGACTCCTGACCAACAGCAAAGGCCGATCGTCTTTGGGCGCGGAGAAATCGCCATTCTTTGGCGGGTAAAAAAAGCCGTGCGCGGTCAAGCCATTTTCAGTGGGGAACTCGACGGACTTTGGCTCAGAAATGTAGGCTGAATCGATCTTAATCTTATTCGCTCGCTGCAAGACCCGGGTTTTCCGCGTCACGAGGTTCATCTCCAGGATCGAGAACTGCTCGGTTGGCGAACCCGCGCGGAAAATTGCTCGACCAGGCGCGGCGCGGACAAAGGAAATTTCGGTGTAAGGAGTGTCGATGCGCTCGAGCTTTCGTGTGCGCGTATCTATGGTGCCGAGTTTCCAAATGCCGTTTTCAGCGAAGGCACAGACGATCCGATCGGCGGATTCAAAAGCGTAGGTTGACAATCCAAAGACCCATTGAGGGACTCCAAACTCAGCTTGCAGCTCGTACAAGCACTCTGTTGATCCATTATCGTTCAGACGATAGATATTCCACGAGCCTGAGCGATCGGAAACGAAGTACAGCAATCTATCGGGTGACCACTCAGGTTGGAAAATCGATTCGCCGGGGCCGCCCGCCACGCGCCGTTTGTGTGCGATCATTCCGTCCCCGCCGAGTTCGCCCAACCAAAGCTCGCAACCGTCCCAGGGCATGTTTGGATGGCTCCATTCCAACCAGGCCAGACGCGAACCGTCCGGGCTGAGGCGCGGCGAGGAATAAAAATCGTTCCCCGAGACCAGAACTTGCGCATCCCCGCCACCGATAGGAATAACGTCAAGGGTATTCACCACCCCGCTATCTTTTGGGGTGTGATCTTCGCGCACGCAGATCAGACGATTTCGCTTCTTATCAAACTCGCCGTCTGCATAACGCATGTCCGCAAGCGCAGGTGCGCCTGCCTGCCGACCGGTGGCAAACTTCTTAGTCTTAATTAGCGGTTCTGCTCTCGAACTCGGTGTCTGCCGGTAAAGCTGCTGGTCGGCAAAATTCGAAAAATAAATCTCACCATGGTGCGCGACATAGTCGCCGCCTCCATATTCATGTACACGCGTGCGCGCATTGAATTCGGGACTTATCATATCCACGCGCTCGCCTTCACACGTTTGTCGCACAATTACCTGGCGTCCGGCTTCGCTGGGGCGCATTTCGATCCAATAGATGTCTTCACCATCCAGCTTAATCTGGCTCAAGCTGATGGATTCCTTGACGATGAGGTCAGACGTGATCGGAGACTTCCATGAGCCGTACGGGGCAATTTTGACTTTGGTCATCTTCAAGTCTTTTGATTCAACTGATGGAAAGCGGAAACCGCGATTATCGACAGAATGCGGGAAAGTGCAAGCGGACTGAATTTAAGGTGCTGTCCTCAGGTTGTGTTGCTGGTGCATTAGCCCGACCGTCAGGGAGGGCTCAGGGTCGAGTCGCATGAAATGAGCCCTCCCTGACGGTCGGGCTAACGCCCCGCGAGCTAGTAGCAACACAATATTAGGACATCACTATCGAACTTAAGGATGGGACACCAGTTTCGACCGAAAAGGAGGGCTTGGTTTTTCTTAAAAGGCGAGCCGGAGTACAAAAGCAAAGGCGCCGAACTCCCCCAAATTCGGCGCCCTACCCTTCAGTCTCAGTTCTCACAAGGAGAATCAATGAATGGACTGATACTAAACTCATGATTATCAAGAAGGGTTGCAGAAAGATTGCGAGGAACTTGTAAACGTGTGTCCACAAAGAGTTCAACTTCGATACTCTGTCGCGCCCTTGCAATTCGAACCCTTCGGATTTTCATTGACGAGTCGATGAAAGAGGCATAAAAATCAATCGTAAATTTCTTGCCAAAGATCGGAGGCACATAGAAAATGTTTCGTCAGAATCGGCTGCTTAAGCAGCTCCCGATCACGATTATCCTCGCGATTTTCAGTACGAGTGTGCCCGTTTCGGGCGCTGATACGTTTCGGCCAGTGGTTCGCGGCCGACGGGGTGTCGTCGTGGGCGGTCAGCCGCTTTCGGTCGAAGCCGGCATGCGCATCCTTCAACATGGCGGGAACGCAGTCGACGCCGGAGCGGCAACGATTTTGGCGGCATCGGTTATTGAATTCTCCCATTTCTCGTTCGGTGGTGAAGTGCCGATTCTTATTAAGCTAAGAGCTGGAAACGTCGCAGTTATTGAAGGCATGGGAACAGCACCGGCAAAGGCAACACGCGAATTCTTCGTCAACCGAGCAAAACAGCGGAACGCGGCAAGCACCGCCGCAACGGCTCCGGACTCGGCCGCGACGCAACGCGCCGCGAATGATGCGGACATTCCGACTATGGCCGGCGCCAGATCGGGAATGATTCCTTCGACAGGCCCGCTGGCCGCCACGGTTCCGGCCGTGCTCGACGCATGTGTGACTGCATTGGATCAGTTCGGGACGAAATCTCTGAGCGAGGTAATGCAGCCGGCGATCGAACTCGCGGATGGATTTCCAATCGACGAACTCCGCGTGCAGTACATCCAGACACGCGCGCCGATTTTTTCGCAATGGCCCGATGCAAAGCGAATCTTTCTTCCGAATGGCGAAGTGCCGAAAGTCGGGGACATCTTTGTGCAGGCCGATCTGGCCCGCACGTTGCGCGCAATTGCGAACATCGAAAAGCAAAATGCGCGTCGGGGCCGCCACGGTGCTTTGATGGCCGCGCGCGATTATTTTTATAAAGGTCCGTTGGGAAAGCGTATCGGCGATTACATGCAAACGCACGGCGGCCTGCTGGCGGCCGAAGACCTGGCCGGATGGCATGCCAAAGTGGGTGTGCCAGTCAAAGGCGAATATCGCGGTTATGAAATCTATAAAACCGGATTCTGGGCGCAGGGGCCGATGATGATCGAAGTGCTCAATCTGCTCGAAGGCTACAACCTGAAGAAGATGGGCCAGAATTCGTCCGAATACATACACACGGTTACGGAAGCTTTGAAACTTGGATTTGCCGATCGCGATCGTTTCTACGGCGATCCGAATTTCGTAAAGGTTCCCAGCCAGGAATTGGTTTCAAAGAATTATGCTGCGATGCGGCGATCTCTTATCGACGAGCAGAGAGCATCGCTAGCACAGCGGCCGGGCGATCCCGCGAACATGAAGCCCTTGCTCGCTTCAGCCACAACGATTTCCTATAACGCGGCGCCGGTGCCGGAAATCGAGAAAGCCAACGACACGACCTGCGTGAATGTGATTGATAAAGACGGCAATATGTTCAGCGCAACACCCAGCGGCGCCTGGCTACCGGCAGTCGTTGCCGGTGACACGGGCGTATTGATGGGCCAGCGCCTGCAGTCGGCATTGACTGATCCGAACAGCCCCAACGTGGTCGCGCCGGGCAAGCGTCCGCGCATCACGCTCACCCCGACGCTGGTGCTGAAAGACGGACAGCCTTTCATGATCTTGTCCACACCCGGCGGCGACAATCAGGATCAGGCGCTTCTGCAAGTGCTTTTGAACGTAATCGAGTTCGGCATGAATCCACAGGAGGCCGTCGAAGCTCCGCGGTTTGACACGCAGCATTATGTCAGCTCGTTCGATAATCACGAGTTTCTGCCGGGCGTGCTCAATGTGGAATCGCGGATTCCGGCAGACGTGATTCAAGAACTGGGATCGCGCGGTCACAAGTTGAAAATTCAATCGGCCTGGGGCACCGGCTCATCACCGACAGTAATTATGTACGACACAAAATCGGGTGTGATCTCAGGCGGGGCTGATCCACGGCGCGGGCGATATGCAGTTGCCTGGTAATTGAATACTCGCGCGGTAGCAAAGATACCTGGGTGGCAGGTGGGGCTAACTCCCCAAGCAAACCGTGATACAGGTCACCTTAGACGACGATTTTCCAAGCGAGCCCGAAAACCAAACGCCGAAGGCGTTGGCCAACTTCAGCCCAGGGCAACGCCCTGGGTCAAGAATGTTTAGAATGAGAAAAAACGCCGAAGGCGTTCGCGAAATTGAAGAAAAACGACCTTGGTTCGCGAACTCTTTCAGAGTTCGAAATCGTTAACGCATCAATAACCCAGGGCGTTGCCCTGGGCTGGACTTCGCGAACGCCATCGGCGTTAATATCCTCGACACGCTCCCGCTTATACAGCGCGCTTTTGCATACTGCTTTTATGATGCAAATGTAACTTAACACGACTTCTGGGGCCGCGAAAGGCAAGATCATCAGGCAGCAGATCACCTCAAAAAACGGGAATACGCGAGCTTATTACTTTGTACGCGCGATCAACCATCAAAACCCTCATTGATCGGAAGGACCTTTGCCAATGGAGTCATTGCTGGCCCGTCTTTGTAAACGTGCTCTCGGCCGGCTCCGCCGTAACCTTTTTCCGCTAACTCAGTTTATATAGATTGAAGAGTGATGGCCGGCAGCGAACCTGCAAAGAAAGTTCGCCGGGAGGAGGCGGAGGAGCGGCTTTTGATCGAAGCCGCGCAGCGCGACAGTGTGCGGTTTTCCGAGCTTTACGAACATTTCTTCGAGCCGGTGTATGCGTATGTTGCACGGCGGGCACGCAACCGCGACGAGTCCGAAGAACTCACCGCCGAAGTTTTCCGCAAGGCGCTAGCTCATCTGCCGCGATTCAAATGGACCGGTGCGCCTTTTGCAGCATGGTTGTTCAGAATCGCGTCGAACCTGATTGCGGACAAGGCGAAAAGGGCGGCGCGGGAAATATCGCTTGATGAGTCGGGTGCGAGTTCCACGCCCTCCCTGACGGTCGGACTACCGCACCGGTCGGCATCGGGCCCAGTTTCAGGATCGCCGGGCGCCCGAACGGCTCAACAAACAGAACTCGAAGATAGCGAGCGCCGAGCGCAACTCTTCAGAATGGTCAATGAACTTGCGGACGATCAGCGCCAGGTATTGGTAATGCGATTTGTCGAAGAGAAGAGCATAAGAGATATCGCGAACATACTAGGGCGCAGCGAAGGTGCGATAAAGCAATTGCAGTTTCGCGCCCTGGAGAACCTCCGAGCGAGAGTCAAAAATCGGACAACACTAGTTGAGTAAACAATGAGTGAAGTAGTGCTGGCGGAACAGCTCGAACAGGCAATCAACGCGATGCTCCGCGATCCGGGCGCAGCGCCGCCTGCGGCTGCTGATCAGCGGATGTCTGAACTGCTGGGCATCGCGGCTGAGCTGCGTGATTTGCCGCGACAGGATTTCAGAGCTCGTCTAAAGAGTGAGATAGAAGGGAGAGCTGCGATGAGCACAGCGACGCAAACCAAAGAAAGCGCTGACAAAGGCGCGCAATCCAAAGTCAATCCGATTCGTGAAGACTTTCGCACGGTCACACCCTACCTGACCGTGCCAAACGTGCACGAAGAAATTGAATTTGTAATTAAGACCTTCCGAGCGCAGGGAAGAATTTACGGACTCGGCTCGGCTGGCGGCTTTCATTCTGAATACAGAATCGGTGACTCGATGGTAATGATTGGCGGAGGCGGTGAAGGTTCCTCGTGGAAGGGAACACCTGTGCCGGCATCGCTTCACGTATACGTTCAAGACGTGGATCGCGTTTATCACCGCGCGGTGCAGGCAGGCGCAACCTCATTAATGGCTCCCACCGACATGGAGTACGGCGAACGCGGCGCAGCGATTCAGGATGTCGGCGGAAATAACTGGTACATCGCGACGAGCAATGGGCCAAACTACATTCCTGAAGACGTGCCCAATCTCATGCCTTACTTCAATCCTCGGGGAGCGCCGAAAATGATCGAATTCCTGAAGCAGGCATTCGGCGCGGAAGAAGTTGCGGTCTATCAATCGGCGGATGGAATTGTTCATCACGCGAAGATCAGAATCGGAGATTCGATCGTCGAGATGGGCGAAGCGCATGGGCCATGGCAGCCGAGGCCGATGACGTTCATGATCTACGCCGATGATTGCGATGCGTGGTATACGCGCGCAATGAAAGCTGAAGGGGCGATCTCGATTGATGAGCCCGCCGATCAACCCTACGGTGGTCGCGTCGGCGCAGTGAAAGATCCGTTCGATAACGTGTGGTACATCAGCTCGCACACCTGAAGGAGACAAAAGCAACGGATTCAAGGACGGGTGGTGGGTCATTTTAAAGTTTGTGGGACAACTTTTCACTGGGAGCGCGGGCGCCCTCGCCCGCACTAACGTCAACACGATTGCCTTCTTTTCATATAGGAAGTAGAAAGCTACGCGTGCTGCGCAAGCCTGGCGGGCGAGGCGCCCGCGCTCCCAGTAACAGGTTGGCCTATTCATCCAGAATAGAAACTGACTCGCACCCAAGGAGAACATCCATGGCGACTGCCAAACTTTTTCGGGTAACCTTGCAGGTTTCAGATTTGAACCAGGCGAGTGAGTTTTATTCGAAACTGCTGGACGACAAAGGAGTCAGGATACCGCGCGGCGCTCGACATTATTACGATTGCGGTCCTGTCATTCTGGCTCTGGTCGACATGGCTGCCAGCGGGGAGCTGCCTGTCGAAAGAGGATGTTCACGACCAGAAGGCAGGCGAGATTGTAACTCGTCCCTGGGGCGAGCGTTCGTTTTACATCGACGATCCATGGGGTAACGGGCTGTGCTTTGTCGATGAGAAAACATTGTTCACCGGAAGGTAAAGCGAAGGATGCGCCTTTTCACCAGAGCGCAGGCTGCAGGAGACTCGGTAATATTGTGTTGCTACTACCTTGGGGGGCGCTAGCCCGACCGTAAGGGAGGGCTCATTTCATGCGACTCGACTCTGAGCCCTCCCTGACGGTCGGGCTAATGCACCAGCAACACAACTTTAGGACACCACCGAAGACTCGATGCACTTCGAGTTTTAGGGAAGCGGCGGTAGAATCTCATAACCGAACAATCGTCAGTAACAAACTAAAGGAGAAAAAGAACCATGGCAGTCAAACCAATTCCCGAAGGCTATCACTCGGTTACGCCTTACCTGATCATCAAAGGCGCGGCTGACGCGATCGAGTTCTACAAGCGCGCGTTTGGCGCAAGCGAGTTATTTCGCTTTCCGGCGCCCGACGGAAAGATTGGTCACGCCGAGATCAAGATCGGCGATTCACCGATCATGCTCGCTGATGAATCTACCGAGATGGGTTACAAGAGTCCGCAAACGCTCGGCGGATCTCCCGTGAGCATCATGATCTATGTTGAAGATGTTGATACGGTCTTCAATCAAGCCGTTGCTGCCGGCGGAAAAGTAAAACAAGCCGTCAAGGACCAGTTCTATGGTGATCGGCTCGGAACGCTCGAAGATCCATTCGGACATGTGTGGCATGTCTCGACGCATAAGGAAGATGTCTCGGTTGAGGAGATGCAGAAGCGTATGAAGGCGCACACTGCGGCGGCGTCTTCGGGCGGCACCCAATAACCTGGCGGCCCGGACCGACACAGTGTAGATTGTCGGCCTGGGCCCCTTCACAATGAAAAGAGCAATTACATTCATCGGCGCCTTGCTGGCCCTGGTCGCCTACTCGGGGTGTGGAGGCAAAGGCGCCACAACCTCGATTCAGCAAACTAATTCAAATGCAGCTATTGAGTCTGGCGAACTGCGCTTCAAGACGCCGGACGGCTGGGTAGCTGAAAAGGCTTCCTCGACGATGCGCGTTGCCCAATACAAACTGCCAAAAGCTGATGGCGACAACGAAGACGCATCGCTGGTAGTTTATTATTTCGGCGCAACCCAGGGCGGGTCTGTTCAGGCGAACATCGACCGCTGGATTTCGCAGATGGAGCAGGCCGACGGCAGCGCCGCAAAGGACAAGGCGAAAACCGAGACAATGGTGGTCAATGGTCTGAAAGTTACCACTGTCGATGTCACCGGAACCTATACCGCGGAGATGGCTCCCGGGAGCGGCACGTTTCACAACAACGCCAACTATCGCTTGCGCGCGGCAGTAGTTGAGACACCCAGAGGGAATTACTTTGCGAAACTGGTCGGTCCGGAGAAAACAATTACGCGATGGAACCAATCGTTCGTGGATTATCTGAAGTCGTTCGAGTTCAAATGAGTCCGCCCCATCTGCATTGATGGCCGCAGCTACCGAAGTATCAGCCGTTCGCGATCAAGTCTCTGCTGAAGAATGGCAGGCACGAGTCGATCTCGCCGCGGCATATCGACTGGTTGCCCTCTATGGCTGGGACGATTTGATTTTCACTCACATCTCTGCGCGCGTGCCGGGCGCAGATCATCATTTCCTGCTCAATCCGTACGGAATGATGTTCGAAGAAGTTTCCGCCTCGAGCCTGGTAAAAGTCGGCCTCGACGGAAACAAGGTGATGGAGTCGCCCTACTTCATCAATCCGGCCGGCTTTACCATTCACAGCGCAGTCCATGCCGCGCGTGCCGACGCGCTTTGCGTGATGCATCTGCACACCGATTACGGGATTGCGGTCGCGGCGCAAAAGGAGGGTCTGCTACCGATTTCGCAGCAGGCGATGTTCGCGCTGGCTTCGCTGGCCTATCACGACTATGAAGGATTGGCACTGGATGACGAAGAGAAGCCAAGGCTGGTTAGCGACTTGGGCAACAAGAGTTACATGATATTGCGCAATCACGGATTGCTGACGATCGGACGCTCTGCCGCCGAAGCTTTCCTGGCAATGTTTCTGCTTGAGCGCGCGTGCAAGATTCAGATCCTGTCGCAATCCGGCGGTGCGGAACTTGTCAAAATCCCGGCTCCGATTGTGAAGCGGGTCGATTCACAACTCAAAGCTGTGACCGTGGGTCAGGGCGCACAGCTCACCTGGCCGGGCCTGCTGCGAAAACTTGATCGCATCGATTCATCTTATCGCGACTAATAGCTGATGAAACTAAGGCTGCGGTTTTATCTCCTGCTGCTTACCGTATTCCTCTTCTTTTCATTGCTATCTCATGCTCCTAAAACCGCAGTCGCCGTGAATTCTCTCCAGCAAACTTTTATCCGCGTCAATCAACTTGGCTATAGACCCGCAGATCCAAAATCAGCCATTGCTTTAGGGCACGAACCGCTGCCGCAGAAATTCGTAGTCATCGATGCAGTTACAGGCCGGATAGTCTTTGAAGGCCTGGCGAAACCAGTTTCCGGGCGGTGGGGACAATTTGATTATCACGCGGACCTTGATTTCTCACCGCTGCAAAGGTCTGGAAGGTATTCAGTGAGATTGGGGGATGCGCATTCGTCACAGTTCGAGATTGGCGCGACAGTCTATACAGAGCTGCCGGACCAGCTACTGGAATTTATGCGTGAGCAGCGCTGCGGTTACAACCCTTTCGTGAATGCAGTCTGCCATTCGTTTGATGGACGAACGGCTTACGGCCCACTGCCTGCCGGCACGTACATCGACGCCAGGGGCGGCTGGCACGATGCAGGCGATCTGCTGAAGTACCTGCTGACCTCGAGCAACGCCACGGCGCAGATGCTATTGGCTTATCAACTTCAAAAGCAAGCTGGCCATGGAACGGATGCGCGGATTTTTCGGGACGATTTCAACTCTCTTGGTCAGCCGGGTGCTAACGGCTCTGCTGACGTCCTGGACGAAGCACGTTGGGGATTGGACTGGATGCTGAAACTGCACCCGGCGCCAGACCAGCTCTATCACCAGGTGGCCGACGATCGCGATCATAAAGGCTGGCGTCTGCCGCAAAACGAAACGGTCGATTACGGCTGGGGCGCCGGCAGCTATCGCGTGGTCTACTACGCGGATGGGAAACCGCAAGGCCTGCGGCAATATCAGAGCGACTCTAACGGCGTGGCAAATCTTGCTGGACGTTATGCGGCGGCAATGGCGCTCGGTTATCAAATTTGGAAGACGGATCCGCGATTACATGACTATGCGCAAAAATCGCTGCGCGCGGGAAAAGAAGTTTATGCCCTCGGCAAAGCGAAAGAGGGAGTGCAACAGGGCAATTCGTATGGCGCGCCGTATCGTTATGAAGAAACAACCTGGGCCGATGATATGGAATGGGGAGCCGCGGAATTGTTTCGCGCTACCGGCGAAAGGAAGTATCTAAGAGACGGAATTCATTACGCGAGTTTGGCTGCGGATGAATCATGGATGGGCCGTGAACAAACGAAACACTATCAATATTATCCTTTTATAAACCTGGGACACTTCCGGCTCTACGATCTTGTAGGTCAGAAAACTCGTAAGCAACTGACCGGCTATTATCGCGCGGAACTGGAACGCGCCCTGCAAGCCGGCGAGCGAAATCCGTATCGCCTGGGGGTCCCGTTTATCTGGTGCTCTAACAATCTGGTAGTCGCACTCGTAACTCAGGAATTGCTCTACGAACGGATGTCCCGCGATCCAAGCTATCGCGAGTTTGCCGCCAGGCAAAGTGACTGGCTGTTGGGCCGAAACCCCTGGGGTTTTTCGATGTTTACCGGCATTCCAGAGCAAGGCGTCTTTCCCAGAGACGTACACCTGATGACTAATGCGATTCTTAAACGACAGGTGCGTGGCGCTTTAGTCGATGGGCCGATCTATCGGCGAATCTTTTTGGCGCTAAAAGGAGCAACTATCACCGAGCCGGATCCGCTCGCTTCATTTCAGGATGAAGCGGCCGTTTATCACGACGACATAAAGGACTATGCTTCGAACGAACCGACGATGGATGGCACCGCTTCAGCCATACTGTTGTGGGCGTTAAAGAATGCTTCAACGCAAATTCGCGCTAAGTAAGCTCCTGGAAACCGTTGCATGTTCATCTGCAGAAACCCGAGTCTAAGTTATTTTCCGCGGCCGCGGATGTCAGTGTTCCAATAACGCAGCCATTCGTTGCCCTGCCTTCGCAACACGTCCCAATCAACTGACATACGATTGAATGGAACGATCATCCATTCTGGCAATTGCCTGCGGTCGACATCCGAGCGCAAAGGAATACGATAGTAACTGCGCGCCGAATGAATCAGACTTTCCGTCGTAGTGACGAATTCGTAAAAGCGCTTCGCGTCATCTTCATGCGGAGCACCACGAACGATCGCGATGCCGTCAATGACCACCGGCGTACCGCTGCCGGGAAAATTGTAAGCGACGGGCAGGTTCTTTTGCTCCTGATAAAGACGCACGTCAGGCAAATCCCACAAACTAATTAGTCCTTCTCGACGTGCCAGCTTCTGCATCAGCAACGTTCCGTCAGCCGTGTATTCGTGAACGTTCGCATCGAGTTTTCGCAGCCACTCGTAACCCTTTTCCGGCGACCCCGTGTCTTTGTAAGAGCGCCAGATGATCGCGCCGAAGATCGCACGCATGGAATCTGACGGATTCGGATTGCGAATCAGGATCTTGTCGCGCCATTTCGAATCCAGCACATCATCCCAATCCTTTGGCGCATCGGCTGCGGACACGGCGTCGCGGTTGTAAACGATTACTTCCGGCGTTTCGTAAGTTCCGTACCACTGGTCGTGCGCATCACGCGCGTTCTCCGGAACTTTGTCTGCCCAGGACGGTCGATAAGGCGCCAGCAGATTTTCGTCTGCGGCCGTTTGAAAAGTCGTGTGCGCTGCTCCCCACCAAAGATCAGCTTGTGGACGATTGCGTTCAGCGCGAACACGCTCGAGCACTTCGCGTGATCCCATGTCGAGGAATTGCACATCAACTTCCGGATGGAACTGCTTGTAGCGGGCGATAAAGTCACGCAGCATGTCCTGGCCATGCGGAGTATAGATTAAGAGGGAGTGCTGATTCGCGGACCGCTGTTTACAGCCGAAGGAGATAACCAGAACGACAATCAAAAAGCCCAGTGCGATCCTGAAGAATGGCATGCGTCGCTCGCTCTTTCGTTGCTGAAGGTGCGCACATCATAACAGACTCGATCCAACCTGTTACTGGGAGCGCGGACGTCTCGTCCGCACAGCGTCGCCGACGCTCAGTTCTTGAGAGCGAAGTAGAAGGCTTCCATCTGAAGAATCAACGCGGTCATGCAATTTTCTTTACATTGACTAATTTTCGCGCTTCGCGCTCAGTGCGGACGAGACGTCCGCGCTCCCAGCAATATGAAGAACATCAAGGCCTCACTGCAAAAAGAACTTCAGGAGGCTGGTTGGCACAGTAGAGGTTATCTACCACACTTCGACGGCCGTGAGATTGCCCAGGCAATTACGTTTCGCCTTGCCGACTCGCTGCCGCAAAAAGTCCTCGAGAGATGGGGGCTCCATCCAGCGCTGAACTCGGAGGCGGATATTATTTTACGTCGACGAATTGAACACTACTTGGATCAAGGATACGGGAGTTGTGCGCACAAGAACGCATACGTTGCCGCGATGGTTCAACACTCATTGCTGCACTTTGATGGCCAACGATACCGGCTTTCGGCCTGGGTTGTGATGCCAAATCACATACACATGCTTCTAACACCCAACGCACAATGGTCGCTATCTCAAATAATGAAGTCGTTGAAGTCATACACCTCGCACGGAGCCAAGAGTCGGTTAATCGAATGTGAAGTTTTGTGAAGTTGAAAGCTGCCAGGATGGCTTGATACTAGCCAGACTGCGACAGAGCGCTCAGTCTGTTTTCTAAAAAACAAACCGGCCCAAACGGAAGGACGCGTCACCCCAGGTCGCGCCTGCCTTTTGGGCCGGTCGTCGGTGCATCCTCCGGCGATAAGTCGAAAGATGCCGAAGCTTCCTCCTCTTGTTACGGATGCTCCGGCGGTGGAGGTGGACCCTGCCGTTCAAATTGTTGACGCTTGGCTGCAAGCTGGGCTTTCTGCTCGGCAGTCAAGACGCCAGCGATCTGCGACATCATCTTTGCGTGTATGACTTCCAACTCGACCTGGACTTTAGCGCGCGCTTCGGCGGCCGCGCGTACTGCCGCTTCATCGAAGGTTCCGCTCATCGGATCAGGTTCGCTTTGATGCAAGGTTCGCAACTGATCGCGAAGCTCCTTTGTGCTCGCTTCAAAGCTGTCAGTGATCTTTTTGATCTGTGCCTTCTGATCGTCAGTCAGATTAAGGTCGCGCGCCATTGGACCCAGCCCGTCGCGTGGTCCCGGCCCGCCGCGAAATCCGCCTCCCGGCGGCGGACCCTGATACCTACCTTCATGAGAAAAACCCGCGACGGCCACGGCTAACACCAGTGCGCCTGCAAGCGCCACGCCGGCACTCAATTTCTTCCAGTTGATTTTCATTTTGTCTCTCCTTTTATTCCAACGTGAACCACCGTTCCTGTACGGCTTGCCTTGTATTACGGATTTTAGACTCAGACAGATGCATGCCGATGTGAAGACTTCGTCAAGCGAATGCAAAATTTTGCAAAGCTGCGCTCTTTCTCTCCTACCACCCTTTACAAAAAGGAAGTCGCCCTTAAGATAGCTTTTGAGCCAGGTTGCGGGCCTATCTTGGATTGCTCCAAAATGAATGACATGCAGATACTCGTAATCGACGACGATATTGAACTTTGTGAGCTGGTTACGGAGTATCTCGAGCCCGAAGGATACAAAGTCGAAGCGGTCCATGATGGAGTGGAGGGCGTCAAACGCGCGCTGGGCGGGAATTTTGCTCTCGCGGTTCTGGATTATATGCTGCCCGGTTTGAACGGCTTTGAAGTTCTGCGACAAATTCGTGCTGGTTCGCGTCTGCCGATCGTGATGTTGACGGCTCGGGGTGACGATGTAAATCGGATCATCGGGCTGCAGATTGGCGCGGATGATTACTTGCCAAAACCGTTCAATCCGCTGGATCTGGTTGCGCGAATCAATGCGGTTCTGCGTCGGGCACAGTCTGAGCCGGATCAGTCGCGACCTGAAACGATTACGGTCGGTGATGTCGAGATGGACAATCGCACACGAACCGTTCGTCGCGGCGGAGAGCCGGTCGATTTGACGGGGGTCGAATACGCGCTGCTGGAAAAGTTACTAAGCGCGCCCGGACGCATCCTGACGCGGGAAGAACTGGTCAACGATGTCCTGCATCGCGAGCTGTCACCTTTTGATCGCAGCATTGATACCCACGTCAGCAATCTGCGAAAGAAGTTGGGCCATCGCCTCAATGGCGTCGAGCGGATTAAGACTGTGCGCGGCGTTGGCTACATCTATGCAAAGAGTGACAAGTCTGAAATCTAACGTCCGGAGGGCCACATCCGGAGTCTGCAGTCCCACGACAAAAGGAGACTGTCTTCATACTGAGTTAAGGGTCCAGATTTAAGTCTCAAGCTTTTTCCTATGCGCAGCCTTTTTCTAAAAATCTTTTTGTGGTTTGGATTAGTGATGGTGGTGGTCAATATCGCTTCGTTTGTCACGGGAATAATTATCGAGCGTCGCTCGCAATTCCCGAGAACCGGTCCGATGTCTCAGATGTTTGGAGTCTATGCGCAATCAGCCGTCGAAGTTCTTGAAAGAGATGGCAAGACAGCATTAGCCGCATACCTGGACCGCGTCGAGCACGCATCAAATATTCACGCGGTGCTTTTCGACAGCCTGGGAAATGAAGAATCCGGTCGAACAGTTCCTGCCGGCGCAGAGAATGCGATTAGCCGAGTCAATGAAGACTCGCCATACGTTTTCTATTTTCTTCCGCAACAACAGCGTCCCATCGCAGCTCATTTTGTACGCGGGCCGCGAGGCGTTGCTTACGTTTTGGCAGGCGAGCTTCCAAAACCGGATTTTCCCGGACCGCCACCGCGATTAGGCGAGCCCGGGTCATTTGCTTTCGGTCTTCGCATGATAGCCCGAAGTTTCCTTCCGGTGCTGCTGGTCGGAGGAGTGTTTTGTTACTGGCTGGCTCGTTATCTATCGACTCCAATCGTGCAGTTGCGCAGCGCGACGCAGAATTTGTCAGAGGGAAAACTCGCGGCGCGGGTGGACGATAAACTCTTAAAGCGGCATGACGAAATTGGTTACCTGGGTCGCGATTTCAACTTGATGGCCAGCCGCATTGAATCGCTGGTTGAAGCGCAACGCAGATTGCTGGGCGACATTTCCCATGAACTGCGATCGCCATTGGCTCGTCAGGGAGTAGCACTTGGACTCGCGCGGCGATCGGCAGGTCCGTTGGCGACCAATGCGCTGGATCGTATAGGCCGAGAAGGCGAGCGCCTCAATGAAATGATCGGGCAGTTGCTGGCGCTTTCGCGCGTCGAGACTGATACCGATGGAATGGAGAATTCGCAGATCGATCTTCCCGGTTTAGTGGAGGAGATCGCCGCCGATGCTGATTTTGAAGCTCGAGAGCGCGATCGCTCTGTGCAGGTAATCAAGAGTGAACAGGTAACGATAGACGGGGTGCCTGAACTCTTGAGAAGCGCCATAGAAAACGTTGTTCGCAACGCCGTGCGTCATACCGACGTGGGAACCCATGTGGAGATCTCGCTGACATCGGAGTCTTTCGATAACAAACGGTTGGCTGTGGTCAGCGTACGAGATCATGGCAGGGGAGTTTCCGAGAGTAACCTGGAAAAGATTTTTCGGCCCTTCTATCGCGTCGAAGATGATCGCGATCGCAGGACTGGCGGGGCGGGGCTTGGCTTATCTATCGCCGCCCGTGCTGTGCGCTCACATGGCGGCACGATTGAAGCCGCAAATGCATCAGACGGCGGATTAATAGTAGAAATAAGATTGCCCGCGAACTGTTAGCGCTGTGCCACAGGGCGTGTACGTCCGCGAAGTGGATCCGAGAAAGGCCAGCGATTCATCGCTGGGATCGCAAGTCTTTCGTCCGCGAAGTGGACGGATTGAATAGCCGTGGGCAACGCCCACGGATTAAGGCGGCAATAATATCTCGACCCTGTAAGGGTCGATTCAATCAATCAAGCTGAGAAGGAGGATTTCCGCGCTCCGGTCCAACAATGAAGTGTGGGTTGCGCCAACGCATTTTTACAAGTAGCGAATCTTTTTTGTGTTTCCGTCCTGAATAGCGGTCACTTTTCCGTAGATGCCATTAATGTTCACAGTCGAGTGTTTCCACTGACGACTATCAATACTATCGGGAAGATTATCGCCCAATAGAAAGTATTCACCCGCCGGTATCTTCACCGGACCAAAATCCTCAACTGGGAAATTTGATTGATATTTTCCGCTGCCAAGGACTCCGTTCAAGATTTGGTCATTGACATAAACTTTGCCGGAGAGAATCTGAATCTTGTCGCCACCCAATCCAACGATCCTTTTTACGTACATCTCTTCTCGACCGCTAGGATGCATCTTCCCATCAGGATCCTTTACCACCACAATGTCGCCGCGCTGAACGGGGGAATGTTTGTAGTAAAAGAGATCAGCGAACACAGAATCGCCCTCGTTTACCGTTGGCGCCATGCTATTGCCAGGGACACGGAAAGTGAAGCCGTGAAAACCACTACAGGCGACACCCAAAACCGTAAGCAGAGCTGCAAGAACTTTTGTGGGTGACGACATTCAAATAAGCAACCGGACGAGAGTTTGAGCCATGGGAGTTTCCTTTTTATCCGACTCTTACAGGTCGCAATTGATGGGTTAATTTTGTCCCGTGGGCGTTGCCCACGGCTACTAAATCCGTCCACTTCGTGGACGTATCAAGCTAATTGGTTACTCTTCTTCCGCCACGCGAATTCTGCCTTCATCTTTAGCCTGCTGAATGATCTTCTGCGCGATCTGACCTGGCACAGGATCATAATGAGAGAACTGCATGTGGAATGAACCACGGGCGGCCGTGATTGAGTTCAGCGTGGATTGGTAGTTTAGCATTTCGGCCATTGGTACCTGTGCCTTGATTACCTGGTTTTTCCCGCGCGTGTCCATCCCCTGAACCCGGCCGCGCCGCGAGTTCAAATCGCCCATGATGTCACCGCTGCATTCCTGAGGGGCAGATATTTCGACATCCATAATTGGTTCGAGCAGGGCCGGCCTCACTTTTTCCATTGCAGCGCGAAATGCTTTGCGGCCCGCCGCGCGGAAACTGTGCTCATCTGAATCGACGTTGTGATACGACCCATCGATCAGTTGCACTTTGAAATCCACAAGTGGATAGCCGGCTATTGCGCCGCTCTGGGCGGCTTCGATGATGCCTTTTTCAATTGCCGGACGGTACTGCTGCGGCACTGAGCCGCCGAAGATCTTATCTTCAAAGAGAAAGCCTTCTCCCCGCGGCAGAGGCTCAAAGATGACTTTGCAATCACCGAACTGACCGCGGCCGCCAGTCTGTTTCTTGTGACGGCCTTGCACCTCGGCACGCTGCGTAATCGTCTCTTTGTAAGGAACTTTCGGCGGATGCAGCATTACCTCGACGCTATAACGTTTCCTAAGTTTCTCGACCACGCTCTCGACGTGGACTTGCCCTGAACCGGCAAGCAGAAACTCTTTCGTCTGTGCGTCCCGTGTGAAGGTAAGGGCCGGATCCTCTTCCAGAATCTTGTGAATCGCCACGCTGATTTTCTCTTCGTCCTGTCGTGACTTTGGTTCGATTGCGAAGGCAATCGCCGCCTCAGGATACTGAACTGGATCGTAGATGATTGGATGGGCCTTATCGCACAGGGTATCGCCGGTTTGGGTTTCTTTCAGCTTCACGCAGGCGATAATGTCACCGGCGTTGGCTTCCGGAATCTTATCGAGTTGCTTGCCCTGCATCGTATGCAGTGCGCCCAGCCTTTCCATGGTGCTGCGCGTCGAGTTGTAAACATTCGCGTCTGTACCAACCTTGCCGCTGATAATCTTGAATACGTTGATGCGGCCGGCAAAAGGATCGGCGATAGTTCGAAAACAATAGGAAGAGAACGGCTCGCTGATTGAATATTTTCGCGAGGCGGGTTCGCCACGTTCGTCTTTTCCATGCTCGGCTTCATGCGCGGCCGGATTTGGCGCGAACTCGATAATATGATCGAGCAAAGTCCCCAGGCCTACCAGCGTTATTGTCGAGACTGCGAACACCGGGCACAGTTTGCTCTGCGCGATTGCTTTGCCGATGTTAGGCAGCACGTCCGAATCATCCAAAGTACCCTGCTCGAAGTACTTCTCCATCAAAGCGTCATCTGATTCAGCCACCAGCTCGATCAGACGTTCGCGTGTTTTGTCGACAACGTCCCGGCCTTCTGAGGGAATGTCGATCTCTTTTGCTTTGCCATGTTCGTCAAATTCGTAAGCTTTCATGTGCACGACATCGACGATGCCTTTGAGGTTGTGCTCTTTTCCGATCGGAAGGGTGAAAGGAATAATTGCGCGACTAAAAACTTTGTGGGCACTGTCGAGCGCCAATCCCAGGTCCGAATGTTCCTTGTCCAGCTTGGTAACTACCATCATGCGCGGCAGAATGAATTCATTTGCGTAGGCCCACGTTTTCTCCGTTTGCACTTCGACACCCTTGACGCCGTCCACGACAACAACGCCGCAATCCGCCACGCGGACGGCAGGCCGAGCATGCGAAACAAAAGCAGCGTAACCGGGGGCATCTATGAAATTGATTTTTGTTTCGCGATGTTCGAGGTGGGCAAGCGCTGTGTTGAGGGTAATTTTGCGGGCAATGGAATCTTCTTCGTAATCAGTGATGGTCGTACCTTCATCGACTTTGCCCCAGCGGGGCGTGACGCCTGCGACGTAGAGAAGGGAACTAATCAGTTGCGTCTTCCCTGCGTCGCCATGTCCAATGACCGCAAGGTTGCGAATTGCTTCGGTGGCGTAGACTTTCATAAACGTGAATGAATCCTTTCAGGTATTCTGACGACAGACATCCCTCGGTTCATCGTATAACGAAGAGATAGGATGTGACTGCGGGTTGAGTTGGTAATTTAGCCGAGCGGCAAGGCGAAAGGCAAATGAGCGTATGATGCTGCCGCCCGCCACAATCGTTTTCGCTGCGCACGCGGGCTGTAGCCCCTTCTAAACAGGTGAGCCAGGATAACAAGATCGAAGTCTATACAGACGGCAAGTGCAACCTGTGTCGCTGGATGCGTGCACGAGTTGAGCCTCTCGATCGCGATAATCGTATTCAGTGGCTTGATTCTAACGATCCGGAAATTCTCAAGCGTGCGGCGCCACACGCTCGACAAGACATGGCTGAAGCGATGCACACGCGCACCGCAGATGGTCGCTGGGCCAAAGGCTACCTTGCCTGGATCGAAGTAATTCGCGTGCTGCCGCGTTGGAGGTGGCTGGCGTCAATTCTTTTCCTATGGCCGTTCACTAAGCTGGGACCAATCTTTTATCGCTGGCTTGCTGCCAGGCGCTATACATTGTTCGGTGCGCCGCCGCCCTGTGATGAGAGCGGGGTCTGTCAACTGCATAAGTAGGACTTTTGGAGAGCTACTTCTGTCCCCTCCCTTTGGGAGGGGAATCAAAGGGGAGGGTTTTGTGCTGGCGCGTAAGCCCTCTCCCCCTACCCCCTCTCCCAAAAGGAGAGGGGGAAAAGCGCTAAGGATATAGGACACCTGTCCGCCGCCAACCTTCGCCACCGCAAAAGCATCTTAAAACCGACCCGGACATCATCAAAAAGGAGATTCTGGCGATGTTTTTCAAGCCAGAATTGGAGTGAAATTATGTTTAAGAGAATTTTTGCATTTGTATTTGCGTCAATGTTGGTGATGCTGAGCTTCGCTACTGTCTTGCGTGCAAACGCGAAAGAAACCGAAAGCTCGGGCATCCGCGTTCCGCTCAATATCGCGATCTTGATCCAGGATGATTTGACCTCACAGGTCGGTAACGAGCTGGGTGTTACCCGCGATTTCATTCGCACCCTGCCAGCCGGCTCCAGGGTTATGGTTGGCTACATTACTGCGGGTACGCTGCAAGTGCGACAGCCGTTCACGACCGATTTGAATCGCGCCGCGAGCTCGCTTCGAATTCCAGTCGCCAGTACTTCAGCCTCTCCGTACAATCCATACGTCGAAGTGATTGAGGCGGTGAAAAAGTTCGATTCAAGTTGGAAGGGCCCTAATGCCGTATTGTTAATTTCGGATGGCCTTGATACCTCTCGCGGCTTTGATGCCTCGACTGCGGGCCATACGATCGACATTGATCGAGCTATTAGCGAAGCGAACCGCCACAAGGTTGCGATTTATTCGTTCTATGCACCATCAGTGGGTCTGACAAGCCGAAGCTATCTCGCGGCCAGCTATGGTCAGAGTTCTTTGAATCGCGTATCGCATGACACCGGTGGCATGGCATTCTTCCAGGGAACAACCGGCTTCGTGACCTTTGACTCGTACTTTAGCCGTCTGCGCCAGCAGCTTAATCGCCAGTACGGAACAGCTTCGTAAAGATGCAACGCAAGATGCATCTTGCGCCACAGTTTGCGCCGCAGGATTAGTTTCCTGCGGCGTTTTTATCTATTTCCACAGACCTTAGTGTGTCCAGGCAAACTGAACTACCGACCAATTCTATATCCCAGCGAAAAACTCTAGCGCCCCGGTCACCCTCGGTGGTAAAGTTAGCCTTCGCCAGGCCAAAGCAGCATTCGTCTTTGGTCTCCGCCATGACTGCCAGAGAACCGTCAGCCCTCTGCCATTGGAAATCGCGGACGCTTCGCCCGCTTTCAGGATCAAATTCGTTTTCCGAACAATGAGCGAAAATAAAGGTCGCGAGTATTGCCTCGTTGTCGAAGGCGCTTATCTCACCGAATCGGAAGCGGAGCATGCGCTGCGGGATCCATTCATCGAGGATTGGGTCGAACAGACGGGCCACTTCAAGATTCACAACATGGACGACATCCAGGTGACGCCGGGCGTGACGCTCGGATCACTCTGCGTGGTCATGCTCGATGAGCGGGTGTTTGAAATCGCCAGCGTCGATCCGGATCATCCTTTGACCGAACACAAAGCCAAAGGCGTAGCCGAGGCCCTGCGACGACAGGACATGTTCGATGAGATTGAAGTCGAAGCGCGCGAAGAAGGTTGAGAGTTCAACCTTCAGGTTGCCTCTTGGAAGCAAGCTGAAGCTTGATGTTATGAACTCTAAACACGAACGAACGTTCTTAGACGGCCGGGTGCGTGTCATGGTTGGCGACATCACTAAGCAGGATGTTGATGCTATCGTCAACGCAGCGAACTCTTCATTGCTTGGCGGCGGCGGTGTAGATGGCGCAATTCATCGCGCGGGCGGGCCCGAAATCCTGGAAGCATGCCGTGAAATTCGGCGCACGCGTTTTCCCGAAGGGCTGCCCACCGGGGAGGCGGTGATTACAACCGCCGGCAAGATGCCGGCTCTTTATGTGATTCACACCGTCGGTCCGATTTACGGGGAACACCGCGGTCAGGAAGCCGAACTACTTGCTAACTGTTATCACAATTCCCTGACGCTTGCTGTCGAAAAGAATCTAACTTCAATTGCTTTCCCGGCGATCTCGACCGGAGTTTATGGCTATCCCCTGGAAGAGGCTGCCGTGGTGTCGTCAAAAACGATCGAGAATTTTCTATCAACAGACAGGCAATTGAAGGAAGTGCGTCTGGTCTTTTTTCAGCCGCGCGATGTGGAAGCATTTCTGGACCATCAAAAGTTCAGCGAGTAGCAAGAGGGAGGTGTCAGTAGCCCGACCGTCAGGGAGGGCATTCCTGGAAACACGCCCTCCCTGACGGTCGGGCTACCGATACCTCGAAGTTGACCAATTGCGAAAGTTCTGCTAAATGACTCATTCCTTTTTGGGCGGCACGCGCCGCCTTATTTGTGTTCTCAGTTCAAAGCTTATTTCCCTACGAATGGCGAATGGCCACTGAAATAAAAAACGAAATTGAATCCGTCGGGGCACTACCCGCACGCGAACTGCCTCAAACGCTGCAGCCGCTTGAAAGGATGATGTGGAATTATTGGTGGAGCTGGGCCCCGGATGGTGTCGAAGTCTTTCGCGACCTCGATCCCAATATCTGGTCTCAATGCGAGCAAAACCCAAGGGCTTTGTTGGCTCAGGTTTCAGATCTGCGGCTGGCACAAATCGGAGCCGATCCATCATATGCCGAGCGTGTTCGTAAATTGGCCGAGCGGTTTGATGGGTACATGGCTGATGCGCGCGTATTTCCAACTCTTCATCTCAATTCCGCGATCAGTCGCGCAAATCCGGTTGCTTATTTCTGCGCCGAGTTCGGTGTTCACAGCTCGCTGCCGCTTTATTCGGGCGGCTTGGGGATCCTGGCCGGTGATCATCTGAAATCCGCAAGCGACCTGAATTTACCGCTCGTGGCAGTCGGCTTGCTCTATCGGTTCGGCTATTTTCAGCAACGGCTAAGCACTGAAGGCTGGCAGGAAGAATCATATCGAGAGACCTACGCCGGCGAACTTCCGATTCAACTCGTGAAGACCGACCACGGCTTGCCGCTGCTGATTGAAGTTGAAATGCGCGGTCGGGTGGTGCGCGCTCGCGTTTGGAAGGCGAACGTCGGACGCGTGCAACTTTATTTGCTCGATACGAATGTACCGATAAATGAAGAAATTGATCGTCTGGTAACCGGACATCTTTACGGGGGCGATCGCGAAACGCGGCTGGTGCAGGAGATGATGTTGGGAATCGGCGGCGTGCGTTTGCTGGGACGATTGGGAATCGAGCCGGCCGTGTTTCATCTCAATGAAGGACACTCGGCTTTTCTCACGCTCGAGCTGGCGCGCCGAATCATAGAGCGCGATGGCGTTAGCTTCCTCGAAGCTGCGAATCGTGAACGCAGCCGTTGTGTATTCACAACTCATACGCCGGTGGCCGCAGGCCATGATGAATTTGACGAGGCCCTGGTTAGGAAATGTTTTGACACCTGGCATGAGACTGCTCTCGGACTTTCACGCGATGAATTTCTTGCACTCGGTCGCGTTAACGGTGAGGCGACTGAAGGATTTGGGTTGACGCCACTGGCGCTTCGCATGTGCCGCTCAATCAACGGAGTCAGCCGAAAGCATGGCGAAGTATCGCGAGCGCTTTGGCAAAAGATGTGGCCAGATCGAAAGATCGCCGAAGTCCCCATTACTTCGGTCACGAATGGCGTGCATGCTGCAACCTGGGTTGCATCGCCGATTCGCGCGCTGTATCAAGAGCGGTTTGGCGATGAGTGGCCTGAGCAGGCGCGCAACGCGAAGATTTGGATGGACGGCTGCGAGAGCATTCCTGACGAACGATTATGGCAGGCGCACAGTTTGTTGAAGCAGCGCCTGGTGGCATTCGTGCGCGATCATTCATTCGAAGCACGTCTGGCCCGCGGCGAAGACGAAGATTACATCGAAGCCGCGCGCGCAATGTTCGATCCTGCAATCCTCACGATCGGTTTCGCCCGACGCGTGGCAGGTTACAAGCGTTGGGACTTGCTGTTAAGCGATCCGCAACGATTGACCGCTCTTATTAATGATCCCCAGCGGCCCATACAATTTGTTTTCGCAGGCAAAGCTCACCCACAAGACCAGGGTGCAAAGTCAGTGCTGCAAATGTTGATCAAATGGCAGCGTGAGATTTTGGTAAGGCATCGAGTGGCGTTTATTGAAGACTATGACCAGGACGTTGCGCGACAGTTGGTGCAGGGTGTCGATGTTTGGATGAATGTGCCGCGACCGCCGATGGAAGCCTCGGGCACCAGCGGTCAGAAGGCGGCGATCAATGGCGGCTTGAATTTTTCGGTGCTGGACGGCTGGTGGCTCGAAGGCTACGACGGGAACAATGGATTTGCTATTGGTAATCTCGGAGGCAAGGAAGGCAACGAGACGGACAAAGCGGACGCCGAATCCATATATCGAGTCCTGGAAGAAGAAATTCTCCCGCGCTTCTATGATCGAGACGACGAAGGGATCCCGCGCCGCTGGATTGCCATGATGAAACACTCAATTCAAACACTCGTGCCTAACTTCGATAGCGACCGCATGGTGGCAGAGTATGCCGAACGGATTTACCAATAGCATGTGTCACCGTGAAGATTGTTTAGAGGCGGGCGTTGCCCGCCTTTTTGCTGGCGAGTCATCAGCGACCGGGTTGGCTAGCGCATTGACTGAGAATATCGTTAAATAGTTGCCTAAAATCTCGGCGGGCAACGCCCGCCTCTAAACTACGATTTGTTCCATGAAGTACTGCGCGATCTGCAACGAAAAATTTGACGACAGCATAAGCTTTTGTCCCAGGGACGGTGAAGTCCTGGAAGAGGACCCTTCATCACTGGTTGGCAGTGCTCTGGACGGCCAGTATCAAATCGAAGCCCTTTTGGGCAAAGGCGGGATGGGCGCTGTCTATCGCGCGCGCCACATCCTGCTGGGCGATCGCGTCGCCATCAAAGTATTGCCGCCAGAGATGCGCAGCAACAGCGAGTGGCTGCGCCGTTTTCAACGTGAAGGCCAGGCCGCCCGCCGTTTTCGTCATCCAAACGCCGTCACAGTTTACGACTTGCGCACTTCGGCTGACGGAACAATTTATCTGGTTATGGAATACGTCGAGGGCCATACGCTTGACGTTGAGATGAGAAAGCGCGGAAGGTTCTTGCCGGCAGAGTCATTGGCTGTGCTCGAGCCAATCATGAGCGTGCTCAATGCCGCCCACGCGATGGGCGTCGTTCATCGCGATTTGAAACCCGAAAATATCATGATAGGCAAGGCGAGCACCGGCGGTGAACCGGTCGTGAAGCTGCTCGACCTCGGTATCGCGAAGTTAAGAGAAGTTGCGGGCGCAGAAAAAACGGGAACAACCGCGCTAACTATCGCAGGTCAGATGCTTGGCACTCCTTATTATATGTCGCCGGAACAGTGGGGAGAATTACCACGCGACGGCAGTTCGGAAATCGACGGCCGCGCAGACATCTACAGTCTCGGTCTGGTGTTCTATGAATTGATTGCCGGCAGAAAGCCATTTATCGGAATGACCCTGTCAGAGCTGCGGAGGGAACATGTTCATGTCACACCACCTCCGTTGCACGAGGTTGTTCCAATGGTGCCGCAGAGTTTCAGCGATACCATCGCGCGCGCGACTGCGAAAGATCGCAGCGACCGGCAGGAAACCGCTGGCGACCTGGCAAGTGAATTGCGAAACGCACTATCGACGGAAGGCAATCCGCCTGTTGTATCATTTCCGAGTTTTTCACTGGGAACTGGAGCGGAAACCGCTGAACCACCGCGTCGAGTGACCGAGGCCGAGCGCACTGCGCCAACTGTTGTGGGCGAGGCAGCCTTGACGGGAGTCGACCGCGAAGATGAGCTTGAGCCGTCGAACGTTAGAGTACCAAGCCAGGTCGCGACGATGCCGACGGTGGCCGTCAGCGCAGAAGAGTTGGCTTCAAGAGCCGCGGCTGCCAGGGTCGCGGAATCAGCCTCAGCGGTTTCAAGTCAACAGCTCGGCGCATTGAGTCCGCCAATTGCTCCGACGCGCAGCCGTTCGCCGCTTGTTTTTATTGGCGTCGGAGTAGTTGCTCTTTTGCTTATAGTCGGCGCCGGCGGGTTCGCGGTCATGCATTTCATGGGTAACAAACCGAGCAGCAATACTTCCCCAGCCGCAAATTCGTCCAATGGAAAAATCGGAACGGATCTGGCAGTAGCCGGACACGAGATCGGTCGCTACTGGCTGGAAATCGATACGCCGAACAAATCGGATGCTATTCGCGCCGGAGAAACCGTGTCAATGCAATCGGGCCAATCGTTTAAGTTTCATTTCTCGCCGAGCGAAAATGGCTATGTCTACATTGTTGGCCCAGGGATCGATAATGCGCCGACGACTTTCTTGACCGCAAAGCCAGGCGCGGGATCTGGTCTGAGCACAAATGAAGTTCACAGCGGTTTGGACTTTGCATTTCCCGCAGACAATAATAAGAATGCAAACTTCATCACGCTTGACCGGTCGCACGGCACGGACGAGTTTACGTTCGTCTTTTCAACGAATCCGATTGTTACGCCCGCTTTCTTCGCGGGCCCTTCAGAACATCAATTGACAGCGGATGAACAGAAGCAATGGGCCGATTTTCGAAATCAATTCAAAGCAAACGCCGCCGGTAACGAAGTCGTCAAAACCAGCGCGTCACCGTTTGTGTCCGTGAAAGTTCCGCAAGCGCAAACTGAAGGCAGGCCGGTAGTTTTTGATATTCGGATTGAACACAAATAGAAGCTATAGTTTGTTCGGAGGTCACTCAAAAGATGAGATCGAAATCCTTGATCATAACGCTGGTTATCGCTGCTCTTGCTTCCGTTTTATTCGCGGTCCGAGCACAGGAGCCCGGCGCTGATGATGTGCGTGGCGCATTCTTAAGCAGTCGTCCAAAAACGACTAATGCTAATGCGCCATCGCGGCGGCACAAGCCACGCAATACAAACATTAATTCATCGGCGATCACGGGCAAGAACACGAACGCCGGTAAGACGTATGCAGCCAACACGAACACAAACAATTCGGACAACAGGAATGCTTCGGCAACCGCGCCGGGACATGTGGATATAGTTGGCCGAGTGGGTAGCGCGCAAATCGGCCAGGCTATCGGTCTCGGCTACACCCTCTTTATGCGCGATTCGTTCGGTAAGACTGTCCGGGTTGAGCCTACCCGCGAATTCCATAACGGAGACAGTATTCGCATCTCGCTCGAGCCGAACGTTGACGGCTATCTCTACGTCTTTCACACTGAAAACGACAGCGCGGCTGAGATGATTTACCCGGACGCCAGGCTTGACTCGGGCGACAACTCGATCGAAGCGCACGTGCCGTTCGAAGTACCGTCAAGCGAAGAAACAGACGAGCGCTTGCGCTGGTTCACGTTCTATGGCAACGGCGGCACTGAGCGCCTTTATGTTGTCTTAACTCGTGAGCCGCTGAATTCGATCCCTACGCGCGAGGACCTGGTCGCATTTTGCGCTTCGAATAAGGAAAAATGTCCATGGCATCCGCCGGCGGAAGTATGGTCTCAAATCCAGGAAGCAACAAAAGCCAACGTAAAGGTCGTCACCAGCAACACGTTCGGCCAAACGGAAACCGATAAGGAAAAGATTGCGACGACGCGCGGCCTGGGACTGGATCAGAGCGCGCCGCAGCCTTCGGTCATTCGGATGAGCGTGTCAACCACCTCGCCTTTGTTGGTGACTGTGCTCGATCTGATTCATAAGTAATGCTCGAAGCACTAATCTGCGAAGCATGTCTGATGTCGGCTCCGCCGCTATGATGCGCGGCAAGTCTATGACTTGCCGGCAGGTTTACATCAGAAGAAGAAGGTCTCCGACCAATCCAAGGTCACAGACCTTTGCAAAGCGAGAGAAGATTCGGCAAGTCTGAGACTTACCGCGCATCGCCGGCGGCTGAGCCGCCAAGACAAGTGAGGCAACCATGAAGTCCAAAGTATTTTCGATTTTATTGATCGTTTGCGCCTCTGCCTTCATCAGCTCGCAACGCTTTTCAGCATCGACTGCCAAGAGGTCGTCAATTATTGGCATCGCGCCACAATCTGATCCCGCCTCAGCACTCACTCAGGGCCGGACGCTTCTCAAACAAGGCCACGCTGACCAGGCGCTCGGTTATTTCGAGTCAGCTCTCAAACTCTACACTCAGTCGAACAGTCAGCGCGGAATCGCGGCAGCGCAAGACGGTCTCGGCGATCTTTATATGATCCAGGGCCAATACAAAGTCGCGTTGGAGCATTATCAGAAAGCCTATCAAGCGTTCGTTTCCGCCAGTGGCGGCGATGCAACCAATCAAGCCGCGGCCAACACCGTCGCCAGCCGGGCCGGCGCCACCGCTGCTGCCGCTACTGAGACAGCAGGCACCGCCACAGCCGATAACGGTTTCAACGCGAACCTGATGCTTGCGAAGATGGGCGACACAAACTATCGCCTGGGCCGAATGTCTGAAGCGAGCGCCGCCTACGGTTTGATGGCGGTGAAGAAACCGGAGAGCGCCGCCGCAAAAACGACGCGACGTTTCGGCGGACTTGGGGCCATAGGGGGCATCATGTCGACGGGAAGACCGAGCGTCGCAACGCCAGCCAGCGCCGCCGTCGGTTTGCTGGAAGTAAAAAAGGAGTTTGATGAGTATCGCGTCGCAATCGTTTATATGACCTACGAACTGGGCATGGGACGCATTGCGTTTGCAAATAATGATTTGGAAACGGCGCGCAAACATTTTCAAAATGCGCTGGACGCCGGCGGCGGAGCGTTGCCCGGCGTTGCCAAGCTGGGCCAAACGCGACGCTTCCGCGCGGCCGCGCGCACCAGTCTTGGCGACGTGGCGCTTCGCCAGGGCCGCTACAGCGACGCGGCAAAGCTTTTCAGTGAGGCCGCAAGCGGAGCCGAGAAAGACGCCCGGCTCGATCTGATGTGGCCCGCCTTGCGCGGCCTTGGCCGCAGCCTCTGGTTGCAAGCCGCTCAGGAGAAAGAGAGCAAGGCAGCGAAGCTGCGCGAAGACTCGCTAAATGCTTATCGTTCGGCCTTGAAAAAAATCGAGACTATTCGCGCTGGCAGTTTGCGTGCTGACGAATCCCGCACCACGTTCCTTGCTTCCACCAAAGATGTTTACGACGAAGCGGCAACCGAATTCGCGGCGATGGCCCTTTTGAATTCATCGGTCGGAACGCCATTGTCAGGTAAAGCACTGGATTACGCCGCCGAAGCTTTCAGCATTTTCGAAGCGGCAAGGGCTCGGTCATTGCTCGATATGCTCGGCGAAGTGAACGCGCAGATTACGGAAGGCGTGCCGCCGGATTTGCTGAAGCGAAAACAGGAAAATCTCGATCGTCAGCAGGAAATTGCCGCGGAACTTACGGGCATCAGTTTGTCAGGCGATCAAAAACAAAAACCGGCAGATCTGGATGCGGAACTGGAGAAGCTGCAAACCGAGTTCGATGATATTGAGAATCAGATTCGGACCGCCAGTCCACGTTACGCCGCGCTTACTGGAGCCCAGCCTCTGTCGCTTGCCGACGTTCAGCAGAAGGTACTGGACGATAATACGATCTTGCTGGAGTACAGCCTGGGCTCGGACAATTCATATCTGTTTGCCGTCACCCCGGCGGGTCTATCTCTTTTCAAGTTGCCGTCGCGAACTGACATTAACAAATTTGCGACCGACTTTCGGGCACAATTGATACCGCCAAAATTGCAACGACGGATAGTCGGTATTGACGTGACGGCCGACCAACAACGCGGACTGGGTCTGGCGCAAGGCCCATCGGAAAACCTGGCTGCATTTGCCGCTGCTGCTAACGCGCTTTACAAAGCAGCGATCGAACCTGCCGCTAGTCTCGTCGCCGATAAGCGTCTGCTGATCGTCGCGGATGGCGCGCTGAATTACATTCCGTTTGAAGCGCTGGTGAAGTCAACCGATGGCCAGGACTATGCATCGCTTAGCTATCTGGTCAAGACGAATGACGTTGTTTACGCGCCTTCCGCTTCAGTAATCGCCGCGATTCGTCAGCAGAGAAAGCAAGCCTCCGGCAAAAGTGTGTTGGTGGTAGCCGATCCAGTCTTTAATTCAAGTGATCCGCGATCGAAGGGAAGCGGCGCCGCGGCGCCTTCCGGCGAAACACGCGGTCTGAGCCTGGGTCTTGAGAGTGCCGTCAGCGACGTCGCAGGTGACAGCGCCCAGACTGGAGAATTGCATCTTGTGCGTCTCGTCGGCACGCGCACGGAGGCCGAGGAGATTGCAAAAATCGCGCGCACCGCGGGCAGTCAACCCGATGTCTGGATGGATTTGAACGCCAACGAGGATAACGTGCGGACTCGTGATGTAACTGGCTATCGCGTGGTGCATATCGCGACGCACGGCCTGCTTGACGCTGAGCGGCCGCAATTCACCGGGGTCGTCTTGTCTCTGGTGGGCAACAAGACAGGGGATGGATTCCTGCGTACCGACGAAATATTCAATCTAAAACTTGGAACTCCACTGGTGATGCTTTCGGCCTGCGAGACTGGCCTGGGCAAAGAAAAGCGCGGCGAAGGCGTGATCGGTTTGACGCGGGCTTTCATGTACGCGGGCGCCCCGACTGTCGGCGTCAGCTTGTGGTCCGTCGCCGATAAATCAACTGCTGAGTTGATGACTGATTTTTATAGACGCCTGCTGGCTTCTTCCGGTCCGGCTGCGCCATCAGCGGCAATGCGCAATGCGCAACTCGCAATGATTAACGACAAGAAGTACAGCGCGCCCTTCTACTGGGCGCCCTTTGTGCTCGTGGGCGAGTGGCATTGAGGTTCTTGCGTCCGATATCGCGGCGGCACGGTCATTTATAGCAGTCCGCCGCTCTTGAAGCCGCGCTGTAAACGGTCGCGGTCCTGCTTGAGTTAAGTTTGCCGGCCGTTAGCGGCTCGTTTCTTACTCATCCTGGTACACGCGGAGGCTTACTCCTTACTTCCAGGCATTCGACAGCTCAGCGCAAAACTCCATGTAAACGGTTGGCAGGCCTCAAAATTGTAGTAGTCTGGCGGCTCGGTTAAGATGAGACAGGTAATCATTAAGCATCACATGCCCAATAGTTTCATCGAGATCGGCGACCTGGATTCGCTGGAGCGTTTTTTGGCTCAGGCCAATGCTTCTCCAGTGCTGATTCTAAAGCACAGCAACACCTGTGGCGTCAGTTCACGAGCGTATGCCGAGATGTCGAGCCTCGATCGTCCTGTTGGCCTCCTCACCGTGCAGAATGCCCGCGATGTTTCCGATGAAATCGAGAAGCGATGGAACATCGCCCACGAAACACCACAAGTGCTGATCATTCGTGAAGGCAAGCTTGTTTGGGACGCTTCGCATTTCCGAATCCGGGCCGAGGCCGTGGAAGCGGCGCTGCTTGAAATCAGTGGGCAGTGAGCAGTAGGCAGTGAGCGGTGAGCAGCGGGGCAGTAGCCCGACCGTTAGGGAGGGCTCACGAGGCAGAAGGCACAAGGCAGAAGGAAGCAGCGGGTAGACGGGAAGCACTGCCAGATGGTCGATACCGCGCAGACAAGAAGGCAGGCGATTGAGCCGAGGGAAATTTCGCAAGAGAGCAATACGAACTTGCGAATCACCTGGGCCAATGGCCGCGTCTGTAATTACGATGCGGCAGAACTGCGTCGATCATGTCCCTGCGCGCAGTGCGTCAATGAATGGACCGGCGAACGAACACTGAAGCCGGCAGCGATTTCAGATGAAGTTGAAATTAGTGAGGTGACAATTGTTGGCCGCTATGCTCTGAACTTTCGCTGGAGCGACGGCCACGAGACTGGGATTTACAGTTTCCAATACCTGCGTGACCTTTGTGAGCGATAGGAGCGCTCAGACGCGAACGCGGATACAGAACCGCTTGCGGTAGCAAGCGGGTTCCTGTTGCAGTGGAAATTGGTCGCTCGGGCTTTCCTGCTCCCTATCGAACCGTGGTTTTGTCTAAACCCGCTCGCTACCGCGAGCGGTTCTGTAACAGGGTTCTGTAACAACGTGACGCAGCCGCAACGAGTCATAATAATCAGCGATCGAGCATTTTCCGCCGGTATGTTCGCCGCACTCGAACATCGAGGGTTCGAAGTAACGATCGCTCAGAGTTTAAAAAGCGCGTATCTTGAACTGCTCGGATCATCATTCGATCTCGTGTTTGTCGATCTCGCTGAAGGTTCTGCCGGCGTTGACTTTATCAGGCAGGTCCGCGCAATGCCCGAGTTGAAGAAAACGGTAATCGTGGCGATTGGTAAATGGGGCTCCGGTCAGGCCGTGCTCGCGTTGTCAGAGGGGGCGGATGCTTACGAACCAGGCCCCTTTGATCCGCTCAGTCTATTCGCCGTAGTGGAACGAATGCTTCTTAACGAGAAAGCTATGGCACAATAAGAGAATGCGAGAAAGCGATTTTTTTGACGAGAAGCAGGAAACGAAACGCGCGACCTTCACATGTCCGCACTGCCGCGAGCGTGCCGAGTACGATGTTCGTTGGCTCACGCGCAGAAAGAAGTCCGCGCCGCCGCGCGGCCTAAGCGAACAGGATCGCCTGAGGTTCCAGAAGTCACGGGATTACATGGTGCGTGTGGACGACATGCTCGCCTGCCGTAATCCTCGTTGCCGCAAACGCTTCGAGATCCCATCTTCACAGTCTGTGGTCTTCATCTGACCTTGGTGGCATAGACTTTAAGAGCACCTGATTAAATGATTCTTCGAACCGCGAAGCGGTTCTATAACTCAGCCCAGGGTTGCCGCGTTTTTGCGGCTACCCTGGGATCGAGTTATCGAAGGGAGCGCAACCCCAACGGGGTTTGCGTCTCCGCGCAAATCGAACCACGCGGTCAAAAAGGGCAACGTTGAAACGAATGAACCCCTCCTTGAGCTGAGAAACTGACACAACCCTCTTTGGGGTTGCGATCGTTGGACCCGTTACCCAGGGTAGCCGCGAAAACGCGGCAACCCTGGGCTGAGTTTCGTAACCGCTTAGCGGTATAACCACCAAGTTAGGACTTAGATCAGAGGTTCCTTTGGTCTGTGTTTCTTCGTCAAAATCAGCCAGGTGTCATCTTTTTGCTTCACTAAAGCCACCGACTTAAGCTCGTACCGCTGTTTCAACTCACTTCTGCAGCGCTTCGCTCGTGGCGCGGTGATTGCTCATTCACATTCGCCTGGCCGGAGCAGCCGAAGTTACAGAACCGCGGGCGGCAGCGAGCGGATGCGACCACTCAAACTCGTCAGTTATTGCCTTACATATTGCGCGCCCTTAGCCAGGTTGGGTGTTGGCATCCGGTCGCTACCGCTCCCGGTTCTGTACCTGCTCCCCGCTTCGGGAGTAGCGCAAATTCAGAGGTGAATGACATGCAAGGAGAATCATTGGCGAATTCGCTCAGCAGGAACGACCTCACTGATTGGTCTGCGCGCGTTTACGGGAAGCAAAAATTTGCGGGAGCGGGTAAGACAAACTCCGGATTGTTGGTGCCGGTGGAGCGGCGGCTGGCGCGATTTATTTTGCCGCGTGTGCCCGATTGGCTGGAGACATACCACCTCACGCTCTTGACTCCCCTATGGGCTGTGCTAATCGTCGCGTTCAGCTACCTGGCGACTCGTGACCTGCGCTGGTTGTGGATGGTCAACTTGATGATCATCTTCCATTACTTCACTGACCATTTCGACGGTAAGCTGGGCAAGTATCGCGGCACGGGCCTGTGCAAGTGGGGCTTCTACATGGATCACTTGTTCGACTATGTCTTTCTCAGTTCCATTTTGATTGGCTATACGTTGCTGATTCCCCAGCGCGCTTTCTTCAACATGCTGCTGGTCTTGTGCGTGTTCAGCGCTTTCATGTTCCACACGTTTTTAATGCTGGCGGCGACCGACGAATTCAAGGTCAGCTTCTCGCGATTCGGCCCGACTGAACTGCGCATCGCCCTGATTGTAATCAACGTTCTGCTGGTCAGGTTTGGCACCCGGCCATTGAAAGGGGCGCTGCCCTATGTTGCCGGGTGCGGCACTCTGGCATTGGGATTTTTGGCGTATAAAGCCCAGAAAAAGCTTTGGGAGTGCGATATGCTGGCCAAACGTGCTAGTATCCACAGTGAATAAGCGGGCCGGGCGCAGGATCCTAAAGCCTTTCTGCAACCAAAACGAATTCCAGCGCGTCTAATCGTTGCTTTCCCGAGACAAATCGAGCATCGGAACTTTCATCCGAGGATTTCGTTAATCCTAATCACAGAAATTAAACAGCCCGATACTCATGGAGGGCTGCGCTAAGTTAAGTCAAGGAACTATGTCAGAGAAAAAAGTAAAAATCGTTAAGCGAGCAGAGCGTGGCCGGCGAAAAACCGGCAATGCCAAGGCGGCGCGCGATTCAGCTCGTAAGGCCGCACGCGATATGGTTGAAACAGTCACAGACTGGGTCAACGAATTTCAAGAGAAGCAGCGCGTGGAAACCTCGAAAGCTATCGACAGCCTCATTCGCTCTCGCCAGCAGCCAAACGAAGCCTAACCAAGCACCCTTGCGGAGTTTTCGAGGTAGCTTGGTTTGAAAGCCGTCTTTCATCAGCACCTCGCTTCAGCTTCAGCGGGGTGGCGAAGGGACAATAAACCAAATCAAGTATTTCAATAGTTTTCGCAAGCCGTTCTATGAAAGGGGTTGTCAAGTCAATACCTCACCCTACGCGTCCGTTGGTCGACAACCAGCCCTCAAGTTGGTAGGAGGGCATCAACGTCCGCCAAAGACACTGGGTACAGAAGAGCTGCGCCGAGGACCCAGCT
>WNGK01000520.1_pt1 | contig 41942 bp, 27 predicted proteins | sample 5400601 | NCBI WGS metagenome assembly WNGK01 (sample SAMN13153376, study PRJNA577476) | soil metagenome | isolation source: 60 cm soil or saprolite under Garry oak tree replicate 1 | place: USA:California | collected 2016-06-15 | reverse complement strand
CCTGAACGAGCAGTTGCAAAAACTGGGCCTGGCTTCACTCTTTGCGGCACCGCCAAAATCCTAGGCGTGTAGCCCGACAAGATCGAGATTACCTCGATTTCATTGGGCCTTTTGCCCGAGCCGATAGGAAGTTAGGTTAAGTAACGTGTTCCAAAAGACTTACACCTTGAGTAAGGGCCATTCCCCCAACGGGGCTGCGGCGTCCAGCCCAGCCGGAGTTCGCGCGAAGCGGCCAGCCATGCAAAAGAGGAGCGCGACCGTCCTGGTCGCACCCGCCGGCGTCTCGCCGAGGGAATCCAACTGCTCCAGTGTCCCCCCTTGGTTATATAGCACTGGGCGGTTACGCTGCTCTAAGGCCCCGACCGGAGACGATAGAAGCGGACGGGAAGGAGGGCCGTTTGGAGGTCGCTGAAGGAAAGCGGGGCGGCGCCCAGCGTGTTGGTCTGCAACGGCGTCCAGTTCCGCAGGTCCGGCGAGGCCTCAATAACCACCATCTGGCCGGCTGGACCCCCCGCTCTGAATCTGAATTGGCCATTGGCGGAGTAGCGGATATCGGAAATGGCGAGCGGCTGGCGCAAAACTGTCTCCACAAACCAACTGGAGCCATTATACTGTCCGCCCACCGTATAGCCGCGGGCGCGGAACGTTGGGCTCGTTGGCAGGGCAAGCCCGCCCAGTTGCCAGCCGCCGGGGATGCGGATGCCTCCGCCGAGATTGGTCCACGAGGCGCCGTCGGCCGAGTATTCAAAGGTGGTGCGCCAGACTTCCGGACTGGTGCCCCCGCGCGTCCAGGTCAGGGTCGAGCCATCAAAGGTCAGGCTCTGGGTGGCGGGTCCGGTATTGTTGAGCCGGCCAATGTTATTGCGGCTGTGCCCGCCCAGCGTGGTGAAGTAGCCCCCCACCAGAATCTTCCCGTCCGCTTGCACCGCCAGGGAAGTCACGTCCGGATAGGTTCCTCCGGCCCCCGGATTGAAGCTGGTGTCCAGCGTCCCATCGTCATTGAGCCGGCCAATGGAATTGCGGCTCTGCCCGCCGAGCGTGGTGAACTCGCCCCCCACCAGAATCTTCCCGTCCGCCTGCAACGCCAGGGAATACAACTGACCGTCTGCGCCCGGATTGAAGCTGGTGTCCAGCGTCCCATCGGCATTGAGCCGGCCAATGTAATTGCGGCTCTGCCCGCCCAAGGTGGTGAACAGGCCCCCCACCAGAATCTTCCCGTCCGCCTGCAATGCCAAGGAGCTCACAGCGTTGCCTGCTCCCGGATTGAAGCTCAGGTCCAGCGTCCCATCGGCATTGAGCCGGCCAATGTAATCGCGGTACTGCCCGCCCAGCGTGGTGAAGTCGCCCCCCACCAGAATCTTCCCGTCAGCCTGCCCTGCCAGGGAACGCACCAAAAAGCTTGCCTCCGGATTGAAGCTGGTGTCCAGCGTCCCATCGGCATTGAGCCGGCCAATGTAAAAGCGGTACTGCCCGCCCAGCATGATGAAGTCGCCCCCCACCAGAATCTTCCCGTCCGCCTGCACCGCCAGGGAATCCACGTAATAGTCAGCCCCCGGATCGAAGCTCGTGTCCAGGGTCCCATCCGCATTGAGCCGGCCAATGTTACTGCGGCGCTGACCGCCCAGCCTGATGAAACTGCCCCCCACCAGAATCTTCCCGTCCGCCTGCACCACCAGGGAATCCACTACAGTGCTTGCTCCCGGATCGAAGGTGGTATCCAGTGTCCCATCGGCATTGAGCCGGCCAATGTGATCGCGGCCCTGACCGCCCAGCGTGAAGACGTAGCCCCCCACCAGAATCTTCCCGTCCGCCTGCACCGCCAGAGAGTACACGACACCGTTTGCGTCCGGATTGAAGGAGTCGGGTAATGCCAGGTTCACGCTTAACAGCGCCACCGCGCTGGTCACGCTGCCCCACGGATCGCTGACCACGACATCATAACCCCCCGCCTCCGATCCCTGGAAGTTCGTGAGCATCCGCGAGGATTGCGTTGCCCCGGCTTGCGCCACGCCATCCTTGCGCCACTGGTAACTTAGCGGCGGGGTTCCGGCGGCCGCCACACTGAGGGTGACGCTATCGCCGGCATTCCTGGTCTGGCTGGCCGGCTGGGCGTTAATCACCGGATCAATCACCGTGAGCGTGGCGAGCGCGCTGGTCACACTCCCGGCAGGATTGCTAATGACCACCGAATAGCCCCCCGCATCGCCGCCGAAAACATTGCTCAAAGTCAGACTGGCCGTGGACGCGCCGGACACGTTCCCGCCATCGGCCAGGGTTCCCCCGTCCTTGCGCCACTGATAGCTCAGCGGCCCGCTGCCGACGGCATAAACAGTGAAGGCCGCGGTGGTGCCGAAGTTATTGGTGAGGCTGGCGGGCTGACTGTCAACGCCAGGCCAACCAATGCTGGTTTCCACAAACCAACCGGAGGCGTTCAGAAATCCGCCCACCGTATAGCCGCGGGCGCGGAAGGTTGTGTTCATTGGCAGGGCAAGCCCGGTCAGTTGCCAACCGCCCGGGATGCGGATGCCGCCGCCGAGATTGGTCAACGCGCTGCTGTCGGGCGAGTATTCAAAGGTCGTGCGCCAGACTTCCGGGCTGGCGCCGCCGCGCATCCAGGTCAGGGTCGAGCCATCAAAGGTCAGGCTCTGGGTGGCCGATGCGCTGTTGTCGAGCTGGCCAATCCTGTTGCGGCTCTGCCCGCCCAGCGTTGTAAAGCCGCCTCCCGCAAGAATCTTCCCGTCCGCCTGCACCGCCAGGGAGAACACGTAACCGTTTGCCCCCGGATTGAAGCTGGTGTCCAGCGTCCCATCGGCATTGAGCCGGCCCATGTAATGGCGGCTCTGGCCGCCCAGCGTGCTGAACTCGCCCCCCACCAGAATCTTCCCGTCCGCTTGCACCGCCAGGGATCCCACTACATAATCTGACTCCGGATTGAAGCTGGTGTCCAGCGTTCCATCGGCATTGAGCCGGCCAACGTAACGGCGGCTCTGCCCGCCCAGCGTGCCGAAGAAGCCCCCCACCAGTATCTTCCCGTCCGCCTGCACCGCCAGGGAATCCACGATGGCGTCTGTCCGCGGATTGAAGGTCGTGTCCAGCGTCCCATCGACATTGAGCCGGCCAATGGAATTGCGGTACTGCCCGCCCAGCGTGGTGAAGTCGCCCCCCACCAGTATCTTCCCGTCCGCCTGCAAAGCCAGGGATTCCACAAAAGAATTTGCACCCGGATTGAAAGTCACGTCCAGCCTCCCATCGGCATTGAGCCGGCCAATGTTATTGCGGCTCTGCCCACCCAACGTAGTGAAGAAGCCTCCCACCAGAATTTTCCCGTCCGCCTGCAACACCAGGGAACGCACGCTATCGTTTGCTCCCGGATTGAAGCTGGTGTCCGGCGTTCCATCGCCATTGAGCCGGCCAATATTAGTGCGGCTCTGACCGCCCAGTGCGCTGAACACGCCCCCCACCAGAATCTTCCCGTCCGCCTGGACCGCCAGGGAATTCACGAAATAGTTTGCCCCCGGATTGAAGCTGGTGTCCAGCGTCCCATCGGCATTGAGCCGGCCAATGTTATTGCGACTCTGCCCGCCTAGCGTGAAGAAGTAGCCCCCCACCAGAATCTTCCCGTCCGCCTGCACCGCCAGGGCATATACGTCACCGTCTGCCCCTGGATTGAAGGAGTCGGGCGAAGCCAGGTTCACGGTCAACGACGACGCCGCGCTGGTCACGCTCCCCCACGCACTGCTGACCACTACGTCATAACTCCCCGCGTCCGATCCCTGGAAGTTCGTGAGCGTCAGCGAGGATTGCGTCGCCCCGGCTAGAAGCGCCCCATCCTTGCGCCACTGGTAACTTAGCGGCGCAGTTCCGACGGCCGCCACACTGAACGTGACGTTGTCGCCTGGGTTCCCGGTCTGGCTGGCGGGCTGGGTGTTAATCACCGGATCGATCACCGTCAGCGTGGCGACCACGCTGGTCACACTGCCGTAGGCATTAGTGATGACCACCGAAAAGGCCCCCGCATCGCCGCCGAAAACATTGCTCAAAGTCAGACTGGCCGTGGCTGCGCCGGACACGTTCCCGCCATCGGCCAGGTTTGCCCCGTCCTTGCGCCACTGATAGCTCAGCGGCCCGCCGCCGACGGCATCAACAGTGAAGGCCGCGGTGGTGCCGGCGTTATTGGTGAGGCTGGCGGGCTGACTCTCAATGCCAGGCGAACCAATGATGGTTTCCACAAACCAACCGGTGGCGTTATCCGCTCCGCCCACGGTATAGCCGCGCGCGCGGAACGTTGTGTTCGGTGGCAGGACAAGTCCGGTCAATTGCCAGCCGCCCGGGATCCGGATACCTCCGCCGAGATTGGTCAACGAGGCGCCGTCGGGCGAGTACTCAAAGGTCGTGCGCCAGACTTCCGGACTGGCGCCGCCGCGCATCCAGGTCAGGGTCGAGCCATCGAAGGTCAGGCTCTGGGTGGCGAGTCCGGTGTTGTTGAGCCGGCCAAGGTTAGTGCGGCTCTGCCCGCCCAGCGTGGTGAACGCGCCCCCCACCAGAATGTTCCCGTCCGCCTGCAAGGCCAGGGACTCCACGACATCGTCTGCCCCCGGATTGAAGCTGGTATCCAGCGTCCCATTGGCATTGAGCCGGCCAATGTAATGGCGGCTCTGGCCGTCCAGCGTGGTGAATAAGCCTCCCACCAAAATCTTCCCGTCCGCCTGCACCGCCAGCGAATACACGTTCGGATAGGTTACTCCTCCCGCCCCCGGATTGAAACTTGTGTCCAGCGTCCCATTGGCATTGAGCCGGCCAAGGTGACTACGGCTCTGCCCGCCCAGCGTGGTGAACTGGCCCCCCACCAGAATCTTCCCGTCCGCCTGCACCGCCAGCGAATCCACCCAAGTGTCTGCGCCCGGATTAAAGGTCGTGTCCAGCGTCCCATCGGCATTGAGCCGGCCAATGAAATTGCGGCTCTGCCCCCCCAGCGTGCTGAAGTTGCCCCCGACCAGAATCTTCCCGTCCGCCTGCACCGCCAGCGAATACACGTCATTGTCTGCCCCCGGCTTGAAGCTGGTGTCCAGCGTCCCATCGGCGTTGAACCGGCCAACAATGTTAGTGAGGCTCTGCCCGCCCAGCGTGAAGAAGAAGCCCCCGACCAGAATCTTCCCGTCCGCCTGCACGACCAGGGAATACACGTAAGCCTCCATCCCCGGATTGAAGCTGGTGTCCAGCGTCCCATCGGCATTGAGCCGGCCAATGCCGAAGCGCCTCTGCCCCCCCAGCGTCGTGAAGCTACCCCCCACCAGAATTCTCCCGTCCGCCTGCACCACCAGGGAATTTACCCAATCGTTTGCCCACGGATTGAAGCTCGTGTCCGGGGTCCCATTGGCATTGAGCCGGCCAATGCCATCACCCCTCTGGCCCCCCAGCGTGGTGAAGCGGCCCGCCACCAGAAACTTCCCGTCCGCCTGCACCGCCATCGAAAGCACGACACCGTCTGCCCCCGGATTGAAGGAGTCGGGTAATGCCAGGTTCACGCTCAACAACGCCGTCGTGCTGGTCGCGCTGCCCCACACACTGCTGATCACTACGTCATAACTCCCCGCGTCCGATTCCTGGAGGTTCGTGAGGGTCAGCGAGGATTGCGTCGCTCCGGCTTCAGTCACCCCATCCTTGCGCCACTGGTAACTTAGCGGCGCAGTTCCGGCGGCCACTACACCGAACGTGGCGCTATCGCCTGCGTTCCTGGCCTGGCTGGCCGGTTGGGCGTAAATCACCGGATCCATGACCTTCAGCGTGGCGACCGCGCTCGTCAGACTGCCGTAGGCATTGCTGATTACCACCGAATAGCCCCCCGCATCGCCGCCCAGAACATCGCTCAAAGTCAGGCTGGCCGTGGCCGCGCCGGACACGTTCCCGCCATCGGCCAGGTTTGCCCCGTCCTTGCGCCACTGATAACTCAGCAGCCCGCTGCCGACGGCATAAACAGTGAAGGCCGCGGTGGTGCCGGCGTTATTGGTGCGGCTGGCCGGTTGTGTGTAAACGGCAGGCGAGCCAATGATGGTTTCCACAAACCAACTGGAGCTATTCTCATATCCGCCCGCCGTATAGCCGCGCGCGCGGACCGCTGTGTTCGTTGGCAGGGCGAGTCCGGTCAGTTGCCAGCCGCCCGAGATGCGGATGCCGCCGCCGAGATTTGTCCACGCGCTGCCGTCGGGCGAGTATTCAAAGGTCGTGCGCCAGACTTCCGGACTCGTGCCCTCGCGCGTCCAGGTCAGGGCCGAGCCATCAAAGGTGAGGCTCTGGGTGGCCGGGCCGGTGTTGTTGAGCCGGCCAATGTTAGTGCGGCTCTGCCCGGCTAGCGTGGTAAAGCCGCCCCCCACCAGAATCTTCCCGTCCGCCTGCAACGCCACGCAATCAACGCCGCCGCTTGCCCCGGGATTGAAGCTGGTGTCCAGCGTCCCATCGGCATTGAGCCGGCCAATGAAATTCCGGCTCTGCCCGCCCAACGAGAGGAATCCGCCCCCGACCAGAATCTGACCATCCGCTTGCACCGCCAGTGAATACACGGTACTGTTTGCCCCCGGATTGAAGCTGGTGTCCAGCGCCCCATCGGCATTAAGCCGGCCAATGTGGTTGCGGCTCTGCCCGCCCAACGTGGTGAAGGAACCCCCCACCAGAATCTTCCCGTCCGCCTGCAACGCCAAGGAACGCACGAAACTGTTAGCCCCCGGATTGAAGCTGGTGTCCAGGGTCCCATTGGCATTGAGCCGGCCAATGTTAGTGCGGCTCTGCCCGCCCAGCGTGGTGAAGCCGCCCCCCACCAGAATCTTCCCTTCCGCCTGCAACGCTAGGGAAAACACACCACCGTTTGCGCCCGGATTGAAGCTGATGTCCAGCGTCCCATCGGCATTGAGCCGGCCAATGTAATTGCGGCTCCGCCCCGCTAGCGTGGTGAACTGGCCCCCCACCAGACTCTTGCCGTCGGCCTGCAACGCCACGGAAAACACGTTATTGTTTGCCCCCGGATTGAAACCGGTGTCCGGCGTCCCATCGGCATTGAGCCGGGCAATGAAATTGCGACTCTGCCCGCCCAACGAGAGGAATCCGCCCCCCGCAAGAATCTTCCCGTCCGCCTGCAATGCCAGGGAATAAACGGCACCGCCTGCCCCCGGATTGAAAGCGTCGGGGAGCGGGGACTGTGCCAGCGCGGCCAGGGCAAAGGCGTGGGCCGTGAGTGCCAGCGCGACCCAGCGCGCCGCGTGGAGCATTCGTTTGTGCGTTCTCAAATTGTTGGAGTGGGCGGTACGCTGAACTTGGTTGACCGTTGAGGAATGCGTCCTGGCCTGGTGACAACCACGCGGGCAAGCAAGGAGAAAGAGGGGATGGGCACAATGTGAGTTAGAGCGAAGAATCGGAAAAAAGCAAGGGAATATTGCGGCAAATCAGCGGCCATCAGGGCCGATCCAAGAAGTAGTAGCCGCAGGTAACGAGGCGGATTTGGCCATCAAACCCACCGCTTTCTGAATCCACCCTGCTCCGGAAGTTGAACCGGAGCAAATGGGAAATGCGTCGAAGCGAAATCCAACCAAAGACGTTTGCAATGGAGCCACGGATGAAACACGGATTGAACACGGAAAGGGCAGAGGGCCAAAGATGGGGCTCAGCAGGAGCTTCGCCCTACCGGTAGGGCACGGATTGAAAGCGGAATCAGGGAGGGCGAGCGTCCCCGCGAGTCCCTGACTTCGCCTGGTCGCTGAGGATTCTGAAAGGTGGGGACTCGCGAGGACGCTCGCCCTCCCGCTCGAAGGACATCCGTGTTTCATCCGGGTTCCATCCGTGGCCGCAAAGTTTGAGTCCCTCGGTGGTGCGCCGTGGCCGCGTGGATCGCGCGGTTGGCCCCGGCGGCTGCGGCGTTCGCACCGATTACTGAATCCACCTGGCAATTGGCCGCGAGGAGCCGAATTCGTTTGCCAGAGCGGAAAGCTGCCTGCTTTCATCTCGCCGTGCCCAGAAGGATTGCGATCTCCCGAGCCTGGCTGCCCGTGCTGGTCTGGATGTTCGTCATCTTTACCGGTTCCACCAACGCAGGGTCCTCGGAGAACACTTCCCGGTTCATCGCCCCGTTGCTGAAATGGTTGAAGCCCGACATCTCCGAGGCGGCCGTCGGCGCGATTATTCTGGCGATCCGAAAGACGGCCCACGTGGCGGAATACGGAGTCCTCGCCGCGCTCCTGTGGCGCGCGGTGCGCCTGGCCGGGCGCGGCCAAGCCCGTCCCCGGAGCTGGCGGCAGGCCGGCCTGGCCCTGCTGCTCTCCGCGCTTTACGCGGTCAGTGACGAGTTTCATCAATCGTTCGTGATGTCGCGCGAGGCTTCCGTCAGGGACGTCGCGTTGGACACCGCGGGCGCATCGCTCGGTTTGCTGGCCTGCGGAGCTTTCGCGCGATGGCGCGGGCTTTGGTGAGGAGTGATGAAACGGCCGCTCGTACCGGTGGCGTTGCTGTACACCGGCGGAATCATTCTCGCCGATTTCGTCCACGCGCCGCTGGTGGTGTGGCTGACGGGCGCGCTCCTCTTCGCCTGGACGGCGCTGTTCTGGGGAGCGGCACGTCGGCGGCTGCTGGTCCCGTTGCTGGTGCTCCTGGGCGGGAGCAATCTCGAGTTCCGCACGGCGATCCTTTCGCCGAATGATTTGCGGATTCTGATGGGCGAAAAGCCCGCCTACCTCACGCTCCGCGGAACCCTGATCGAAACCCCCACCCAGCGGGTCTATGAGCATGACGCCAGGGAGACCTGGCGAACGGTGGCCAAAATCCAAGCCGAGTCGCTTCGGTTTCCGCAAGGAGATCGGCGTCCCGCCGTCGGTCTAGTAGCCGTAAGCACGCCCGGCGTCCTCTCGAACAATTTTTTCGCCGGTCAAGTGGTTGAAGTCACCGGCATCCTCCAAGTTCCGAAAGGACCGGTCGCCGAAGGGTTGTTTGATTATCGGAGTTATCTTCGGCGGCTCGGCATCGCTTATCAGTTGCAAGTGGAATCGCTTCAGGACTGGGTCCTTGTTTCCGGGACGAACTCGCCGCCGCCCCTGGCTGACCGATTCGGGGCCTGGGCGAAAAAGATTTTGGCCCTCGGTCTGCCCGTGGAGGACGAGCCGCTCCGGCTGCTCTGGGCGATGACGCTCGGCTGGCAAACCGCGCTGAACGGCGAAGTCGCCGAACCGTTCATGCGCTCGGGCACGATGCACATCTTTGCCATCAGCGGGCTGCACATCGTGCTGATTGCCGGCATCCTCGTGAGCCTGCTGCGGGTGGCCAACGTGCCGCGCGGCGCGTGCGGCCTGGTGGTCATTCCGTTGATCTGGTTTTACACCGCCGTCACCGGCTGGCAGGCCTCGGCCATCCGCTCGACCATCATGATGACGGTGATCATCGGCGGCTGGTCGCTGAAGCGCCCCAGTAACCTGTTGAATTCACTGGCCGCCGCCGCGTTCATCATTCTGGTCTGGGATCCGCAGCAACTTTTTCAAGCCAGCTTTCAACTTTCTTTTTTCGTCGTGTTGAGCCTCGCGCTGTTCACGCCCGCGCTGGAAAGGGTCCGGCGCCGGTTGTTCCAGCGCGATCCGCTGGTGCCCGCCGACTTGCGCCCGCGCTGGCAGCGAATGCTCGATCGCGCTCTTCGGCCTGTCAGCGCGAGCCTGGTAACCTCACTGGCAGCGTGGCTGGGTTCCATTCCGCTGGTCGCTTTTTACTTTCATTTCTTCACGCCCGTCAGCTTGCTCGCCAACTTGATCGTCGTCCCGCTCAGCAGCCTCGCGCTAATGACCAACCTCGCCAGCCTGGTCGTCGGCGGCTGGTTTCCGGCCTGCGCGGTGCTGTTCAACCATAGCGCGTGGTTCTTTATGCTCTGCATGGTGCGAGTGAGCGAATGGGCCGCGCGATTGCCAGGCGGCTGTTTCAACGTGACTGCGCCCTCCCTCTTGACCTTCGTCTTCTATTATTCGCTGCTGATCGGTCTGCTGGCCGGCTGGCTGGCCAGGCCGCGTCTGCGTTTTTGGGTCATGGCGGCGCTGCTCCTCCTGGGCTTGGCACGGGTCGCCGAGTGGCGGCACGAACGCGCGGCCACCCGGCTGATGGTCCTGCCCCGCCTGATCTTCCTTGACGCGCCCGGGCGGAAAAACGACTGGCTGGTCAACTGCGGGGATGCCGCGAACGGCGAGTTTGTCACCAAACCGTTTCTGCGCGCGCAAGGGGTCAACCGCTTGCCGCATTTTTTGCTGACGCACGGCGAAGTCCGTCGTGTCGGCGGAGCGGCCTTCGTCGAACAGGGGTATTCGCCCAAGCAGGTCTATCTCAGCCCCGGGCGCTTCCGTTCGCCGGCTTACCGCGTGGTGGTGGCGGAGTTCGGACGGCGCCCCGGCCGGACGCGATTGTTGCAGCGCGGTGACCGGGCCGGGCCTTGGACCGTCCTCCACCCGGAAGGCGCCGATCACTTCCCGCAGGCCGGCGACAACGCCCTGGTCCTTCGCGGCGATTTCAACGGCACCCGGGTGCTGCTCCTCTCCGATTTGGGCAAGCACGGCCAAAACGCGCTCCTGCAGCGCCACCCGGATTTGCGCGCCGACATCGTGGTCTCCGGCCTCCCGCATCAAACCGAGCCGCTGGCGGACGCTTTGATCGAGGCGATCCGGCCGCGCCTGATCATCATCGAGGACGCCGAATATCCCGCGACCGAGCGAGCCAGCCGCGTCCTCCGTGAACGTCTGGACAAGCAAGCGGTACCGGTCCTTTACACCCGCGAGGCCGGCGCGGTCACGGTGAGCTTCCGCAAGGACGGTTACCACGTTCGCAGCATGACCTCGATGCCGAATGCCGCGAAGCAAGCCGATCCAGAGCTTACGCCCGACGAGTCAGCCGCACCGCCACGTGACGCGCCTGAGGAATAATGAATTTTTTTACCTCGACCGAAACCGTCTTGGGCCGAAACTCCTTGAGCACCATCGCGGCGATATCCGCCGCCACGGTCTCGATCAATCGCCACTGGCGGCCCTCGCCGAATCGGAGCAGCCGTTGGGACACCGCGTTGTAATCGATCGTCCCGGCCAGCTCATCGCGCGCAACCGCCGAGTCGAAATCGGCGCTCAACTCGAGGTTCAGGAGCAATCGTTGCGGCTTCGACCGCTCCGCCTCGGTCACACCAACCTGGTAAAACACCTCGAGATCGGAAATGATGATCGTGTCATTCGTCATGGCAAATCGAGCACGGCCTCAATTAAGGTGCGCGTCGGCTGATTCAGTTTCAGGCCCAGCGCTTCCTGGAGCGTGACCCAGCGGAACTCCACGGCCTCATCGTTCAACTTCACCGCAGGTTCGCCGGCGCAACGGCAGGTGTAATTGAGCAATACAAAATGCGCGTCGCGGTAAAACTCCTTCGACTGGATGCAGTCCTGGACGAGCGCGAATTCAACGTCGGCAAGGTCCAGATTAGTCTCTTCCTTGACCTCGCGGCGGAGGGCTTCGAGGGAAGTTTCGCCGAACTTGGTTTTCCCGCCGGGGATGCCCCAGAGATCGGACCATTTGCGGGTGCGAATCATCAGCACCTCATCCCGCGCATCGAAAATCAGCGCACCGACCGTCACGACCGGGTGGCGCGTTTCATCCGGATTCGCCGGGACCTCCGGGGCTCGGATTTCGAGCGATTGGCGCTCGAGGATCGCGCGAAGTTCGCCCAAATGTTCGACAATCAGATCGGGCCGGCTGGCGCGCAATTGGGCCAGCGCCTGGTAGCCGGTCAACACCGCGCAGGAGAAAATTCCGCCGTGCCGGGCGGTTTCGATGTCGTGTTGCATGTCGCCGACGAACATCGTTTCCTCCGGCAAAAGCCGGTTTTCCGAAAGAACCTCGTGGATCTTCGCCCGTTTGTCCCAGACGGCCAGATAGGGCCGCTCCAGGAATTTGTGGAAGCCGTTGACCTGCGTTTGCGCGGTGAAATGATCGTGGCGCACGGTGCTCAGGAGGAAGGTCCGTAATTTGCGCGCCTGGCAAAACTCGAGAAACTCCCGCGCGTGCGGCAATTCCACCACCGAGTGCTGGACCTCGTTGAAGTGGTCGTGGAACCAACCTTCCAATTGCGCGATCGGCACGCGCGGAATGTAGCGGGCATAGAACTGGGTGAACGGCAGACAGAACTCCGCGCGGAATTCTTCGAGCGTCATTTCCGCCATGCCGGCCTGGCGGAAGACGTGGTTGGTCGCCTGCCACACTGCCGGCAAGTCGTCCACCAGCGTGCCCGACCAATCCAGGATGATGTTCCGCAGCACCAGCGAATCTTACCGCCGGCGGTGGGTCTGGCAACGCTCGGCGCACCCCGCGCGATTCCCCCAACTGCAAGAGAGGGTCCGCCTCGGACACAGGGGTGCCAGAGGTGGTCTCTTTGTAGATTGGCGCGGAATTGTTGTTGAGTGGCGATCAGCGGCCAATAAGGGCTAATCGCAAGGAAACAGCGAAAGAGCGCCTCTTTGCTACGGTGCGAGCGTGGGCTTTGGCTTATCCCCAAAGAGTTTCGGTCTCGCCGGAGGCCGATTCTCCGAAATGCTGGTCGGTCGATTTAAGGTGATTGTCCAATGAAGCTTGCCTACAGATCGAGCCGCCGAGGGAGCGCCATTTGTTGCGCGGGCGCCAACGGCCTTTGGTAGCGGAAGAATGGGCCGTTCCTGGTCTCGTCCGGCGCCGGAAGATCTCGGCCGTTTGAGCCAAGCCGTGTTGCCATTTGAATGGAGATGATTCGGCGCTTGATCGATCGTTTGATGGCGGGTATCAAATGTGAATTATGTTCTTGCGCTGCTACGCAGACAACTACCGGTGCCTCTCGAACTTCACGCTCCCTCTCAAACCGTTGTCGGTTCTGCTGGGAGCGAACGGTTCCGGAAAATCCACCGTATTAGCCTTGTTCGCTAAGATACGAGATTTCATCCTGGGTCGCGGGAGTTCCCTGGAACTGTTCCCTCCAGAGACCAGGACGCGTTGGGACAAGCGTATCGAGCAAACTTTTGAACTGGGCCTACGGCTCGATCAAGGCGAATATACCTACCGCCTTCGGATCAGGCACGAGGCACCAGAACGAGCGCTTAACAAAGTAATTGAGGAAAGATTAACTTTGGATGGGAAGCCGTTGTTCGCTGCCGATGACAAAAAAACGACGCTCTACAACGACTCGCACGAGGGCAAGGCCGAGTTGTTGACTGACTGGCATATCTCGGGCATCTCCCGGGTTCACGAACGGCCTGACAACGTTAAGCTGACGGCTTTCCGCCGCGGCATCGAGGGTACGCTCGTGCTCGCTCTCAATCCCGCTCTTGTCAGCGCGGTCAGTGCGGAAAGGCAGTCTGTCACGATGCCAAGGCCTGACTGCTCGGACTTCGCCGGCTGGCTGCGTCACATCTCGGCCGCCGAGGCTTTAGCCAGACAAGCAGCGGAGCAAAGCCTCGCGAAAGGTGCTCTACCAGGGTTCCGCGCATTCCAAGCTCCTGATTCCGGAGATGCGAAAATTTTGCAGTGCATTTTCCAGTCTGGAACATCCAAACCGTTGATATTTCGGCTCGACGAGCTCTCTTTTGGCCAGATCGCGCTGGTCATTCTGGAAACCGCGCTCGCCGTAGCAACTGAACGGCATGGCGTCCTCCTGTTGGACGAACCGGGCAATTTCCTCGGACTCGGTGAAGTTCAACCGCTCCTGACTCGCTTGCAGGATGCCGCCCTCGAAGGGCGCTTCCAAGTGATCATGACAGCGCATCACCCTCTTGCGGTGGACTTTCTTGCGGCCAGTTACGGTTCGTGGTTGGAGCGCGAACCAAGCGGCCCCACACGCGTTCAACCAATCCGGGTCGCTGAAAGCGTTGGGGAGGATAAAGCGGGCGTGCGCGTCTCTGACCTTATCGCACGCGGATGGCTTTCGGGCTTGGGCGTCCAGCACCGAGGAACTTCGTCTGACGTTGACGCTGAAGATTCAACGCACCTTTCCAATGTTGAACCGCGTCAATGAGCCGCGTCTGCAAGATCATCCTCGTTTGCGAAGGATGGCGCGATTCCGCCTTCGCCCGCGGGTTCCTCGTTGAGGCGGGGGTGGGCGGGCGGAACATCGAGCCCAGGACCAATCCGGGCGGCTCCGGGCATGACTGGGTGAAGACCCAGTTCATCGCGGAAGTGGCGAACCTTGACAGGTTCTCAGAAGGCCGGGGGGTGCTTGGACTCCTTGATGAGGACGGGCAAGGAGTCTCGACACGTCAGCAGGAAATCGCAGATCGCCTAAAGGCGAACGGCCTCGGTTCCCTCGCCGCAATTGATGGGCGATGCCTGCTCTTGCCGACCCGGAATCTCGAAACGTGGCTCTACTGGCTCACCGGGCAGAAAAATGGCCTTCTCGTAGCCGTGGACGAGACGACAGACTACAAGCTGGTCGGGCCACCCACAGCGGCCTCGCCTATCGGCAACGAGCATTGTCGTCCGGCCGGAGAGTGGCTCCATACGCTTGACCACACTCACCTCCCTGAGGGATGCCCTCCGATGCTCCGAATAGCACTAGGACAATTGCGGGAGTTTCTTAAGGCCGTCCGCCGATGAAGCAAACCCACCGTTGGAACGGTGGGCTGATGTCGGGCGTCCTGGCGGGACTTTTAGCGGGCCGCGCGTTTCACGACCTTGAGTTCGTGCTGCATTAGGGCGTAGAGGCGATCGACGAGGCGGAGGATATGGGTTTCGGTGCTGGCGGTGCGCGGGTCGGGCTGGTGGTTCTGACTTCTGCGCCTGAGCAAGGCACGTTAGCATTTCAGCGCGGCGGGGAACGCAGGAGCCCCTGGCGGAGCGCGTCGTGCCGACTCTGAGAATCTACTGCTTCTCCAATCGGAAAAAGCGGTTGCCCGGATCTGGCCCCAGGATGGTCAACTTGTTGGTGCCGATCGTTCTCACCTGCAAGTCCGACAATGGCCACATGGGCAGTTCCGCGAGCATGTCGATGGAGTGCAGCGTGAACCCGGCGGCCGACACCGGCCAAATCAGCTTCCGAATCGCGCCGACGGGAACAAGAATCACACCACCGGGATCCAGGGCCACGGTGACCACCCAGTTGTCCAGCGTGCTGAAGTCCTCCGCCAGTTCGGTGTCCGTGCCAGTCACCGACACGCCCGAAAACACCGCCGATTGGCCGATGTTCGCGACGGCGTTGGGGATAATGCCGACATACACAACCGTAGCTTGGTCGAAGTTTGTCAGCACCTCGTCGCCAAACGTACCGTTCCTCGTGGTGCCGTCCGGCGCGAAGATCGTCGCCGTGGTCCCGTCCAGCGTCATACCCCACGTGCCGAGGATGGTAGGCGTGACGAAGCTGGCCACCAGTGGACCGCTGAAAATGCTCGAGCCGGGCGCTGCCACCTTGTAGCGCAGTTCGCAAGCGTAGCCGGATCCTCCGGGGTTGTTCAGGATGCGAAGATAAACGACATTGGCTTCGTTGTAGTCCCCGTAACTCCCAGGCGAGGGATCGTTGCCGACCAGCAAGATGTGCGCCTCAAAGCTCTTGTACGCGGGATCGGGGAAATTGGTGATGGTGAGGGTATAGGTGGCAGGGCTCACCAACGGCAACAGCCACGAGTAGTCGCTGATCGCCGTGCGAATGTCCTGCCGCTGGAAGGCGTCGCCGAGGGAGGCGGCGATCTCCAGGCCCGGAATGAGCGGCTGCAGCACCAGCGCCGGTGGCGCCGAGGTGGGAGGCGGCTGGGTGAACACCAGGTTGTCGATCCACAGAGTGACGTCCCCGTTGATGTTCTGGCTCGGGCCCCCGTAAAGCTGCCAGGTGACGGCCCGGATGCTGTCAACGGGGCCGGAGAGGGCTGTGTCGAAGTGAATCCACTGACCGGCGGGGGTCAGGTTGGCGTTAGCCAGGGCGTTGTAAGTGTAAGAGGGACCGTTGCGCACGACCAACGAGAAGTAGCCGAAGTTGCCGAACGCGTCCATGGCGGAAGCGGGGTCCACGAAAACGTCCATTTGCAGCCGCTGCAGTTGTGCCCCATCGAGCGCGGGGTTAATATCGCGAGTATAGGCCCCTTTGTTGTTGCCTCCGAGCGTCGTATCGAAGGTCAGTGTGACCTTCATCGAGCCCGAGGCGGCATTGCCATCCGCGTCCATCGTCCCATCAAATATGGCCGAGTGGAGCACGCCGCCAAAGTCGAACCTCCAATTGCTCACCTCGGCGTCGGTGTCGAACCGATTAAGGACGACTTGCGCGGAGGCGGAACCGCTGACCAGCGCCGCGCCGGCCAAAGCCGCCATGGTGAACAAACGATTTGCTTTTCCGTCTCTCATACTTCCTTCTGCTCGATCCGGGCGCTGTTCGGTCGGGTCGTGCTGGCCTGCCCGGCACTGAACTTGGGTTCTGCCGCGTTGTCGCTTCGTTGCTCCCGGCTTGCTCCGCCAGCTCGATCACCGGCTAAGTCGTAAATGAAAAATTATCCTTCGATGTCGCAGTAGCACCAGTCCGAGCGCGCCCAGCGCAGCAAGTGCCAGTGACGAAGGCTCCGGCACGGGCGTGAACGAAACGTTATCAAACCACAGCGTGACCGGTCCGGTGATGTTTTGCGAGGGGCCGCCGTAAAGCTGCCAAGTCACCCCACGAATATCGTTGACCGTGCCCGTCAAGGGGGAAACCGAAATATGGCGCCAACCGTCAGCGCTGTGGAGGTTGTCGCCGAATTGCCCAAAGTAGTCGTAATTGCCGGTGTTGCGGATGGCCAATCCGAAGAAGCCGTTGTTCCCAAAGGCGTCCAAGGCGGAATTCGGATCGACTTTCACATCCATCTGCATGGACGAGAAAGCCGTGCCGTCCAGCCCGGGGAAGATATCGCGCGTGTAGGCCCCTTTGTTGTTGCCGCCAAGCGCGGTATTAAAACCGAGCGTGACCCGCATCGAGCCGGACGCCAGATTGCCGTTGGCGTCCTGGGTCGCATCGAATGCCTCCGTGTGCGTCACCCCTCCGAAGTCGAACCGCCATTGGCTGACTTCGCTCGAGCTGTTGAATTGATTGATGATGACATCGGCGCGGGTCGGGCAAGGCGAAAGGGCCAGGGCCATGCCGGCCAACGCCGTCAATTTGAATCGGGGATAAGTTTTGTCGTTTTTCATAGGGCCTGCTCCTGATCTAATGATGGGGCCTGGCGGGCCAGACAATTAATCCTCCGCTTCAGTTGACTGGAAGTTCTACTCTCCATCGCCAATTCTCGTTCGCGAATCCGCCAGCCGCTGCTTTCGTAGCAAGTTCATTGGCCTGTCTCGCCCGGCACTCATGGAATGCCATTGATTAACGCAGAATGTGCCAGGCAAGTCAAACAAATTCTGCTCTCGAGATCCTGAACACGGGCTGCCGCAGAATCGGATGCCTTGGTGGCCGCCGCGCGTCAAGCAGACGGAACTCAAGGCCAAGAGTTAATGCGGCAGGGCCTTACGCCAAATCTCGATTATCACCTCCGGGGGTGGCCGGCCGGGCTGGCCCAGAGTCGAGCGCGAGTCGCCCTTCCTCAGCGGCGATCCGCGGGCGAGTCCTTGCGCGGGAAGAGCGGGGCGATTTCGGCGATGGCGTGGCCACTGGGGAGCCCGCCCCAGCGGACGGCCGAAAAGCGATCGGGCGCGCCGGAGAGGCCCAATTGCTGAAAGATTTTGCCGGCGGTCGCCGGCAGGAACGGCCAGAGCAAAACCGCCAGGACGCGGCAGACTTCGGCCAGGTTGTAAAGCACCTGGTCCAGCCGCCCCGCCTGGCCTGGGTCTTTGGCCAATTTGAAAGGGGCCGTCTGATCGACGTATTGATTGGCGCGATTGACCAGGCGCCAGATGGTTTCGAGCGCGGACTGCAATTGATGTTCCTGAAGCTGCCGGGCCGTCGCCGCCACGGCCTGCTCCACTTCGGGCGCCAGTTCGTCGGAGCGCGCCGGCAGAATCCCATTGCGATACCGCTTGAGCATCGACAACGAACGATTGATCAAGTTGCCCAGGCCATTGGCCAGCTCGGCATGATAACGCGCTTGAAAACCGGCATCGGTCCAGTTGCCGTCGGGTCCGATGTCCAGTTCGCGCACGACATAATAACGGAAGGCATCGAGGCCCCATTCCTGGATCACCGCCAGCGGGTCAACGATGTTGCCGGTGCTTTTGCTGATTTTTTGTCCGTCCTTCTGCCACCAGCCGTGGACCAGAAGTTGCCCCGGTTGCGGCAGCTCAATGGCTTTGAGCAGGATCGGCCAATAGACGGCGTGAAACTTGAGGATGTCCTTGCCGATGACGTGGAGGTCGGCGGGCCAGAGCGTGAGGGCGGAAGGCAGGGACGTGTCGAGCACCGAGTCTCCAAGGGCGACAGGGACGGTAAGGTAATTCACCAATGCGTCAAACCAGACATAGGTGACAAAACTCGGATCGAAAGGGATCGGGATCCCCCAATTCAAGCGCGCGGCCGGGCGGCTGATGCAGAGGTCTTCGAGTTGATTGTTCTTGAGAAATCCGAGCACTTCATTGCGGCGATAGGAAGGAGAAATGAACGCCGGATTCGCTTCGATATAATCGATCAACCAAGGCTGGTGCTCCTTGAGCTTGAAATAATAGTTTTCCTCGGCCAGCTCGGTCACCTCGCCGAAGGCCGGGTCAAAAGTGCCATCGGCCCGGCGGTCCTTGTCCGTCAGGAATGTTTCCTCCCGGGTCGAGTAAAAGCCCCTGTAAAGCGCCTGATAAAGGTGGCCCCCGGCATTGAGCCGGTCGAGGATGGCTTGGACCACGACTTTGTGACGCGCCTCGGTGGTGCGGATAAAATCGTCGTTGGAGATATCGAGTTTCGCGGCGAAGGCCTTCCAATCCCCCGCCAGCTCGTCACAGTAGGCTTGGGGAGTTTTGTTTTCCTTGAGCGCCGCCTGCTGGACCTTTTGGCCATGCTCATCCAGACCGGTCAAGAAAAACACCTCCACCCCCAGGCTGCGGCGGGCGCGGGCGATCACATCGGCCACGATTTTCTCATACGCATGGCCCAGATGCGGCTGGCCATTGACGTAATCGATCGCGGTGGTGAGGTAAAATCGCTTGCCCATGCGCCCGGAGTTTGGCCGACGCCTGCCAGCTTGGCAACTAAACCCGCTCCCGGCGCGACTGGGTGCAGGTGGCAGGGAAGGACAGCGGCGGGGCGGCCCGCACGACCTTCCGTTTTCAAGCCCAGATGAACGCCAGACTGGCCGCGCCAGCACTCAAGAGCCAGAGAAGCAACACTGCGCGGACAGGACTTAAACCGCGGCGGACCAACTGGTGGGACAGATGATTGTTGTCCCCGAGATAAAACGGCTGGCCCCGCCGCAAGCGCAACGCCACGACCCAGACCATATCCGCCAGCGGAACTGCCAGGACCAACAACGGGTTGAGCACCGCCCAAGGGTGCGGATTGCGGATCGAGTAGAAGTGGGGCAGAATCGCCAGCACGGCCAGCAGATAGCCCACGAGATGACTGCCGGTGTCGCCGAGGAAGGCGGTGGCGCGCGGAAAGTTGTGCGGCAAAACGCCGAACAACGCGCCGCAGATCAGGAAGCCTAGCGAGGCCACCAGGTACTGCACCTGGGCCATCGCCAGCAGCGCAAAGCACCAGGCGCTGATGGCGCCCAATCCCGCGCAAAGCCCGTTCATGTTGTCCATGAAGTTAAAGGCGTTGACCATCGTCAGAATCCACAAAACGGTAACGAGGTAGCTGAAGAGACCACTGTGCACGAAGAGGGTGATCCTCACCCCGGACGCCACCGTAAGCCCGGCGATGAATAACTGGCCGGCAAACTTGGCCGCGGGACGCAACTCGTATTTGTCGTCCCACCAGCCCAGCAGAGAAATCCCCAGTGCGCCCCAGAGAATGGCGATGAGTTGGGCGCCACGGCGCTCAACGCCATGAACCAGCAAACCGACCGCGCTCGCGCCCAATTGATGAAGCTCCTTCGCCGGATCCCCCTGGACTGCCGGGGCAGGGGTGGAGCGGTCTTGCAGATACAGCCAGACCGCACCGGCCAGCAAGGGCAGCAGCAGACCGGTTAACAGGGCGAAACCACCGGCCAGTGGAATGGAAGTTTGGTGGATTTTGCGCTGGCCTGGATCATCCATCAACCCGGTGCGCCGGCACCAGGCGCGCCAGAGCGGGAGACTCGACCAACTCGTGAGCCCCGCCCCCAGCAAGGCCAAGAGGTAAAGATTGAACGGGAATCTCACGGGGCAACCAGCTTCAAATACAAGGCATGCAACTCGTCCACCATCCGCTCCACCGGAAATTTTTCCCGGACGAGCTGTTGCCCGCGCCGCCCCAGGCGCTCGCGCAAGGCGGGATCGCCGGCCAGCCGGATCAGACTTTCGGTTAACCCACGGAGGTCGCCGGCTGGCACCAAAAGACCGGTTTCGTCAGGGACGCAAACCTCGCTGGCGCCGTCGCAGTCATAGGCCACGACCGGCCGCGCCGCCGCGAGTGCTTGGGGCAAGGCGCGCGCCAGGCCTTCCCGGCGAGAAAGATGCACCAGCGCGTCCATGATCCCCAGCAATTCGGGAATGTCCCCGGGGGGGACCAGGCCCGTGAACACAAAGTGTCTTTGCAGCCCGAGCGCGCGCGCGCGGGTTTCGAACTGATCACGCCCAAGGCCGCCGCCGACGAGCAAGAACTTCATGTGCGGGGTGCGTTTCACCAACGCTGGCGCGGCGGCAAACAAATCATCGTGGCCTTTGAGTGGGACCAGGCGGGCAATTTTTCCGACCACGAAATCATCCGGGCCCAGGCCCCAGCGCCGGCGCGCGAGGGCCTCATTTTTGGCCGCCAGGAATGGTCCGAGCGGGAACCCGCTGTAGATGCGGGTAAACTGCTCCGGCCGCCCAATGCCGCCGGCGAGCGCCTGCCGCGTCATGGCGTCCGCGACGCTCACAAAATGCGTGGTGAAGCGGGCGGCGTGGCGCTCGGCGGCGCGGAAAGTCCGATTGGCCAGCGCGCCTTGAAAGGAACCGAAGGCAAGGCCGTGAATCGTGTGGACGATGACGGGGACGCGGGCGCGCCTGGCGGCGAACCGGCCCAGGATGCCCGCCTTGCTGCTGTGAGTATGAACCAGGTCCGGGCGCTGCTGGCGAAAGATTCGGGTGAGCTGTGCCAAAGCCAGAATATCCTTCCAAACGTGCATCGGCCGCACCAGGGCGGGAACGACGGTCAACAGGCCGGGGGCCTGGGCGCAACGTGGTTCGAGCGAGCCTTCGGGGCCGGACGTCGGGCCGGAGAGCAGCCGCACTTCCAGGCCGGGCTTGGTCCGCAAACCCAATACCGAGGCCACGGTATTTTCCTGCGCCCCGCCAATGATGAGCCGGGTGATGACGTGCGTGACCCGCATCCCTGGGCCGGCTTAAAACGAGCCGCTCTTGAGCTTCTTGATCCGTTCGTGGACTTGCGGGATTTCCGGGGCGCCCGCCGGCGCCCGTTTCAAGTAACTTTCGTAATACTCAAGGGCTTTCTTGCGCTCTTTTTTCTGACGCGCGATTTCGGCCAGGCCGTAGGCGACGACGTGAGAAGGCTTGGGCAGAACGCGCTCCAGGAGCTCATAGTCGAGCAGGGCGGCGTCGAGCTTGCCGGCCTGCAAGTTGGCAATGGCCCGGTTGATCAGCCCATAAGGATTTTGCGGATCCAACTCCAGCGCCCGGTTCAGACTCGGCAGGGCTGCGGCGTAGTCCTCCAGTTGCATTTTTAAGACGGCGACGTTGATGAGGGCGCTGACGTTCCGGGGCTGGAATTTGAGCTGGTTCTCCAACACGGCCAAGGCATCAGCGGGCCGGCCTTTGCTCAGGTAGAGGTCAACCAAAATGGCGAACGGCATGAACTCCTGGGGAAATTGCTCCTGCGCCTGGCGCACAATTTTCTCGGCCGTGGCCAGCTCGTTTTTTCCCGCATAAGCCCAGGCTTCCGATTGCAATAACGACATCTGGTCGCTGGCGCCGAGCAGCCGCTTGCCGGTCGCGGCGCGGATTTGAGCGATCAGCTCCAGGCTCCGATCCGGGAGTTGCATCTGCACGTACATATTGGCGAGCGCGACGCGCGTCTCCAAATCCTCCGGCAGATAGAACAGGATGCGCGAGAGCTGTTGCGCCGCCTGGCGAAAGTTTCGGCTTTGGGCAAACACCTTCGCCTGGAAGTAGTCCGAAACGGGTTCATCAATTGGACCATTCTCGCCGAGAATGCGGTCCCAGTTGCCGCCGTAGGCCGCGAGCCTTTTCACGGCGCCCTCGCTCGGCTGGCTCCCGCCCGGCCGCCCGGCCCGCAAGTCCCGGTTGAAGTCCTGGTTGATGAAGGCGGCGGGATTGTCCGGATTAAGCTCGAGGGCGAAAGCAAAATACTCCGCGGCTTTCTCCAGTTGACCACTTCGCTCCAGTTCCACGCCAAAATAATTCAGGGCGCGCGAGTACATGGCCACGGTGTACGCCGCGAATACATCGGCCGCCGGCTGGTTTTTTGCTGGTCTGACGGCCTGAATCAAGCCGGCCAACGCTTCGCTTTTGGTCTTTTTCCAGAACGCGTCGTTGTCGTTGATTTCATCAGCGGTCAGGATCGGACTGGCCACGCTGTTCGTCGGGTACGGTTGCATCTGATAAACCAGGTGGTGCGGCGTCAAATAAAAATGTTCGAAGTAATAGCCGAAGCTCGGATGCAAGTAATAAATCGGGCGGGTCTGCCCGACCTGTTTGAGGACCTGCACGAGGGCCGACGCGTCGATCTGCTCCGCCAAGGCGTGCCCCTGGGCAAGATTTGGCCACCGCTGCTGCGGATAGCGTCGCGCCAGATACCGATGGTACGCCGGCTGGGCCAGCGAAGCGGTATCCACTAATACGTGCTTTTGGGCGTCGCCGCTCTGCGCCAAAGCCGCCTGCAACGCATACAGCCGATATAGGGGATCATCACTGAGCACTACTGCGCCCTGCGGCGGCAGCGATTGCGCGGCCAGCAATCCAAAGCTGGCCAGATCGGGCGCATTGCCTCGCCGAATCTGGGGCAGATTTTTCTTCACCAACCCCACCGGCACGCCCAATAGCGCCAGCCAGACCAGGGCCACGAGGCTGCGGTGGAGGAGGGCGCGGAGCAGGGACGGTCGCTCCCAGGGTTTGACCGCCGTCGCGCCAAATACCAGCAGAAAATAGCCGCTGAAATAGCCGGCGCTCAAGGCGCCCAAGTAATAAAACGGCAACAGGGTCATGCCGGCCTTTAGTTTCATGAGCATCTGGCGCGGGCTGAACGCCGGATCGAACGCCACGTACAGGCACGCCAGCAGAAAGACGCCGTGGATAACGTGCGTCATGACGTTCGTGAGGAAAGTGCCCGCCGCGCTGATGTCGCCGAATGAGGCGGGCCACTTGATTCCCATGAACAAGATCGGCAGCAACGACGTCAGGCCCAGCATCAGGATCAAGTAGCGGGGAAAGTGCAAAAGCACGAATTTCTGCTGACTGAGGTTGACGCGCAAGGCTTCCCAAAAGCTTTTCTCGGTCAGATCCGAGAAACTTTGGAGCGCCGGCAGCGCCAGATACAGCGACAGACCGGCGACCAGGCAAAGCAGCATTCGCGCGCAAAAACGATAATGAAAAAAGCTCGCGCCTTTGATCCAAATAGCCGCGGCCAGGAACGCTGGAAAAAACGCGATCATGGCAAAGTTGTTCGCGATCCCCAGCCCATAAACCAGACTCAGGCGCAGCAGCCAGGATTCCCGCTCCGCGACCCGATATTCGAGCAGGCAGCGAATGGCATAAGCAAAAAAGAGCAGGTCGAGTATCTGGCCGGTCTCCACGACGGCGCACTCCCAGAAGGTCAATTGCAGCCCGCACACCAACGCGGCCAACAACGGCGGCAGCCACGCGGCCCGGATCGTGAGCAGGGAGTAATCGCTTCGTTCGAGCTGGCGCTGGTCGCGTGTGCGATCGTGCGGCAACAAAGCCACGCTGCGCGCCAACAGTGCCAGGGTGAGGCTGGCGCAAATCGCCGCGAACAGATTCAGGCCGGCAACCTGCCAGGCGCCCGGCAGCCAGCGAATCGGGTAGGTCAGCAAAAAGTGCAGCGGTTTGATGTAAACCGGGTGCCAATCCCAGCCGGCGGCCTGGGCGAGGGCTTCCACCCCGCGATAATTGACAAACCGACCCAGCGTTAGCAGGTAAGCCAGCAGCGCCGCGCCCGCGATCAACCAAGGCAGCCCGCGCGGCACAAAGCCCCGGTGTGAACCTGAGTCGGTATCCATTTTGTTATTCGGCCGGTCGAGTTGAAATGATGCGTCCCGCATTAGCAAGGGCGGAAAAAAACCCGCGCGCTGAAAGGCAGCAACGCGGCGCGACCGGTGGCCCGGTTGGAGGGGTCTGGTTCATTCCTCAACTCTCCGGCGAAGGTCCGCCACGCATTCCACGTGCTGCGTCTGCGGGAACATGTCCAGCGGCGTCACGCTTTTTACCTTAAAGACATCGCCGGCACAGAGAACGTTCAAGTCCCGCGCCAGCGTGGCTGGATGGCACGAGACGTAAAGGACCTGCGCGGGCCGGGCCTGGCGCACCCACGCCAGGCTGGCGGCCGAACAACCCGTGCGCGGCGGATCAAAGAGGATGGCCGTCTGCTCCGCGGCAAAACGAGCCAAAAGCCCCGGCAGCCAGTCTTCGACCCGCCCGAGGAGGAATTCGCCATTGCCGCGCTGGCGGCGGGCGGCATTGCGGCGCGCCGCCTTCACGGCTGGGGCGTCCAGTTCAATGCCCGCGAACCACTCGACCAGATCGGCCAGTTCCACGCTGAAAAACCCCACCCCGCAATAGGCGTCCACCAAGAAACGCGCGCCGCTTCCGGCAAGCCGTTCGCGCACCACTTCGACCAGTTTCGGCAACAGGAAGAAATTGTTCTGGAAGAACGAGTCGCGCGGCACATCCCAGTTTTCCGGCGGCATGCGCAAGACCACCTTAAGGCCGCCTTTGGGCGGCGGGTGCGCCCGCGCCTGCTGGAGTTGCTGGTTGAGGGCCGGCTCGGCGATTTTGCATTCTTCGATGTCCACCACCAGACGATTATCGGCGCGAAGGAAACCGATGTTGAGGCCCTGCTTGACCTTGTTCCACTGGCTGCGAACCATGATGCGATTGCGATAGCCATAGGGCCGGGGGCAAGGAACGACTGGCGCCACGACGGCCGGCGAAAACCCGCCCACTCGCTCCAACAAATCGGTGATTTGCTTGCGCTTTAACTCCAGTTGCGTCGCGTAATCGACGTGCTGGTACTGGCACCCGCCGCACTCGCCAAAGTATTGGCAAGCCGGCAGCACGCGCAGCGGCGAAGCGCGCAAGACCTTGAGCAGCCGAGCACGGGCGAAACGCCGTTTTACCTCCGTCACCTCCGCTTCGACTTCCTCGCCCACCAGCACAAAGGGCACGAAAACCACAAATTCCTCCAGCCGCGCCACCCCTTCGCCGCCGAAGGCGATGTCGTCAACGATGAGGATTAGCTTTTCGCCGACGGTCATGGAAGCGGCCGCTTCACCCAGGCTGTTGGCCCCGGAATTGCGGACCGGCGGTGGCGAGGCGCCGGAGGTTGGAAACGAGAGGGGCGCGGCGGCCCGGATTGCCTCCCGGCAATCCCCCGCGACCGCCACGGGCAAGCGATGACTGCCGGCCACTGAATCAGCACGCCTTGTTCTTGCAGGCGCCAAGCTTCTTCATGGCCTGGCAGGCGCCGGTGATTTGTAACCGCTGCGTTTTGATCGAGAAGCCAAGTTTCTTGCTGATTTCACATTCGAGCCGCTCGATCTTTCCGCTCTCGAACTCAACGATCTTTTCGCAGTCCCCGCAGATGATGTGGCTGTGATGGGGATGGTCGGCGTAGTTCGGATCGTAAAACTTGGAGTCCTTGCCGAAATCCATCTCGCGCACCAGGCCGCTCTGCGTGAGCAGCGGCAGCGTGCGATACACGGTGGCGCGGGAAACGGAGTGGTCCTTATGACGCGCCCAGCCCAGCAACTGCTCGGCCGTGAAATGTTCCTCCGTATTGAAGACGGTGTCGATGATCGCCCGCCGCTGCGCGGTGAGGCGCAGATTCTTGCTTTCGAGGAAGCCCATGAGTTTCTTCCGCGCGGCCGCTTTTCCGGTGGATGGCACCGGAAAACTATATTGCCAACCGGTCGCAGTTCAAGGCCCAAAGTTTCCCCCGCCCGCCCTCAGCCAGCCGCCGCCCGCGGCCGCGGGACCATCCACGCGGAGCGGGCGCGCGGCCGGCACTTTCAACTTTGAACTTGAATCCTGGACTGCGAAGCTCAATCCGCTGTGAACATCGAGCTTATCAATACCGGCAGCGAACTCATGCTGGGCCGCGTGGTCAACAGCCACCATAGCTGGATCTGCCGCGAACTGGCCGGCTTGGGCTGCGTCGTGACTCGCCAGGTTGCGGTGGCGGATTCGGCGCCGGACATTCGCGCGGCGGTGCGTGAGGCCCTGGGCCGGGCCGATTTGGTCATCGTCACCGGCGGCCTCGGCCCCACCGCGGATGACCTCACGCGGGATGTGATCGCGGAGCTGCTCGGCAAAAAGCTGCGCGAGGATCCGACGATTGTTGCCCGGATCGAAGAGTTTTTCGCGCAGCGCCAACGCCCGATGCCCCCGCGCACTCGCGTGCAGGCGCTCGTTCCCGATGGGGCGCGGGTGCTGGCCAACGCGCACGGGACCGCGCCCGGCTTGTTCATGGAAGCCAACCCGAATCCGTTTCAGGCCGGCGGCGAGAGAAGCTGGCTCGTGATGTTGCCCGGCCCGCCGCGCGAGTTGCGTCCGATGTTTACCGAGCAGCTCATTCCCCTGCTTCGTCAGAAGCTGCCGCGGCCCGCAGCTTTCGCTTGCCGCACCCTTAAAACCACTGGGCTCGGCGAGTCATTGGTCGAAGAGAAAATCGCCGGACCGCTCCAGCCGCTCACGGCCGCCGGGCTGGAGGTGGGTTACTGCGCGCAGGTGGGCGCGGTGGAGGTGCGCCTGCTCGCGCGCGGCCGCGAAGCCCAAACCACGGTTGCACGGGCCGAGCGGATTGTGCGCGAACGCATCGGCCAGCACGTATTTGGGGAGAACGACGACCAGCTTGAGACCGTGGTCGTCCGTCTGCTGACGGAACGTCGGCAGACGCTGGCGACAGCCGAATCGTGCACGGGCGGCCAATTGGCCAACCGCGTGACGAACGTTCCGGGCGCGTCGGCGGTCTTTCTCTGCGGCTGGGTGACGTACAGCAACGAGGCCAAAGAACGCCTGTTGGGCGTTGAGAGCGGCACGCTGGCCGCCCACGGCGCGGTGAGCGAGCCGGTCGCCCGGGCGATGGCGGAAGGAGCGCGCCATCGTGGCGGCGTCGATTACGCTCTGGCGATCACCGGCATCGCCGGACCAAAGGGCGGCACGCCAGAGAAACCGGTGGGCACCGTGTTCATCGCCCTGGCGATGGAACGCAAAACAGTGGTCCTGAATCCGGTGAATCCGTACGACCGCGAAACGTTCAAGTACGTCACCTCGCAACAGGCCCTGGAGTTGTTGCGCCGCAGCCTCCTTGGGCAACTGAGCGGCTAAGAGCGTCAGCACTCCGCCCGATGCGGAGAAGCTCATTAGCGCCTGGTCGGCGAGAACCCCTCAAAAGACAAAACCCGCGTCGGACGCCCGACGCGGATCGTGGAGGAATAGACTGGGAAACTACGCTCCGTTATTGCCGATCGCCTCGACCGGACAACCTTCCATTGCTTCTTTGCATTGGGCCTCTTCTTCGGGCGTCTGGGGTTGCTTTTTCACGTAGGAATAGCCGCCGTCATCGTTGCGGGTGAAATTCTCCGGGGCCGTTTCACGGCAGAGGTCGCAGTCGATGCATTGATTATCGACGTAATACTTGCCAGCCACGTTTTCCGGGTATCGGTTTGCGATGTCTGCCATAGTTCAAGATTCTTCCCGCAGCCACCAATTTTGCGGCAACCCCTCCAAAGCGCAAGCCCCAACTGCCGGGTGAAGGCCGCGCGGTTCGGACGGCCCACGCTACCTCATCATCTTATACTAATTACTAAAGTCCGGCCGTCAGGCTGCCGATACGTTGCGGCGTCTTATTTTTGGCGTGCGGGTGTCCCCCTTTGGGACGCCCGCGGCGGTGCCCGCGCCACGTTGGGGGCAAAAAGGCAAGCGCTCGAAGCGGTTGCTGCCCCGGCCAAGCGGGCGGACGGGCGGCGCGTTAAGTTGGCATCATTTTTGCAGATTCCAATGATCAACCGCCGGTGGTCTATCGGTGTGAGCCGGACGCTCATGGCTGGGCGGCAGGTTTCATGAAGAAGTTCGAGCGGCCACCTTGGCAAAGAAAGGATCGTTGGATATGAGCAGGAAAGATATGAGCAGGAAAGGTTTCGAGACCAGCTTCGTCTCGGGCTGCCCCCTTCGCGTTCTCATGGTGGACGATGCTCCCGCAGATGCGGAACTCGTCCTCAGTCTGTTGCAAAAGCACGGCTACAATGTCCGCGCCGAGGTGGTCCGCACCTCGGAGGAGTTCGCCGCAACCTTGGGCAAGGGCGTTTATGACGTGGTTCTCTGCGATTACAACTTGCCGGGTTGGAATGGAATGGACGTGCTGGAACTACTCGAAAAACTTCAGCCCGACATCCCGTTCATCCTCATCACCGGCGCGCTGGATGACCGGACGGCCTGCCAAATGATCGACCGGGGAGCGGACGATTATATCCTTAAAGACCGGCTGAGCCGGCTGCCTTTGGCGGTACGCCGGGTGCTGCGGGAACGGCGGCTTTTCCAAGAGCGCAAACTCGCCGGAGAAGAACGGGAACGGCTCATCCAGAGACTTCAGCAAACGCTGGCCGAAGTGAAACGGCTCAACGGCCTCCTGCCGGTCTGCGTGACCTGCAAACGCATCCTCGACAACCAAGGCTTTTGGAGCCGCATGGAAACTTACATCGAGAGTTATTCCGACGTCCGCGTCAGCGCCAGTCTCTGCCCGGCTTGCGCTTCGCGCCTCTACCCGGAGTATTTCAACTAAACGGCCGCGGCGCCGCTCGCGCCCTGGCAAAGAGCGGCCTCCGCCTGGCCAGTTGACCTCGCGCGGCAAATAAAGCCTTCTCATTGCGGCCCGCGCGCCTATGCTGCGCCGAGCGACCAGATGCGAAGGACCAAAATCATCGCCACGCTCGGCCCGGCGACCGATTCCCCGCCGATGCTCGGCCAACTCCTGGATGCCGGCATGAACGTCGCCCGTCTGAACATGTCGCACGGGCCGCATGACTGGGTCCGGCGCGTTGTGGCCGACCTGCGCGCCGCGGCCGCTGCGCGCAACGTTCGCATCGGCATCCTGATGGACACGCAGGGACCAGCCATTCGCACCGGCGACCTGCCCGCCGCTCTCGACCTAAAGCCGGGAGAAAAGTTCACGCTGACCGTGCGCGGGGAGCGGAGCGAGGAGCTCCATTCGGTGGACGTCAATTACGAGCATTTCGTTGACGACATCGGCGTCGGCGACATCGTTTTGGTCGATAACGGGGCGCTGCACATGAAAGTCCTGGCCAAGTTCGCCAACAAAGTCGAATGCGAAGTGCTCACGCCCGGCAAGCTGGGCAGCCGGCGCCACATCAATTTGCCGGGCGTCAAGGTCAGTTTGCCGGCCCTCACCGAAAAAGACAAGGCCGATGTCCAAGTCGGACTGGAAGTGGGGGTGGATTACTTCGCCCTTTCCTTCGTGCGCGAGGCGCGGGACATCCAGCAGTTGAAGACCCTGGCCGGACGGGCCAAGCACAAACCGCTGGTGATCGCGAAGATCGAGGACCAGTTGGCGGTGAAGAACTTCGATGAAATCGTCCGCGAAGCCGACGGCGTGATGGTGGCCCGCGGCGACCTCGGCATTGAGTGCCCCTACGAAGACCTTCCGATCATCCAGCGCCGCATTGTCAAGACCTGCCTGCGCCTGGGCCGCCCGGTGATCGTCGCCACCCACATGCTCGAGAGCATGATTGAAAGCCCGCTTCCCACCCGCGCCGAGATCACGGACGTGGCGAACGCGGTGTTCGAGCAGGCCGATGCCATTATGCTCAGCGGGGAGACCACCGTCGGCAAATATCCGCTGAAATGCATGGAGGTGTGCGACAAAATTTCCCGGCGCATCGAGCGGAGCCTCAGCGCCAACTTCCACGAACGCGCCGAGCTGACCAGCCCGCGCCAGAAACTGGTCAAGAGCGCGGTCGTCATGGCCGACGAACTCAAGGCCGACGCCCTGCTCGTCTTCACCATTAGCGGCAACATGGCGCGCCATGCCGCCTCGCTGCGTCCGCGTTACTCGCCGATCTACGCGATTTGCGAATGGCCCGGCGTGGCCGATTCGCTCTCGCTCAATTGGGGCGTGCGGGCGCTGGTCCATCCGTTCGACCACGACCGGCCGGAAAAGACCATCGAAACGGCGCTGCAGTTCCTGGTGGGCCGTGGAATCCTCAAACCGGGCAACACGACGGTGGTCATCAGCTCCATTTCCGCCGGCGAACAAATCATCGACGTAGTCGAAATGCGGGTCGTTACGTGATCGACCCAATAGCCTGGGCGCTGACTTTACTTCGCCGCCATCGGCGTGACCTGCCTGGGCTGGGCGAGAAATTCGACGAAGCGGCTCGGATGCACTGCCAGTGTGAAGGAGAGCGAACGAGCGTCGGGCGCGGGCATCAAACCGAACACCCGGTTTGTGAAGTCGCGGGCCCAGTAGGCCTCGTCGAACGGCACGGGCCGGCCGCGGTCGTCCTGCACGCGCACGAGGTCCAGGCGTTTGTCGTCCACTTCTTCTTTGACGGAAAGGGCGAAGTTCATCTCTCCTTCGTGGCGGTACCACTTGTACGGCTGCGGCAATTCGGCGTCGGTGCCAGCAAGGAGGGAGACGTCAATGGCCACGCCATTGATTTCGTGGGACTGGTTCAACGGCACGACCTCGCCCAGCTCCGGCACAGAAATGTTTGGCAAGGTCAGCAGTTCGTTTGTCGCGAAGTCGTTGGTGCGGGAGAGTTCCACGCGCAGCTTCCAGGCCGGCTCGCTGGCCCAGAGCGCGCCAAGCATGGATGCGACCAGCCGCGGTTCCGGTCCCGGCTCGACGCGGCAGAGGAAGTCTCCAGGCCGCCAGCGATTGCCGGTGGGATCGGAGAGTTGCAGCCACCGGACTTGCCATGGGGCGACGGCTTTGCCTGTCTGGCGAATGGCAAAGGTGGCCCGCGTGCCGGGCAGACCATTCCAGGAAGAGGTCTTAAATGCGGGGATATCCTGCTGTGGTGCTCCGGCCTCGAAGGCAGTGAGGGTGACAACCAGGTCGCCGTTGGTTCGGACGGCAGGGATCGAGTCGGGTGACCACGAAGGATAAGGACCGGGCGCTGGATTTGGGATGACCATTTCAGCGGCCGTGACCCAGGTGGAATCAGGGGTGGAATAAAAGAAACGCAAAGTCAAGCGGCGGGATCGTCGCGGGAAGGCGTAGAGCCGCCAGGCGCGCATTTGGTCTCCTGGGGAACCCGCGGTTGACGCGGCAAACATTCCGTCGAAGGTTGAGCCATCGTCGTCGGCGACCTGGATGCGGTCGATGGCGATGGCGGATTGACCGTTTCGAGCCTCGTGCATCGTGTGGAGGAAAAGATTGGTGGCGCCGTCGAAAGCGGGGAGAGCGAATCCCCCGGACCATCTGTTCAGCCGGAGTTTGTTGACGAAGGAGTCAGGCAGGACGGTTCGCAGCCACTGGTCAACTCGGCTGCCCTTGCTGAGGTAGGGATGGTCGATGCGCGTATTAAGCTCGACGCGGGTCAGAGTGAGCGTGGATCCGTCGGCGAGGGTTTGGTGGCGGCTGAATTTCTTGGATGTCGCTGGCGCCAGGAGTACGATGGTTCCGGCGGCGACCAGCAACGCCGCGACGCCGGCGGCGGCAGTTTTCAGTTTTGTCCCGGCCATAAGCTGGAGAATGTTATTAACGAGGGCGGCGGTCGATGCGGAAACAGCGGCCCCTTTCAAGGCCGCCGAAGTGGCCGGAAGAGCCGCCGTAGCCGTTCCACGACGCGTGAGAGGCGCATGCGGGCGGCTAGTCTGCTGGTGTGGAATGCGGCGGCGATTTCGCCGCGGCTCCGCTTTTCAATTTGAGGGCAGCGCTGCTTTTATACCGGGAAGCGCGTAAAAGAATTGGGTGGCTGGCTTCAAGCAGGGGAATTTGGCGATGAATCAGTTCTTCGGTTCTCGGTCGGGGTGCCGGCATCCCGAATACGGGACGCGGTCATTGGATTTCTGGAAACGGGGACCCGCGGAGCTTCCTCGCTCCGTAGCGGGCCTACTGCGGAGGACAGGCCCCCTCCGATGAGCGGGGCAAGGTCAAATTGCGACTCAGGGCAGAAATTGGAGGGAGGAGCAAGCGAGTGGAAGGTTCACAGAAATGTAACCGGCGTGCCACGCTCTTGCCACGCGCCTTTCTTAAAGTTCGGCCAGGTCACGCGAAGGCGTGAGTAACGAACAACTGACCAAACTGAGAAATGGAGCAACATCTTGTCGCGCCCCGGGTTATCGCGACCGGGGCGCATCGTCGGGTTCGGCGGCGATCTGGCTCGGAAGGGCCAGGCGTGAGCAGGGCGGGAGCCTTCCCGAGCGCGATAGGGATGTAACCTGTTTGTTACTTGTCCGAAACAGGCGGTAGTACATAATCGGCGCCAACCAGTGCCCGCCTGAGCGGACGCCCGTCGCGTGAACGACGGCAGGCGGAATCAAAACAAGCCAGACCGATGGAAACATGCCGGCACGAAGCCGCGGCCAAGACCGCAGCCGGAGCATTTTGCAACTGAACTCCGCGCGCGCCCGACATGATGGAATTCGAGGCCAGTCCGTCGATCGGAGCAAACGAATATCTCGCAGCTTCGCTGCGGAAGCAATGGAAGCGTTATCGGAAGAAGTTAAAACGCTGCCAGCGCGATTTCTCGCAGTCTGCGGTCCACGAATCGCGGGTCGAAACCCGGCGGCTGATTGCGATCGTCGATTTGCTGGACGCGTTTCTTGCGGACGGCCCGGTCAAAAAGACGCGCCGGATTTTGAAACGGCACCTGGATCGCTTCGACGAGTTGCGGGACACGCACGTCCAGCTGTTGTCCGTGGGGAAGATGTTGCGGACATTTCCGGCCCTCCAGCCGTTTTACGCGGCGTTGGAGGAACGGGAACGATGCGCCGTCAAAAGCACGGCCAGAAAAATCAAACGCATCAACGCCGCGCGACTCGCCCGGTTGGTCGCGGCGCTGGGGAAAGAGCTGGAGGAGGCGCCGAAGCCGGGGGCGCGCCGGCGATCTGGCCGCACGCGGTTGCTGCAGGCCGTGAACCGGGCGTTCACCCGGGTCGTGGAGTTGCGCCGGGCCATTGCTCCAAGAGACACCGCGACGGTTCACCGGACCCGAGTGGCTTTCAAAACCTTCCGATACATGGTCGAAGCGCTGGCGCCATTGTTTCCTGGCGTGGCCGCCCGGCAATTCCGAGCGATGAAAGAGTACCAGTCGATGATGGGAGACATCCAGGACGCCGAAGTGTTGCTGGCGAGTTTCGCGGCGTTCCGGCGCAAGGGAAAAATCAGCCCTGATTCGGCCGGGCGGTTTGAGGAGGAATTGCTCCGGCGCCGCCAGTGGCTGATTGGCGCTTACCTGCAAAACGCGGACCAGCTCCGCGAGTTCTGGCCATCGCCGCACCGCTCGCGCAAAGCCGCCCGGCCAGCCACGAGGAGAAAAGCAGCATGAACCTCTATCTGTTGCGCCACGGCATTGCGGTGGAGCGAGGCGCGCCGGGCTATGGGCAAGACGCGGACCGTCCGCTCACGGACAAGGGCGAGCGCAAGTTGTGGCGGATAACCGAAGCGATGCGCGCGATGGAACTCTCTTTCGACCTGATCCTCGCCAGCCCGTACTTGCGGGCTTGCCGGACGGCGGAGATCGTCGCCGAGGCCTTCAAGGCGAAGAAAAAACTCGAATTGTGTGATGCGCTGGCGGCGGATGGCGACATGGGGGAACTGCTCCACTATGTGAATCATTTATCCCACCGGCCGGAGAACGTCCTGGCGGTTGGCCACGAGCCTTATCTCGGCGTGCTGGCGACCTTACTGTTGACCGGCGGTTCCGGCTCGGCGGTGGAATTTAAAAAGGGCGGACTGTGCAAGCTGGTGATCCAGCGATTGCGGCCCGGCCGCTGCGCGACGTTGGAGTGGTTGCTGACGTCGCGGCAAATGGGATTGATGACGTAAGGATCGTCAACGACAAATGATATTGAGCCACGGATGGAACACGGAGGAGATCACAGAGCGGCTGGGCGCGCGGACTACTTGGTCAGGCGCTTGGCCAGCACGGCGCCGCCGGTGATGCCGGCGTTGTCGCCCAGCGTGGAAGCGATGATTTGGACGTCCTTGGAGGTGCCGGAGAGGATGCAGTCGCGCGCCATTTCCACGACGATCGCCATCATCTCATCGGCGAGGGCTTCGATCACTCCGCCGCCGAGCACCACGATCTCGGGGTTGAGGAGGTTGACGAGGTTGGCGACCGCGATGCCGGTGTATTCGGCGGCTTCCTCCACGACCTTCTCCACAAATTTATCGCCGCGCCGGATGGCTTTGCGCAAATCGCCGCTGCGCAAGTCGGCGAGATCGTTGCCGAGCATTTCGGTGAGGAGGGTTTTCTGGCCGTTCTTCACGGCGGTCTTGATCTGCTGGAAGATCGCGGTGCGACTGGCCAGCGCCTCGAAGCAACCCTTGTTGCCGCAATTGCATTTCGGGCCGTCCACGTCGATCACCATGTGGCCGATTTCGCCGCCGGTATGATTGGCGCCGCGGTAAGGATCGCCGTTGAGGACCAGGCCGCCGCCAATCCCCGTGCCCACGAAAATGCCCACCACATGACGCGGTTTGGACTTCAGTTCCGCCACGTACACCCCGAGCATGGACATGCTGCAATCGTTCTCGACGAAAACGGGCACCCCCAAATGCTTTTCCAGCTCCTTCTTAAGGGGCACGTCGCGCCAGCCCAGATTCGGCGCGAAAATGACGCTGCCGGTTTCGGCGTCCACAGCGCCAGGAGCGCCCACGCCGATGCCGCGGAGCTGTTTGAGACTGAGGTCGGCCTCATCCACGGCGTCCTGCACGCAGCGGGCGATGCGCTCGATGACGGCGTCGGTGCCGCGCTGGGCCTTGGTGCTGACCTTGGCGGTGCCGACGTATTCGAGGGAATTGTCGAAAATCCCGGAATAAATCTTGGTGCCGCCCAGATCGACTCCGACCACGTACTCGGCCTTGGCGCTCGTCTCAGCCATTGGGAATCGCTTGCCCGATCGGTTTGGGATTTATCATGTTCACATGAGCGTCGCGTGGCGATTCGGTGACGATCGGGAGACTATCTTCCGGCGAGCACGCTCGAAGTCTTCTTCTTCAACTCCTGGTTGACGGCTTCGACCGAACGGTTGCCATTGACGATGGTGAAACCGTAGGTGGCCTGCAGCCGTTTGAAGACTTTTTGCACCGCGGTCTGGTATTTCACGAAACTATCGAACAGATCGCGCGAAAGGCCCAGGTCCATGCCGCTCTCCCAGTAATCGAGCGCGGCGTTCTTGGCAAAGTTTCGCTGCACCAATTCCTCGGGCGAGACATTCAGGTAGAAGACCGCGTCGGGCACCGGCGCGATGCCGTAGATATTCTTGAGCCAGGCTTCGTCCATGCCGCGGACCATGTCGCGCGCCATCAGGGTGTAGATATAGCGGTCGGCCAGCACGATGAAGCCGGCCTTTAGCGCGGGCAGGATGATGTTCTCCAACTGGTCGGCAAAATCGGTGGCGTAAAACAAGCTCAGCGTGGTGCGGCTCAGAATGTTCCCATTCTGCGCCTGCTCCAGTTCTTCGCTGACCAGGGTCGAGCGCTTCAAGCCGACCTGCACCGTCGCGTGACCGCACCCTTCGAGCCATTCGACCAGCCGGGCGATTTGCGTCGAGCGGCCCGAGCCGTCCGCGCCCTCGACGACGATCAGCTTGCCGGCGAGCTTTTCGACGTCCACGCGGGGGATGCCGTGGCCGTAAAAGCGGCGCCGACTCGGCCGCGGGACCACGACGCGGTTCTTACTTTTTATTCGTACGGCTCTGCCTGTTTCCATAGCGAATTGCGGATCGCGGGTTCGGCGACGCCGTGGCTTTCGTTGCGCTTGAACTGGGCGAGGTCGATGCGCTGGGCGATCAACTCGCGCACGACCGATTGCTGGGCCTCGACGAGCCGATTGGCGTCCACCACCAGAAAATTAAACTCGGTGCTCAGCGCCAGGTATTGCTCGAGGATCTGGCCCTGGAAAATGCGAAAGCTTTCGTAGGGATCGGTGGAGAGGCGCAAATCCAAACCGGCCTCGAAATATTTCAACTGCGGCCGGCCATCGAGGATGCGCTGCAACGAAATCTCCAGGTCGGCTTTGAAGAAAAACGTCAGGTCCGGCAAGGCGGCGAAATCGTAGATGCCGCGCACCCATTCGTGCGGACAGCCCCGGACCACGTCGCGCGCGAAGGCGGTGAAAATGTAGCGGTCGCAGAGCACCAGGTATCCGGCGCGCAACAGCGGCGCGAGATGGCGCTCGTAACGGTCGGCGAAGTCGGTGGCGTGAATGAGACTGAAGGTGGTGGGTGTCAGCAGCTCGCGTTTTTTGCCCTTGCTGGTGGCGGCCTTGACCAGTTCGGAGGAATTCCACTCGCTGAAATAGACTTTCAGGCCCTGCACCTGCAGCCAGCGTTTGAGCAGGTAGATCTGCGTGGACTTGCCCGATCCGTCCAGGCCCTCCACCGCAATCAGCCGGCCGGGGAATTTCAATTCGGCGAACGTCTTCAACATGTCGTGCTCCACAACCTACGAACTGCCGATGGGAAAACAATAATTTTATCGCGACGCGCGGAGCGCGCGCCTTCAACCCTGCCGAGTTTTTGAAAATTTTCTGAAATTAATGCTTGCCTCCGACCGCGCGTTTTGTTATATGTCACGCGGTTCCAAAAAAAGAAGCCCGGCTTTCCATGCCGTTTTGGGGCGTGGCTTGGCAGCACGCGGCGCGATGGGGAAATCGCGCGGTCGAGGGATAATTGGCTAGCGGCCGGACTTCCAGCCAGAGGATAAAGATTATGGAAAGTGCGTCGGTCTTTTCATCTGAATTCAAGCCGGATCAGCCCAGTCATGGAACCGCAGCGATCACAAGACTTCGTGCCGTTTCTTCCGTCCCCAGTACTATGAAAAAAACTCTGCTTACCATTGTTTGGCTTGCCTGCGTGCTGGCCAGCGCACAGGCCGGGGTAATTCTCAGCGACACGTTCAGTTACCCCAACGGGTCGCTGGTCGGCGCGGCCGGTTCGCCATGGACGACCTTCACCGGCACGGCTGGCCAGGTGGACGTGATCGCCGGCCGGGTCCACCTCACCGCGGCGAAAACGGAAGGCGTGAGCGCGCCCTTGGCCGGCGCGCCGTACACTTTTGGAGCCTTGTATGCCAGCTTTACTCTGAACCTCAAAACCCTGCCCACCGCCGGAGGAAACTTTTTCGCCGCCTTCAAGGACAGCGATACCATCAATTTCCGGGCGCGGGTGTTCGTCCTTACCGCCGGCGCGGCCCCCGGAAAGTACCGCGTGGGCATCGCCAACGCTGCCGCCTCTGCCATTGCCGTCATCGCCACGGACCTCACGCCGGGCGTCGATTACCAGCTCGTCGTCCGTTACAACAACTCGGCCGTGGCGGCGACCACGAGCACGCTCTGGTTGAACCCGTGCAGTGAGAACCAGACCGTAAACTGCGTCACCGCGAGCGATACGCCCCCAAGCGCCAGCGTAACTACTTTCGCATTGCGCCAGGCCGCGGGCATGGGTGACCTGCAGCTGGACAACCTTCTCGCCGGCACGGTCTTCTCCGACGTGGCGGGCGATGCCGTTGCGCCGGTGATCAATTGCCCGACGAATATTACGGTAAGCACCGTCAACCCAGCCGGCACAGTGGTAAACTTCACCGTGACCGCCACCGATAATTCCGGCAGCCCGGTCACGATCAAATGCACCCCTTCATCCGGCGCCACATTCGCCGTCGGCAGCACGACGGTCATCTGTACCGCTACGGATGCGTGCGGCAACGGGAGCCGCTGCGTATTCCAGGTCACCGTGATCCTGGTGAAATCGAGCTTTTTCCCGACCAACAGCCTGCCCCCGACGAACGGGCACGTTGAGGGGACGTGGCTCCCAGGAAATGTGAGCTGTGTTGGTTTTCCACCAGCCGGTCCGTCGCCGCAGGCCTCCCAGACTGCGGCGGCAATGGAAATCACGAGTTATGGCAATGGTGTCCTCCTCGCCGATATCGATCTCCACGATTTTGAGCCGAATTTTCCGCCGCCGCCGCCAGGCGTCAGCCAGACTTTAAGCTTCACAGGGCAAGTCAATTTCGATTGGTCCATGGACGCAGGGAAGACTTTCACGCATGGGACGGCTCCGGCCAGCCTGATGGTGAATGTCACTGCACGAATCTTCCAATTCCCGCCGCCGCCGGCCCAACTCTACGACACCGAACTGCTCCAAATGGACATCTCGGGCGGCAATTTGCCGAAAGGAGTGATGATCCGGGAGAGTCCCACGCTGGCCTCGCTGGGCCAGACGAGCAGCCAGCCACTTCCCGCCGGCGGCTTCATGATCGCCAGCTTTTTCGATGTTTTCACTGAGCTGAGCACTGACGGCGGCCAGACATGGTTCCCCTCGACCGGATCCACGTACATGGAGTTGCAGCGAAGGGCGCCACGAAGCTTTTTCCTCTCCGATCTTTTGCCAACCCCAGACGGCAAGTATGTCAGCCCGCCGTTGTTCCAGACCGTGTATCCCGGCCCCAATGGCCCGATCGTGCTGCGGCATATCGCGGACACCTTTTTTACGGAAAGCATGCCACCGCCGGCGCCGGGCCAGTTGGAGTACGATCAATTCGCTTCGGAGATCTTCGGAGATGGGCTTTGAGCTTTCGACGGACGGCGGCAAGACCTTTGTGCGCGAGAGCGCGCTGGCGTTCGAGACGGTGAAAGTCACCGGCCGGCCGTTCCTCGGTGTCATCAATCCAGGACCGCCAAACATTTTCGACACCGAAATACAGCAATTGGACATCTCGGGCGGGACGTTGCCTTCGGGCGTGATGATCCGCCAGAGTCCTTCGCTCCCGTCGCTGGGCGGCGCGACTATCGGGCCAGTGCCGGGCGGTTTCCGAGTCGGCAGCTTTTTTGACATCTTCACCGAGCTGAGTCTGGATGGCGGCCAAACGTGGATCCCCTCGCAGGGTTCCACGCCACTCGATTTGCTGCCGGCGCAAAACCCGATGCTCTTCGACGGCTTGCTCAACACCGCTCTGGGCAACTCGCGATTGGAGGTAACCGCCAATAACCAATTACTGATCGGGGATCTCGGCCAGGGCGGACAAGACGGCGTGCACATCCAGCTCGGCGAAGTCCAGGCGTTCCTCGCGAACTTCCTGCCGTTCCCAATCGATGTAGAGACTTGCGCGGTGTCGATGGCGACGGGTCCGTTCGCGGTGGCGCCCGGTTCCTTCAGCAACATTGTGGTGTCGATCACTGGCATGATGGGCGCCGGCAGCCAGCCTTTCGTATACGCGGACTTCTCGCCGCTCGGCTCGAAGAGTTCGCTGTTGCAAGTGCAGAACGGGCGCGGCCAGATCCTTTCTTCGTCAATCATCGCCAACGGCGCGCATATTCCGATCGACCAGTTTTTCCCCCCGTGCACCAATCCCACGACCCTCTACACCTATGGCCAGGCCGGCACATTTGTCTGGTACCGATTCTGCCGGCCGTCGTGTGAGCCTTGTGATTCTGGCACGAATTGTTACGCCGAGCGGATCGTTTGCTTCAGCGCAATCGGCGCGAGCAGTGCTTTTCTCGGCACGATTTCCGCGATCGATCTGTTCTCGCAAGGGGTGGCCACGCCCTCATCAATCACGATCATGGAGGAAAAAATCCAGAAGTTCGGCAATTTCCACCTGGCCAAAGGCCAGGCCGTTTTCACCGCGGGCAGCAGGGGCCTGAACGTCGGCAATATCGGTTCCAGTGGCGAAGACGGTCTGGCCGTGGATCTGACGAGCGGTAGCCCACTTTTGCCCGCCGGCTCCGCAGGATCGCCGGGCGTAAGCCAGTTCGACATGAGCCTGGCGCCAGTCGGCCTGCAAAATTCCGGCGCCTGTTGGAAGTTGACGGCGTTCGGCACGTTCAGTGGCTTGCCTGCTGTCCAGTTGGGCATGGCGATGCTCCAGAACAACCCCGGTCCGGCCGGCGGTATCCTGGCGGTGAGCGACGACTTCAGTTCAATCGGCTCGAGCCAGACGGAAGTAGAAATGTACCAAGCAGGGCAATTGGTCGGCACTGCGGTCTTGCCAAGCGGTTCGCTCGGCTCGCTCATCGGCTCTGCCAACCTGATTGGGTGCGGTAAACTGCGCCGCCCATTGCCTTGTTTCTGGATGACCTTCGATGGGCCGATGTCCTTCTATCCCATCAACGGCCAGCCGCTCACCGGCACGCAACTGCGCATCCTCGCGGCCAAGCCGATCGGCACGGTCGAGAGCATCTCCCGCTTCTGCGCGCAGGCTTGCAATATCGGCAGCTTCACGATCACCGGCGAAACCGTGCCACCGCCCGTCGAGATGGACTCCTTCGGCTACACTTACGCGCAAATTACGCTGGCCATTGCCGGCGCCGGAACCGAGACGGTGACGTTGGCTGGGCCGAGCAAGGTCAATGTGATCATCGGCCCCAACGGCGAGGCCTTCGACAGCAATAACAACGGCCTCGATGATGTGCAGACTGAAATGGTGGCCTTGGACCTCATGGGGATGAGTTCAATGGGTCCGGTGCACGTGACGCTCGACCCGAATCGGCCCTCACGCGGAATGATCGAAGAAACAGCCAACAACGTGCCGGGCATCCTCGAGGTGCCGCCGTTCGCTCCTGGGACGGCGACCAGTTTCTTCGATGTCTTCTTCCAAATCCAGGTAGGCGCCCAAGTAATGTTCGCCGAGCAGCCGGTCCACATGCAGGCGAAGCTCACGCACAAGCCGCCAGGGCCGGATGACGTTTACGTCAATCCCTTCACCACGCCGATTCAACTGCTCAATTCGGCTGGTCAACCGACAGGCATCTCGCTCATCGGCGAAATCCATACCCCAAATCCGCCGAAGGAGATTGACGTCTTCCCTTATTCGCTTGCCCAGATCACGTTGCAGGCGCCAGGTGCGGCGCCCGAGGTCGTGACTCTGGCCGGGCCAACCACAGTCCAAGTCGGCATCGGACCGAATGGCGAAGCCGCCGACACCGACGGCAATGGACTGGAACAAGTGCCGACGGAAATAACCCAATTTGAGGTCCGTGGCACCAGCCAACTCTTCGGGCCAATTACAGTACGGCTGCGGGACCCCAGCCTGCCGCCCTTCCATCGCTCGCTCGGACAGATTGAAGAACAATCCAACCAGACGCAAGGCATTCTTGACGTGCCGCCCTTTACCGCGGCAGGCATGGCCAACAGTTTCTTTGATGTGTTCTTCGAGGTCGATGTGGGTGGACGTGTCTTCCATAACAACGCTCCTAAGCGGATGCAAAGCATCATTAGCCACAAGCCGCCAGCTCCTGGAGAGACCGATGTCGGTTCCGAGCCAACCCAACTTTTCGACGAGAAGGACCAGCCAACGGGGATAATCATCGGCGCCTCCCGACACACGCCCAATCCGCAGGTAGAGACCGATGATTTCGGTTATTCGCAAGGGAAGATCAACCTGTTGTATCCCAACCAGCAGATCGAGCGGGTGATCGTGGCCGGGCCGACCCAGGTGAAGGTGGACATTGACCCGGCGACGGGGTTCGCCGCCGACACCG
>WNGK01001715.1_pt1 | contig 41962 bp, 38 predicted proteins | sample 5400601 | NCBI WGS metagenome assembly WNGK01 (sample SAMN13153376, study PRJNA577476) | soil metagenome | isolation source: 60 cm soil or saprolite under Garry oak tree replicate 1 | place: USA:California | collected 2016-06-15 | reverse complement strand
GGCCGTGAAGGGAGTGCGCTCAAACTCGATTGGGTCGAGGGGGTAGCACGTTTGCTCGCCCATCCAACACAGTTGGAAGAGGTAGAAGCGGAGGCGCGAGACATCTGGGGACGCGGGATCCGCCACATGATCTGGGCTGGTATGGGCGGCTCGGTCATCGCGGTGCGCGTCTTCTGCGATCTTGGCTTCTGTAACGGGCGCGACGAAGGACAGATGACTATCTACCCACTGGACAGCACCGATCCGGCCGCGCTCAACGGCATTGTGCGCAAGATAGCAACAGCCAAGCATTTGACGAGGCCCTCTGGAGAAGAAGCATCCAATCCAACTTTCTTGCGAGCACTGCTCGCTGACGTGATGATGGTCGGCGTATCAATGGGCATGACCTCCGAAGAGCCGATCACGCACCTTGAATGGTTCACCGCTCTTTTGCAGCAGGCCGGGTTACGTCCGGCGGAGCACTTGCTGGTGATGACGCTGCCCGACTCCTATCTCGACCGCTTCGCCCACGAACACCAGGTACCGAGTCGTCCTTTGCAACTGGATGGCGGGACAGGCACCGGGGGACGGATGAGTGCGCCCACCACACGCGTGTTTCTCTTGCCTGCGGCCCTCTATCTTACCCGTCTCTCCGGTGCATCCGGTCAGCTACGCTCGGTGCTGCAACACGCCTGGGACGAGTATGACCTTGCACTGGCCACGTCCCGCCCGGCAGAACATCCCTTTGTGCAACTGGCCGCCGCCCTGAGCGCCGCAAGCCGCGATGGGGCATGCCGCTTGCTCCTGGGAATGCCTGAAGGCTGGCAAGCCTTTGTCTCCTGGCTCGAACAATTGATGGAGGAGAGCCTGGGCAAAGGAGGCAAGGGCATCGTGGTCTTTGACGATCAAACGCTGAACCACGCGGCTCCCGCCTATCAGCCGGGCGGCATGTTGCCTGTTCGTGTAGTGACGGAAGGGACGCCAGCAGGAGAAGATGAGCACTTTCTCCTCGCTCAGCCTTCCCTTGCCAGCAAAGAACCGCAGAGCCGACTGGTAGCTCTGGCCGCAAGTTTTCTGGGCTGGCAGTTGAGCATGGCCCTCTATGGCTATCTGCAACATATTACGTTCGCAGGTCAGCCTGCGGTCGAGAACTACAAGGCAAGGGCGCGTGCTTTACGGACGCAGCCCGATCCGTTGCAGGTCGCGTCGCATTGGAGCCCGGCGTTGCAAGATGGCATCCTGACGCTCCTTGCTCCCCATGGGGCCATGAGCCAAGCCCCGCAGGGACGCGACTCCGCTGCATCAACGTTTGCAAAGGCATTGCAAGAATTTGCTTCGGCTGACGATGCACACAGGCATCCCCTGAGCTATCTTGACGTGACTGTTAACGGAGAGGCGCAGGCAAGCTTACTCTCAGTGCTTGACAGGCATGTGCATACCATTGGGAACGAACTTTTAGGCATTCCCGTGAAGCTGCGGCAAGCTCCCGCAGCCTATCATTCCACCGAACAAGGCGAGATGGACGGGCCACCATCCCTGGTCAGCCTGCGCCTGGTTGCGCGGAACTCAGAAGCAAGCCTGCTCGGCAGCTATACCAACACATTTCTCCATGCACAGGCGGTGAGTACATGGCAAGCGATGATGGAAGCTGGTCGTCCTTGCTTTTTACTCGTCATCGATGGTTCTCTCGACGATGTGCTTGAGCCACTTGCAACCTTTTTTTCTCAGGTGGAGGAGTATCTTCACCAGCACCCTGAGCAATGATACTGAGGAGAAAGCACATGACGCAAGAGGCATCTTCTGCCAACCCGAATCCAGAACCACCCTATATTCTGGCACTCGATATCGGTACCTCATCAACCCGTGTATTACTTTTTGATGCAACTGGGAACACGTTCCCGAATGTCCTTGCTCAGCGTCCTTACCAACTCAGGATTACGAATGAAGGCGAGGTGTCAGTTGATCCTGATGCCCTGGTGGCGGTCGTTCGTCAGACCATCTACGATAGCCTGGAAATGGCTGGCCCGTTGGCACAACACATCGGTGCTGTAGCAATAGATACGTTCTGGCACAGCCTCATGGGCGTTGATGCCGACAATCGTCCTCTGACACCACTGATCATCTGGGAAGATACCCGTCCTCATCAAGCAGCACTAGAGCTACGCGAGCAGCTCGATGAAGCGGCTATCCACGCCCGAACGGGAGCGAGATTGCATGCCAGTTACTGGCCTGCAAAGCTGCGCTGGCTGGCAACACAAGCACCTGATACCTTCGCACGCGTGGCCCAGTGGCTGTCCTTTGGAGAATACTTGTATCGCCACTTCCTGGGCCGTTCCGTCTGTAGTCTCTCGATGGCCTCCGGTACAGGCATGTTGCAGACGCATGCTCGCGCCTGGGATACGGAACTAGTGGACGTGCTCGACGTGCGACCGGAGCAACTCCCGCCGCTGGGAGATCTGCATGAGAGTGTGCAAGGGTTAACACCCGCCTATGCTTCTGCATGGCCTGCCTTATGCAACGTTCCCTGGTTTCCGGCGATAGGAGATGGTGCAGCAGCCTGCGTCGGTTCAGGGTGTGCCAGTATGGAGAACTGGTCAATAACCATTGGCACCTCCAGCGCGATACGTGTCGTTGTACCTCTTGAACAGGTGATCCCGCCGATGGGCCTCTGGCTCTACCTGATTGACGCCAGGCGGGCCGTGCTTGGTGGCGCACTCAGTGAAGGTGGCAATATGCTCTCCTGGCTGGATAGCATTCTCAAATTGCCTTCGCTCGCTGATGCCGAGAGCCTGGTGGCCGCGTTGCAACCCGATGGGCATGGTTTAACCGTTCTTCCTTTTCTATCAGGTGAACGGAGCCTCGGTTGGCACGCGAACGCACGTATGACCATTAGTGGCATGCAGGCGCATACTTCCCCTGCCGACCTCCTACGCGCAGGGATGGAATCGCTGGCCTATCAACTCAATGCGGTTTTTGAGCAGGTATGCCATACCTTACAGATGGAAAGGACATCACCGAGGATGATCGGCAGTGGGGGCGCGTTGCTGGGCTCAACGACGTTGGGGCAGGTCGTTGTGGACACGCTCGGTGTACCCATCTCTCCTTCCCTTGACCACGAGGCCTCGGCACGCGGCGCGGCAATGCTTGCCCTGGAAGCAATGGGCATCCTGCCAGATGTTGCGCAGGTGCCTGCTCATCTGAAACCGGAAGTCAAGCCGGATGCTGAGAGGCATGTAGTGTACAGGAAAGCGGCTGAGCGGCAACAAAAGCTGTATCAGGAACTATTAGAGGAAGGGCCAGGACTCTTCCCAAATAGCTCATAACGGCCTATCAGGCTCGCCGCTGAAATAGACAACGTTAGGCCCATGTTGGGCATGAAAAAGAGGCATGGAGATACAAAAGATGCGACTAGTGGCCGTTCAGAAACTGTTTGGGCCAGATAAAGTCGGCCTCTGGAGAACACTTGAACGAAAACACACGATAAAGTGTGAAGCAGCTTCTCAAGTCGTTTGCGAACGAGAGCTTCCGAGGCTTTTCACCTGGGAAGTATATCACTTGATGGGCTTTTTTTACTTCTCTTCCTGCAACTGCAGCTTTTGTTGTACTTGTGGAGGGCTTATCGTTCTGTTGCTCCTCAGAGGTCAGCATCTCAAAAGCAGGTATGAGTGCCAAATTGCCGTGTTGGTCAATAGGGCTTTAGTCAGCTTCTATCTCACAACAGCGCTTCAGGATCTCCCTGCCTCCAAATTTGTACAAATCGCCATGTCCCTGCGGGACACCACCACCGATGAAAATGAGCTGGCTATGGGCTATACTGTTCCCCAGGAGCAGGGGAAGCACGTAGAGAAAGATCTCTTTCAAAAGACGTCCAGCTCGCTGCCTGTTTGAGAAGAAGTCCGATGGAGGGAACACATGCAGATTATCCACCGCTGTTGTTGTGGTCTCGATGTGCACAAGAAACTGATCGTTGCTTGCCTGATCAGCCTGAATGAGGCAGGCGAGTTCCAGAAAGAGATCCGACACTTTACGACCATGACCAAAGACATCTTGGTGTTGGCAGATTGGCTCACAAGTGTCGGATGTACTCATGTGGCTATGGAGTCAACAGGGGTCTATTGGAGACCGATTTGGAATCTCTTAGAAGGGCAGTTCGAGCTCCTGCTGGTCAATGCGCAGCACATGAAAACCGTGCCTGGCCGTAAGACGGACATCAAAGATGCCGAATGGATCGCTGATCTCCTCCAGCATGGGTTGTTGCGACCAAGTTTTGTTCCGCCGGCCCCCCAACGGCACTTACGTGAACTCACGCGCTACCGCAGTACACTGTTGGCTGAACGCGCGCGGCTGGTCAATCGGCTGCATAAAGTGCTAGAAGATACCAATCTCAAACTGACTGCCGTGGTGACCAATATTATGGGTCTTTCCGCGCGTGACATGCTCGACGCTCTCCTGCAAGGAGAAACCAATCCCGAGGTGTTAGCGAAATTGGCCAGGGGGAAGCTTCGGAAAAAACGTGAAGACCTTGAACAGGCGCTGGTCGGGCGAGTGGATGACCATCATCGTTTTCTGCGGACTCGCCTGTTGACTCACATCGACTTCTTAGATGAGCAGGTCGCTGACTGCAATGGCGAAATTGACCAGTTTCTCTCTGCGCCATCTGACGAGAAAGCTGAGCTGGTCTCCTCAGCCTCAGACGATCAGCGGCAAGAACAGGCACCCCTTTCCTCCACGCCAGTCGGAACGGAATCGATGCTTGCTCAGGATCGTGTGCCTGAGGATGGGCCAAAGGTGCCGCTTTCGTATCAGCAGGCCATCGCTCTGCTGGATAGCATCCCTGGCGTCAACCAACGTATTGCGGAGATTTTCCTGGCCGAAGTGGGAACCGACATGCAGCGTTTTCCTACAGCAGGGCACCTGGCCTCGTGGGTCGGCATCTGTCCAGGCAACCATCAAAGTGCGGGGAAACAGATCCGTGGCACCACGCGCAAAGGGGATCGCTGGTTGCGTCAAGCCCGAATTTCAGCTGCGCAGGGGGCGATGCGTACCAAAGACACGTACTTGAGTGCGCAAGGACGGCGGCTTACCCACAGACGGGGCAAAAAGCGGGCAGTGGTGGCTGTAGCGCACAGCATTCTCATCATTGCCTATCACGTCCTGCAACGTCAGCAGCCCTATCAAGACCTGGGCAGTAACTACTTTGATGAGCGAGAGCGATCGGCCGTTGCACGGCAATCAGTTCGTCGCCTGGAGCAACTTGGGTTCAAGGTGACGCTGGAAACCGCTGGGGAGGCAGCATGAGTCAGGAGGTTTCCCCTCCCCAGCGACATCGCGATTCCATTTTCAGAGAAAGTCAAGCTGAGAGGGACCTCTGTAAAGGTAGTCATCTCTCAAGTATCAGGTGAGAGGAGTATATCTATGAGTATTCAAGTAGAAGCAGTACCTATCGAGCAGCTGAGCATCAATACCATTCGTACACTCTCCATGGATGCCGTCCAGGCGGCCAACTCGGGCCATCCCGGCACTCCCATGGCTCTGGCCCCCTTAGTCTACTGTCTCTGGCAACGTGTGCTGCGGTTCGATCCTGAGAACCCTATCTGGATGAACCGAGACCGCTTTGTGCTCTCAGCCGGTCATGCCTCGATGCTCCTCTATAGCATCCTGCATCTGACAGGCGTCAAAGCGGTCAATGCGAAATATGAACGCGTGGGGGAATTATCGATCAAGCTGGAGGACATTGAGCACTTCCGCCAGCTCAATAGCAAATGTCCAGGTCATCCCGAATATCGATGGACCTCGGGCGTCGAGACGACCACCGGTCCACTCGGTCAGGGAGTGGCCACTAGTGTGGGGATAGCAATGGCTGGGCGCTGGCTGGCCGCGCACTTCAATCGCCCGGGCTTCGAACTGTTTCATTACAATGTCTACGCACTCGGCGGAGATGGGTGCATGATGGAAGGGATCAGCAGTGAGGCAGCTTCCCTTGCCGGTCATCTCAAACTCTCCAACCTGTGTTGGATCTACGATAACAACCGCATTAGCATTGAAGGCCGGACCAGTCTGGCCTTTAGCGAGGATGTAGCTACGCGCTTCATCGCCTATGGCTGGAATGTGACGCGCGTGGGAGATGTCAATGACCTGGAGATGCTGGAGCGAGCTTTTCGCGTCTTTCAAGCGACGCAGGATCGCCCCACGTTGATCATTGTAGATAGCCATATTGGCTACGGAGCACCGCATAAACAAGATACGAGTGAGGCTCATGGCGAGCCGCTTGGCGAGGAGGAAATCCGTCTGGCGAAGCGCTACTATCATTGGCCGGAGAACGAGAAGTTCCTGGTGCCTGACGGGGTGCGAGAGCATTTCCAGGAAGGCATCGGCAAGCGTGGCGCTCAGCTCTACACGGAGTGGTCTACCCTCTTCGAGTCCTACCAAAAGCAGTATCCAGAGCTGGCGGATCAACTGCGCAGGATCCAGTGGCGTGAATTGCCAGACGGCTGGGATCGTGATCTCCCGTCGTTTGCCCCCGATCCGCGAGGTATTGCCACACGGGAGGTCTCAGGCAGAGTGCTCAATGCTCTTGCGAAGAACGTTCCCTGGCTGGTGAGTGGCTCTGCCGATCTGGCTCCATCGACCAAGACACGCCTCACCTTCGAAGGGGCTGGAGATTTTGAGGCCAATACCTATGGTGGCCGCAACCTGCATTTCGGTGTGCGCGAGTTGGGGATGAGTGCCATCCTCAATGGGTTAGCACTGGCGAAGGTACGTCCATGTGGATCAACCTTCCTGATCTTCAGCGATTACGCTCGTCCGGCAATTCGACTGAGTGCCTTGATGGAAATTCCGGTCATCTACATTTTTACCCATGATTCGATTGGGGTTGGTGAAGATGGACCGACCCATCAACCCGTGGAGCAACTGGTGTCTCTGCGCGCCATCCCCGGGCTCATCGTGTTACGCCCGGCTGATGCCAATGAAGTCGTGGAAGCCTGGCGCGTCATCATGCAATTGCATCATGAACCAGCCGCCATTGTCCTCTCGCGACAAGCTCTGCCCATCGTTGATCGCTCGATCTATGCACCAGCCACGGGCGTTGCTCAAGGGGCCTATATCCTGGCGGAGGCAGACGGTGGCAAGCCGGAAGTCCTGCTCCTGGGGACCGGCAGCGAGGTGGCACTGTGTCTGCAGGCCTACGAACAGCTCAAGCAAGAGGGGATCAAGGCGCGTGTGGTGAGTATGCCTTCATGGGAACTGTTTGAGCGGCAGCCTCAAGACTACCGGGATCACGTCCTGCCGCCAGACATAACGGCACGGGTCGCCGTGGAGCAGGCCTCGACCCTTGGCTGGGCCCATTATACCGGGCTGAAAGGAACGGTCATTGGGATGCACACCTTTGGCTCTTCGGCCCCGCTGAAAGATTTGCTGGTCAAGTTCGGGTTTACTCCGGACAAGATTGTCAGTGCAGCCAGGGCACAACTGGCTCCACATGAGTAACATCATCTGACATTTGGGAGCTATCTGGTTAGAGGTGGTAGTTTCCCCGAATGTTTGCTCACCCAAGGAGTTACTTCAACGAGCGAACGATTCAGTAAAAGCGGTTCAATGATGACCTCTCCCCTTGTTCATCGTGCGTGATGACACGCAGAAAGGAAGGAAGACATGAGTACGATTCAACCCGGTGGGGGGGAAATGAAGGCGATCACGATTTCGCGTCTGTATGGCAGCGGCGGTGGCGAGATCGCGGCTCGTCTTGCCCGGCGCCTCAACTGGCACCTGATTGACCACGAACTTGTGGCACGGGTGGCCCGTGAGTTGGGGATCTCGGAGCAACAAGCTGAGGTACAAGATGAGTACGCCAAAGGCTTCATCGCTCGTGTGGTGAGCCAGTTCGTCACCACGGTGCCCACAGCGGCAGCTCCCGTTGTTCAGGTGGCACCAAAAGATCAAACCGATCAAGACAGGTATCAAGAGACCCTGCGCCGTGTCGTGGAGAGCGCGGCGGACACCGGCCGCGCGGTGATTGTCGGACGTGCATCGCAGATTATCCTGGCCAAGCGGCGCGACGTGCTGCACGTATTCATCGAGGCCCCATTGCAAGCGCGCATCGCCTACGTCGCCCTGCGGGAAAACCGGGATGCGGCCGGCGCACAGGAGCGTATCCAGCTCAAGGACGGCGACCGCTCACGCTACTTTCAGACGGTGTATCATCAGGACCCGAACGATCCGATGCTCTACGATCTGGTCATCAATACGGGTGTACTCTCGCTGGACCGGGCGGTCGATCTGATCGGCCTGGCCCTGGAAGACAAAGCCCAAGCGCTCTCGCTGCCAGCCAAGGAGTTGGGACCGACACGCGGGCTGGCTCGCTATCCAGGCCAACCTGCTGACATCCGCCCACCAGCACACCTGACTGATACTCAACCTTCCTCGTAAAGGAGCAGACACATGCATGATGTCAGAGAAGGCCTGTTCGGTCAGATGACCCTGCCGGAAAAAGTCGCGCTGCTTGCTGGTACGAACGGTTGGTACACTGTTCCTACACGACCTTCAGCTATAGCCCACCGCGACTGAGTGCCACAGGAGGACCTGAACGTGCTTCTCGTTGATGATATCGGCGGCACAAAGAAGGCAGGAGGACTCTTCATGAGGTACAGGTACTCTGCTGCGGTTCTAGCTGTTCTGTACATTCTGCGAAAGTCGAGATACGAGCGATTCTCACCTGTGGAGGACTCTTATGAACACACCAAAAGCGATTCTTTTCGACCTGGATGGTGTCCTCACCGACACCTCAGAATACCATTATCAAGCCTGGAAACACCTGGCTGATGATGAGGGCATTCCTTTCACACATGAGGAGAATGACGCGCACCTGCGTGGCGTGGGACGACGCGACTCGCTTCTGTACCTGCTCAAGGGCCGCAAGGTGTCTGAAGCGCAGATGCAGGACATGATGGATCGGAAAAATCGCTATTACGCAGAGCTGATCAAGAATATGTCGCCCAAAGAGGTCGTGCCGGGCGGGGTAGCCCTCTTGAAAGAGATACGACAGGCAGGCATCAAAACGGCCATTGCCTCTGCCAGCAAAAACACGCTGACCGTGTTGCACCGATTGGACCTCGTGTCCTCCTTTGATGGCATCGCCGATGGCAATAGCGTCGTTCATGGGAAGCCGGCACCGGATGTCTTCATCTTCGCGGCCGGTCTTGTGAACACGCCAACGCGGGACTGCCTGGGGGTTGAGGATGCCACCGCCGGTATCGAGGCGATCAAAGCGGCAGGAATGACGGCTCTTGGGATCGGCCCGCGAGAGCGTTTCCCGATGGCAGACAAGGCCATGGCTACCCTTGAAAACAAAACACTCCGGGACCTGCTCGCGTAACACAAAACGCTCGGCACCTCCCGGTCCTGCCAACGCCGCTTGATTGCGGGGCAAGTATCCCGGCTGACGCGAAGCTTAGCACGAGGACTACTTTTCCGACTGGATGAGCGAAGCTAGCACGCAGGGCGTTGCCGCTCGGAATAAGGTACTCGCTTCGTGTCAGGCAGGACGAAAGGTGGCAGCATGACCGTCAGAGTTCACTCAAGACGTGGCAGGACATTTGTTGAGGAAGGAGGCTTTTGTGAACCTTTGGCAGATCAGGAATGAAGCCTATGAGCTGTTCATGAAAGGGAACCTGGTCGATCTGGAGAACTGGCGCGGCAACACCCCGGAGGGGATTCACACCGCGTGTTGTGGTGCCGTCTGGCAGGCAGTGATATTCGGCTTTGCAGGCTTGAGGGTGACCGAGGATGGCTACACCACAGAGCCCCTGCCCGCTCCGTGGACACGCCTGGCCTTCTCCTTCCTTCACAAAGGCAAGAGGGAACAGGTCGCTCTCCGCCGGTAGAGAACCCATGCGCCATGGCGAGCATTTGCCGGGCAACCAGCAGGTACCGACAGATGCTCTTTTGGAAACGGCAAGGATGGTGTCGTTTGACGCGATGGTAATGGCGTCGGACGTCATCATGGCAGAAATGCGGCGTGAATCACACGTCAAACAACATGTAAGAGGATTGTTACTAAGGAGGCTTTGCGATGTCACAAGGAACACAAGCAGTTTCAGAGCAGTGGATTGATATTTCTCTTGGCCTCCATGATGGCATGGTTCACTGGCCTGATAATCCACCAGTACAGATAGGCTTTGTGATGGCTATCGACAAAGGCGATGTCTGTAATGTCTCGAAGATATCGATGGGTGTGCATTCTGGTACGCACATGGATGCACCGTTACATTTCTTGCAGGATGGCAAGAGTATTGACGCCATGCCCTTGGAAGCCTCGATTGGGCGAGCGCGTGTGATCGAGATTCAAGATACCGAGTCGATTAAGGTCGCCGAGCTTGAACACCACCGCATTCAGATGGGTGAGCGTCTCCTCTTCAAAACCATCAACTCGACTCATTACTGGCAAACGGACGCGTTTGAAAAGAACTTTGTGTTTATCTCAAAGGAGGCCGCGGAGTACTTAGGAAAAGTGCGGGTACAAACCGTCGGCGTTGACTATCTCTCCGTAGGTGGCTATTTCAAAGATGGCCCCGAAACACACTACGCCTTGCTCGGTGCGGGCATCTGGATTATCGAAGGACTCAACCTCGCTCCAGTAGCAGCGGGTGAATATGAATTGATCTGCTTGCCGGTGAAGCTCACCGGCAGCGAAGGAGCGCCCGCCAGAGCCATCTTAAAAAAGGTGTAACCCGATCTCACAGCTGTCTGTAAAAAGAAAACTGACCAGGTACATGGAACAGATTGCGGCATGCGTCGCGAAGAAGGAGCTCTACTCATGATCACAGGCTATACAAGACCGCTCTATCTCCTCCCGTTCGACCATCGTGCGTCCTACATCTCGGGACTCTTCGGCTGGAAAGAACCGCTCAATGTGGAGCAGATGGTCACCGTTGCACAGAGTAAGCACGTCATCTATGCAGGCTTTCAGCAGGCCATTGCGGACCAGGTGCCAAAGGATCGTGTTGGCATTCTGGTTGACGAGGAATTCGGTTCCGCCATCCTGCGTGATGCTGTGAGCAAGGGCTATATTACGGTGGTATCCGTTGAGAAGAGCGGCCAGGAGGAGTTCGAGTTCGCCTATGGGGAGGACTTTGCGCAGCACATTGAGGCCTTTCATCCCACCTTCGCCAAAGTGCTCGTGCGCTATAATCCTGAAGGAGATGCGGCTCTCAACCAGCGCCAGGCCAGTCGCCTCAAACGCTTATCCGACTATCTGCACCAGACAGAGACGCTGTTCATGTTCGAACTGCTGGTGCCAGCCTCACCGATGCAACTGGAACAGGTTGAGGGGGACACGAACGCCTATGACCTGCAGCTGCGCCCGCGCTTGATGATGCAAACCATCCAGGCCCTGCAGGACGACGGGGTTGAGCCAGATGTCTGGAAGATCGAAGGGCTTGATCGCCAGGAAGATTGCGTCAAGCTGGTGGAGGTGGCTCGGCGTGGTGGACGGAACACCGTGGGTCTCATTGTGCTCGGACGCGGTGCAGAGCGGGACCGGGTCGTGCGTTGGCTGAAGACAGCGGCGAGCGTTCCCGGGTTCATCGGGTTTGCGGTCGGGCGAACGAGTTTCTGGCAGCCCTTGGTCGATGTTGAGGCCAAACGCATCTCCCAAGAGGAGGCAGCCACACACATTGCACACAATTTTGAAGAGTGGATCCGCCTCTTTGAGGAAGCCCGAAGCGCATAAGCGCCTGCGTTCAAAAAATGCGCACAGGAGAGTTCCCTCGAAATGCGTCAAAACGGTCGCATTTTTCAACTATCTCAGGTATACTTGTACTTGCTCCTAAAGAGGGAAATATGCGCTGATCAAAGATGATGGTGGCGACGAGTTATAGTTCCTTCTCATATACGAGAAGGCAAGACATGAATTTCGAGCGGCCTTTGGACCTGAATTGCGAATGGGTTTGGTAGCAATGCCTGTCCCTGGACTTGAAGGCCCTGTGGCATGGTTAGGAAATGCCCTCACAGAAAGAAAAGTGAATGTTCATCTCCACTTTTTTCAACTCGTTCTCGGTGCTCTTGCCCGTGCTATTCGTCATGGGCCTGGGCTTCTGGGCGGGATACGCCAGGCAATTCGACCGCGACCAGGTCCAGGGCTTGAATGAATTGGTACTTGAGTTTGCTTTGCCTGCGACGTTGTTTGTGGGAATAGTGACCACATCGCGCAGCTCGCTATTAGCCACAATTCCGTTCTTGATTGCGTTGCTCATCGCTTTTGTTGGACTGTTTCTGGTAGTGACGGTGTTCAGCGTGTTCGTGCTGCATCGAGTGTTGGGCGTAGCCGCCATGCAGGCGGCCAGCGTCAGTATTCCCAACATTGCCTTCATAGGTATTCCGATTTTCACCCCGTTGTTTGGCCAATCCAGCACCCTTTCTGTTGCCACGGCTGCACTCGTTTCGAATGTGACGCTTGTTCCTCTTGTAGTGACCATACTCGAATATGACCAGTAGCGCTCTGCTGCTGGAAAGGCGCGCAGTCTTGCGGCGCTGGTCGGACAGGCGCTCTTCAGCAGTTTCAAGATACCAATGGTGTTGGCTCCGGTGCTGGCGATGATCCTCGTCTTGCTCGGTTTGCCCGTGCCGAAAGAGATTGAGAGCATGCTCAATCTGATCGGTTCGGCGACCTCGGGCGTTGCCTTGTTTGTGGCCGGGCTCATCCTTGCCGCGTACCGGCTTAAAGTGACGGTGGAAACTGTGGGAAACACGCTGGTCAAGATGATCGTGCAACCCGTCCTGATGGCATTGCTTGTGGTGGCATTTGGCATTGTCAAGCCGCTCGGAAGCGAAGCCATTCTGATTTGCGCGCTTCCCACCGCTGTAGTTAGTTCAATGCTCGCGCTCCGCTACAAAGTGTACGAGGCCGACGCCGCTGCGACACTGCTCTTGTCGACGCTAGCGATGATCGTGGTGATACCGATTGCGATTGCGTTGACGGGCGCATGAGAAAGCAAAGATGGCTCTAGAAAAGTCATTCATCCGAAATCTGCTAAAAGGCCTATGAGGCCCGCCGCCGAAATTTCCAACGTTCGTGCGGTCACTTCACAAGCAAGCTTCTCTAGAAGCCGTGGTATGAGAAAAAATGAGGAGTGAGGATTTACAAGGTGATCAACGGTTCAGTGGAGCTTGTAAACGAGCATCAGAGGGTTGTTACGACTCAAGACGAATTACTACTGATAGATCCACTCGCCGGTAAGCTGTACCCAACTCACAAGATGATGGTCAATCTCATCTGGAGATTTTGCACTGGCACGACTCGCAAGCGACATCCCATGTTTGCCCTTTTGATAAATATGCGCTTCACAGGCGACGCCATTTTCAACGAGTTTGTGTAGATATTCATACGAAGACGCGACCGGCACCTGGGTATCCTCATAGGTGTGCCATAGGAAAGTACGCGGAGTCTTGGCGCTGACAGAGTCAATCGGCTTTCTTGCAAAGAGCTTTGCCACCTCTGACAGATTTCCCCTTTGTATGGTATGCCCTTTCAGGTCAAGTGCCGCATAGCCCAGAATAACACGATCGATCTCATCTGGATATTCGTTGCTGGCCAGTGCGGCTAGATGGCCGCCAGCGCTAAAGCCACACAGATACAGACGTGAAGTATCGATATGCCACTGGTCTGCATTTTTTTTGAGCAGCTCAAGTGACTGCTTGACTTCCTCGAGCATCATATCGTTGGTCACTTGCGGGTCTTTTGTGTACGTCGTATAGTCCAGCACAAAACTTTGACAGTCAACGGTATTAAACATCGCGGCTACCGGCGCAGCCTCGTGTGGCGTCGTGTACACATACCCGCCCCCCGGTAAAATGATCACTGCCGGGTGTCTGCGCCCATCCTCAAAGACCGCGAGCAGATAGGGTGTGAGTGTTGCTGTTCTGGAAATGTTGATCATAAGACCCTCCCTGTTACCTCATTTCTTACAAAATCGATGCCCCTCGTGTCGCTGTCAGCGTTTTTTCAGGCTGGAGGCCGCCAATTTGGGCTGGCATTGCCTCGTAAACACACCCTTCTTCTTGCACTTTTTTATTATGGCTCTTTAGGCCCGCAGACGAAATTTGCAACGTTTAGCTCAGGGTCTCAGGGTGCATCTTATCAGCAGTGCCAAAATACCCCAGAACGTGGCCAAGATCAGCGCCTTATCAGCAGTGTTCGGCCAATTTTAGCAGGCAACACTGCCGATAAGGTTCACTATCAGCTGCGTTGGCCTTCTTAACCCTGCCTTGCATTCCCGCATATGAAGCGTTCTGACAGCTTAGCATTGCAAATTTCTCTGGCGGGCCTAACAGGCCGTTATGAGTGGAATTTCAGGTCTCAGCACTTGACAGACGCTCTCGTTCAGTGTATACTAAAAAGTACGAACGATCGGACATTTTCAAAGAAAAGAGGACGTCTTCTATGATCTCAACAGCGCGTGAGAAACGTACGTCACACGGTCGTGACGGGATCTTGCAGGCGGCCCTTCAACTCTTCAGTAGGCGTGGGTATGATGCCACCTCAATCGATGATATTCGGTGGGCGGCAGGATTTAAGTCGAAGGCGAGTCTGTATACCCACTTCAAGAGTAAGGAAGAGATTGCTTCAGCGCTCCTGCAGGAGATTATCGAGCAAGAGGATCAGGTGGTGATGCAGGCGTATCATCTGGCTGATCCGGAGCCTCTGCATCGCTTTCTGGCGCTGGGGAAGGCCTTTATTACCTGGATCCTCAGTCATCCACAGGAATCGTCTTTTTGCTTTTTGCGTGTGCAGCAGGAAGCCTTGATCCAGGGGAAACTTGCGTATATGGGGGAGCGTCCACTCTCCTCAGATCTCGTCCTCTTGCAACTTATTCACGAGTTGCGTCAAACCTATCCAGTGCGCCACATTGCCGATGCCGCATTGTTGACGATGCTTCTCAGTATCGTGAGTCGGGCGGCGATAGATCAGATGGCCTTTGGAGCCGAGGATCTGGAGACACGTGTGCGGCACATCCTTGAGGTCTGCATGGGAGTGCTCTTTCGTGAACCGGTCCCTCTTCCTGAATAAGGGAAGCTTCTTTTTTTTGTCACAGAAAGTCCGAACGTTCGGATTTAGCGCTGGGGCGTTGAACACCGTCGTCATTGTTCGTCAACACGAAACGTCTGATGTACACGAGAGTTTCACACTCTCATTTGAAACAAGCGAAAGGGTTTTTCCATGACGAAGAACATCCCCCTTGAAAACCGTCTTGCCTCTTTCCCTGTTGGCTATTACACGCTGCACCCTGATGCCAGCATCAATTTCCAGATGAATCGCTTTTACGACTGGGTGGGCGATCCATCCATGCTGACCGAAATGCGTGAAGCAGGGGCTTTTGCGCAGGACTATCCCACCTTCACACAGATCTTCCTTGAGCTTGGGGAGAAGACCATCGCAGAGGGCAACATCTACAAAGGAGCCGCCTACCTGCGCATGGCTGAGTTCTTTTTGTTCGCTGATGATCCGCGCAAACTGCCCACACTCCGGCGGATCATCAAGTTGCTGCTCTTGCATCACCAGGTGACGGAAGAGCAGCATTTCCGCATTCCCTACGAGTCGGCCTGGTTGTCAGCCTATCGTTTCACCCCACCGCAGCCCAAAGGCACGCTCGTAGCCTTTGGTGGCTTCGATAGCTATTGTGAGGAGTGGCTGCCTGCCGCCTTCACCTTCCGCGATGCCGGGTATGATACCATCGTTTTTGATGGACCTGGACAGGGATTAACCCTGGAGGAGGCTGGGCTGACCATGATCCCAGAGTGGGAGAAGCCGGTCAAGGCCGTGCTGGATTTCTTCCAGTTGGATGACGTCACCCTGGTAGGTGAGTCGCTGGGAGGTGAATTGGTCATTCGCGCAGCGGCCTTTGAGCCCAGGGTCCAACGGGTCATCGCCTACGATATCCTTACCGATGTGCTGGAGACCAACTTGAGAAATTTTCCTGCCTCCGTCGGCGAGCAAGTCCGCGGCTGGCTTGAAAGCGGCAATGAGAACGCCCTCAATGCCTTCTTTGAACAGGCCAGAAGCCAAAGTCTGTTGCTCGATTGGATGCTCAAGCAGGCCAATCATGTGACTGGCACCCAGACCGTGTTTGAGGCGCTCCGGCACTTCCAGCGCTTCGAAACCGCCAGCATCTCGCCGAAGGTGACACAGGATGTCTTGCTGCTGGCCGGCTCAGAGGATCATTATGTGCCCATCCATCAACTTCCCGATCAAATCGCCACCCTGACGCATGCCCGTTCCCTGACTGTTCACGTGTTCACCCCGTACGAGCAGGCGCAGAATCATGTCCAGGTCGGGAATTATGGCCTGGCGCTGCGAACCATGATCGAGTGGATCGAAAGTCTCCAGGTCCGCGGGGTGGTCCTGGCTAATCGTGACAAAAAGGAACGTACGATGATAATCGATAAACGTGATGTGACATTCAAGAGCGGCGACACCTTCGCCGCCGGCTGGTTTTTCCTTCCTGAGCACGCTACGTCAGAGACCCGAGTGCCCGCCGTGGCTATGGCGCACGGCCTCGGTGCGGTGAAGGAGATGTATCTCGAACCGTTCGCCCGCCGTTTCGCCGAAGCGGGCATTGCGGTGCTGGTGTTCGACTATCGCTCCTTCGGCGCCAGTGGCGGTGAGCCGCGCCAGCGACTGTTTCCTCGTGACCAGATCGAGGACTACCGCAGCGCCTTAACATGGCTGTCGCTGCAGCCGGAGATCGACGCCGATCGGCTGGGCGTCTGGGGCTCTAGCTTCAGCGGCGGTCATGTGCTCCATGTGGCCGCCTACGACCCGCGGGTCAAGGCGGTCGTGAGCCAGGTGGGCGCGATGGACGTTCATCAGATTACCCTTGCGGCTGTGGGTGCGGAGCAGTTCGCGGCGCTCGAGCAGCTGACCGTGCAGGAACGTGTCCGGCACGCGACCGAGGGCGGCGAGGTGTACATCCCCGACATTGGACTGCCCGGCCAGGGTTTCGCGCTGCAGACCGATCAGGAAAGCTACGATTTCGCGCGCGGGGCACAGGCAACGATTGCGCCATCGTGGCGCAACGAGGTCACCATGAGTTCGCTCGACGCCATCCTCGAACACGCGCCCGCGAAGTCGATCGAACTGATCGCGCCGCGCCCCCTACTCATGATCCTCGCGAAGGATGACCCGATAAGCCCGCCCGACTCGATCCGTGCCGCCTTCGCACGAGCCGGCGAACCCAAGCGCCTGCTCGAAGTCGAGGGCGGCCACTACTCCGTCTATCCGTGGAGTAAGGGGCAGAGCGCCGACCAGGCGAGCCAAGCGGCCACGGAGTGGTTCGCCGAGCACCTCGTCGCATCGACAGCGATGGGGAACGGGGAAGTGGGCTAACTCGGGAACTCGGTACCGCCGTTCGTTGACGAAACCAGCCGCCCGCGAGGTTTGCTGGCCGGGGCAGCTGCAATCGCACGCGCGACGACACCCGTGCGATTGCAGCTGCCCCGGCCAGCGATGTCGGTCTCGCTGCCTGATCCTCTGGCTCCTGGTGTTAGAGCTTCAACCGGCTTTGTAGGATAGACCCTCAGACACAAGGAGAGTGGAAGGTGAGCAGAGCCGGGATGAGTATTCCATGCTGGCTGTTCTTTCGTCATCGTTTCAGCACAGAACCGAGCTGAACGCTGGACGTAGTTCTCCCACCTCTCTCCTACCTCTTGCTCGATGGGCTCAGTTCCCATGACACCTCCAGGAGGATGGCCGTGGCGCCCATCAGCATACTTTCCCCATCCTAACAGCGCGAAGTTGGCTGCAACCAGGATCTCAAGGGCTTCTAAGGCTTGCTGAGAGGACAAAACCATCTCGCGTTCGGAAAGCGATTGACTCCGCAGGGCTTCAGGGAACAGATCAATCTCGTCCATCATCTTTCTCTTTTTGGAGGTTCCTCACAGCTCCTTCCTCTACCTTCTCATAGCAAGCATGCACTAAGCCCCCAAAGTGGGCAACAGCCCACGGGATGCGCAACGAGCTGCACATTCGACTGAAGTGGCTCCAGATCGCTCTTTGTTGCATTCATGGCTTCGGCACGAAGTGGACCTGCTGCCACATCGCCAGAAAGCCTCGGGGAAGAGAGGAAGGTTGCTGGAAGCAGACAGGGATGCTTCGCCCTCCTGATCCACGGAAGACGGGATAGAGTACTGCATTGAAACAGCTTCTGTGCTGGCCAGTTCCTCCGAGGGCGCGTTCATCGCCAGAAAATCGGGAACAGCCAGTGGGCGATCCAGGTACGGCGAAGCGCTCGACCGGCCACATCGACCCAGCGCATCGATCCGAGCAGGATGGGCTTTCGCGAAATCTCGGCAGGTGAAGGCAAGAGACGGCGGACCCGACTTCCGCGACGCGCCCGGTCTCCTTTGGCCCCTGATGCCAAGCACTGCTCCCGCAGCGCACAGCGCTGACAATCAGTCTGATAGGCCAGATAGACGGCCCGTTGGGTGAAAGCATTTTCTTGCCGCACTTCGCTCAACCACAGACTTGCCCCCGCGGGGCAACGGAGCTTGCCGTCCTCTTGCAAGGTAAAAGCATCTGCGGTGAAGCGACCAGCCGCTCGTCCTGACTCTCCAGCGCACTGCCACGGGCCATACTCTTCTAGCGGGTCTTGCCAAGCAAAGAACAGGGGAGCCGTTTCTGTCGGTGGGGCCCACTGCATCTCACGAAGCTCACCTCCTTGCATCATCTTTCCCAGGGTGAGCCGCAGATTCCATACCCATTGACACGCAATTTGCCACAGTTCCTGGCCACACTCCGTGTAGGAACACCAGCGGTCGGGATCTTCTTCGACATCCTCATCGGCAAGGACCACTTCGAATGCGCCACGCCCATGATAGAGATCCAGGACATCCTCGACCAGGAACCCATCCGCATCCACTGTGGTAATGAAGAGCTCATAGACCCATTCCCCCACACGTTTACCTACCCTGACTTTCTTGTCCGCAGGAGGAGCAGGATGGCGAGCAACAATCACCCGAGCGTAAGGCAAGCCAGCACCCAGTTCCAGCCAGCCTCCCTCAAACAGATCAACGATCACACCGGTGTTGCTGGCGGTGACGCTTGCCGTAGGTGGCTGAGCCAGGATACGCTGGATCTGGGGATGCATCAAGAGCTGATAGCCTCTTCCCCGTGTCACCAGATGCACGCCTGCAAGCATGAGCTGTGCAATCACTGCTGCGTCGCCATATTGCCCATCGAGGCGGACCAGAGCCACTTCTGATGGAAATGCGAAGTGCGTCAAATAGGCTGTAATGGCGCGGAGAGCCGAGGCAAGTTCACCGCGATAATCCCCATTCCCCTTGCCCCCATAGGTGCCGATCCATCGGCGCGTGTGCATTTGGAGAGCGGTCGTGCGGGTGCGTACCACTTCCCCTCGTTTGCGCCCTGTATAGCCTGATGCACAGACCGCCTCGAGTCGGCGTTTGGCAGCAGGCAAGGTAGGATCACAGGGCAAAGCTCGCTGTCGTGCTGCTTGGCGTGTGGCATCCACATCAAAGACGATGTAGCGACGACCTTGTCGATCGAAGATTCCACCAATGGACGTTTTCGTCCACCCTTGAGCAAAGCGCTGCTCAAAAAGCGTACGGAAGGCTTCTAAGCAAGGACGATCGACATCAGCCAGGAAGCGACTCAGACTGGAGCGATGAGGAAGACTGCTGCGTCCAAACAGCGCCATGAACGCGGTCTCAAAAGGAGCGACACATTCAAAGAAGTCGGAGAGCGTCCGTTCTCCGCTGATGGCATAGCCCACCAGCAGCGCGAGAAAATCAATGGATTCGTAGGTGCCGAAGCGTCCTCGTCTTAAATGGACCTGATCGGCAAAGGCTTCAAGTAGGCCGGTGGTCGCGAGATGACGAGCCAGGATGACGACTTCGGCAAACCACACAGGGACTGAGGGACGATTAAGAGGTGTAGTGTGAACCTCGATACAAGAGTCGGGTATCATATGTAGAGAGACCTCCTTCTAAGGAAATGACTTGTTTCCTTCTTATTAGATTAGAGGCTTCTCTTTTCTTTTTGGCTAGTTACTTGCTTGCGTCAGCTCGTTGCGCATCCCGTGGGCAGTTCCGCAGAAGCTTGGGATTTACATAACGACACAGACCAACTGCAACGGATTCCGAGCAGAGCATGAAGATGGCACACTGCATCAGAGAGGAGACAAATTGCATTTTCATACGTCTGCACGTGCAAACGGAAAAACTTCTACACATCTGAATGTATATATTGCTGGAAGTATTGTCATATTTCTATACTTCTGTATGTAAATACAGGTGAGAGTAGGTATATCTATCTGTATAGAAGTATATATATCTAAATTTATATATTTTCAAAAATAAGCATGGTTAGAGGTTTACAAATCTATATGAAAGTAAATACAGATGTGAGTATGTTTTTATTTGAGTAAAGAGGATATTTTATTGACATTCAATTCGGTATGCACCGCCAGAAAGTAATAAGTACATATTTCTATACATTCAAAAAGTCAGCAATCTAAACAGATAAACTTGTAGAATTCTTTAAGTATAGAAATATATCAGTTGAAAAATTTAGACCTAAGCAAGTTTATAAATATACATGTATGGGAGTTTTAAAAGCTTGTACTTCCGAAAGTATGTATTTTTAGCGGTATGTCCATTTTCACGCCTGGGTGCGATGCATTTTTTTGCGCCGCTTGCTTGCTGGAGAGGGGTGGTGGGGATAAACCAAGAGATGGTACACTGACGAAGAGGAAAGGAGTTGTCCCAAGAGTTAAGAAGAGAGAAGCCCAAGATGCAGCCCGAAGACTTGCAAGCGCGTTGGAACGCACAAGGAGAGGAAATTTTTGCCTCCGTGGCACAGTGGAGAGCAGCGCACCCGCATGCGACCCTGGCCGAGATTGAACAAGCGGTCGATGAGCAAATGAATCGTCTGCGCGCGCGGATGATCGAACAAGCAGCCCAAGCCAGTGCAGCAGCCGAGAGTGAAGCCAGCCAGGAACTGGTGTGTGAGCAGTGTGGGCAGGCGCTGCAAGCACGCGGACGAGCGAGACGGAGGTGGCAAACGCATGGAGGGCAGCAGGTCGAAGTGGAACGCACGTATGTCAGTTGTCCGCAATGTGGAGGCGGGTTTTTTCCCCCTGGATAAAGAATTGGAGGTCCCCGATGGACATCTGTTGCCACATGCGCAGGACACCCTGGTGAGCATGAGCAGCGAACTGCCGTTTGGGCGGGCTGTGAAGCATCTGGAGAGGACGTTGGGAGTGGTCGTGCATGCCTCGACAGCCCGTCGGCAGGCCCTGGCGGTGGGCCAACGTATGCTCGAGGTAGAGAACACGCAAGCGCAGCCGCTGTGTGCCTGCCCCGAGGAGAAAGCCTCCGAGCGCATGGCGATGAGCAGCGACGGGAGTATGGTGCCGTTGGTGGGAGGCGTGTGGGCTGAGGTCAAGGTCGTGGCGATTGGTGCGGTTGAACGCCGCAGACGCAAAGACGAAGAGCAGGTGGTCACGACCAATCTCACGTACTTTGCACGCATGGCCAACGCCGCAACCTTTGCTGATCAAGCCAGTGCGGAAGTGCGTAGACGGGGTATTGAGCGAGCCAAAGAAGTGTGTGCCATCCAGGATGGGGCCGAGTGGATTCAGGGCTTTGTGCAAGGCCATCGTCATGATGCGCTGCGCATTCTCGACTTTGCGCATGCAGCCAGCTACGTCTATGAGGTTGCAGACAAGGTGCGCGAGGGTGGAGGACATTTGCCTGCCAGGTGGGTGGATGGGGTTGTGCATCGGCTCAAACATGAGGGGCCAGCACGTGTGCTCCTGCATATCACCCGCTTAGCCAGGCGCTACCCGCAGATCCAGGAGCAGGTGACCTACTTGCAGAAGCGGCGCGAGCTGATGGACTATCCAACCTACCGTGCCGCTGGCTGGCCGATTGGCTCTGGCAGTGTGGAGAGTAGCCACAAGCTCGTCGTGCAAGCTCGGCTCAAAGGGCCAGGCATGCATTGGAAACCCGAGCATATCAATCCCATGCTCGCACTGCGTCTCGCGCTGCTCAATGAGCGCTGGGCAGAGGCCTGGCAGGAGCAACATCGCCTGCGCCAGCACCAGCGCCACCTCAGACGTCAGGCCCGCCAACAACAGCGCTTTCGTGAACAGCAGGCCAAACGCCAGGAGACGCATCCGCCTCCCGTGCCTGTTCCGTCGGCACCAAAGCCGACACGCCAGAAAACCGGGCGCACAGAAGCTCAATATCGGTGGGGGAGGCAGACCTTTTCCCCCCGTCTGCTCAAGCAAGCGGACGGCGCAAAAAAATGAACCGCACCCTTCACGCCTGTACATCTTGACGGATAGGAAGAAAGCCGGGTATACTGATAGAGAGATAGCAGTGTTTCCTGCTTTCCGTTTACCCATAAAAACTTCTGTATTTCTACACTTGCGCTCAGGAGAACGACCACATTGCGAAAAATCTCAATTATCAACTTCAAGGGAGGCATTGGGATGTAAATGTTGGGAATCGGTGGGCGAAAATTTGGCAATTCTATGGGCGGTAAAACGGGCATGAGTATGCAGAAAAATGTGTGAATAGTAGGATGAGCTGTCTCTTACGGCTCTGCTGGCTCTTTCCTACTGATCGCTTGCTTGCCCTTTTAATTGTCAAAATTTTTAACAATCCGCCCATTTAATTATCAAATTTACACGTTGATGCACGTGCTCGGCACTAGCCGATCGCGGGAGGTGTGACGGTGAGCTTGTACTATAGCCCGGTCTACTACGGCGTCAACGACGTCGTTATCCCCGAGCAGGGAGGCAGTTTCGGAGCCCGCATCTACTACCCCTCCGAGGAGATGGAGGTACGGGATGTCCCGATCCGGACGGGCACTTACTCGCTGATCGCTTTCGCCCATGGAGATCGCAGCAACGAGCCCGGCCTGTGCCCGGCCGACCGCACCGAGGATTACAAGAAGTGGGGAGCCGTGCTCCATCTTCTCGCGCGCTGCGGGTTCGTGGTCATCTCCTCGGCGGTGCACGACGTGATCAACGACTCGGAACAGACCGCGATCCGGATGGAGACCGCCATCACCTGGGCACGCACCGCCTGGGCACATCGGGATGTGCTCTTCAATCTCCCAGTGATGTACCTGGACCCGGATGTGATGCTCGCTCGGGTACCAATGGGAAGCCGGGACGACATCCAGCCCGAGGTCAATCGCCGGATCGGAGGCGGCTTCGGCCACGACCACGCCCTGCCTCTCGGTCCGCCCACCAACCTTGGAGTGATGGGTCACTCGTGGGGGGCACGGGCTGCGGCCCGGGTGGCGGTACGGGGAAAAGTGCAGGTCAGTGCCATCGCCTCTATCGCCGGATCCTGGGATGAGGACGACTCGATCCGGGCGATCATTGACGCCGGTGACCCCACATTGATGATCGTCGGCACCGACGACTTCCTCAATGCCAGCTCTCTGCAAGGACTCTGGAACAACTTGGCCATACCCAAGCACCAGGCGATGCTGCAAAACATCGGGCACTGGGACTGGTTTGGCCACCTGGGGTCGATCCGTCTCTGTGATGACTCGGCCCCAGGCCCCGCTTGCCCGATCGCCTGGCAGACCGCTTCCGAGCTGGTCTTGGCCTTCATGACCAAGTACCTACTGCACAACTGGTGGCGACCTCCTTATCTCATGGGCAGCCCGGGCGGCCGACCCCCGTTCCTCAACTGGTACGGCGGGAACGGGCCATGTGCCTTGAAGGTGAGGTGGAACGACCCGACCGCCGCTGGGGCACAGGGTCAAGTGGGTGACGTCACCCTGGGTAACTGGACCGCCCCGATCTCTTGGTAGCCCTCCCCGACTACCGGCACACGCGGCGACAAGAGCGGATGGGGCTTGGTCAACTGGGGTCACGGCTCTCGGCCCGGTGGCAACCTGCCACGAGAGCGCGTGCCTGCTTCCCCTCCACCGCTTGACATCGTTAACTCTGGGATGCCTTTCCAAGGCAGAACCCGGCGCATGCGCCGGGCCAGCGGCGTCGCGCCCGCGGAAGGTTGAGGGCGGTCGCGCCCGGGCGCGCTAGCACACGAGGTAATGAAAGCGTAATATTTACGTAACAGGACCGTCAGCAGGTTGCTCCGGGGTGTCGAACTCTCGCGGTGCTGTAGGGGGTGGGGGATGCCTGGGCTGTTTCACGCATGATCCACGCCGCGCGCCACTGGTGTAGTCGGCCGAGTCGCTCAGAAAGACCCTCTATTGTCAAGTGCCCAGGGGGCCAGGTGAAAAGAGAGTGAGGTAGGCATGAAACAGCAGGAGCTGAAGGACCAACAGGAGCGGATTGATGGATAGACTTCATGCATCCATAGGAGGGAGCAGAGCCTGCCCCACCGCGCGCCGAGCCGTCTCCACCTGGACACGCTGTGATGGACGGCTGGCGCCGAGACGAGCGAACGAGGGATATACCGCAGAGCTACCAGCGTTCGCTCGTCTCGTGTGCCAAGCCTATCACAGGCGTCCAGGTCGTACGGCTCGGCGCGCCCCAGTGCCTCAACTCGCTCACTCCGGATGCCCGCAAAGCAGGAGCACCTCTCCACTTCTGTCAGACAGAGAGGTTTTCCCGTGAAAGGTATGCCAGGTTCCAGTAGGCCAGATCGCGCCGGTGAGCAGGAAGCCGTGTCTCAGACTACTGCGTGCTGTCAGGAAAAGCCGCGCCCCTTGGTAGCTTCTCGCATGAGCCAGGAGGCTGTTCGAGCGCTTGGTATGGCCTCACGCCGCGGACCTTGCATGATGGTGTTGAGCTGTCTCAAAGGTGGCTCTTTCATAGCAGGTGCGGTTGAGCCACATGGCGTAGATGATGCGCACCCACACGTTCGCCAGCGCTCTTACCGCCATCGTATGGCTCTTGCCTTCGGCTCGCTTGCGCCTGTAGTAGTCCAACGCCCACGGTTCTTCCAAGGTCGACTGCCAGGCAAACTGGTAGAGCGCGTTCCGCAGCGGCTTCAGGCACGCATAGCGTTTATGTGCCTTCGCGTAGTTGCCACTTTGGAAGGCGACCGGGGCTGTTCCCGCCAGCGCTTGCAAGCTGGCTGCATCAGCATAGCGTGTGCGGTCCTCTCCGATTTCGGCCAACAGCCGAGGCGCGAGCCGTTTCCCTGCCCGCGGGAGACTCCTGAAGACTTCGTTGTCTTCATGGCTCAAAAAAAGGTCAGCAATTTCCTTCTCATACTGTGCGATTTGCTTGACCAATGGCACGAGTTGGCTGACCAACGCCAACGTCAGACGCGATTTGGCACGGATCGTGACAGCATCAGCCACCAGATGCGGTTGATGCAGCAATTCGACCATCTGTTGCGCACGCTCTTTGGGATGGGGATAGTGCTCTTTTCTCAAGAGCGTTTCGATCTCTGCTGCCGAAGCAGCCATGGCCGCCTCTGGTGTGGGATACGTTTGCAAAAAGGCCAACGTCGAGCGCTGGTGCAGTTTGGAGAACAAGGTGAGCGCGACAGGATAGTACGCTTTCAGACAGGCCGTGAGTTGGTTGACCAGGCGCGTCTGGCTCTGGATCAACCCGTCTTGATCACGCGTCAGCAGCTTGAGTTCGGCGACAAGAGGACTATCGGGGTGCAGTTTGCGCAAGTCCGCCAGATCGGATCTGCCGGTCTTGGCCAACAAATACGCATCTACGGCATCGGTCTTGACTCCAGCTGCATTGCGGCGACGGTCGACGGTCTTGGGATTCACCGGGTAGACCGTGAACCCGGCTTCCAGCAAGGCTGCGATCAGCAGTCCCTGCGACGTTTCCACAATACAAGCGAGCTGCTCAGGCGTCCTGGCAATGGTAAATAAGCTGAAACTTCAACCGATGTTGAGGTGAAACATAGGAAATCGGCGCGAAACATAGGAATCGGCGTTCGTCATCCTAGCGATATGGCTCCTGAAGCGACTCCATCTCCCGCCATGTTGGAAATTCGGGCGGTCATGAAACGGCTATGATGTCAGAGTTTACAGCTAGCCGATTCCACCTCCAGGATTAATGATAGAATTTCTTCCAAAGAGAATATAGAACGGTTCGAATCGATAGCCAGCCGTTGTGGTACTGTCTTTCAGGATTGTGTAACCGAAGCCAGCGAATAGGCTAGTCTGAGGGCTGGCTTGATGAGCGGTGACGAAGTCGCCCCAGCGGGTAGTGGAAACATCACTAAGATTGGGATACCAGACAACGAAGTCACCGAGGATGCCAACAGCACTATTGGCATAGAAGGATTTGCCGCCCCAGCCGAGCGTAATGCCTACCTCGCTGCGGTCATTCGTCGCAAGGCCCGGATAGGCGAAGGCGTAGTCATTGTTCCAGATGGCGAACTGGTCGAGCCGCTTGTAGTTGTTGGTGGGATCGAGCTTCACCACCTGGATGTTAGCGTTAGGGAAGTTGAAACCGCCGCTGGCCCCAGCTCCGCTACTGGCAGTCCAGGCGAACCAAACCTCGTTGCCGCGACGGGTTGCGCCGATGACACCGAACCTGGGAAAGCTCTGGTCTTTGGTAAGCCAATCGTTGTTATCTTTTGCAATAGACGAAGGCGTCGCATTGGGCCAGTTGCTCACACCGACATCGCGCCAGGAATACGAGATTGAACTTTCTTTCCAGTTGAAGACCTGCATTGTGCTGTTGTTCCTGTGCCCGGCCCAATACGCTTCATCGCCAGTGTTCTGTGTGACATGGCTGGCGTAGGCGAGTCCTGACTTAGCCCAGTCAGTATAGCGGAAATTGATTGTGGCTGCTGCCTGTATCTCCGACAGGGGAACCCGAACGATGATGCGCCCGCCCGTGGGCGGCGAAGCTCCACCATTACCAACATTGTCAACGCTGATATAGAGCGAATTGGTGCCGATGGACATATTCGGGTAGTCCAACCAGTGGATTGGGTTCGTCGCAGTCGCGTCAGCAGTCGTGGTGGTGATGCCGAGTGCGTCTGAGGTCAGGTCCCAATAGGTCCACGAGGTGCATTTGCTACTGACGACAGTCTCGGGGCTTGCTGTAGCGATGCGCAGGCGGTTCTTGCCGTTCGTGCCGCTTCTGAACTGCATCAGCCAGATGAAGCGGTCGATGCTAGGAACGTATTGTACGATTTGGTCGCAGCAGAAACCACCATCCGCCGTGTTGTCGAAGATAGTGGTTGGATCGAGGGAAGTGAAACTCGTTCCACTATCAGTGGAATAGGAGATGTAGGAGTTCGCTGTGGCTAGCACGACGCTGCCGCTTTCCGCTCCACTGATGTCCGCAGCGACCGCAGACTTGGGCGTGCCATCTTTACCGTAGATGGTATACTTTCCGAAGACGACTGGATCATCTCCCCCCTGACCACCGCCAGAGCTGAAGTCGAGGACGTTGATGTCTTTACCGGGTATCAGGAAGCCGCGAAATGGACCAATGGGTACATCGGGCGCAGGAAGCTCATTAGCTTCTTCGTCCGGGCTTTCAGTACGTACCGCCGGGGGGTAAGGGGCGCCGAAGACATGCTGAGGCGGAGCGTTGCCTGATAGTGATACTGCCGATCCGCCTCCCTCTTCCCGTAGTTCACAGGGTTCATAGGTGCAGTGCGGCTTGCTCCTAGGCTGTTCTTCGGGGCATGGGAGAGCTTTAGGTGTCCAGGTGCATAACTCCTTGGATGGTGGGGCGCACAACTCCTTGCACTCCGTCAACGTTGCTATCAACTCTGTCTGTTCGTATGCCTCGTTGAGTGTCTCACAGGTATTTCTGGAAATATGTTCAAGAACGCAAAGCGCTGTATCGAGCTTCGCGGACAGCCGCATGAGCAGTTCGTTTTGAGATAGCTCGACTTCGATCAGCGTCTTCAGCAGTTGGCCGATTTCTTCAGAGACGCCTTTGCTTTCGGGACTAGAACTCATGGGATTCTCTCCTCCTTGACCGGACGAATATCGCGCCCTGCCTCATGATCTTTCCTTAAAACTTGTCGGAAAGACCATAACTTCGCCAGTTTTGACTCATAACAACTTATCTGTCAAACGACAAAACTTTTCCATTCTAATGTTCCAAAGTATAGACGTATAGGTTCTCCCTTTTTTGCTGATCATTTCGCTCTAAACGTGTATGCGGCTCTTGTAAACTATGATGCCAATGGAATCTCGTGGGTAGTTCATCCACATGAACAACTGCGCCTTGATGCCTGCCGCGTTCTGGCAGGCAGGCATCACCCACTTGCAAACATCGCTGCTCAGAGGAGTTCCATTTGCTCTGCTTTCTGACTTGCCAGAGTTGTTATTTACAACATTCTACGTTGCTATCCCAGATGTGGAGCGGTATCCCCAGGCTTTGAGTGGTCGAATCCCAGGTTTGGCGCCGATTTCCTATGTTTCACCTCAACATCGGTCGAAGTTTGGCCCAATTTACCACCATCTTTATCTGGCAACGCGGCTAGGTTAGCCTGTTAGTCCACTACACCTTGTATGCAACTCCCCATCTATTGGTCTCTTTTCCATACCAGTCGATAGAGAACCCCCCAATAATCTCACCAGCAGAATCGTAGTATGTCCGCTCATGGCTGTGCTGTGATTTATCAGATATCTCCTCATACCCCTCATACATGTCTACCACAGAAGGAGACCATTCCAGAACGGGGGCAAACAGACTGCTTGGTTTGGAAAGGTCTCCTTTTACACGCTCTCTTTCTTTCGTGAGAGTGGAGTTCCTGGTGTTCACGCCGGGGGAGGAGATCAACGGAGGGCTTGGTGAATGATATTCCTGGCGATCAACATTGACAACTCCTTTGACTCTCATCATCTCATGACCCCTTTTTACTTGCCCGATGTAATGCGGCCTATCTTGTTCGTTGCCCACTCAGTAAACCAGAGGTTGCCATCTGGCCCTGCCGTAATTGCACCAGGTCGGCTCCCAGGCGTCGGTAGGGGAAACTCGCTGATGCGGCCTCCGGGGGTGATGCGGCCTATCTTGTTCCCATCCACCTCGGTAAACCAGAGATTGCCATCTGGTCCTGCCGTAATTACACCAGGTTGGCTCCCAGGCGTGGGCAGGGGGAATTCCGTGATGGTGCCTGCTGGTGGCGTCTGATGTGCACGCACTGCGGGCGTCTGATGTGTACCCACTGCGGGCGTCTGATGTGTACCCACTGCGAGTACTGCCACACTTGCTCCTAGTACCACTACCGTGGCAAGGACGCCTGCAATGATCTTCCCGTGCATGGTCGCCAGCAGTTTGTGCCGGACGCCCCGCGCTGCCGCTTTGCCTGCCGATTGCATCATCGATGCACCATGAGCGGGATGCGTCCCTGGCACTGACGCGTGCGGGGAACTCATGGGACCAGGCGCATTGCCGCCGGACTGCCCTGGATGAGGCATCGGTAGGCGGTGTCCTGCGCCAGCATGCCACCCTACCTGAAGGAACTCGACCATCTGCGTGTGAGTGCCAAGCAACTGCTCAGCCAGCACAATCAGCCCGGCCATGGCGCCTGCTCCAATGAGAATGTCGCGTGCCTGCTCGATCTTTTTCTCATCAAAGAAACTGGGATCGCGCCGCGCCAGATTCCGCTCCGCAATATCTAGCCGCAGCAATCCCAGTGCGTTCTGACCCAAGGTGGCGCGCATCTGTTGCCCCTGTCTGATTGCCCACTGCACCTGCTCCAAGTGCGCATCCGGAGGGAGACTGGTCGCTTCATACAACAGGCATTGCGCCAGCGCGATCTGGCCTTCTCGATCCGGACGGTGGTCGAGGAGAACATGCGCCTGCTGGAAGAGGTTCCGCGCTTGTTGCAGCCGAGCGCGGTCCGCTACACCTGTCTCAATGTAGGCGAGGAGGGCGCTTTCCGCCAGCAATGCTGCCAGATTGACCAGCGCGGCGCTCTGATCCGGCTGGCGTCGCAGTACCTCAGAAAACGACCACTCCGCTTCGCGCGCTGCCGTCTGCACCGCTTGTGAGTCGTAACGTTCGCCAAGAGCGCTCAGGTACAGCCGCTCCGCCTGAGCTTGCTCACTCGACAGGCGACTGGTGGCGACCCAGCTGTCGAGTACCGCTTGCCAGCGGCCCTGATTCAGCGCATTCCAATCTGTTTGATCGATGAGAGCAGGCTGGCGCGTGCGATACTTCTGAAAGAGCATCCAGCTGCGCAGCACCTCGACATTGCTCCTGGCTGCCGCTTGAAATGCCTGGACAGCTGGCTGAGCCGGGCTTTGGGGTTCCGAGAGAGCATAGAAACTTGCTTGCTCGGCAAACAGGCGCGAGGCTCCCTGGCGGAAGCGCCAGAGGTCAAGATTGCCCTGCTGAAGGAGCAATGCTCCCAGATTCAAGCTTTGCCCACCAGCGCTCACTTCCTGGGCCTTGCCTCCCTGGATCTGCTGATCGATCTGTCCCAGGAGCTGGCTGATCTGGGCGAACCCCGCGCTTGTTCGGTTGAGATCGCTTGGTTGCACGGACGACGGCAGTGGTGGAATGCCAATCGGTGGAGCAAAGGGCTCTTGTGGCGACAATTGCTCAGCGCGCAAGACCAGCGGCGCGACACCAGAGGAGACGCCAAGTGCGGCCAGATGGTTGGCCTGTGTGCCGCCTTCCTGAAGAATACGGGCGACCACCTGACGCAGGTGCACCTCGCCAATATCGGCGTAAAAGTGATTCTCAACCACGTTCACCTGCGCGTGCGGGCCAATTGCGAAGTTCTTGCCCTCAATGCGGCCACTGATATAGATATTGCCGCCGCCTGGGGTGGGTGCTGGAGACTGCTGTCTCATTGAGTGGCCCTCCGTCATGAAGCACTACAGGAAGCCTCAGTGTGTGATGTGGCTTCTTCCGCTCATCAGCCTGGAAAGGGCAGGCCAAACCAGGCGGCAACGACGCGAGCGCCGCCCGCGACCAATGGCCCAACGAGACTGGCAATCCTGAGGATAGATTTTCCGACAGTTGCCCCTTCCGCAATCGTCTCGCCCGCGCTCTGGAATGTCTCGCCAAGCTGCTTGATCTGCGCAGTCAGGGTGCCAGTATCTGGCTGCTTTTGCTCGGCAAGTACCACAGCCTGGCCGGTGAGCGTTTGCAGCTTCATCTTGTTCTCCACAGGCAATGATGCCTCTGCTAAAAGTTGATAGAGGTCCGTCAGGCTCTCTTTCAGCGCTCCCAGGTCAACGCTCGAACCTGCCTGTTGGGAAAGATTGCCGGTGACTGTCATATGCACGGAGGATCCCTGCCCGATAGAGAAGCCCTGTCCCTGACTGATTGTCCCATTGAAGACGAGATCTCCCTCGCTTGATCGTTGTTGCTGATCTTCCATGTGCTCCCTCCTCGCTTGCGCCGCCTGTGTGCAAGTATCCTTTCGTTCATCTTGAGATAAACAAAATCTTTTTCTTCGCTACATATGGTCATACGCTCCTCGGAACGCCAATCCCGTGCCAGAAGTGCGCAAAGTGATACCAGTCCCTCCAGTATACTCTCCTGCTCAAAAGAGCGCATGCATACTCACAGGTGCCACTGTTGTTCCCCTCAAAGAAAAGGGGCCCTTGCGTCGCCTGCTCCAGTTTAGCATGAGACGACAGAACGTGCCTCATCCCTTGTTATAGGTCATAGCGCGTGACAACCCAGGTGTTGAATTGTTCACGATAAAAGATCGGTTCCTGCTGGCGTGTATCAGCATAGAAAAGAGAGGCCTTCACTAAAGGCTGATCGCTCCCTTGAGTTACTACCTTACTCCTTTTCTCAAATAGGGAGATGGCAACGACTGATGCAAAATTGGTCCATTTGACAGAACGAGATGGTATCGCAGCGAATAGCCCATTAGCTGCGATAGCTTGCCCTTCTCCGACGAAAACGCTACACTGAACCTCAACAGAAGTATACACTATGTTCCGCATTAGGTGCAATAACTCATGAAAACACCTTCCTCTTTCCACCCACTGACCCTGGCCTCTGCCTTCGAGCAGTTCCTTGAGGTCTCTTCATTCGCCCGAAGAACCCGCGAAAGTTACACCGAAGACCTGGCACCACTGCTGGCGGAGATAGGCCAGCAACCAATCAGGGCCCTGACCGCTGAGGTTCTCCAGACATTTCTTGCACGCCAGGAATCCCTTGCGCCTGCCACGTACAATCGGCGTCTGGCCGCGTTGCGGAGTTTCATCCGCTGGCTTCGTGAGCAGGGATGGTTAGCGGAGGCACCCCTGGATGGTATTGAGCGGAAGCCGGAGGGGAAACGGATGCCTCGGGCACTGGACGCACAAAATGTTGAGTCGGTGTTACGCAAAATCGATGACCAGCGAGATCGCGCCCTTTTCTGGCTGATCTACGACGGTGGCCTTCGCTGTCAAGAAGCCCTGGCCATCGACATCGACGACATTTCCTGGTCGGATCGCTCGATTCGACTTCATGGCAAAGGCGGCCGACCACGCGAGATATTCTTCTCGCGTGCTGTGGGAACCCTGCTGGACAAGTACCTGGCGACACGCGGATATCCGACGTCGGGACCGCTCTTCGTGACACATCGCAAAGCGCGTCTGCCTCGCCGTGCTGATCTGGACGCTGATGGCTACGCACGTCTTTCCTATCGGCAGGCCGACACCCTCTGGAAATGCTACACCCCTGACTGGGATCTCCACCAACTGCGCCATACAGCCATCAGTCTGCGTGCTGCTCATGATTACACCGAAGTTGACCTCAAACGCTTTAGCGGGCATACCTCTTTGCGCAGTCTGGAACGCTATATTGCTGATAACCGCGAGGCTGCCAAACGCAAAGCGCGTGAGTGGGAACGCCGACAGCATTCGTAGTAACATGCTCTTCACACCAAACGAGCCTAGAACGGCCTATGCGCACGATCAGCGTCTGCGGCATTATGGAAGGATCAGAAAAGGTTCTGAGATATCGCTCAACTCGCAGCTAGCGCTGGTTCCTGTTGTGGCTCGTCGGTTCTCATGCCAGGATACCAGCGCTGGAAGGTGGCTGGCAAGGTGTCATCGAGCACCCGCGTTCGTATCTGTAGGAGCAGATGAGCGCCACACTTGGTCCACCGCATCTGCTGTTTTTTGACAAAGCGCTTACTGATGATCTGATTGACTGAGGATTCGGCGAGCGCCGAAGAGATCGGCTCTCCATTGCGGTAGCGATCGCCATAGTTGGGAATGGAGGATTGATTGGTGCGAATATACTGCTCAAACTCGTGCAAGGTTCTCGCCAGCTTCCGGGCCTCTGGACTCGCCTGGGCATCAATGTCCAATTCTAGCCACTCCAACACCTGCAGTGCTTTATACACGTTGCTGTGCCAGAGGAACCATTTGACCCGCTCCAGTTCTTCCTCGAACTTCTCTCCTTTCTGCTCGCCCGATACCCCTTTGGCTATCTGATTGAGCACGGTCAGACGCATGGTAATGTGGAACCAGTCCAAAATATGGGAAGCCTGTGGGCTGTGACCTTCCGTCAGATCGCGAACGGTGTCTCCCCCATCCGTGAGAAACGTGATGGCCTGGTTCATTTGCAATCCTTGAGCCTGGAAGACTTCAAAGAGTCGTCGCCTCGGTTTGAGGTCGTAGCCGGAAACCAGCCCGAAACGGGTCGTGGCCTCTTCTCCGGTGGTGCTTTTGCCCACAATGACCTCAAAAGATCCATCTTTGCGCTGATCCTTCGAGCGCGCGTGAACGTAGCCGCCATCAAGGCTGACGGTCAGTGGCGCAGCCGGTTCTGGTAGTTTGTACCACTGGTCAGGGCATCCCTCGATAAATGAAGGTTGCTCGTCGCCCATCTCACCTTCCAGACGCTCGGCCACCTGCTGGACATGTCGTGAGACGGTTGAGGTACTCAGTTGATGCTCCATCGGCAAGAGGTCTGAAAGGAGCTTGATGGTCACGCCATAGGACAGAAGCGAGGCCCACCGGACCTCCTGACAGAGCAGCTCTGGTGTGCTGCGTTCAGGGAACAACGCAGCGACCGGACTCCAACTGCGCAGCTCTTGGGGTTGACAGGCACAGGTATACAAGCGGGGACTGGAGAGGGTTCGTAGGCCGATTTGATGATGCCCCTTGCAAGCGAGAGATTGCTGACAGTGTGGGCACTGGCGCTGCTGCTCCACATACTCCTCGACTTGCTGGGAAGCCATGACTTGCTGGACGCCAGCCAGCATCTGTTTGGCCTCACCCAGCCGTAACCCAAGCGTTTCGGCCGAGAGTGTCCCTCGCTCGAAGCAGGCGACCTCTTCACTATGTAAAGGAACCGCGCTCTCTTGATCTGCTTCAATGATGACCTGTATTCGGATACGCATGAGAGTCTCCTTTCTCTCGAGTATGCGCAGCGCTGTATTCAGCCAGACGGCGATTGACTCCCTGTCGATCAAAGTCCTCGCGGACGACCCAGTAAGCTAGCCGCCGAAGCTCATCTTGATAGTCATCCAGATCGTCGCGGTGGTCAAGGAGAAACTGCGCAAACTGTGGCAGGACTTTCCACAGCGGGTACTCGTCCTGCAACTCCATAAATGCCCAGGGACCGCCGCAGTCCTCGATTGGCCCTCGTCGTTTCCCTGCTACACAGATGGGATAACGCTTCTTCGGATCAAGAGGGAGAACCTCCTCTAGGCGAATCTCATGTTGCCACCAATCGGTCAGGTCATATTCGTAGACCCACACTTCTTTCCAGCGGAAGTGGAAGTCACGCAGTCGTATCTGGTACGGATTATCGTCGAAGCTCATTCCTCCAGATCTTCCGACCCCATACGGCTTCCCCCGAATGAGGAATCGATGTAAATGGTCATTGTGTCAAGGCCGGTGTAATCACGAGCCGATTTTGAATTGGCCGCCCTGGTTAAACGAACTCCAAAGAACAAATTTCATGAGCGCCGGCGAACAAACGCCGATCAAACGACGCCGGAATCAGATGATCCCACCGCCGACGAGCAAACGCCGCTTACCCAACGCCGGTGGCCAGCCCGCCAGTGGCACACAGAGCCGCTTCAGGTGGTGCAGAGAGGCTCGGCTGGCGCTCTTTCATACGGTAACTGCGACCATTAATAGGGATAACCTCAGCATGGTGAAGCAGCCTATCGAGCAGTGCAGTGGCAAGCACTTCATCCCCCAGGAGAGCGCCCCATTGGGCAAAACTCGTGTTGGAGGTCAGGATGATCGAGCCATGCTCATAGCGGGCCGTCACCAGCTCAAAGAAGTGGTGAGCCTGCTCCTGTGACAGCCTGCTGTAGCCTACTTCGTCGATGACCAGCAAACTGGGCGCGATAGAGCGCCGCAGGCGCTGCCGTATGAGGCCAGGATGCGACGCACTTTCCAGGGCCTGTGCGAGCTCGGCTCGTGTGGTAAAGAGCACCGAATGTCCCGCTGCGAGTGCTCGATCCGCCAACGCCAGGCTCAAGTGTGTTTTCCCTGTTCCAGGAGGGCCGAGGAAGACCACATTGGTATAGGTTCGCACAAAGGAGAGATCCGCCAGTTCCCGCAGTCTGCGCTCGGAGAGCGTCGGCTGGAAGGTGAAATCGAACCCATCCAGCGTCTTTTTCCCAGGAATGCGTGCCGCTTTGAGCCGCCGGGCGATAGCCTTCTGCTCGCGTCCATCCAACTCTGCCGCCAGCGCCCGTTCGAGCAATGTCTCATAGGTCCATTGCTCGCGCCGGGCAGCATCCAGGACGTGCGGCAGTGCTGCTTCCAAGTGCGTCAAGTTCAGTTGTTTGTACGCTCCTTTCTTCATACGCCCACCTCCTGCAAAGGGGCAACCCCACAATACTGATCATACTCCTCTAAGGGACGGCTTTCGACCTGGGGGGCAGACTGCAAATGGCCTAAGGGCGTGGGCGCATGGCGGACAGCCGAGACGGAGGCGACGGTTTTCCACTGGTCTGCGTGTGGCACACTCTCTTGTGAGCGCGGTCGCTTCTCGATGGCAAAGACCTGGTGGCCCGCCGACCAAACGGCGACCACTCCCTTGCGCTCACGCACCTGGACTTGTTTGCCTGCCAGTTGCAGCGTCCCTGGCAGCCCATAGAGGACGCCGTCGTAGGAGACAGAGCCATCCCAGGTCACTTTGCGCTCTTCGGTAGCGAAGCGTTGCCAGGCAAAGTCTTGGGGCAAGGGCAGCAGCTTCTCCTCGACTAGCCGCTCCACCGGGCGAGCGTGGGTGGTGCGATGCACGCGAGCGTTGATGCGTTCGCACCACGCATGGGCCTGGCGATTAAGATCGTCGAGATCGGTGAAGGTGACTCCGCCCCATAAGCTCTGCTTGACATAGCTGACGGTGCGCTCGACTTTGCCCTTCGTTTGAGGCGTGTACGGCTTACAGACCCGTGCTGCGACCCCAATAGAGACCATGAAATCGGCAAAGCGGGGATTCCACCGGGGTTTATTCTCTTCCATTTCCAACAAGACGCTCTTCATCCGATCGGTGAGTGCGACTTTCGTCAAGCCTCCGAAGTACTCAAATGCCTCCATCAAACAGCGGATCAGGCTCGGGGTATCGCAGCGTTTCACAAACGTCACAAAGCGCATGCGCGAATAGCCCAGGACTGCGGTGAACCCATAGAATTTATGGGCTTTGCCCTCGTGCTCGTAGACAAATTCTCCCCAATCGAATTGGACCTGCTCTCCCGGCTTGGTTTCGTATCGCTGCACTGGCGCGTGACCAGCCACTGCGGGCCGCAACGGCTGCACGTATTCGCTTCCGGATACTAATCCTGCCCGTGTAGCCCATCTTCTGTAAGCGCTCGAAGATCACCTCGCAATTGGTGCAATGGTCTTCCATGACCCACTTCTTGATCTGCTCTTTAAATGGATCAAGCTTGGAGGGCCGAGGCGGACGCGGTTTCGGGATCACCGCTTCCGGGTGCGTGAGGTATTTGCGCACCGTCGTGCGTGAGATCTCCAACTCTTGAGCAATTTCCTGCACATTCTTCCCCTGTGTGTAAAGATCGTGTATGGTTAGCACTGTCTGACTCCTAAGCATGGTCGGCCTCCTGAGAATATTGTTGTGTTCGATATCCTCAGTCTACCGCCTTCTTGGGGGTCGGTCAATTCTTCACCGGCTCAGTATACTACCGGCTTTAATAATTTGACCAACCGAACGCAATTTGGAGGATGTCATGAAGCTCGGCAATCGTGCTGTCGCTGCGCACGAGTAGGCGACGCCAGATCTGGGGACTGATCCCTCGTATCCAGATGCGCAGTTGATACACCTGCACTCTCTGATCTGTGCTGCTCATGCTCTTCCTCTGTTGAAATCATCTTTCAGCAGAGTATATCGGCATCGGTTGAGGAAGGAAAGCAAGATGGTACTTTCATAGCAAGCTACCAGTTTGCCCCCGCTCTGGAATGGTCTCCAGGATGGGCGTGGCAATTCCTTGCAGTTGTATCGTGAAGTGTGTGCTCGTGGCTACGATGGCTGTTGTTCGGTGATCACCAGCTATGTGACACAGCTTCGACAACTGGCAGGAACGGTAGCAGGAACTGGCGTTCATCAGAGCACACAGCCCAAGCCTCTCAACGATAACATTCCCGCACCCAGTCAGATCCGCTGGTGGTTTCTGCTCCCTGTGGAGAGACTGACGGCCAAACAACAAGCACAACTCCTGTTGCTGCGCCAAGGTGAGGCAGAGTTTTCAGTCACCTACCAACTGGTGCAAGCATTCATTGCCTTGCTTCACCAACAGACCGATCAGGGTCTCACGCAATGGCTAGAGCAAGCTCAAAAAAGTGCTATTGCAGAATTGATCAGTTTTCCAAAGGGCTTGTGCGAGATGAAGCTGCTGTACGCGCAGGATTGAGCTTGAAGTGGAGCCAGGGACAGGTAGTGGTAAATGACCTGAAAAGTGAGCAGGTTTTGCCCTCAAACATGAGCATTTGCCCCCAATCGTGAGCAAGAGCACGAGCGTGCCCGGGCAAAGCGCTCCCCATCTGCTCTGCTTTTTCTGAATGTTGTAAATGGCGTGGTCACAGACCACATTTGAGGTCTGCCTCTTCTCCAGCTGTTCCCTCTTGTCCGTTGCCTATTCCATGGCTCCATACGCTAGTGTCCAGAAGTCGCTGAACAGCTTCGGCAGTTCCGGTGAATCCACCATGCACTGCGTGAAGAGAATGCCAATCAATTCCTCTCTCGGATCAGTGTAGGCTATTGTGCCGAAGCCGCCGGCCCAGCCGAAGCGGCCCGGAGTGTGGAAGATTTCGTTGCGCCCAATGTCCACCCCCATGCCTAACCCCCAACTGGAATGCGTCCCGAAAAAGATTTCCGCGCCAGCACGTTGCTCAGGAGCAAGGTGATCTGAGGTCATCAGCTCCACGGTGGCGCGGGAAAGAATGTGCTCGCGACCGTATCGGCCTTTGTCGAGCATCATCTGACTGAAGGCGAAGTAATCATCGATAGTCGAGACGAGCCCGCCGCCGCCCGAGTCAAAGGGCGGCTCAGACCGCCATGCGCTGTTCGCCACGTCGTCAAAAACATCCAGCTTCTTTGTCTGATGGTTAAAGAAGTAGAACGTGGGCAGGCGGTCAATTTTCTCAGGAGGCACGTGGAAAGCGGTGTCCTTCATTCCCAGTGGCTCGAAGATGCGCTCGTGCATAAACGTACCGAGGGATTGTCCTGACACGCGCGCGATCAAGGCCCCAAGCACATCGCCGCTCACCTGATACATCCACCGCTCGCCCGGTTGCGAAAGCCAGGGAAGCGAACCGATCCTGCGCAACCATTCGTCCATGTTGGGCGATTGTGTTGGGAGCATCGGGCCGTCGCCGCCAATGCGATAGTCACGGATCAACTTCTGAATCGGATACGTCTCTGGCTCAGCCATCACACTGCCAAAGCCCATGCGGTAGGTGAGCAGATCGCGAACAGTGATCGCACGCCGCGCAGGCACCGTGTCATCGAGGTCAGAGGAGAGAGATTTAAGCACACGACGATTTGCCAGTTCCGGCAGCCACGGTTCAATCGAATCGTCGAGCCGCAATCGGCATTCCTCGACCAGAATCATGGCCGCCACGGCAGTAATAAGCTTGGTGATCGAAGCAATGCGAAAGATGGTGTCGCGCTTCATTGGAGCCGGATCGCCGAACGACAGGGTGCCGAGCACTTCCACGTGAACATCGTCATTATGGCTGACGAGTGCAACAAGTCCTGGCACGTTTTGGCGCTCAACATATCCCGATAACGCGTGATGTATTCGCTCAAGCCGCGATTTTGAAAGACCTGCGGGACTCATGAGATTCTCCTTTTTGATTTCGGTTCAATGCAGCCGCTTTGACACCCTGCTCAAGCAGTTTTGCAAACTCTGGATCTTCCTTCCCTATGACAAGTAGCAACAGGATACCATGAATGATCAGAAAAAACATCTCGATTCTTGCTTTCCTCATTTACAAGGTATCGATGGAAGAGGCCAGATGGGAAGCGCTTTGCCCAGGCACGCTCGCGCTCTTGCTCACGATTGGGGGCAAATGCTCATGTTTGAGGGCAAAACCTGCTCACTTTTCAGGTCATTTACCATGGTAGAAGGTGCGGTAAACCGATTAAAATTGATTAAGCGCAGTATGTATGGACGAGCAAAGTTTGACTTACTTCGAATACGTGTGCTTTATGCCACGTAACGATGAAATATTATAGCCTTACTGTTGGGCTTACCACGAACTTTGAGTAAGAACCGCATCTCGTTCCGTTCGTACTCGAGGGCCTTGTTGAGGTTCGGACTGTGCAGGAGTAATGAGGATGTTTGGCTTTCCGATACCGATAGTGAGCTGGATCATCTCCTATGGCATTTCGTTCATCATCCTGGCGATGTTTATTCGCGCCGTGGCGTCGTGGTTCCGTATAGACGAACGTTACGCTATTATACGTTTCCTGGCACGGATTACGGACCCTTTCATTGACCCCGTGCGCCGCATTGTGCCTCCGATGGGTATGTTTGATATGTCTTTTTTCATTGCGTGGTTTCTGCTGAGGACGATGCAGATGCTTTTGATGCAGGGGCTTCCTGCCGGGTGGTAGGAGGGTTATGCTGATTTCGGTTTTTTAATACTGTGAAAAGGCCCCGTTTCTGGCGAAGCCAGAAACGGGGCCTTTTCACAGCATTGTATTCATGATGTTTTGCATTGGTTGACGAGGAAGCAGCCCTGGACGGAATTGAGATGGATGTGACCGTCCTGGTCGACGTAGAGGACGACGATGGCTTTGTTGATGGGGTCGTTGTCGGTGCCGAAGGCGATTTGCCCACTGACACCCTGTACGGCTTTTGTGCCGGTTATTTGTTTCAGGGCCTTTTGCAGGCCATCTGGTGTGAGGTCAATGGTGGTAGTGAGGGCGACATACATGGTGAGTATGGCGTCATAGGAGAGCATGGCGTCGGCGGGCGGGCGCGTGTAGCCGTATACGCCGCCAGGATGCTGGTTGTCAGGGTTGTAGGCGGCCGAGTAATCAGAGAAGAATTTCGGCTTCTGTGATTGCAGGTTTTGTACGTCCCACTCGTCCGGATAGGCAAAGGCGGTGAAGTGCAGGTGTTTGAAACCGACGCGGGCGCTGCTGGGATAGTTTAATTCGTAGAGCGCGTCGCCACCCAGGATGGGCAGCGTGGCAAACTGGCCGGAGGTGGGTAAGTTGGACAGGAGTACACCGATATCGGCAGCATAACCAGAGAAGTAGATGATGTCGGGTTTTTTGTTCTCGGCGTCTTGTAGCAACAGCGGGAGCTTCGCGTGTCCCTTTTGCCCGACGGTGTACTGTTCGGTGGCAAGAATTTTGTTGCCATCGGCAGTGAATTGTTGAGCAAAGTATTGTTCAAGGCTCTGACTATAGGGGTCGGAGGGATCGACGAAAGCAACGGCAGTTTTGGCATGCAGTGATTGCTCAGCATATTTGGCACCAAGGACGGCCTGTCTTTTGTTGGCGGGGGCCACGCGGAAGAAGTAGGGTGAGGCGCCCGTCAGTGCATCATCGGAGGCAGTCTGTGAGACCATAGGAATATGGGCTTTAGCCAACGTTTGAAGGGCGACTTCAGCACGCGAACTGAATGGCCAGCCCATGACGCCGACAAAGGTAGGGTCGGCTTTGGCCAGGAGGACGATCTGCTGCGCCACGGTATCCGCATAGAGTTTGTCGTTGCCGGAGTTGGCCACGAGGAGACGAACCAGGGTGCCACCGGCGAGCTGGGAATCATCATTGAACTCTTTTTGTGCTACGTAGGCTCCCTGTAGATCATCGTGTCCTACGGAGGCATTATCCCCGGTCATCATAGTGGCTACCACGATAGTGACGTACGGCGCGTAAAACCCCGTGTTAGAGGTGACATGAGCATTCAGGACGCGCTGATCCTCAAGGTAGATGAGCGATTCGGCGTCGCCTGAATCGCTTGTGAGGGCGGAATGCCAGAGCGATTGGGCAGCAACTGTGTCACCTGCCTTGAGCTTGTCCGCGGCCTGCATCTTGGCAGAACCACCAGGGCCGCCGGTGGCAAAAGCGACGGTACCGTCGCTGATGCCGATGGACTCGCCATCAGGCGCTGTGATAGTACCAATGCCCTTGGCTGGCAGCGTGGTGGCGGTTGTGTTGATGGTGGGGGTGGTGCCAGGGTTAGTGCTTTGCCCAAGCGGGTGAGCGCGAAAATAGGGAATGGCGAAGAAGAGGCCACCGATGATTGCTGCTACCAGAATAAGCAGAAGGAGGCTGCGCAATACATAGCTATTGCCTTGCTGCTGTTGTGGTTGCTTGGCGGCCACACTCACGGGCGGTGGGTAGGATGGTGCATTTTGCCTGCTCCCTTGAACTCCCTGCCAGGACGGGGGAGGCGGTACCGGTTGTTGCTGTCTCTGTGGCGCTTGATAGGGAACAGCCGGGGGAGGAGTGTGTGGCTGGTTCCTGACGGGTTGATATGGTGCTGCCGGTGCAGTGGCTGCACTTGCCCCACCAGCGGCGCTCATTGGCCCGGAGGTTCCTAAGGTATAGCTACTGATGTTGCCAGAGACGCCAAAACGTTTGAACAAGATATCATCGATGTCTTTCCTCATCGCCGCGGCGCTCTGGTAGCG